>Ga0272449_1002053_pt1 | contig 19347 bp, 18 predicted proteins | sample YNPCB0241_FD_198679 | JGI IMG/M metagenome (GOLD analysis project Ga0272449, IMG submission 198679) | Hot spring sediment microbial communities from Yellowstone National Park, WY, United States - YNP-CB-024-1 | ecosystem: Environmental > Aquatic > Thermal springs > Hot (42-90C) > Sediment... | reverse complement strand
AGAAGGAGGAGAAGAAGCCGGCTGAGGAAATGGCTGGACTAGGCGCGCTCTTCGAGTAGCAGCAAAAAGCTTAGGATTGAAAACTTTTCCCAGAAAAACCGTGTAGGAACTCTCAGGCCGCTTACTATTAGTGCACGCCCGTATTCAAGCGCACTATGAGTTTCACTCTCACACCTGCTTCTCCCTAATGGAGTCGGCACCGGTGGAGGCCCATCCTTAAGTTAATTTGGACAATACGGGAGCCTCAGAGCGGGTTTAATTATGAATGATGCTCCCTGTTTCAAAGTCGCAGCTGGCTGTTTATTGAGATTCCCCATTAGATAAACGTGTTGAAAGTTATTCTCATCCTTATTATCCCATTTAAGACACGCCTAACCCTCTCAACACGTTGTAGCGCGCTAACACTTCCAAGTTTCAAGCGATTACACTAGAGGGATCTTAAAATAGCGGTTCGATACAGTTGATTGAGCTCAAATTTGCCGGTGGGCTTTCAAAATCCCGGGCTTCCCACGGGAAAACTTTAAAACATGACTCTCCTGTTAATAACAGGATTAGGATATAGGGCCGATCGTCTAAATGGCTAGGACACCTGCCTGACGCGCAGGAGGCTGCCGGTTCGAGTCCGGCTCGGCCCATTCATCGCCGTTTTTCTAATTACCTGTGGAAGAATCATTATTTTATGATTAACTCGGTGTTTTAGGTTTGCAGCTAGTCGACTTGCTTCTCTTCATCTGGTTTTGCCAGACCGGGTTCCCGCTGCAACCATCAGCCCTTAGAAGAGCACGGGGCTCTCCTCAGTCGACGCATGAAGCATCCTTACCCTCAGAGTTTTGACGTTGCTAACTTTATATAAGATTAGGATGTCATAAATAATGATGATGGGGCGTGTGGAGCCTCCTCTTGTGCTCGGGCTTGATCTTGGAACGTCAAGCGTTAAGGCTATGCTTGTCGACAGCAATGGTTCAGTAGTTTTGAACGCCAGTAGGCCATATCCGATTGAGTCTCCTCATCCAGGATGGTGCGAGCAGGATCCTGCTGTATGGTGGCATAGCGTAAAGGAGGCTGTTCACGAGCTTCTCAGTAGAACTGGGTTCAACGGGGACTCTGTTTCAAGCATCTGTGTCTCCGGCCAGATGCATGGAATGGTTCTTCTAGACAGTTACGGAGAAGTTTTGAGACCCGCGATAATATGGTCTGACAATAGAACTAGGAGCCAACGCATTCAGATTGAGAATGAGCTTGGAGCAGAAGCATTGATAGAGATAACTGGAAACAGGGCGTCCACGGGCTTCGCCGCTGTAAGCTTCCTATGGGTTAGGCAGAATGAGCCGAGGATCGCGGAGGCTGTGAAAACACTTCTATTTCCAAAGGATTACATTAGGATGAGGCTGACTGATGTTGTCTGCACTGATTTCAGCGATGCTTCAGGATCACTGCTTCTCGACATACGTAGAAGACAATGGTCTCAGGAAATAGCGTCAATCGTAGGCATAGGGCTGGACGCTCTTCCAGAGATTAAGGGTTCGCATGAGGCTGCTGGGGAACTTAGTAGACAGGCGGCGGAGACATTGGGCTTAAGGCCTGGAACGATTGTGGCAACAGGCGGCGGAGACTCTATGGTTGGGGCGCTCGGCTGCGGCGTAGTGCGTGAAGGAGTCTGGTCGGTGAACATAGGTACTGGAGGCCAGGTTCTAAGCCCAACGGCTAGACCAGTGGTGGACAAGATGGGTCGGACGAATACTTTCTGCCATGCTGCTCCAGACATGTGGGTTGTTCAAGGCTCAACGCTCTCAGCAGGCTTATCCCTAAGATGGTTTAGAGATGCTCTTGGGAAAGAGGAGAAACTTCTCTCAGAAATCTGCGGGATAGATGCGTACGATCTTTTAACCCTGGAGGCTGCTAAGGCGCCCCCGGGTTCGAAAGGACTTGTTTTCCTCCCGTACTTGATAGGAGAAAGGACTCCTCACAACGACCCTGCTGCAAGAGGCGTCTTCTTCGGTTTAAACCTGGCGCATGATAAGACTCACATGGTTAGGGCTGTCTTAGAAGGCGTGGCGTTCGCGTTCAGGGATTGTAAAGAGGTTTTAACAGGCCTCGGGTTAAAGCCTGAAAAACTGGTTTTCAGAGGAGGAGGCTCAGGAAGCAGCCTCTGGAGAGAAATACTGGCCAGTGTTCTCTCAGAAACCGTTGTGAGCGCTGCCCAGCCGAACGATGTTTGCTTCGGCTCCTGCCTACTGGCTGGGATTGCCTGCGGCCTATGGATGGATCTGAATCAGGCGTGTGCTGAGACAGTTAAGTATGGTGATTCTTCAAACCCGGATCCTTGGGCTTCAAAACTCTACGATAAACAATACCGCCTCTACGTTTCTCTTTACCGTCACCTCAAGCCCCTTTTCCAGCTTCTCGCGGAACAAGCATAGGGAGGCTAGCGACCCTTCTCCGAGAAGGCTTTAGGAATATTGGTTTCATAAGGAGGCTGGATCACTCCCTTCTCAGTAACTATCCCTGAGATTAGTTCAGGAGGCGTGATGTCGAACGCGGGGTTAATGACTTCAACTCCCTCAACAGTGATAAGCCTGCTGAGAAAATGAGTGACTTCCACAGAGTCTCTTTCCTCAATAGGAATATCCTCAGGCTTAGTCGTAAGGTCGAAAGTTGATAATGGTGCTGCAACGTAAAAAGGCACGTTGTAGTGCTTCGCCAGAACCGCTAGTGTAAGGGTCCCAATCTTGTTCGCAACATGGCCTGTTACAAGAATCCTGTCCGCACCAACGAGAACCTTGTCAACCATGCCTCTAGACATAACGTATCCAGCCATGGAGTCACATATCAGTTTAAAAGGAACCCCGTATTTCTTAAGCTCCCAAGCAGTAAGCCTCGCACCCTGGAGCAACGGCCTGGTTTCAGTAGCCAGTACTGAAATCCTTCTTCCCTTTTCCCACGCTAGCCTTATTATTCCAAGAGCAGTACCATACTCTACAGTACCTAGGCCACCTGTGTTGCAATGCGTAAGAATCCTGTCACCATTCCTAACCAATTCCAAACCATTCCTGGCGATCTTAAGGTTGGTCTCAACATCCTCGTCAGCAATACTATTAGCCTCCTCGAGAAGTCTTCTTCTTAAACCGCTTACTGTTTCTTCTTCCCTCACTGCTTGAAGACACCTGTCTATCGCCCAGCCCAGATTCCTTCCAGTAGGCCTAGCGAGCCTAAGCTCCTCCGAGGCTTTCAATACCCTGTTTCTCAGTTTTTCAACATCACTCCCCCTGTATCTTAGAGCCTCTAAGGCAAGGCCGTAGGCTGCAGCAACCCCGATTAACGGAGCTCCCCTGATCTGCATTTTCCTTATTGCAGAAGCCACTTGACGGGCATTCGTAAGCCTAAGCCAACTCTCTCTGTAAGGCAGTTTAGAGGAATCAAGCGCGTAAACCACCCCATTCCTGAAGAATATGCTTCTCATCCCGTCTAAGATACAGCCTACTGGAATTAAAAACTTGCTGAAAAACACTTATATCCGGAAGCCTGATGGAAATCTAACCAGCGGAGGTCGCGTAGCCTGGTCAATCGCGCGAGGCTTAGGACCTCGTCCCGAAGGGGTTCGTGGGTTCAAATCCCACCCTCCGCACCTCTCTGGAAAAATAAATCATTGTGAGGAACTTCCTTCTCGCAGCTGTCTGAAGTCCAGAGACGCTTTTTATCTGTCTCCACTTACGGTTATAGAGACCAGCTAATGCGGTACGTGTTTCAAAGCCTGGATTTCCCCAGCAGAGCCGTATGCTGTTTTGAAATAGTCTGCAGGCGCCTGAGGTCTGCTTCTCGTCAAAGCCAATTCTCTAAAAAGCTTAAACATTAGGATGGAAGAATCCGGCGGGTTGTGCTACTGTTGAAAATAGTTAACACTTATGATAGACATACGGGGTTGACTATCCGATTCAAAGCAGCATTGGCTTTAACACGCCAGTAACATACCATACATCTTTCCATCCAGAGACTTGGCTACGCGTAGCTGTGAAGAAGAGGCGTGTGAATTAACCCTCCTCTCAGCTAAATGTTTAATTATTAAATTATTTTACCAATTTAGCATTATGAATACTTCATTAACACACGTTCAAAGGGCTTCAGCAAAGTTTAAAGAAGCCAGTCTCCATTTGATTAGTAAACAGTTTAGGAGGAAGAGGTTATGAAAGAAATGCGTGGAAAACTATTATTCCCAAAGGAACTGCCGGAATGCCGGTTCATGGAATTTTCTGCAGACGGTTTCACCCATTCAGTCGCTGGAGTTGTTTACCGAGGAGGCAGAGCTGTAGAGGGTATGCCACTGGGTGGATTAGGAACCGGATACATTAGTCTTAACACGGACGGAACCTTAGGAAAATGCACGATTTTTAACACTTGGCCAAAACCCCGCGAGTTGAACTCACCATTTTTAGCACTTGTCTTGGATTCGGAGATCCGCGTCTTGACACTAAAGCCGCCTGAAGGTTTAAAAGGTGTTTCCGACATATGCTACTGGGGGCATTATCCTTTTGCAGATTTACAATACGTCCTCGACCTGCCGTTGGAAGTTAGTCTCCGCGCCTTCACTCCTTTTGTGCCGGGAGACGTTGAAACGTCTAACACGCCGGCAATAGTCTTCAAGACATGGTTGACGAACACGGGAGACAAGCCTTTATCCGGCTGCTTAGCGTTAATCTTTCCTGGTCCAACACCGCATGAAGGCGAAACGTTTACCAGAATTGAATTAACAGATAAGGAGGATAATCTGGCTGGTGTTGAAGTTAAACATGGAAAAGAAGTAGGCTATGCTATCGGCGTTATTCATCCAAGGACAGCTGTTAAACATGGAGCAGCGCTCGGAACAGAAGCAGCTCCTTGGACAAGCCTTAACAGGGAGATGCAGAGAGCCTCCGCCACGCATCCAGGTGCAACCCTAGCACTTGATTTCAAAATCATGCCTGGAGCTGAGACGAATGTGAACTTCGTCTTAGCCTGGTTTTATCCCTACTTCCGCGACAGTGACGGTATGCCCCATGAACACCGGTACTTAACAAGATTCAAAAGTCCCGCTGACGTGGCACGTTTCGTCGCTGCGAACTCTGATGACATGCTTCGACGTAGCCTTGCATGGCAAGAAGTTATCTACCGGTCTGAGCTGCCATTATGGCTTAAGGACGCCTTAATCAACAGTCTCTACAGTCTTGCAAAGAACACTATATGGATTTACAGTGATAGACCGGATGATTGGTGGGGTCCAATGGGCTTTTTCACCCATAGTGAAAGCTTTACCGGTTGCCCTATAACTGAAACCATCGTCTGCCGGTTCCACGGCCATTTCCCAATATTATTCTTCTTTCCTGAATTAGAGTTGACAACCCTAAACGGCTTTGCACACTACCAATTAAAAACAGGAGAAATCCCATTCTCCTTCGGTAAACCCATCGGTTTTACAAGACCCCATTATTATTGTCAGCATCCGCTCAACTCGTCCGAATACGTGCAGACGGTTTACCGATATTACTGTCGAACCGGTGACGAGGCTTTTCTGCGAAGATTCTTCCCTTCAGTTAAGGATGCTATCTACTTTGCAAAAGGTTTGGACACGGATGCTGATGGCCTCGTCAACGAGCATCCCCATGCTCCTCAAGGCGAAGACTGGCCTGCTAACCAGTTCTACGACATATGGCCCTGGCATGGCACATCAGCATACGTAGCAGGAATCTGGCTTGCCACTCTCAAAATCGCGGAAGACATGGCGAAAAAAGTTGGCGACATGGCTTTTGCAAAAGACTGCCGCGTATGGTTTGACCAGGGGAGAAGAGCCTTTGAGGAAAAGCTTTGGAACGGCCGGTATTACCGTCTTTATAACGACCCTGAGGGGAAACGCGTATCCGAGGTTTGTTTGGCGAACCAGTTGATGGGAGAATGGTGCACAAGGATCGTGGGGCTCGACGGCATTTTTCTCTCAGAACACGCGATGAGCGCTCTAGATTCAGTGGAGGCTTTAAACTTTAAAGCAACTGACTGCGGCATTGTTAACGGTTGTCTACCTGATGGGAAGCGGGATACCTCAGGTAAGACCCATTCTTCAGAGATATTTGTAGGCGAAAGCATATGTGTCGCGATGACGATGATCTATGCTGGTCGCACGGAGACAGGTTTAGAAATTGTTCGCCGCATTTACGAGAGTATTGCTCTGAGACATCGAACCCCTTGGAATCAATACTGCCTCATTAGTGCAGAAGACGGTGGACCCGTTTGGGGGAGTGATTACTACAGTAACCTGGTCATCTGGGCTTTTCCGATGGCGCTGAAAGGAGAAACCATCCAAACCTTTTCCTCCGCCGAGTCGCTGATAGGCAAGATACTACAAGCGGGTAGAAAGACTTGAACGAGCAGCCCGCCGATTGACTGCTTAGGATTTTTAATGTTTAAGTATAGCGCGCGCTTGTTTTGATAGAGCAAGAGATGAATCTTTTTATAAGAAATACTTCCCCGGGGACTATAGGAATGTTAAATACGGACTGCCGGTTGCTGTGTTCATCGACCTTAATACGTCGAGCAGCGATTCTAATTCGCCCTCCTTAACGTGCTCCCCAACCCTGCGGTACAGGACCACCCTGCCCTTCTTAAGGGTCTCAGGAACCTTAAAAACCCTCTTTTCATCCAAGCAAGCTATGTTGTAATCAAGCTCAGCATCGCTCTTATTCAAATACTCCTCCCTATGCCTAATCTTCCTCGAGACCCTCCTGTAAATTTCATTTGAAGTCAAGTTGGCACAATCCTCAAAGAAACCCATCTTGCGGAGATACTCGATGGAATCTATAAACCTCTTCTTTAACACAGGGTTCATCACCATAATAATGTGAAGTAAGCTTAAAAGCATAACTGCAACGTATACTTGAGTTTTAAAATATCGACGAGTTTTAATGGAAGGAATAAGCTGGGCCGGAGAGATTTCCCAGGTCCCTGTTTCCAGAGGTCTTTTCGAACCCCGACCGACGAGTTTCACCGATTTTTCAGGTTATAAGCACACGTAAAAATTGAAACGCGGATAACTGTTCTCAGGTTTGATTCTTGCCAAACCTACTCTTCAAAAACATTCTCGAAGCATTATAACATGTCAGGAGCAGTTTCGCATTCCATCATTGGCTCTCGGTAAAGGCCTTCTTTCTCTTTCCGGCGCTATTAATCTCCAAACATAAGGGCGGTGGTGCACTAACTTATTGCTCGAGAAAAATTTAATAGCTGGCTTATGGAATAGGAAAGAGAGCCAGTAGCCCAGCCTGGTTAAGGCGCCCGGCTGATAATCGAGCCGAATACTTGATCCGAAACCGGGAGATCGCCGGTTCGAATCCGGCCTGGCTCATAGCTTCTATTTCGCAGTCATGCTTTCGCAAGATTCCTGGGCTTATCGGGTTGCATCTCCTTAGTGCTGCAAGCTGGGTAGGCTTGTCAGGAAGCAGCCCTTCGTCGAGAAGGCTCGTCTAATAGCCTCAAGCATGGAGGAAATTCTTTGCGACGACTATTCTTCCCGCTTGTTGTAGGTAGGAGGAGGACGGTAATATTCAGGAGGAAGGTTTACGAGCCACTTTTTAAGGGGATTAGGGAGAGATTCAACATGGCGGGCGAGCCAATGCTCTACCACCAGGGTTTCGCCATCGGGCGGCGGACGTGTCAAGCACACGAGGAGGACACCGGCTTAGAGGATTCCAGAGCACTAGTGGGCGCGTGCTCACCAAGGGATCCTACCAGGCTTCTTCACAGGCATATTCGGGGAGGAAGCTAAAGCGGTTGAGACAAAATGCATAGCGAAGGAGCCCCCTGCTGCGAACGCATGATAAAAACGTAGCTGAAGCTATTCTCCTCATCGCGCGATATTTGAGCGTTCTTTTTAAGGATATAGAAACTTTAAAAGTATCGGCAGGACCATTAGGTATTATGGAGGGGGAGCTTAAAGCTAGGAAGGCTGAGCTAGAGGAGAAAATTAATTCTCTAATGGGGGAGAAGGAGAAGCTTCTAAAGAGAATAGAGGACCTTAAGCTTCAGTTGGAAATAAAGGAACTGGAGGAGAAAGCTAAGGTGCTTGAATCGGAGGTTGAGGTTCTCAGGGCTGCGGAGAAGAGCCTGGTTGAGAAGATAATCTCGTCTGAAACAGCAGGCGCGCGCGTTTGAGCCCGATTAGGTGAGTTACAATGCTGCTGTTTGGGAAGAAGAAGGAGCCCCCTTCGGATAAATCGTGAAAGCGCGCGCTCCCTGTGAAACCTCGTGGTTTAAGGGGACTTGATGTTAAAATCGCGTGTTTAAGCTAAAGCGTTGTTTCCTTCTCTGTAACTCCCATGTAGAGAAGGTTGTCTTTAACCCCTATGGTAGACTTCAGGGTTTAACAGGTGCACCGGCTTGTCGCCGTCTAGGAACCTGAACAGGTCCTCAACAATCATGTTTGACTGTCGCTCTACAGTCTCCTCAGTATTCCCCCCGATGTGCGGCGTCACGATAACGTTATCAAGTGCTAAAAAGGGGTTTGAAGAGTCTACCGGCTCGTTCTCCTGCACGTCCAAAGCCGCACCCGCAATTCTGCCTTGTCTCAAGGCTTCTAGAAGAGCCGAGTCGTCAACCGTGCCGGGAGACGAGGTGTTGATTATGATGGCTGCCGGCTTCATCAAGGATATCTTCTCCCTCCCGATTATGTGGTATGTTTCATCTGTAAGCCTCACGTGAAGCGTGATAATATCCGCCTGCTCGACAAGTTCATTTAGGCTAACTCTCTTCCCTCCAACCGAAGCTATCTTCTCATCGGGAACGTATGGGTCGTAGACCATTATTGAGGCTCCGAAGGCCAGAAGGATTTTCGCAACCCTTGTCCCTATATCTCCAAGCCCAATTATCCCTACTTTTTTACCATGTATCTCCCTGCCCTGCAAAGCGTTGTAAACCTCTTGAAAATCCCTATCCGCCTCATATCTTACACCCTTCTCCAGCCTGCGCTGAGCATAAACTATTTTCCTCAGAAGCGCCAGCATCAGGCCCACCGTGAATTCAGCAACGGCCTGTGAATTCCTCATGGGTGCGTGCACCACCGGTATTCCCTTCATGGTTGCTGCAGCCACGTCAACTGCATACGGGGTTCCTCTGCAGGCTCCGATAAACCTAAGATTAGTATTGTTTATGATGTCAGCCGTCACCTGGTCCGCTTCCACAACCAGTATTTCAACCCCGTTTTCATTAATCTTCTCTATCAGTTCGTCTCCGAGGTAAATCCTCCCTGTTTTCCTCCAGTCTTCATATATTACTTCAACCCGCTGCGAGAGCTTTGCTAGAGCCTCCCGTGTGAAGGATGCGGTTATCAAACATCTAGGCCTTTCAGAAGTCAACCATGCTTCAACCATCGTTTTCAACCCTTAGAGTAGGGAAGCCACCACATCCTAGTCGGCTCCCTCATCTTGTTTATGCAGATCTGCCTAATGTTCACCATTTCTAGGAGCCCGTACCTCGATGAGTGTCTCCCGACTCCGCTCTGCTTAACTCCTCCCCATGGGGCATGCGGAAATGTCACCGCGACGTCGTTAACCCAGACTATTCCAGACTCTATTTCTCTAGACAGCCTGACCGCCTTCTCCTCATCCACCGTCCATATGGAGGCCCCTAAGCCGTACTTAGTGGAGTTAGCAATCAAAATCGCTTGTTTTTCGTCACGAAAAGGAATCACGGGTGCTACTGGCCCGAATATTTCTTCAGACATTACTTTCATCGAGAGACTGACGTCTGTGAGAACCGTAGGACTATAAAAGAATCCTTTCTTGAATTCTCTAGGCAGAGATCCTCCACACATGACTCTTGCTCCTGCCGAAACAGCCTGCTTAACGGCACGCGAAACATATGCGCGTTGCTCCCTGCTTATTAACGGCCCGATATCTGTTGACGGTTCAAAGCCGTTTCCAACCTTCAGCGATGAAGCCTTTTCCACAAACATTTTCACGAAATCGTTGAAAACATTCTCCTGCACCAGTATTCTCTTAGCGGAGACACATATCTGGCCTGCTCCGAAAAACCTGCCGTAAACTGCTCCGTTAACCGCCTCCTCCATGTTTGCGTCATCGAAAACTACGAAGGGGTCGCTGCCCCCCAGTTCCAGCACCGTCCTCTTAAACTCTTTCGCACAGTTCAAGGCAACTTGAACCCCAGCCTTGCTACCGCCCGTGAACACCACGGCTTTCACATCTGTTCCGACCAGCATTCCGCCAACCCTCCCACCGCCCTGCACAAGATTAAGCACGCCACGTGGCAATCCCGCTTTTTCGAACAGCTCAACTATCTTCTCGCCAACCATGGCTGTCAGGGAAGAGGGCTTGAAGACCACAGAGTTCCCGGCTGCTAATGCGGGCATGATTGTCTGAATAGGGATTAAGAAGGGCCAGTTCCAAGGAGATATGACCGCCACAACGCCCAGGGGTTCGAACGTGATCCTGAACTCGTAGTTCCCGGGTTGAGGGAAATCCACAGTCCTAGTCTCATCCCTCAGCATTTGCGCAGCCTCCGCCCCATAGTACTCAGCGTACATCTGAGCCCCCGTAACCTCCATGTTGGATTCAACCAGAGGCTTCCCGTTCTCCAGGGTTATTACGCTTGAAATCTCATCCATCCTATCCATTATAAGCTGCCCCACCTTCTTCAGCAGCTCAGCCCTCTGCTCCACCGGTGTACGACTCCATTCATAGAAGCCTTTCTTAGCTGAATCAAGGGCGGTTTTTAAATCAGACGCTCTGACGCTCGCCACTTTATGTATTAATTCCTCAGTGGCCGGGTTTAACTTCGGGATTCTCTCTCCACTTGGAACCACCCATTCCCCGTTGATAAAGGAGCGGATTATGTTCAACACTTGGAGGAAGCCGTTACGATATTTAAGTTTTTAAGATTGGGGTGTTTCATGATTGACACAAGAGTTAAATATCTGGAAACAAAAATATGAGGCTATGCCGACTAAGGAGCAAGTATTCGAGTCCCTAGAGGAAATAAGGAGAAAGTTTGAGGATCCAAGCGTTAAGGAGAAATTTAAAGGCTTCAAGAGAGATATACAGTTTAAATTCCCCGATCTGAATGCCCAATATGTTCTCAGCATCAGCGAGGACGCTACCGCAACCCTTAAAGAGGGCTTTTTAGAAAAGCCTCACGTGACGGTTGAAACAGATAGTGCAACATTCCTCGGTATAAGGAGCAAGACGATAAGTGCAACGCAGGCCTACATGTCTGGAAGGTTAAAAGTGAAAGGCTCTATGCCCGATCTTCTGAAGCTTCAAAAACTCATGTAGTTTTTCAAAGCATCATCGTCCTGAACAATTCCCGCCCGATTTCAACAGCCGATTCCGGCAGGCTTATAGGTGAACCAACCGCCTTCGCGAGCAGAAATATGGTTGAAGCCTTCTCGAGGAGCAGAGCCTTATGAAAAGCATCTTTAAGATCCTTGCCACACACAACTGCACCGTGATTCGCGAGCAGAACAGCGTTTCTCTGCATCAAGCCGTCAGCAACATTTGACGCTAATTCCTCAGTCCCAGCCATAGCGTATTTGACAGTCGGAATGTTCTCTCCAAGAAAGGGGATTAGCTCTTCCAGAAAAGGAGGTATTGTCTCATGGAGAGAAGCAAGTGCCGTCGCGTGTACCGAGTGAAAGTGGATCACGGCATTTACATCAGGCCTCTTAGAGTATATCAGGAGGTGCATTCCAGTTTCAACCGACGGGTTTCGACTCCCCTTAATCACGTCGCCAACCCCGTTCACGACAAGTGTATCTCTGGCCTTTATCTCGAAACGCGGGATCTGACTCGGAGTGATTACATACCTGTCGGCAACCCTGCTCCTAGCGCTGACGTTTCCCTCGTGGTCTAACACATACCCGATCTTGTAGAGGGTCCTTATGGTCCTCGCAACCTCCTCCCTCACAAGCTTGAAAGGGTCCATCTTCAAAGGAGGCCTTGCAGCTTGTCGTATATAAGTCTCCACCTCCTGTAATCAGCCTGGTAACCTTCAGAATCAGAAGCCGGGTTCCTGGTTTTTAACTCAACCATCCTTTCAACTATGCTCCTCGGGCTCTCAGACCTTAGGAAAGACCAGCATGCGACGGAAGCACCGATGGGGCTTGCCCTGCGCTCCGAAGGCGTTGCAACAGGCATTGCCAACACGTCGGCCAGAATCTGGATGAGAACATCGCTGTTCGACAGCCCGCCTGAGGCAATAATGGGCGTACAGGCCTCGGGAAAAACCTCCTTCATCTGATCCATGTTGCCCCTGCATGCAAATGCAATATTCTCGTAGTATGCTCTCGCGATATCGCCTGCCCCAGGTCTTTCCCCCACCATTAATGAGGGCAGGATCATCACAGCCGGAGATACTTCCATGAACCTTTTAGCATCCATTATCCACGGGCCCAGGAATGCTAGGATGTTCCGACTACCCCTTACAGATGAAGCGGCAAGCTCATCAAAGCGGCGGTAGTCAACACCGTCTTCATTCCTAAGCATAAGCACTGAGGAGGCGAGCCAGTCGAAAATGCTTCCACACATTCCAGAGTTGCTCTCCAATATCCATAGACCGTCGAGCGGAAAACACCCTGTCCACATCCGTTTCTGCTTATCGACGCGTGGCTCTGACATTACGATTTGTAATGGAGCAGTTGAGCCCAGCGAGATATAGGCTTGGCCGTTTGAAAGAGCCATCGACCCGATGCCTGCGCATTGCGTATCGCCTGCCCCCATAATAACAGGAGTCTCTGAAGATATTTGAGCGGCCTTCCGGAACTCCTCAGTCGGGTAACCTATAAGCTGGCCGAAACCACGGACCTCAGGCAGTTGTTCAGGCTTCACACCGACGGCTTCACATATTTCCTCACTCCATCTCCGCCTGCTTATGTCGAACAAATAGGTTCCCGCTGCTTGCGACGGTTCTTCAGCAGGATTGCCCGTCAGCATGAAATAAACCCAGCCTTCTATTGTGGTGAAAAACTTCGCGGCGCTAAACACCTTGGGATCGTTCTCGATGAACCACCTTATTCTGCTTCCGGAGAAGAGGAAAGGCGGATGGAGACCTGTGGTTAGATATGCATCCTCGCCGAAAGAATCGGTGAAAACATCTTCAACCTCAGCACCCCTCGCGTCTACGTTGGGGCAGAGCGCCAGCGTCCTCCCGTCGCGCCCTATGACGGCTGTTGAAAACCTCTGCCCCGTAGTCGTAACCGCGGAAATCCTTGCTTCAGCCTGCCTCGCACAGTCTGCTGCTGTACTGCAAATGGAGGACCACAGCTCCCCGGAGTCCAATTCGACTATGTAGGGACGGTTCGGAAAGGGCAGCAGCTTCTTCAGCAGGCGAGTGGAGGAACTTACTATATGTCCTGATTCAGATATCAACCTGGAGTGGACCGCGCGCGTAGTTAGTTCTATGACCAGAACGTATTCCTCCATGATTTACTCTATGCACCCCCCCTTTAAAATCCTTATTTTATAAGGTAAGCGAAAAGAAGCGCGCTAAGACTTACGGGGGGCCACGCTTCTACCGATCTAGCGCGCGCTACACGATGTACGACACGATGCCTGCTGACGAACCCGGGTGGAAAGCGGACCCTTTCGCAGGAGAGATACTTAGGGTGGAGCCTTTCGTGGAGACGCTGGTAGCCAGAGGCGCGCGCGACCCTGGGAGTTAAGGGAATAATCTATTTTGAGCTTGAGCTCGACGGCAAGGAATGGGGGAAAGGCCCTACGGAGTTCGGCATACACGGCAGCAACAAGGCTTGGGTAGACAGCCCTGCTTGGAGAATGGTGAAGGCTCTTTCAACAATGGTTGACGAAACCGGTAACAGGGTTCTTATCCAAGGCTTCTACGACGACGTTAGGGTTCCAAGCGAGGAGGACGAGGCTCTCCTCAGCAGGCTGGCTGGAACCTTCGACGAAAATGAGGTTAAGGAAAGGATGAAGGTGGGGCGCTTCATAGACGATCTGCACGGAGTCGAGGCTCTTAAGAAGCACTTGTTCTCACCAACCCTTAATATTGAAGGATTATGGTCCGGATACACTGGGCCAGGCTCAAAGACACTCCTGCCTCACAGGATGACTGTGAAGATGGATATTAGGCTAGTGCCAGAGATGCAGGTTGAGAAGACGAGCCTGGTTAGAGAACACTTGGATAAGCATGGGTTCAGCGAGATAAAGATAAGGAGGCTTGAAGAAGGCTACGGCTGGGCTAGGATGAGCGTCAACTCACCATACTCGAAGGCCATGTTGAAAGCACTTGGCGAGTTTAAAGTGGAGGTTGAAGTCTGGCCCACAATAGCTGGAAGCGCACCTTTCTCAATGTTTGCAGCACCACCCCTTAAGCTGCCTTTCATAGTTGGAGGAATGGGGCACGGCGGCCCAGCGCACTCGCCCAACGAGTACCTGGTTATAAGCGAGAGAGGACCAACCGGGGGTCTTATGACGATGGAGAAGTCTTTCGCCGCAATACTCGACCATGTTTCAACGATAAGGAAGCAGTAATAATTTGAGAGCCGCTAGCACCTGGGTTGCAGGATAGTTACGCATGCCGCGCGCTTGAGTTAGGAAGGCCGTCTATGCTTATTCAGCTAATTTCCTCTTTAAAACGCTACTGATTCTTAACAGGCACGCTAAATCCCTGAGCCTCCCGCTTTCGCGCGCGCGCGTGCATGAGGACGTTGAAGGCAGAATCTTCATCTGGTCTCCAACACGAGGAGATCCCTCCGAAGTTATTGACGGTTACTTAGAGCGGGAGTCCCGCCGGAAGCGCTGGATGTTCGACACCTTCCAGCTGTGGGACATGATATGCGATAGGAAGAAATGGAAAGAGGTTGAAAAGGCTTCGAAGAAATTAGTCGACTGGCTGAGACACGCCGACGAGATCGCGGAGGAGTTAACCAGAAAGAGCGGGATCAAGATAATCTTTTATATCCCGCTCAGAAGCGAAGGAGACAGGTTCCATTTTATTGCGTCCTTTGATTCCAAGGGTATGAATGATGAAGAGAAGATTACGATGATTGATAAGGCGATAGATATCGTTGAAGAAGCGGCGAATCTCCTTTAGCTACTATCTTTTACTCCTTTCTTTAACCTTCTAGCGTGCGCTAGTTCCTACAAAACTCTCTTAGCCTCAAAAAAAGGTTATAATCGGTTTCTACATCAATATCTTTCCAAGAAATTCCCTCGGACGGTTAGCGTGTGCGCTAAATAATCCTCTAAAAGAAATCGTCATAGCTTATGAACATCTTCCTGTCTTAGTTTTAAAAAATATAAATATACACTAGCGCCGGCGGGAAGACTCGAACTTTCGGCGTCCAAGCGATTCCGACCAACGGGTATCTGTCCAATTAGGTTAACAGCCCGCTGCTCTAGGCTGTTGAACTACCTGCTGAGCTACGCGCACGCGCACTACGCCGGCCCGCCGGCTAGACTAGTTTTGAATAATGGAAGATTAAAAATCTTTCTCTTCCTGAATTTTGAGAGAGGACTGTGCGCACTTAAAGGAACACGAGGCGCGCGTAAGAGCCTTCGTCCCTGTTATCATCATTTATATATCGTCGAGCTTACGATAGGGAAAAGCAGATAAAGATAGTCTGGTGATAAGAAGCAGAGGGGTAGCCATGGTCATCGTAAAGATTGGCGAGTTATCCGAGCTTGCTCCGGGCAAGATGAAGAAGGTCACCGTTGGGGATAAGGAGTTCTTAATAATTAACGTTGACGGAAAATACTACGCTATTGGAGCTAGATGTACTCATGCTGGCGGCGATCTTTCACAGGGTTCTCTGGAGGGTAGTGTTGTAACCTGCCCGAGGCACAAAGCGAAGTTTGACGTGGCCACTGGTAAGGTTGTTTCAGGACCGAGGGTTCCATTTTTTAAAACCAAGATCAATGATGAACCATCTTACCAAGTGATTAATGAGGGAGGCTCACTGTTACTTAAAATCGAGTGATGCGTAGATTTCCTCCGGCGTCCTTAACGGTTGTCTTTATTTTTTGAGAGTCAACGTGGTTTTTAGTTTTAGAAGCAGCATCGTTATAATTCTCCAAACCAGGATTTTTCCGATAGGGCTGTTGCATCTAAGTGTGAGACAGCGTCATGAGGTGTCTATTCGCTTACTTCTCTTAACTCTTAGCGCGCGCTAGCGGTTTGCATCTCGATTAAAATAAAAATACTTATATTTCACCTCCATTTACAGCTGGGTAACAGTGTCTCTATTGTTTGAACGAGGTAGAAGAGTCTTCCATGATTAAAGTGGATTACGATAAGGGTATCTTAGAAATAAGGCCGTTCTCTGGCGAGGAATTGTGGAAGGTTTACCACCTTATTGACGAGGGTGACTTGGCTTCAGCGGAAACCATGCGAATACTGAAGATTGATGAAGGCGAGAAAAGCAGGCGTAAGGCTCTTCTGAAAATAGTGGTTGAGAAGGTTGAGTTTGAAGTTTCTTCAGAAACTATTCACCTCAGGGGCAGGGTTTTAGAATGTCCGGAGGACATGGAGGGTGTTCTAGGCCATTATCACACTCTGACTATAGGCGTCGGGGACAGGGTTGTGGTTGAGAAGCAGGAGCTTTCCCCGATTCACAGGAGGATTCTAAATCGAGACGTGGCCACGAAGAAGTATATTGTAGTGGCGGTTGAGCTCGGAACCGCTACGCTAGCCGTCGTTAAGGATTACGGGATTGTTGAAAGCCTAGGGGTTGAGCAGGATATTCCTGGTAAAAACTTTCCCGAGGAGCGTGAAGCCTTAGCCGTAAGGTTTTTCCACGAAGTGTCGAAGACTCTTAGAAGCATCTGGATTAAAGAAGGTAAGCCGAGGATAATCCTGATAGGCCCCAGTGTCATACGTGAAGCTTTTTCAAGGTTTATTGAGAACAATTATAGGGATCTTCAAGACTCCATAGCCGGTAGCTTCCACTCCTCCGGGGGAACAATATCGGCAGTAAACGAGTTTCTAAGGAGCAACGAGATGAGGATTGTGGCGAGGGAGTTGAAGGCTGTTGACGAGATAACGGCTATAGAAAGCTTCTTTGAAAACCTGGTTGAGGAGAAGGCTGTCTACGGTTTGGAGGAGACCTGGAAGGCTGTTGAAAAAGGAGCGGTCAGCCAGCTGATAATACATGTTAAGCAGGCTTCTCAGTCGGGCTCCCTGAGGGAGAGGGTGATGGAGATGATAAGGCTTGTCGAACAGTACGGTGGGGAAGTAACCATAGTGAGCGGAAGACATGAGTCCGCGGAAAAATTCAGGAGGATTGGCGGCATAGGTGGAATACTAAGGTATAAAGTATATTAGAAATCCTGGTGTCACCGGATTGGAAAAATAAAGGGGATTAACCCTTCAAAAAGATTTTTAAACCCGTCCGCTAGTTTCTTATCAGCCTACGCAGCATCGCAAGAGGGATGGGGGAGAGTGGAGAAGGGCTCTAATATTCGCTACACCGAGTTTGAGAAACGAATAATTAGAGGATCTAAAAACCTATACAAGGGAAGGCTCAGCAGCCTTCACGAGGAGTCTCGAAATTTTTCCACGGAGTGGTATACGTTGTCACCCTGGTTTATAGGATGGCTCGTGGCTTTTCCCCTGCTCTCCCTCTGGTCCTACCTCTCGGAACCCACTGCAAGTGACTTAACGTTTCTCAGCAGCTGGTTTTTCTTCTCAATCCACTATCTTCTCGGAGTCATGATTACACAGTTTAAGGTGAAGAGGAGAAGCATACTGATCTTAGCTATCCTAACACTCTCATTATCATTCGCACTGCTCTTCAGCGGGATCTATCTTACGAGAACTCGTTTTGCACTGCTTTCCCAAGCGATCTACATAACGGTTTCAATGATGCTGATACTCCCATTTTACGCGAGTGGTGTTTACAGCCTGATTAAAGAATACAGGAATAACAGGCAGAAAATACGATCGGAGCAAGCTTAGGTTTAAACAGAACGTCTCCAGCATAGTTCTTGTTAATCCCTGTTTACCCGCTCGTTAATGCTTTCCTCGTTAATGTGCCTCCTAATGTAAACCAGGATCTTCTCGTCTTTAACGACCGCATTCGCCGCGTCTTTAACCATCAGGGCCAGGATCTCCGCCAGAGGGCAGAACGGTGTTGTCGCGACGAACTCTACAACTATCTTGCCGTCTTCTCTTCTAACGTCTTTAATAAGGTTGAGTTCTCCAAGGCTTAGCCCTATCTCTGGGTCGACAACATTGGAAACAGCCTTCTTAACCTCTGTAAGCACGTCAGACTCCTTGCTCATGCTTCTTCCTCCTAGCCTCGTATTCCTCCCTAGTAATATATATTCTTGCCGGTACGCCTAGGACAACAGTGTTTGGAGGAACATCCCTAGTCACAACGGAGCCCGCTGCCACCACAGAATTATCGCCAACACGTATTCCAGATATGAGTGTCGAGTTCGCCCCTATAATGCAGCCGTTACCTATCACAACAGGGGTCAGCCTGCCTGAAACAGGGTAGCGGTCATTAGTGACACACGCGTAGGGTCCTATGAAAACGTTTTCGCCGACAACGGTTCCGTGCGGAAGGTATACGCCTGACTGTATTCTAACGTTATTGCCTATTGAAACGCTTCCGTCAAGCATTGATCCGGTTCCTATTAGACAGTTATCTCCAATCCTACTTCCTTCTCTTACCAAAATATTGTGGCCAGTTACTAGATTCCTGCCAATAGTAACCTGCTCGTAAATCACGCTTCCAGACCTTATTAGGCTGTTAGAACCTATCTTAGCCCCGCTAGACAGTTCGTCGAGAATGCTGAGGTCCTCCGGCATGGCTCTTAAGCTTGAAAAGCTCTTCTTAGAAGGATACCCTATTATCGTGTTGAAACCAATGTATGTTCCCTCACTTATCTCGCTTCTCCCAAGAACCAGACTGTTCCCTTCAAACCTGACTGTTCTATGGATAACCGCCTTCTTCGAAACATAGTTTTGAAGCATCGCTTAAGCTCTAGCAGACTTTAAAATAAAGATTTTTAACCCTCGTGTAAATACGGCAAACGATGCAACCGCGTGGAAAAACCGGATGTACGCTCATTCCTATACTTGTTTTAATACTGGTTTCCAGCCTTCTCTCGAGTGTAAAGACCTCAGGGCAGTTTGAGTCTTCAGACCTCTACGTGCATGTGAAGGTAAACATGAATGAGGAGGCGATTGCTGTTTTCAACGTTAACCTGACGATGGGCCCTAAGACTATAAGGGCATTACGCGAGGCAAACTGGACTTTCAAGATTCAGCTCCCGAAATGGGCAGCTCCAAACCTTGTTTCATCCATAGACATGCCTAAACTATTTCTAGAGAATGAAACGGCGGTAACCATGA
>Ga0272449_1002052_pt1 | contig 19349 bp, 9 predicted proteins | sample YNPCB0241_FD_198679 | JGI IMG/M metagenome (GOLD analysis project Ga0272449, IMG submission 198679) | Hot spring sediment microbial communities from Yellowstone National Park, WY, United States - YNP-CB-024-1 | ecosystem: Environmental > Aquatic > Thermal springs > Hot (42-90C) > Sediment... | reverse complement strand
TGTTAATCCAAAATACTATTTTAGAAAATACAATATAAACGAACCTGTTAAAATAGAACAACACGAAGGATGGATTAAATATACAGTTGGTTCATTTAACTATTATAAAGATGCTCGAAACAAGAGAGTACAAATATGGGATACCACACCTATAAAAGATGCTTTCGTTTCGGCATACAACAATGGAGTCAGAATAACGGTACAAGAAGCATTAATGATTACAAATCAAAAATGGATACAATAATAAAACTTTTAGCTTTAATATTGCGTATAAACTTGAAAAATTGATTTAATGATTCGAATAAAACTTACAATAGCTTTATTATTATTAATTAATATAATTTTTTCGCAAGAAGAACCGACAGATTCAATAACTTTTACAGGCAAAAGTCCTTACGAATATATTTTATTGGATACTACACCACAACCCGAAAAAATAGTTTACAAACCTATAATAGGCGTTGGACAAGGTTTTTTTACCTTCCTTGGCGATGTAAGAGATAATTATTATTCTCATCCAACAATAGGACGAAGTGCTTGGAATTTTTCGATTTATAGAAACTTGAATAAATATTTTGTACTTCAATTCAATGTGATTCGTGGTAAATTAACTGGAAATGTAAATACATCAGAAAAGTTTTTTAATTTTCAAACAGATGTCCTAATAGGTGGTGTAATGTTAAATTATAATTTCAGACATTTGATTAAGAAGCCACAATATATATTGCCTGTAATTTCTATTGGATTAGAGTCATTTGAATTTAATTCTAAAGCCGATTTATACGATTCACAAGGAAGATTTTATTATCATTGGAGCGACGGAACATTAAGAGATAAACCCGAAAATAGTGGAAATGAATTAAATTCGATTATTTTACAAAGAGATTATGTTTATGAAACAGATTTAAGAGAATTAAATCTTGATGGGCTTGGTAAATATTCGCAAGTTGCTTTTGCAGTGCCAATAGACTTTGGACTTGAATATAAATTTTCTCATCGTATTAAAGCAAAAATAGGTGTATCGTATCATTTAGCTTTTAACAACAATATTGACAATATAAGCGACAAAGGTAAAGGAATCAGAAAAGGCGATAAAAAAGGAGATAGCTTTTTGTATACTTATTTTTCTTTAAGCTTCGATTTATTCAGTACACCTAAATTATCAAATTTAGAACTTCATTTAAGTGATGTTGACTTTTCAATGATAGACCGTGAAGACGAAGATGGCGATGGTGTGGTAGATTTGTGGGATGAATGTCCAGAAACTCCGCCAAATGTTAAAGTCGATTCTAAAGGTTGCCCACTCGATAAAGACAAGGACGGTATACCCGATTATTTAGACGAAGAACCCAATTCACCTAAAGATGCTATGGTTAACCTAAAAGGAGTTACTTACAAAGAAGAAGAATTAATAACTTTAACAAATCCACCTAATTCCGTACCTATAGATAGATTCTGTGATTATTTTCCTTCTATGTGTCCTGACGTGAAAAAAAATGTTAAAAAATTTAAGAAAAGCTACGAGGAAATGCCTGCTAAATTTAAACCAGTTGACCTAAATAATGACGGCTATATATCTATCGAAGAAATTAATATTGCAATTGACAAGTTCTTTGATATGAAAACAAACTTAACCATTGAAGATATTTACGAATTAAACGATTATTTCTTTGATCAATAAAATTAAATTTTCATTTAAGTTTAATAAAGTCCGATAATAAAATAATTGTAAGAAAACTCAGAAAATTATTTTTAATGATTATAGTATTTTACCAATAATCAAATTATTTTGTAAAAAACTAAAAATTTATTTTTTATAGTTTTTGTTGTACATAATAACTATTTTTGTTGGGATTTTTTAAACAGTAAAATATATGAAATATACAGCATTAACCGAGGTTCATGAAAAATTAGGTGCTAAGATGGTACCTTTTGCCGGGTTTTATATGCCTTTAAAATATTCGGGGGATATAGAAGAGCATATAACAGTTAGAACTAAATTGGGTGTGTTCGATGTTTCTCATATGGGTGAAATATGGATAAAAGGTAAGAATGCTTTAGACCTTATTCAATGGGTTACTTCTAACGATGCGTCGGTTTTGTATAACGGAAAAGTTCAATATTCTTGTTTGCCAAACGGAAAAGGTGGTATTGTAGATGATTTGCTGGTATATCGTTTCGATAGTGAAACTTATTTATTAGTTGTAAATGCAGCAAATATTGAAAAAGATTGGAACTGGATACAATCAAATAATAAATTTGGAGCTATTATAGAAAATGCTTCAGATAAAATTTCTCAATTAGCTGTGCAGGGACCATTAGCTTTAAAAGCAATGCAAAAATTAACTAATGCTGATGTTGAAAATATGGAATATTATACTTCAAAAGTTATTGAATTTGCTGGAGTAAAAGATGTAATATTTTCGACAACAGGTTATACTGGTGCTGGTGGTTGCGAAATTTATTTTCCAAACGATAAGGCCGAGAAAATATTTTTTGCCGTTCTTGAAGCTGGTAAAGAATTTGGTATAAAACCTATTGGACTTGCGGCTCGAGATACATTACGTTTAGAAATGGGCTTTTGCCTTTACGGAAACGATATTGACGATACTACTTCGCCTATTGAAGCAGGTTTAGGATGGATAACAAAATTTGTTGATCATAAAAATTTTATTGATAAAGAACGTTTGTTAGCTCAGAAATTAAACGGTGTGAGCAGAAAACTTATTGGATTTGAGATGATAGACAAAGGTATTCCGCGTCATGGTTATGAAATATGCGATGAAAAAGGCAATATAATTGGTAATGTTACTTCTGGAACAATGTCGCCTATGCTTAAAATAGGAATAGGAATGGGTTATGTAAAAACAGAATTTTCAAAACCTGATACTAATATATTTATAAAAATACGTGACAAACTCTTAAAAGCAAAAGTAGTAAAATTTCCCTTTTACAAAGGCAATGCAAATTAATAGCAAATAATTACTCAGAGCTTTTAAACAACAATATTTATAATTTTTCCAGGTATAGCTACAATTTTTTTGGGTTTTTTACCGTTAAGGTATTTTTGAGTTCTTTCGTCTGATAAAACTGCACGTTCTAATTCTTCTGGTGTAGAATCAATGGGCAATTCTAATTGAAAACGTAGTTTACCGTTGAAAGAAACGGGATAAGCTTTTATGTTTTCAATAGTTAATTTTTCGTCATAATCAGGGAAAGGTTCATCTGCAATACTTTTGTTGTGACCTAACATTGACCATAATTCTTCGCTAATATGTGGAGCAAAAGGTGATAAACATATTAAAAATGGTTCAAGAATAGCTCGTTTGTTGCAGCGAATAGTATACATATCGTTAACAAAAATCATAAAAGCACTTACTGCTGTATTAAATGAAAAATTGTTTATATCATCATTTATTTTTTTAATGAGCTTATGCAATAATTTTTTTTCTTGAAGTGTCGGTTCTTCGTCAGTTAAAATAATTTTTCCTTTATCATCGATAAAAAGTCGCCATACTCTTTTCAAAAAACGATGAACGCCTTCAATTCCGTTTGTATCCCACGGTTTTGATTGTTCAAGGGGTCCTAAAAACATTTCGTACATTCTAAGAGTATCGGCTCCATATTTTTCAACTATATCGTCTGGATTAATTACATTAAATAAAGATTTAGACATTTTTTCGATAGCCCAGCCACAGATGTATTGTCCGTTTTCTAAAATAAATTCTGCATTTTTGAATTCTGGTCGCCAATTACGAAATTTTTCTATGTCGAGAATATCATTTTTTACAAGATTTACATCAACATGAATTTCTTGGGTTTGGTAAGAGTCTTTTAAATTTTTTGAAACAAAAGTGTTTGTTCCGATTATTCTGTATACGAATTGACTTCTGCCTTGAATCATTCCTTGATTAATCAGCTTTTTAAAAGGTTCGTCAATAGGAGAGAGTCCTATATCGTACAAGAATTTGCACCAGAAACGAGAGTAAATCAAATGTCCTGTTGCATGTTCTGTTCCGCCGATATATAAATCTACTTCACGCCAGTAATTTACTGCTTCAGAAGAAAAATATTCTTTATCGTTGTGAGGGTCCATATATCGAAAGTAATAACCAGAAGAACCTGCAAATCCGGGCATAGTGCTAGTTTCTAGCGGATAACCATCGTTTGTTTGCCAATTTGGGCAACGTGCTAAAGGAGGTTGTCCATCCGATGTTGGAAGAAAACTGTCTATTTCGGGTAAAATAAGTGGTAATTTTTCTTCAGGCAATGGATAAGGAATATTATTCTTGTAGTATATTGGAAAAGGCTCGCCCCAGTATCGTTGACGACTAAAAATAGCATCTCTAATTCTGTAATTTACTTGAAATTTACCTATTTTAAGCTTTTCGACTTCTTCGATGACTCTTTTAATAGCTTGTTTAACTTCTAAATTATTCAAAAAATAGCTATTTATGCAATAACCTTCTTTAGAATCGTATGATTCTGTCCAATTTGTAACATCTGTATCATTGTTAATATTAGGGTTATATATAACTTGTTTAATTGGTAAATTAAAATGTTTAGCGAAAGCAAAGTCTCTTGAGTCATGCGCCGGTACAGCCATTATTGCACCGGTTCCGTATCCTATTAATACATAATCACTTATCCAGATAGGAATTTCTTCGTTTGTAAAAGGATGTATAGCATAAGCACCTGTAAAGCAACCAGTTATTCTGTTTACATTGCTTATTCGTTCTCTTTCTGTTCGTTTTTTTGTTTCTTCAATATATTCAATTACGTCAGGTTTGTGTTCGTTTGTTGAAATATCTAAAACGAAATCGTGTTCAGGTGCAAGTACCATGAATGTACAGCCGAATATTGTATCGGGTCTTGTAGTAAAAATAGTTAATGATTTATGGTAGTTTTTGATTTTAAAATTAATTATGGCACCTTCAGATTTTCCTATCCAGTTACGCTGCATTTCTTTTAGTGAGTCGGACCAGTCTATTTTGTCGAGTCCTTCGAGTAGTCTGTCGGCATAAGCACTAACTCTTAAGAACCATTGTTTCATTTTTCTTTGTTCTACTGGATGTCCGCCACGAATTGAGAAGCCGTCTTTTACTTCATCGTTAGCAAGAACTGTTCCTAAGGCAGGACACCAGTTAACATAAGTTTCATCGAGGTAAGCTAAACGATATTTTAGCAATATTTTTTGTTTTTCTTCTTCGGTAAATCTATTCCATTCGTTGGCAGTAAATTCTATTTCGCAATTATGAGCAGCTTCAATATTTAAATTTCCTTCTTTTTCGAATATTTCAACAAGTTTTTCTATTGGTTCTGCTTTTTGAAGTTTTTTATTATACCAATGTTTGAATAATTGTATAAAAGTCCATTGAGTCCATTTATAATATTTTGGATCGCAAGTTCTTATTTCTCTGTCCCAGTCGTAAGCAAAGCCTAGTTTTTTTAATTGCTGTTTATATCTTTCGATGTTTTGTTCAGTAGTTTTTGCAGGGTGTTGTCCTGTTTGTATTGCATACTGTTCGGCAGGCAGGCCGAATGCATCGAATCCCATTGGATGTAAAACATTATATCCTTTATGTTTTTTATATCGAGCAATAATATCACTAGCTATATATCCTAACGGATGACCGACGTGTAATCCGGCTCCCGATGGGTATGGGAACATGTCGAGTACATAAAATTTGGGCTTATCACTGCTATTTTTTGCTTCGAAAATTTTTTGTTTTTCCCAGTATTCTTGCCATCTTTTCTCAATCGCTGAAAAATTATAATCCATATGTAGAACTTTAGATTTTTAATTGCAAAAATAGAAAATTAATTACTTAGGGACTAAAATTATTTGAGAAAAGCTTAATTTTATTTAGAGAAAACTTTGTCTTTTTTTAGTTTAATTATTTTACCATATTTTTCTAATGTTTTTAAGTCAATGCGTTTTGCGTCACCGACAATTGCAATTGTCATAGGTTTATTTTGGATATTATCTTGATAAAATTTATACATATCATTAAATTTTAATTCGTAAAATGCGAGAATTTTTTCTTGATTTGGGTCGTGTTGATAACCTAACAATTTCCATTTTACAACATTTTCACTTAAATCTCTAAAAGAAGGTTTTTTGACAAAAGATGATTTTATTAAATATTGTATTAAGAAATTCCATCTTTCTGTTTTTTGTGGCATATAACGAACTAATGAATCGAATACTTGAATAGCTTCTATGGTTTTATCGGATTGTGTACCAACGTATCCTATAAAGACACTTTCTTTTCCTGATTTTTGTGGTATTTTGTAATATGCTCCTGCAGAATAAGCAAGCGAACGGTATTCTCTTATTTCTTGTAATACTAATCCGCTGAAATCTCCGCTAAAATAGGCGTTGAAAGCATCTATTAAAGGTTCGTTATCGTTATAAAAAGCAGGTTGATTCATTAAAAAGTATATTTTGCTTTGCACTGCTTTGGGTTCATCTATAAGATATACAATATTTTCGGGCATTTGATTTATTACAACATCAGCAGGTGCGAGGCTTGTTTTAGGATTTGATGGCCATGAAATATTGTTTTTAAAAATTGGAATAAGTTCTTCTAAAGTTTTTTGGCCACTATAATGAATCTCGCACTCGAAATTGCAAGCTAATTGAAATACTTTTATTAATGAATCTACGCTTAATTTAGAAAGCTCTTTTATTGAAGGTCTATCTATGTAAGTTGATTTACGACCGTATAATATGTATGAATATAATGCTTTGGCAATATTATCTGGTTCTGATTGTTCTATTTTTCTGGTAGCTTTTTCTTCATTAATAATTTTATCTTTAGCTTTTTTGTCAACACTTGGCGAATGAATTAATTCATTTATTAAAGATAAAGCAGTTGAGAGATTCTTTTCAAGGCCACTTATTTCAATTATTGTATAACTTTTGTCGCTGTAAATATTGTAACTACATCCTAATTTAGCTAATTCAAATTTAAATTCATTTACGTTTTTATTTTTTGTGCCAGCATTATTCATTAATTGGCAAGAATATTTTAAAAGAGGATGATAATATTCGCCTACTCCGAATTTAAATTTTACACTAAAAATATCGTTGTAAGGATTTTGAACACAATATATGTTTACCCCGCGCTTTACTCTATTAAATTGTAAGTCTTTTCTAAAATCAATAAATTTTTCTTTAATAGGGGTGCTATTAATATTTTCTAAACGTTGAGCAAAAACAGATTTTGCTTCAGTGTTTGACGTTATGGGCTTAAATCCAGGTTTTTCTATTTTTTCTTTTTTCATTGAGCCCATTTTTGAGTAAAAAGCAAGGTAATTATCTGTAAAATACTTCTGAGCAACGTTAATTATATCTTGTTTTGTTATTGACATTATTTTTTGAGGCAATTTAATAAGTTCTTCAATGTCTCTATTTTGAGCAAACAATTCGGCTATTGTGATTGCTTTCCATTCGTTTGTTTCAAGATCACTTACAATTTGGCGATACATTTCTAATTTTATTGCTTCAAGTAGTCCTTCATCGAAGTTACCTTTTTTTAAGTTGTTTATTTGTTCAAGAACAATTTTTTCACTTTCTTCTAATTTTTGTCCTAAAATTTTAGGCACAGCTAATATTACAGCTTGACCTTCGTCGTTGTAAGGAATGTAGAAGCAAGAAGCCATTAATATTTTATTATCAATTACGGCTTTATCGAGCAACCCTGTTTGACTTTCGTTTGTAAGTAATTTTGCTGCAACTTCAAAAGTTATTTGATCTGAATGTCCATTTTTTGGAGCTCTGAAGCCTAATAATTGCATTTTAATAGGCGACAATTTTTTTTCTACATACTCTCTTCCTTTAAAAGGTTCTTCTTCCCATGTTTTAGCAGGGGGTAGTGGTTTATCTTCCCATTTGCCAAATTTTTCTTTTATAAGGGGCAAAACATATTGAGTATCAAAATCACCGACAAGTATCAATGCCATATTACGTGGCACATAGTTAGTATAAAAGAATTCATACATTTTATGTAATGAAGGATTTTTTAAATGTTCTATTGTTCCTATTAAAGGTTGTTGCCCATAAGGGTGTTTTTTAAAGAAAAATTTGTTAAACTCTTCGAATAAAACGAATTGAAACATATCAGAATATAAGTTCTTTTCTTCATAAACTGTTTCTAATTCGGCTTGAAAGCTTCTGAAAACAGGTTTTATAAATCGATGGCTATAAATTTCTAACCATTTTTCAATTTCGCTTGAAGGAAAACTATTAAAAAATACTGTTCTATCGAATGATGTATTGGCATTTATATCTGTAGAACCTATACCTTTCAATAATTTGTCCATTTCGTTGGGTATAACATACTTATTTGCTTCTACTGATGCTTCATTGATTTGTTTTTGAATTTGCTTTCTTTGTTCAGGGTCTTTTGTTTGTCCTAATTTTTCATATAAAGAAATTATTTTATCAATCCATGGTTTTTCTTTTTGCCAGTCTATTGTTCCGAGCTCTTCTGTTCCTTTGAAAAGCATATGTTCCATATAATGAGCCATACCAGTAGCATCTGGTGGATCATTTTTTGAACCCGCTTTAACTACAACTAAACCAAAAACGTTCGGCAAATTATGATCTTCGCTTAAAATAACTGTTAAACCATTTTCAAGAACATGTTTTGTATATTGTAACTTAACTTCGTATTGTGCAAAAAAACGACCTAAAATAAATAAAACCAGTAAACTTAATAAAATTATTTTCTTCATATCTTAACTATAATTTTAGACTTCAATTATACAAACAAAAATTCAATTTTAAAACAATTTTTAATAAAATTCGTATAAAGTTTAAATTATAAAAAATTATATATATATTCGAAGTTTAAAACTTAATGTAAAGTTAAGTGTTGTTTAAGATAAAAAACATACAATATTTTCTGCTTTTTTTAATGCTTTTTAATTGTTCAGCATTTGTCTTTGCTCAAGAGAATGAAAAAATTATTGAACAAAAAGCTTTTCAATTTTTTAATAATAAACAATATTCAGAAGCTTTACCTTTATTTTCACAATTATTGAGTTTATACCCTAAGGACGAAAGATATAATTTATATTATGCTGCATGTTTAATTGAAACAAATCAGCAAGTAGAAAATTCCATAAAATATTTGCAATATGCAGATAGTAAAAGTAATGATCCACTTATTAAATACTATTTAGGGCGAGCTTATCATCTTACTTACCAGTTCGATAAAGCCGAAGAGAACTATTCAATGTTTAAACAATTAGCACCTTCAAAACTTATAAAACAATTTGATGTAGACAAATTAATTGAAATGTGCAACAATGGTAAAGAATTAATCAAATACATTAGCGAACTTACGGTAGTTGACAATAGAAGAATTAAAAGTGAAAATTATTTTTATTCGTACGATTTAAAAGAGTTTGACGGCAAACTTATTATTAAACCTAAAGAATTAAAAAGTTCTATTGATAAAAAAGAAGAACCGCCCAATACAGTCATATTTTTACCAAATAATTCAAACATTGTTTACTATGGTAGCTATGGAAACACAAAGGCAAATGGTAGAGATATTTATCGCATTGAACGATTACCAGATGGTAAATGGGGAAAACCAGAAAATTTAGGTAGTGTAATTAATACAAAGTATGATGAAGATTATCCTTTCTTACATTCAGACGGTAAAACGTTATATTTTTCATCTAAAGGGCATAATAGCATGGGAGGCTACGATATTTTTAAATCTGTATACGACAGTTCTTCAAATTCTTGGACCAAACCTGTAAACTTAGATTTTCCAACTAATAGTCCTTACGACGATTACCTTTATATTGTGGATAAAGATAATTTTTATGCATATTTTACTTCCAATAGAGAAACACGAGATAACAATATTACTGTTTATAAAATCATTGTAGATAAAAACCCTATTCCAAGAGAATATAAAGACATTGAAGAAATAAAAAATATAGCAAGACTTGAAGTTTCACCATTAGCTGTTATTAAAAAAGCAGAAGAATCAAGAAAATCTTCTAAAGAAGAAGAAAAACAGCAAGAATTACTTGCTAATCCTGTTGTTGCTGAAAAAGCTGTGTTAACACCGTATACTTTTAAGCCTATTGCATATAATCCGAATTTGACTTCTCAAGAAGTTGCAAATAACCTGAAAGCTGATAATGAAAAAATTCAAAAACAAGCCCAAGAAATTAAACGACAAGCAAATTTATCGTACATAATTGCCAAAAAGAACAACGATAAGGCAAATGAAAAGCGGCGCTTAGCTTACGAAAAGAATGAAAAAATAAAAACATTAAAAGATCCTGTTGAAATTGAACAAACAAAGCAAGAAGTATACCACTTAATCGATGAAGCCGAAGAATACGAACGGCAAGCTATAACTGCATATAATTTGGCTAAAAAATTTGAAGCTATATCGCAAGAAATGCAAAAAGATATTGCTAAATCACAAAACTTTATTTCTGCTATAGAACAACAAGGTAAAGTAGATGAAGCAATCGTCGATGCAGCTAATAAAAATAAAGAACGACTACAATTAAGTCAAAATAAATACACATCGTTGCAAAAAGAAATAGAAGAAAGAAAAAATATTCAGAAAAATAAAGAAAATGAATTATTTACACTCGAAGAAATATATAATAAAACCACAGACTCGCTTAACGCTTTAGATGAAAAAATTGATAATTTAAAAAAGCAATACGAAGAAACTACTAATACTGAACAAAAAAATTCAATAAATAACGAAATTAGCAAACTAAACAATCAATATGATTTGTTACAATTAAAGCAAATAGAAATTGCAGAGCAAATAGAAAAATTAAAAGTTGATATAGACATTTTAAACAGTGAAAATGCATTTATTAGAAATTTAGCTCAGCAAGTAGCAGAAGATCCCAGAAAAAATGAAGAATTGGAAAAAGAAATTACTAACAAAGATCAGTTAAAAAAAGAAATATTTGAAAAAGAACTATCAGCAGATATAGCTGTTGCAGAAACTATTAAACAAAAAGTAGTAAACAAACAAGAAAGTAAATTGGAAACAACAAAACAAACCAATAAAACTAAATCAACTGAGCCTAAATTAACTTCGCAAACAACTACCAAAACAAAAACTTCAGCTGAAAATCAAACAAATATACAATCTAACACAAATATACCACAATTGCAAAGTACAACAATTACAACTCCTCAACAAAATATAAAACCCATTAACCCATTATTACCTACTACCTCCGATAGCAAATCACAATTCACTGCCGATGATTTTGAAAAAGAACAATTTAAAGTTCAATATTATACTAACATTATAAACGAACAACAACAAAAACTTGAAATTTTAAATAAAGCTATTAGCAAAACCAAAGACAAAAAAGAAAAACAATTACTTGAACAACAACGTGATTTTCTTTTAGAAGAAATTCAAAATAATAAAGCTGCTCTTGCCCAGTCGCAAAATAAAGTAAAAGAATACAAAAATTATATAGCTAACAAATTAGATACATCAATTTCAAACGAAGAATTAGTGCTTCAAGCAAGTAAATATGACAATAAGTATGAAATTAATTTTTCATTAAGTCAGAAACGTGCTTTAAATGAAGCAGAACAGACTGTAAAACAAACAAAAGAAATCGAAAAACAATTAATTGATAACAATAAGGAAATAAAACGTTTGCAAGATTTAATAAACAACTCTTCCAATAAATCAGAAACGAAGCAATACGAAGATGAATTGAATCAGCTTGTTATAAAGCAGAATCAATTGTATCGAGATTATGTTTTACAAACAGATAAAGCAAATCAACAAAAGTATAATGTTTATAATGAAATATTATTAAGCGTAAGGAATTACGATGTAAGCAATGAAAACATAAAAACAGCTTCTATATTAGAAAAAGAAATAGAAGCAATAAAAGAAAAGTCAGCTAATCTAAAAAAAGAAGCTGCTATTACTAATGATTTTGATAAAAAACTAAATACTTATAAAAAAGCAGCTACACTTGATATGATAGCTATTGAAAAGCAAAAATATGCTATTGACTTATATATTACAGGACGGCAGATGCTAAGTCAAAATGTTAATACTACAAATAATAAAACTGTTGCAACAAATCAATTATCATCAACACCCGAAAATTTACAGCAAACAAAATCACAAAAAAATGTACAAATTGAATTATCGCCAGAAGAAAATAAACGAATTAATGAATATCAATCAGAAATAGCAAAAGCAGACGTCAAATTTAAACAAGGTTCTGATATATATAAAGAAATAGAAGAAAAAAAACAGCTAGCAGCAAATACTTATTCAGAAGCTAAAAAAAGAGAGATATTGAAAGATATTGATAAAAAAGAAAAACAAGCATTCCAGATTTTATTAGAAGCACACAATATTTATGAAAAGGCAAATCAAAATAAGTATAATATTTATAAAAATCAGACTGAAAAACTCATCCAAAACGAAAATATTCCCGATGAAAACAAAAGCATAGCAAAACAATTTTTAAAAGAATCGGAATTTTATTTTGAAGAAGCTCAACAATTAAGAAATAATAGCAAAGAAACAACAAACCTTGAAGAAAAAATCTCATTATTAAACAAAGCAAAACTACTTGAAGAGAAATCATTAATAAATCAAGAATATGCAATTGATGCTCTAACAAATACAAAATCAGAAACTTACATTGCAACAAACAATCTTGTTAAAGTTGACCGTCTCGAAGCATTAGATAAACCTGTTGATGTTGATGAAATTGTTAAAATAAAGACTGATCGCATTATTGCTAACTTGAATTTAAACGAACAAGAAAAAAGTAAATTAGATGAAGCTATTTCAAAACAACAATTAATAAAACAATTAAATGATGAAGCAGAAAAATACAAAAATAAGTTAGATTTAGCTAATGAAATAGTTAAATATTCAACAGACCCTAAAGAAAAAAAGAAAGCACAAAAATCAATACCAAAACTCGAAAAAGAATATTTTGCTAGAATATTCACAGCAGCAGAATTGACAGAAGCAGTTAATGATAATATGTATAGTGTTTATGAATCAAAATTTCCAGAAATAAGGTTAAAAGATAACAGCACTTCTGCACAACAAGGAAAACAGCTTGAGAAAAATGCCAATAAATTATATGTCCAAGCTAAACAACTACGAGATAAATCTTTTATGACAGAAAATCCTTACTTAGCATACAATTATTTATTACAAGCCGATTCTCTCGAGAAACTTGCAATTGAACAGCAAGAAAAAGCCTTCGGATTATATTTAAACCTTAAACCACTTGAAGAAGAAATAAAAGAATATGCTCAAAAGAAACAAGCTAAAAAAAATATAGATGAACTTGTTATTATCAAAACACCTGCTAGTGTTACACCACTCGATAAAGCTACAGTTGAAAAAATGAAACAAGAACAAGAAGTAAAAGAAAAACTTTTGGCTGAAAAAACTCAGATTCAAAATCCTGATACAAGCACAAAAACATTTGAGTTAAAAGAAAAGCAAGAAAACAAATCAAAAGAAATAACTCCTGCTAATGAAGAAGATGATTCAAAAATTATAAGTCAAACCAGTGAAAAAAATAATTTTTTAGTTCAACAAAATTCTCAAAATAACATTGAAGGACAACAAATGCAAGAAAAACAAATGAAACTAACTAATAAAGAAGCTGATAATTCTATTAAACAAAATAACGCCGAACAGAAAAATTTAGCAAATGAACAAACTGAAGTTGTTCAACAAGAAAAGTCAAAAACTATAAGCCAAACCAATGAAAAAAAAGCTTTAGAACAACAAAATGAATTTCAACAAAAAAATACAGAAATGCCTAATGAAGGTATTAAGAGTTTAAAAGATAAAAATACTTCCGAACAGCCAAAAGCAAATGAAATAAAGAATGAAAATGAACAACCGGTTGCTCAATTATCAACAATTACTAAGCCCACAGAGATAAATAAAGAAATAGTATCTACAAAAGCTGAAGCTATTATTCCTAAAAATGTTACGACACCTATGGGATTTGCATATATGGCAGTATCGCCATACTCTGATGCCAATCCAATTCCTATAAATCCACCTTTGCCCGAAGGATTAGTTTTTAAAGTTCAAATTGGAGCTTTCTTTAAACCAGTTAAAAATGATGTTTTCAAAGGATTATCTCCACTTACAGCCGAAAAACTTGAAGAAAGTAAATATTATAGATACTTCGTTGGCTTGTTTTACTCAGAAGATGCAGCTATTATGGTTCGCGATTACATTAGACCAATGGGATACCCCGATGCTTTTGTTGTAGCTTTTTACAACGGTAAAAGAATAACTCTATTTGAAGCAAGACAATTAATAAAACAATCACTTTCTAAAGAATATCAACAACTTGTTCAAGAAGAACAGAAAAAAATAAAAACAGTAACATCTGTTCCACCTACTACTATGCAAATAGCTAAAACTCCAGAAACTGCTGAAATAACAACTAAACCTACTATCGGAACAGCAGTTTCACAAATTAAAGACTTATTCTATACTGTTCAAATAGGAGTATATAAGAACCCTGTAAGCCATGATGTTCTTAAAAATCTTACACCATTGTACGAAGACCATGCTTATGGATTTATTCGTTATTTAGTTGGAAAATTCAATGATAGAAGAAAGGCAGAAGAAGAAAAAAATAAAATAGTCGCATTAGGAATAACGGATGCTTTTGTTTCTGCTTATTACAATGGTAAGAAAATAACTTTAAATGAAGCTGCTAGTATTGAAGCAATGAATCCCAATGCTATTATAAAAACTTCTGAATCTGTTAATTACACTACTCAACCTACTGAAAATAAAAATAAAGAGATTTTAGCAACAAATGTAGATATTAATAACCTTTATTATAGGGTTCAGATAGGAGCTTTCAAAGAAAAAGTTCCTTTTGATATAGCTGCTAAATTCATACAAATATCGTCTCAATATGCAATTGACCAGGAAGTTGATGCAAATGGTACAACTATATACTACGCCGGTAAATTTAAGTCTTATGAACAGGCAGTCAATTGTAAAAACGATATAGTTAAACAAGGTTTTAACGATGCATTTATTATTGCAACAGATGGTAAGCAAAGAATATCAGTAAATCAGGCAAGACAATTGTTAAAACAATAACTCTTAAAAATTTCCAAACAAAATTAAATTTTGTTTAAAAAGTTTTTCTATTGAAAAAAATTAGTAAATTTGTAAAAAAAATAATTATGAAATTTTCACCAGAAAAAAGAGAAAATATAAATGTTCCTGATGTAAAAAGAAGTCTTATTTTACATAATGATTCAAAAAATACTTTTGATTTTATTATTGAATCACTTGTTGAATTATGTCATCACGACCCATATCAAGCATCACAATGTGCTGTTATAGCACATTATAAAGGTAAATGCGAAATAAAAAAAGGTAACTTTGAAGAACTAAAAATTCTTGAACAACGTTTTTTGAATAAGGGAATAACCGTAACTATTGAATAATTTACTATGATTGGACTTATTATTGGCTTAATCATAGTAGGAATAGTTTTAATTTTATTAGAATTATTGGTTATTCCAGGAACTACACTAGTGGGCATCGTAGGAATAATATCAATTGGTTTAAGCATTTATTTATCATATAAGCAATTTGGAACTACTACAGGGAATTATATTTTAATATCTGCGGTTGTACTTTTTATCGTTGCTTTATTTTTTGTATTACGTTCTAATACTTGGAAAAAAGCATCACTCGATGAAAAAATCGACAGTAAAATAGCTATTATTGACGATTCCAAAAAATATATCGGTCAAACTGCTCTTACAATAACGCGTTTAAACCCTATCGGAAAAATTAATATTAATGGCGAATATTATGAAGCCAAATCTTATTATAATATAATTGAGCCTCAAACAGAAGTAGAAATAATTAATATAGAAGGGAATACTTTTATTGTTAAACCAAAAATTTAAATCTATGTTTACAGGAACAGCTTTAATTTTATTTTTAATTATCGTTGGACTAATTGCCTTATGGATATTACTTTATTTTGTCCCATTAGGCTTATGGTTTTCGGCTCGTTTATCAGGAGTTAAAGTCTCATTAATTCAATTAATTTTAATGCGATGGAGGAAGGTTCCACCAAGAGTTATTGTTAATGCCTTAATTGAAGGGACTAAAGCAGGTTTGACGCTCAATCGTAATGAGTTAGAAGCTCATTACCTTGCAGGAGGAAGAGTCTCGCAGGTAGTACATGCTCTTGTGTCAGCCGATAAGGCTAATATACCACTAGATTTTAAAATGGCTACAGCAATTGATTTAGCCGGAAGAGATGTTTTTGAAGCAGTACAAATGTCTGTTAATCCTAAAGTTATTAATACTCCTCCTATTGCTGCAGTGGCTAAAGATGGTATTCAATTAATTGTAAAAGCTAGAGTAACTGTTAGAGCAAACATTAAACAACTTGTAGGTGGTGCTGGTGAAGAAACTGTTATAGCTCGAGTAGGTGAAGGGATTGTTACTTCAATAGGTTCTGCAAATTCGCATAAAGAAGTTTTAGAAAACCCCGATTCTATTTCAAAAGTTGTTTTAGCTAAAGGTCTTGATAGCGGTACAGCCTTTGAAATACTTTCAATAGATATTGCCGATATAGATATAGGCAAAAATATTGGTGCTCAACTTATGATGGATCAGGCAGAAGCTGATAAAAATATTGCACAAGCTAAGGCAGAAGAAAGAAGGGCAATGGCTGTGGCTTTAGAACAAGAAATGAAAGCTAAAGCTCAAGAAGCAAGAGCTAAAGTTATCGAAGCAGAAGCTCAAATTCCTTTAGCTATTGCAGAAGCCTTTCGTAATGGTAATCTCGGTATAATGGATTATTACAGAATAAAAAACATACAAGCTGATACTAATATGAGAGATTCATTATCAAAAGGTAGTGGAACAAATGCTTAATAAAAAAATTTTTTTATATCAAAAAAATATTCTATATTTGTGCCTCGTTTCGGAGAGATGGGTGAGTGGCTGAAACCAACAGTTTGCTAAACTGTCATACCGGGTAACCGGTATCGGGGGTTCGAATCCCCCTCTCTCCGCAAGATTTTTAAAAAAATGAATTATTAACCCTTAAAACACTAAGAACTATGTTTGATTTTGAAAAACTCGATGTTTATCAGGTAGTAAAGGAACAAAACAATAAGATTTTGCAATTCCTGAAAAATAAGTCAGGAATAGATCCTTTACTGGTAGAACATTGGAAAACAGCAAGTTTAAAAAGTGTATTGAATCTTGCTGAAGGAACAGGTAGAAAAACTACCACCGAGAGAAAAGAATTTTTAGCAGCTGCACGTGGTAATATTTTCCATTGTGCAACAATTTTGCAAATTATTAAAGATCTCGGTGAAATAGACGAAGCCACCTATATGGAGTTGTACGATGGGTACGAAAAGGCTTCGAAAATGCTCCTGGGCATGTTCCGTAGTTACAATAAGCGCGAACGTGAACAACAATATCAGAACCAGGAGACCTATAAATAATTAATTAAAGTTCGGGGTGTAGCGCAGTTGGCTAGCGCACCTGCTTTGGGAGCAGGGGGTCGTCAGTTCGAGTCTGTCCACCCCGACCAAGAACGACAAGGGTTTCAGACAAAAATCGTTTGAAGCCCTTTTTTATTCTGCACATAATTTGCAAGTATTAATTTTTTTACCCTTTTGGGGTTAAAATCTCGTAAGCCTTTGAAAAACTTTAAGATTTTTCAAACTAATAAACTGTACTCATTGCAAAAAGCTTTTCCATTTTGGTCTTTGGAGTTTTTTTTATCGTTATTGCGAGGAGCGAAGCGACGAAGCAATCTCCTCATTACACATTCCTGTTGTTGTTAGGCGTTTTGGTCGATTGCTTCGCTCACTACGTTCGCTCACAATAACGTAACAAAAACATTGTTAATTGCCTTGCAAAGGTCACAAAGTGAAAAAACTAATAAAAATAAAATTATTAACCCACTAACACTAAATACTTAGGAAAACTAAAAAATTTAATTATCGACTACTTTACAAATAAAAATCGTCAAAACCTGTTAAAAAATTCAAATTATCGTGGTTTTAATATTGTTATTTTTTTAGAGCTTAATTTACATGATTTATCAAAGACTTCTATAAGATAGACTCCGTTAGGAATATTCTGTATGTCAAATAGAAAAGAATTACCATTAATATTGTTTATGTGAATAACTTCTATTCCCCACATATTATAGATTTTCAGAGCAGCTTCATTCAAAGGTTTAATTGAATGAAGGTAAATATAGTCATTAGCTGGATTTGGATATATGTTTATATCCAATTTGTTTGATATGCTTGGAATATAAGAATAGAAATTTGTATCCAATTTAGCAACATAAATATCAGAATTGCCCATATTTAGCCCTTGTAATGGGTTAGAATTTGCATTGATCCAACCAGCAACAACAATACTACCGTCTGATGCTTGAAGAATAGAAGCCGGATCGTCGTTATCTTTTTTGTGAATCAAACATTTTGTGTACATTGTATCGCCGAATGCGTTTAATCGTAATAGCCACCAATTGTCAACACTATCAACAAATTGTGTCTGCGTAAAACCACAGGCATAATAAGTCCCATCGTTTGCTTCCATTATATCTAATCCTCCATCGTATTTGCCATAACTGCCATATGTTTTTGTCCAAACGGTGTCAGCATTGGCATTTAGTTTTACGATATACACATCGCCAGCTCCCATGTGATTTTCATAACGGCTGGTTTCGCCAATAATAATAGCTCCTCCATCGCTGGTTCGTTTAACACTATGAAAACGGTTAATAGTGTCTACATCGAAAATCATCGTTTTTAAAACATTTCCATTGGCATCTACCACAAAATAAGCTGCATCGTTTGTATAATAAGGAACCGGCGTTAATATTTGCCCTGTATAGAGATTTGCTATAAGTAAATAATTTCCTGCAGAAAAGGGAATAATTCCTGCTCCTTCGTCTCTGTGTCCAAAATCGTAGGTCCTGGTCCACAAGGTATCGCCGTTGTTGTTGAGCTTTACTAACCAAACATCAGAACCCCCTTGCTGTGTTCCCATGCTAGTAGTATAACCCACAACAAAGTATGTTCCATCGGGGTTTTGAATAATTTTAGCTCCACCGCTGTTAGAAGCTCCATATTTTTTTTCGGTAATGCTTGACACTTGTGTGCCAGAAGCATTTAACTGAAATTTTGCAAACCATAGCTTATTTTCTTGAAGTCCTTGTTTGGTTATTCCTGTAAATACAAGATTATGGTCTTGGTCCTCGATGACATCGTTAAAAAATCGTTTTGTGCT
>Ga0272449_1002050_pt1 | contig 19364 bp, 11 predicted proteins | sample YNPCB0241_FD_198679 | JGI IMG/M metagenome (GOLD analysis project Ga0272449, IMG submission 198679) | Hot spring sediment microbial communities from Yellowstone National Park, WY, United States - YNP-CB-024-1 | ecosystem: Environmental > Aquatic > Thermal springs > Hot (42-90C) > Sediment... | reverse complement strand
GCTTCGCAATTACTCCCATCCTCCCGGCCTGGGGGATCGGGGCAGGCAGCACAGCCGGGCCAGGCTGAACAACTATGGGGACAGCGATTTCCGCGGGGATAGGCAGCATCCAAGAGGGCAAAACTTTCGGGAGGGACCCATCCTGCTAAAATCCGGAAAATCATGCCCGGCCACCCGGTGCGACATAAAAAACTCGAGGGTTGCCGACGCGGTTTTTTTCCGTCTGCATCCAGAAATTTTCACTGGCGATTTCCTCGGGGGATACCTAAATTTGGGGGATCGCGGTGACCGGTGTCTGGCCAATCTTCTGCCGACTCGGCCTCCCGGCTTACTAAAGTCGGTGACGTGTTGGAAGGTCGTAAATACGGGGAAGCTGGGGTGGAATCAAATTTTTGCCCGCGGCTCTTCCCGCGGGGAGTGGCTCCGAGGGCTTACTTTCCCCTAGGCCGGGTGAAAAACCTCAGTTACAATGAAAGCTGAAAGTCCGGACAGACATTAGTCGATACCCCGTGGGACTCGGCTTAGCCGCCGGTCTCAACTCGGAAACCCCGTCACTCCAAATTTTCTCCCGGCATGGGGGCGGCGACCATGGCGGATCGGCGGAATCCTTATGAGCGAGCCTTCGAGGCCTATCTTCGGGCCCTGCAGGTTCCATACGTAGCAGTCGACGAGGCTCGCCGGGCTTGCCTGGCCGGGGGAGAAAGTCTGAAAAATCTCGATTTCATCGTGGCTTCTCGGTCCCGTGGAGGTTGGCTTGTCGACGTCAAAGGGCGGCGGTTTCCTAGCGGCAGGCTCCATCCTCAGTACTGGAAGAACTGGTCCCCTGCGGAAGATCTCCGCAGCCTGGCTCAATGGGAACAACTTTTCGGCCCCGGATTTCAGGGGGTGTTAGTCTTTGCTTATTGGGTTGTGGGAACTCGTTCGCCTGTGGCTGCGGAGGAAGAGTTTTACTTTGAGGGCCAGCGGTTCGTATTCTTGGCTATCTCGTTGGCGGACTACTGCCGATGGGCCCGGCCCCTCTCGCCCCGGTGGGGGACGGTGATGATTCCGGCACGAATTTTTCGGGAGATCGCCCGGCCATTTGGAAGCTTCTTCGCAGATCCTTCGCTCCCGGTGGAGCTTGAAGTTGCCGGTGCAGCAGAGACCTTTTAGCCGGGGGAGAGCACCTTGCCGATTAGGCGATGATTCTATATCGCGGGTTAGGGCACCAATCGGTGGCGTTTGATTTTTTTCTTCCGGGCTTGGTTTGAGACCCGCTTTGAAAAGGTGATCTGCAGGATAAACGAAATTCCGTGACGGATCTCCGGAATCCCTGAGTCCCGGCAAATAGAACCTGCTAACGAGCAATTCCTCGAACAGCAACCGGACACTTTTCAGGCACCGGCCGGACTGTCCTTTCTGGCGAGAAACACCAATTCTTTGCGGATTCATTCCGCCTGGGAAAGCCTCGACAAGGCTTTCGGCATGCAAGAAACTCTCGACAACCCCAACCAAAGGCCGAAATTTACCGTTCCAAGCTTGCGGGGGAATGACCGTTTTGCTAGTGAAACCTCGAGCATTTTGATTACTCGCTCACCCTGGGGGAGGCCTCAATTTGAAACCTAGGGGCTTTTCTGGCGGCGGGCAAGAGCAGGAAAAAGTGGTTCGGGCTCCCGAACGAAGTTGCATCCGAGCAGTTATTCCCCTAAACCCGGGCCGATTTTCCTTTGGCCAACTCTTTGAAATGCGGGAATAGGAAACCCTACCGGCAGTTTCTGCCGACACCAGGGAGCGATTTTTGCCGGGATCTTTTCTCGGTTTCCCGCTTTAGGGGGCTTTGAAGCCTGGTTTTTTTCGATCGGGCTGGCAAGGGAGAGCTGGCGGGCATCTTCGGCAGGTTATCTCTGGCCACGGACCCTTGGGTTGCCGGTTTCTCAGCCGTGGAATTACCGCAACCTTCCTAGAGAAGTTTTAAGGTGGAGAAGCTTTAAGTTCTTCACCACCGGAAAGTTGTGAAGCCCGGGCCCAAGCCCATCGCAAAAGGGACTTCTTTGGACAGACATCCCCTCAGCAAGGAGCCCGAGGACGAATTGTTTCCGGCTGAGTTGGCCAAATTTGTTCGGAGACTTAGTCTCTAAAGTGATCTCATTGGCTGACTTTTCTGAAGGCCGTAGCGATCGGCATGGTGTTTGCTAACAAAAGGCGGCCGCATCGCCCGTAACTCGTGCCTTGAAGGACCCCATCCCCAGCGGGTGGGGTGGCTTATCGTTTCGCCCTTTCACCGGTCGTGCTTACATTCAAGGAGGAATCCCGATGCTAGAACTTGTGGGAGGCCTTGCAGGATTGAGTGTGGCAAAAACGTTCTTGGAAAAAATCGTGGGGACAAGCTCCACTGCCCGAACCCCCGAGGAGCCAAACGTGGAGCAACCCGCGGACACTGTGGAGACCCATTTGGAAGGGGCAACCTCTGGGAAAATCCGCCGGATCTTAGCCCGGTATGACTTGCGGCGGATCACTCCGGGTGAACTACTCCAGTTGGCAAGGGAGCTCCGGGATTGTGGTGTCCTTACCGAGGCCGAATTCTCGACCTTGCTAAGGCTAAAATCCGCCTTGGAACAAGCGGGAATTGCCGAATCGCACCCCGTGGACCTCGTGCAATTCTGCCGGCAGGAGGCGGCTAGACGGGTGCCAGGGGTGTCCCCCTCGGGGACCTCTTCTTCCCAAGTCGCGGGTACTCCCCGTCCGGCGGAGCTTGAACTTGTAGAAAAGCTCTTGGCCCTTGCCGAGTGGTAAGCCCCCGCGGCCGAAAATTCCCCCTGCCCAAAAGCACATCTTTCGGCCCTCCGGATCCACCGGCTAATCGGGCTGCAGCCGGAAGGATTCTCGAGACCTCCCGCAGACGAGGCGGACTCTACGACGATCCGCCTCCGCGAAGAGCGGGGTGGAAACTACTTCTCCTGCCAGGGGTTTCAACGTTCCGCCGGGATTTCCTTCCCTTCGCCCGAAAGCCTTGTTTTTGCCCTTCCCAACGTGAGACCTTTCCGTCCTTTGGAAGACCTCAATCGGGTCCCAGACACCCGCGGACCTCGCCCCGGAAATGCTAATCCATGAAGGCCCTCCAGAAAACCGTCCCCGATCTCGGGCGAAGTGTTTTCGGTAAGTGCAATCGGCTCCCGCCCCCCTGCTGTGGAGGAATTGAGGATATCCTTGGGAACACCTCCTGGGTATACGGAGCAAGAGAGATTCACAGCTGGTGCTTTTCCGGCAATCGGTCCGGACACCAAATCGGTCAGACGGGATGGGAACATGAGAATCACAGAGTTCAGGTGCCCGAGTCTTCCGAAGGTTCCTACCCAAGCGAAAAGGGGTGTATTGGCACCTGAGAGGTAAAGACTCAATCAGATTGGACTCGTCGAGTCCCTCGGCCTTTAGTCGTCGAGTCCCTCGGCCTTTAGAATGTGTTCCCCTGGGGAAGGCTTGGGGAAAAGTTTCTTGAGTCTTAAATGCAATGTTTAGATGCTAATTGAGGTGGGTTTCGCCCGGGAGGTTAACTGCCCCGGCCCTCTTGAGATCTTTGAGCGGCAATTACATTTTGAGGATCTCCGCTCGGGTGGGATTAAGGGCTGAGTCGCCGAAGGTCTGGGGTGCATGGAGCCTGGTAAGCAGAATAGAACTCGGGTAGCCTCACCTTCCAAAAGAGATGAGAAGCCGAAGTTACCAGGCATCAGATCAAAACCGACCCCGGTGCTCTGAGTATGAGCAAATCCTGCCGGGAAACAATATCCCCGCTCTCTGAGGCCCTGCAAATGTCAGAAATCTCCACCCGGCCAGACACAAAGGCCTACCAGGTAGAGCCCAACTTGCCCCAGGGTTGGCCCAAATGAATAACCGCCCAATCGGAAGCGGCAAATCCTAGTTACACACTTTGGAGCCTTTTACTCGGCTTGTGGGAAGGACGTTTTTGGGCGTGAATCCGGCGGATCTCTTGCAACTCTTGGAAAAGCCGGTGCCGGAGAGGATCCTCGGGACGTAGGCCTTCGAGTAACCTCTCGGCTTTCTGGAAGGTTTCCTCAGTGATTGGGCCAGCACAAAACAGTTCTCGCCAACGGAGAGAGATTTGTTGGGGAGAAACCAACCCTTGTCTCCTCCTTACTCGAATCCAACACGGCGACTGCACGCCGACCTGCCAAACTGTCACAGACCTCTGCATTTATTTTTTCATGTCTGAGGGTTTGGGACAAGTTCACCGTTTGCATGGATTCTTTCGGTCGGGAGCAGGTTAGTTCCTTAGCCAGTCTTAACGCACCGGCTGGCAACGAGGCACGTCCTCAGAACTAGAATGGAGTTAGGATAGCTCGAGAATCCCTGTGGGGCTGCGGGGAAAATTCGGGGAACTGGGCCATGTCGGTGCAATCGAGCTTGGCCTCCCCCGGCCCCAAAGGTTAGCAGCCTGAAACTTTTCGGAAGTTCGGAAGCATTAGAGGCGATCCTCGGGGCCTAGACGCCCGGAAAGCAGGTCGGGATCAAAAATAGGGTGCTCTAACTCGGCATAAGCCCGAGGTGGTCGCGGGCGGGGCCAAGGCCCCGGACGTTTACCCAGAACTAGTTCCAGCGGGAAATAGCCTCTCAACTGAGCCAGGGTCGGATCTTTGCACGGGGTTTGGCGGTACAGGACGTGGGAGGAGGGCTTCAGCGATGCCGCTTTATCGGTACGCACCGGAAAGTGGCGGATGTGATTACTGCCGCGAAGGTTTCGAGCTTCTTCAGGGGCTTGATGCTTCCACGGAGACAACTTGCCCTCAGTGCGGGGCCAGCTGTCGCCGGATGTTTGCCCCGTTCAAACCCATGCGGGGTGTGAAAAGCCTGTTAAGTCCGAAAAATTTGGAACGCCATGGGTTCACTCAATACCGGCGGACTAGTTCCGGGTATGAAAAAGTCTGCGGCCCAGGACCGGACCTAATCAAAAGACCCCGCTGAGCTGTGGCCGGAATGCACCGGAGAGGGGAGGCCGAGGGTTTCTGAAAAGTTATCCCCCACTGCCAAAACTCCCTTCTATTGCTCGAGGGATGGTAACGATCTCGGGGGGTAATTTTGCCCTGTCGGGGATGGGGACCTTGGAGGGTGCCATCTTTCGAGGATGCTGCCGGGTGCTTGGCAGAAAACCCACAAACCCAAGGAAATTCTCTCGGTAGACTGGCCGCAGGGTAGAGAGGCTCTTCGGAAGTTGGGCTTTCGGTCCTCCGGGGGAGCCAAGAAGACCGCGGACACCACAAAAGACCGGGAGTAGCAGTTCCCTTCGAAAACTGAGAAGGACCCCTGACTTATTCATCTGGGGTCGGTAAGCGGGGTACATAAGGCACAAAAGGTAGTTCAGCAACCTGGGAAACGATGCACACATTGGACGTATCCTTAGTGGGACTTATTGAGAGTTTCCTGAAGATTGGGTACCACAAGTGCAGGAGTGGGGGAGCATATCAAAGCAGGAGGAGAGACCAACTAGCACTTGGTGCCCCGCACAGGTGAGTTGCCCCTTAAGCTCCCCACGGGAAGTTAAGCTCCTCAAGCGTAAGTTCTTCACCGCAGAGGTTTCTTCCAGCTCTCGAGGGGAAAATCGTGTACATCGGGGAGGGAAACCTGCCGTTTAGGCCCCGAAAGATTTCGCAATGCAAGCCCGGGCAGGATTTTGTCGTGCCAACTCAGGAAAGGATTTTGGAAAGTGCCGTAAGGGCTCGTTCCACATCTCGGGGGCCCACATCGAGGTGAGTGACCGCCCGGACACGTTGGGGCCCCACTGGGAGCATCAGCACCTGATACTCCTCCCTAAGGCGTTGGCAAAGGTGGGAGGCTGGTCCCCAGGCAGAGTCCACCTTAAAGAAGACCATATTCGTTTCCACCACTTCCGGATCCAGCTGCAGGTGCCGGATGGAGGCGATGCCCTCGGCCAATCGCCGTGCCAAGGCGTGGTCCTCGGCCAACCGCTCCACGTGATGTTCGAGGGCATAGAGAGCTGCTGCAGCTAAGACTCCGGCTTGTCGCATCCCGCCGCCGAGTACTTTCCGATGTCGGCGGGCTTCGGCGATCACCTCCCGAGACCCGGCTAACGCCGATCCCACAGGGGCCCCCAATCCCTTGCTGAAGCAAACATTGACGGAGTCAAAATGCTTAGCCCAGCTGGAAGCAGGGATTCCTGTGGCCACCACCGCATTCCAAAGCCTTGCCCCGTCTAGATGGGTGACTAAACCTTGCTCCCGAGCCCACTGGCAAATGCGAACCAATTCCTCGTACGGCTGGATGCTTCCCCCGCCTGAGTTGTGGGTGTTTTCGAGAGTAAGCAATCTTGTCCGGGGGTAGTGAATTCCCGAGGGTCGAATCAAGCCCACAAGCTGCTCCAGCCGCAAGATTCCCCGCACACCGGCTACGGGCCGGGCGGCTACCCCGCAAAGCTGGGCATAGGAGGCCTGCTCGTTGTTGTAGATATGACTGCCGGCCTCACAGATCATTTCGTCTCCCGGTCGGCAGAGAGTCCGCACAGCCAAAAGATTCGACATGGTGCCCGAAGGAACAAAAAGTGCCGCTTCCTTCCCTAGGAGTTCTGCAACACGCTCCTGAAGTCGGTTGACCGTGGGATCTTCCCCGAAGACATCGTCACCGACTTCGGCCTCCGCCATCGCCCGCCGCATGCCCGGGGTAGGCCGAGTCACGGTATCGCTGCGAAAGTCACTGTACGGATTTTCCGGAGGCATAATTCCTCTTCCTCCTCCGAGGAGCAATTTCGAACCCTAACAACTTTCGGAGCGAAATTAAGGATTATCCGAGGGCAAAGTAACCGGTTGGTAGGGGTGGCTTCGTTTCCGCAAGACTTTGGCTTCGAGGATTCGATCCGGTTCGGCAGGGTTGGGATCCTCCGGGTCCCGCCGTTTGAGTTTGGAGAGGACTTCGAACCCCCGGATAACCCGCCCAAAGACGGTATGTTTTCCGTCGAGATGTTGCTGAGGCATGAAGCAGATGAAAAACTGGGAGCCACCGGTATCTCGGCCGCGATGGGCCATGCTCAGGCTACCCCGGAAATGTACTCGGTAATCAGGGCGGTAACACTCACAGGCAATCCGATAGCCCGGTCCGCCAAACCCAGTGCCTGTAGGATCGCCCGTCTGAGCCATGAAGTGCGGGATAACCCGGTGGAATGGAACCCCATTATAAAAAGCCTTCTCCACCAAAGAGATAAAATTGGCCACGGTATTCGGGGCCTCGTTCTCGAAAAGTTCGACCTCGATTTCCCCTTGGGTAGTGATCAACAGAACCCTAGGGAGATCGTCGGCCTTTGCCTCCGCCTCGCGGAGGGCCTTTTCCCGCTCCCAAGCCTCGCGGTAATAGGACAGGTTATCGAGTACCTTCCGTCCGCCCTCCGATAGGACCCCCTGTTTGTCGGCAATGCGGAGGAATTCCTCGGCCCGGTCATAATCGTGAAGGACATAGGCGGAAACCCCTGTCAAGGCGTAGACGGCAGGATTGGGATGGCCGGCCTCGATGAGTCGAAGCCCTAGTTCATATGCCCGTTCGAAATCATCGCGGTCGTAATAGGTGCCCGCAACGGCAAGCAGGAAGATCCCTTCTTCCAGATAGCCCTTGGGGTTAAAACGAAAGAGCTGATAAGCGGCCTCGATCAATTCCGGTTCCAGCCGGCGACCTTCCTCAAGAAGCCTTCCCCACTCTTCCTCGATTTTTCTGGCCTCGGCCGGCGAGACCAGTCGGTAGTCCCACCGAATTCTCTGCATTCGCTCAAGCACTTGCTGCCATCGAGAAAAAAGCTCCTTCCACCGGGCCTTAGCCTGTTCTTCGGTAAGCTGCAAATCTGGGGAAGGACTGGGCGGCTGGGAGGATTCAGAACGGCCCACCGACCCCGAGGAACCAAGCACCGCTTGGTCCCCGGGAAACTCCATCCCCGCCCACAGACCTAAAAGCAGCCCGAGGAAGCTTGCAACTGCTACGGCCAGGATCCAGATTGGCAGCCGGAATCTTTCCCCCGGCACTCCCGCTGGGCTGTCCAGAAAAAGCTTTTGCAGGCCAACCATTGCCCAGCAGAGTTTCTTCGCAGATCTAGAAAACGGTAGGTGGTCCGCTCTTTCCATTGGAGGGCAGTCCATCATCGTAACCAAAACAAACATGCTTCCTCTTACGGAGAACGAGCTATTTGTATGGAATGCAAAAGCCTTTTGTCCACCCAACCGAGAAATCCGATCTCGAGGTCCAATCGCCACCTTCCGTCAGCTAGCGGAAACTTAGAATGCCACGGCTAATTGAGTGCGATACGTGGGAGACCGGCCTTTGCTTTCAATTCCGGCAAAGGAGGGGCAAACGTTCCGAGGGCCCACGGCAAGCTAATACCGGGCCCGCGGATCTCCCGGCCGAATCTCTAATCAGCCCGCTTGCTTCTTGATCGGGTGTGCCTTCTCTTAGGTACTTTGCCCAGAAGGCTCCGAGAATTTCAAGGTATCCGAAAGGGCCTGCCCATAATTACGTAAGGAACCGCTTGGGTCTCGGCTCGAACCTGTGAGTCTCGTTTTTTTCTCTGCCCGGTCTTTATCGAGGGAAAATCTTTACCAGGAGGCTGTGGCCTCCGGAGAACGGGGTGCCCCGGGGGCAAGGCAGTTGCCTATCGCTAAGCCGGAGAGTCCTTTCCTTGGGCTTGACCGTGAGCTTCCAAAGTTTCGGTGGGCAGAAGCCCCGGTAGGGCGGTTGAATCCGCCTTTGAATGGTTACTTTCCCGAGGGAGCCGACGATGATTATTGGTCCTCAACAAGCGAAGCACGAGGACCCAAACGGCCCCAAAGACAACCAGCACCGATCCTGCCCCCAACAGGCCATAATACATGAGCCCTCGTTGCAGTCGGGCCATGGTCCAGCCGATCGTTCCTTCGTAATGATCGTACGCCTCCTCAACCACTACCCACCAGCCGACCGGTTCCCCCCAAATTCGCACCGGAGCTGCTTGAGCTAGCCAACGCTTCGCGGGCAATTCCATCCCCAATTCCTCGTACAGACCTGCTAAGGGATCGGAGAAATCGAGACCCTTTTCCGGGCGATCCGGCAGTCGTTCCCGCGGAATCCGGTACCGACCGAAGTCGACCGCGGCCAGGTTTTCTATTTGCTCGAAAAGTGGGTGCTGCAGGATCACTCCCTCATGGTCCCCGGGACGTTGGTCGACCAAAATTGCCCTCTGCGAGCGGGCAAATCGATTCTGACCGCTTTCTAGTTCAAGAAAACGCCCTACCCGAACGGTGAGGGCCAAGACTCCCAGGAACTTTTTTTCTTCCCCACTCTCCTCGAAGACGGGAGCGGCAACCGCGACGATCCATTGATCGTGGGCCTCCGACTGAAACACAGCCGAAAGCTGGGGCCGCTGAAGGTACGTTCCCGGCGGCGGCCTTTGACCTCGGGGCAGGTCGGCAGGCCCTCCATGGAAGAAGCTCCGCCATGCATAGTTGTGCCCAATGGTCTCCGAAGAAGGGACTCTTACTACGGAAAATCCACGGTAATCACAGAAAAACCAACTGGCCACCTCTTCCTGCGGCATTTTCCGCAAAGGATGGAATCGCTCCGGGATGAGGGATTCGAATTCCCGTTGCAAAGCTTGCCGTTCTGGATGTTCCCGAAATTTTTGTCGCAGCGGTTCCCAGCGGTCTTTCGGGGAATTTGGCTCAGCTCGCTCGCACTCGTCCAGCTGATTGAGGATCTCCTGCAAGGAAGACGAGCTATAGAAGCGGCCTAGCCACTGGCGAAATTGAGGATGGTGGCACAAACTTTGGACGGCTTCGAATCGTCGTTCGAGTTCGTTCGAGGCAGTTCGAGCCACAAATTCAGCAGCAAAGGCATTGTTCCGCAGGGCCGAGGCGGTCAAAGCCTCCCGCGAGACTTTCAAAAGCTGATGGGATCCCCGGGCTGCAATAAATCCCACTATTCCCAGTACAAGAAGCGGGGCAGCAACCCCCAGAGCAATCAGGGGCCTTCGGGCTAGGGCAGCATCGCGGGCATCTAGGGCTGCTAACACCGCCTGAACATTGGGATAACGTTTCTCCGGTTCTACCTCCAAGCAGCGGTCGATAATGTCTGCCAAGTACCGGTCAACACCGGGCACCTGGCGGTGGGCGGTCGGCTTGGGCGAGGCCAGCATCGCCCGCCGATACAGGGCTAGGCGTTCCGGCAGGGTTCGGGCCTGCTCCAAGCGGCTGACAAGCTGCGGCAATCGCCGGGGCGGTTCCCCTGTCAGCATGCAGTAAGCCAGAGCTCCCAGGGCATACACATCCCACCGGGCATCCGGGACTCCCGAAAGATCCGCTTGCTCGGGGGCCATGTAAAAGAGAGTACCCAAGGCCGGACTTTGCTCGTGGGAAAGCCGCGACTGGCCAAAGTCGGCAATCCTCGCCCGGCCGTCGTGATCCAGCAGGATATTTGCCGGTTTCAAATCGCAGTGAAGCACCCCCTTATTGTGAGCATGGAGGAGTCCCTGGGCGATATCGCGGAGAATTCGTACCGCTTCCGCCGGAGGAATAGGCCCCGCAGCCAATCGATCCGCCAACGACCCATCCGGCATGTACTCCATGATGTAATAAGGGGGGTTGGCATCCCAACCGACTCCCAAAAGCTGAACCACATGCCGGTCGTTAAATAAAAACGCAAGCTTTTCTACCTCTCGAGCAAGCAAGGACCAATCTAGCCCGCCGCGGTGGGCATAGAACTTGACGGCTACCCGTCGCCCCGTATTCTTCTGCACAAAGACCCAGACCTCTCCAAAGGCTCCCACCCCCAGGAGCCGCTCGGGTTGATACCCGGGGATCTCCAGAGGTGGACCTTCTCGCCGGAGACTCTTAGCTCGGGCAGCCTCGCGTGCCGCTTCTTCTTGCGGCAATGTGGGATCTACGGACATGGATCCGGTACACCTACTCCCGTTACGCCAACTTTTTTCTGCGGGTCAACCTTTTCCGGGAAGCCCTTGACAGCTAATTCCCCGCGGGGATCTCGTGCCTCTTCTATTTTGGATGCACCAAGTCTGCGGATTACATCCTAAAACTTTGTGGATTGCATCCTAAAACTCAGCGAACTTGCACCCGGGCACTTGGCCCTTTGGGATCGCAAGCCCTTGGGCGAGTGCTTACCAGAATCATATCGTAACGGGCGTTTCGCCTACCACGATTCTAAGAGGGCCCTTCCAGATCTCTCGCCAGGAGGGGGCAGATTTTTTCTAAAAATAGGTGACTCAACCGGAAAAGAAAACTCCCCTTGCCTGGACCTAATGCCTTCACGCAATTGCAGTTATCCGGAAAATTCTCGCTTACCTCGCCCATTCACGCGGGTAATTTCATCGTCGGAGAATCTCATCCTCAGGCAGACGTCAGTCCTTGGCTAGAAGTTGCTTCCTTTTTGGTGGGCTGGACTGTTAGCTCCTTTTGCGGGAAAAGCTCGTGGTTACACTCCCGGCTAACCCTTTCGTCCCACAAAGACATAGTACGGAACCCGGCCGAAGGGGACCCAGGGAACTCGGGTGCGGTGCTCCGCCACGTATTCCGGCCGAAAACGCCACAGAAGGTAGGGCAGGTGATCCGGGGAGAGAAAAACGTTGTCTGTAGCAAACCAGCAGGGCCAAAACCATCGGGTAATCCACCGATGTCGGGTTAATCCCGCGGGAGGATACTTCCGTGAAACATAGAAATCCACTACTCCAATCTGGCCACCTTCCCGGAGCATCTGCCAAGCGTTATCAATGGCAGCAAACCAGTCAGGGATCATGGTAAGGGAATAGGAAAAGGTGACCACATCGGCCTGTCCCTCCGGTGGGCGGAAGAGGGTGGCATCCTCCCGCACAAGCTTTACATTCTGCCACCCGTGTCGCCGGACTCTTTCCGCGGCAATCTCTAGGAGCGATTGGGCCAGATCAACCACATAAATGCATTGGAGCCGGGATATTTCCGAACCGAAAAATTCCAGATTAGCTGCCGTTCCGCCGCCGAGATCTACCCAAATTCCCCCTTCCGGCCGGTCCAAGCGGGCCCAAAGTTCATCCCGTGCTTTAAGAAGCCGTCTGCGGAAGGCATCGTAATCCTGGGCTTGTCCCCGATAGAAGCTCTCCAATCGCTCGGCGTGATCCCGGCCCCGAATCGGTTTGAATACCATGTGATATATAACTCGGAGATCCCGAAGTATCCCCATAGGCAGGCCTTTCCTTGGATTTCCTCAAAACCCTCAAACAATCGCACCTACCAGCCCCCGGAAACTGCCCTCACGGCTTGGAAAGTAAACTCGTTGGAGATCGACCACCCAGGGGAGTTCCCCACGCCAACATCCTGCACGTGGAAGAACCGAGAGAACGAATTAGCCCCGGTGTGCCTTGTCCCCGGAGGAAACGTCGAAATGACTGGGTAGTTTGGAACGATTCTACTGGTTTCAAACCTATTGGCTCTTGCCGGGATATTGTGCATCCATGCGGTGATTTCGGGAACTACTTAAAAGGATATTTCGAGAGCAGATAGCCGGCGTGTAAAGGGAGGTCAATAACCGGCCTCTTCATTTTGGAATGGAGCGGGCGGAAACTCCTTTGGCCGGGAGAGAGGTTCGTTCTTTCCCGGGATATCTCCCGTGCAACCGGGAAATCGCAAAAAGTTGTTTCCGGGCGAAAAAGCCGCCGAAGCCGCCTTCTTTTCTCCCTCCGCCAAATCATCGCACTTCCTGGAAGGACCACCGACGAAAGAGTCGGCCTTTCAAAGCTCAAGATCGGCGATGTGGAAACTTGCGTAGGTGTGGACCCGGCATTTGCGGTGAAGCTCGTCGGCAAGCTCGCGGTGATATCGCAGGAGTTCGCCCATCCGATAAGTGGTCGTGCCAATCTGAACCTGAACCCGATCGACAAAATCCGTCCGAAGGGCCCCACTTCGCCAGATGAGCCGTGTTCCCGGCAGAGCTCGACGGACAATCCATTGCCACTCGGACTCTAACACAGGAAAATGCTTGCTCCAAAGCCAGTCCATGTGGTCTAAGAGCACAAACCGATTGATCCCGACCTCATGCTTGGCAAGAAATCCCTCCACAGTGTCGGTGTGGATTGAAATCCGATCCACCAGCCCGGCCTTCAAAGCTTCGAAGTTTTCCCGCTTTAGGTATTCAGGGCAGCAAGTGGGGGTGTAATGTCCTGTCAGGTAAACTCGCCAGAAATAGTTGTCGGAAAAAGGTAGTTCCCCGAAGACTGCATCTAAACAGTGTTCGATGTACTCAATGATCCCACCCGGGTAAATCTCTTCCACTTGCTCCCGTTGGGCCCGAGGTACCCCCAGCAACGAAAGCACGGCATCCCGCCGCATGAGGAATCGGACTGTGCGAGTGAAGGCCTTAGGACGAAGGTGCTTAAAGTAGATCTCCCGTTGTTCCTCGAGTGTCTGGGCTTCAAGAAAGGCGTTAATCCACGGTCGGAGCCGAAGGACCCGGTCCGCGTAGGCGTTCATCATTCGGGCAAAAGTGCCCGCAGTGCCCCGAAAGTAAAAGGTCAACTTCGGATGGGCGAAAAAGTCGATGTGGCGATCCCACCAGCGGCGAGACCAAGGAGTGAGCAGCGGCCGAAGTTTCTGTTCGTAAATCGGCCGAATTCCCGGCAACCGGCCGTTCCCAAACATTTCGTAAAACGTTTCGAAATCAAGGGCTCGAATCCCCGCAATCTTTAACTCGAGGAGGGCGTTTTGCCGGGGGTTCATGTCCACGGCATAAATATGCTGAGGGCCGGTCAAAGCATAATCGAGAGTATTGCAGCCGGCCGAGGTGATCACAAGAACAGTATGCTCCGGCCCCAGCTCTAAAGCCGCTCGGTCCAACCGCGGATCTTCCCAGCAGGTGTTGTAAACCAGATTGTTCTGGTGGACTAATCGGAAGACCTTACCACTGACCCATTCCACTACGGCTGCCATGAACAGTCCTCTCTTGCTGGGATGCCCACCTTACAAAGGAGCCGGCTAAACCTGGCCGAAACTCCGCCCTCATTCCAATCTTTCTTGAGGCCTCTGACCTCGATCCGGAAAACGCGTGGCTTAAGCAAACTGGCAACAAATAAAGATACCGCCCCCAGGGCAAGTCGTACACCCTCCGGAAAGTTCTCAACACTTTCAGCCGGGAATTGCCCCTTCGCCAAAGCCTGTCGCTGGACGTGCTTCGAAAAAGCGGAAGGCTTCTTCAAAGATATTTCCCGGCTTCTCTTGCCGGGTTATCCCCCTTTCAAGCGGCCTCTGAGCCGGAAAGTGGTTACTAGTCCCCAGCAATTTGGATGGGTTCGGAACTGCCGGGTTTTTCCTGCTTTTTCCTGCTCAAATGCCCTATCGGGCTTTCTACTCCCCCGACCCACAAAACCGACACACAAAAACGTCTTCCCATGTGAGCTCACGGGTCGAAACCGGTCGAGTGTTCTCTTTGGACCTGCTTTTGCCCGAGGACGTGACTGTTTCCCTTTTTCAAAAACTCCGACCTAATCCCCACCTTTCTCCAGTCGACAAAATTCCCCTAGCTCGCCCATGCTGGTCTGCCTTCTTTGGCTTGAGGTTTCCCAACCAAAGGACCGATTGGCGAGAGGAGAATCTGACTGGCAAACCTCGATCACTTTTGCCAATAAAAGGAACCAACGATCCTCACCTTTACCGGGAAGAAAACTGCCGAAAACGGTTTCCCCAGTCTGATTGGGGGACTACTTTTTATTTCCGGTTCCTTGGGGTGGTAAGTGTTCACCCACAAGCCATCTTTTCGAGTCACTGTCCCTGATTCGGGCAAAACGTCCCCGGTACACCTATCTCCCGTAATCGCGGTCCGGATCCCGTCTGCTACTGGGCGTTCCGACGAGAATCGGCCCGGCCCCCCTGGGAGTCCCCATTACACGAGCTTTTCCGAGTCTAATTCAAGGGGCCAGCCCGTGCAAGGAGGCGGTCTATCTGCCAAGGGGGTGATCGGTCTTCCAACCGCAGGGAACCCCCAGTCTAGGCCGCGAGTTCCCGGCGACTGCCCGATGCAAAACTATTGTTCTTAATGTGGTGTCGATTAAGATGAAGGCACCATGGGGAGACCGGAAGATACTGGCTTGTCGGTGGGACAGCCCGAAGTTAGGATCGGCCACCGGTCACGGAGGGACCTTGCCCCTCGGCCCAAACAGCTTGCAGCCCGCGGCATAGGGAAAACTCCGCTATCGGCTGTGTTTTACGAATTCGTCAAAGGTTCCCCAATTGGGAAAAGGTTCCACGGGAACTTCCCCGCAGGAGGAATGACGAAATGCTCCAGCATCTGGGCGAATGGCTTTCTCGTATTAGTGGTCTTACGCAGTTGAGCACACTCGATTGGCTCATCCTCCTTGGCTACTTTGTCATTACCTTGGTAGTAGGACTTGCAGTCACAGCTCGAGCGAGCAAGAGCACAAGCGAATACTTTCTTTCCGGCCGAAGGATGCCCTGGTGGCTCCTGGGATTTTCCATGGTGGCCACGACATTCTCTTCGGATACCCCCAACTTAGTGACCGACATCACACGTCAGCAAGGAGTGGCAGGCAATTGGCAGTGGTGGGCGTTTCTGCTTACGGGAATGCTAACGGTGTTCATTTATGCACGGTTATGGCGGCGTTCCGGGGTTATGACAGATATCGAATTTTACGAACTGCGATACAGTGGCTGGACGGCCGCCTTTCTTCGAGGTTTTCGGGCTCTCTATCTCGGAGTGTTTTTTAACGTTTTAGTGATGGCCTCGGTGACCCTGGCAGCCATCAAGATCGGCGGCGTCATGCTCGGCCTTACACCGCTGGAGACGATCCTTGTTGCCTGCTTGGTAACCGCTATCTACTCCACCTTAGGTGGACTTACCGGGGTGATCCTCACCGACATGCTTCTTTTCCTTTTGGCAATGGGGGGGGCAATTGTGGCGGCTACCGTTGCGGTGCAACATCCAGCGGTGGGAGGCCTGCAAGCTTTATGGAGCCACGAAGCCGTTTGCAATAAACTGAGCTTTTTGCCCAGCCCAACGAGCACGGATCTATTTCTCTCCGTCTTTCTCATTCCTTTAACGATTCAGTGGTGGAGTGTTTGGTATCCGGGATCCGAGCCTGGTGGCGGGGGCTATATCGCCCAGAGAATGCTGGCCGCCAAAAACGAAGCCCACGCTACAGGGGCCACCTTGTTTTTCAATATCGCTCACTATGCAGTCCGGCCTTGGCCGTGGATCATCGTCGCCCTTTGTTCTCTGATCGTGTTTCCAGATCTCGACTCGCTGGCCCAAGCCTTTCCTCATGTGCCAAAGCAGGTGGTTCGGCATGACCTGGCCTATCCGGCGATGCTCACGTTTTTGCCCCCCGGGCTCATGGGCTTGGTGATTGTCTCCCTGGTTGCTGCCTATATGTCCACCATTTCCACCCATTTGAACTGGGGCTCTTCTTATGTGGTCAATGACTTTTACAAGCGGTTTGTTCGGCCGGGGGCTTCCGAAGGCGAACTCGTGGCGGTGGGACGGATTTCCACCCTACTGCTAACCATCCTGATGGCCAGCTTTGCCCTCCTTCTCAGCAATGCCTTGCAAGCATTTCACATCATGCTTCAGGTGGGAGCAGGAACGGGGCTTCTCTTTATCCTTCGCTGGTTCTGGTGGCGGATTAATGCCCTCAGTGAACTCACAGCCATGGTGGTCTCCTTTGCAGTGGCCTGCTATTTCCAGTTTTTTGCCCCCGATTGGCTCGTTCCCTCAATTCAGGCAACGCTTCGCGAGGGAATCGTGTGCTTGGGAAATCTCTGGGGTCTCCAGCTCCAAGTGGAACAGGGGCTGAGTGCGGATGCCATTCGGATGGTCCTTGGGGTGGCCATTACCACCGTGGCCTGGATCGGCGTTACCTTGCTCACCAAGCCCACGGATATGGACAAACTGGTGGAGTTTTGCCGGAAGGTCCGCCCTGGTGGTCCCGGCTGGCGGAGGGTTCTCCGCTATGCAGCCGAGCGGGGAGCGACGGAAGTTGCCCAAGAAGCCCGCTGGGAAGTGCCCGCCGGGATTGCCTGCATGCTTTTGGGTTGCGTGACCGTTTACGGGGCCCTGTTCTCGGCGGGGGCATTTCTCTATGGCCGAGTGTGGGAAGGTACCGGGCTGGCGATACTATCGCTTGTGGGCTTGATCGCCGTGATGTGGCTTTGGCGGAAAAAATTGGCCTAATGGGGCCCTGTTCCTTTCACCCTCGGTGGGCGGGTCCCAAACTACCCAAACTCTCTATCCGGCAATGCGGGCGAGATTTAAGGGCACTTCCATACCCGGGCTGCGGGCTTTTCCAAGCTCTAAGGTGAACAAACAGTCCCACCGCCTCTGAATCGGCGGTTGGCTAGATCGTTTCCAGCAGGGGTACCGGCCTTGATGAGACTAGTTCTCTCCCAAAGAAACTCTCCCAGCTTTTAACGAGGTTCTCATGGGACTCGGAATTATCGATTTTGCGATTATTGGAACGTACCTTCTTGTTTGTGTGGGGGCTGGGGTGTGGATGAAACGTTATGTCCATCAGGTAGAAGATTTTGCCCTGGCTCGACGGGAGATGGATGTATACCTGGGGGTGGCATCCCTTGCTGCTACCGAGCTGGGTGTGGTCACGGTGATGTATACCGCTCAGTTGGGGTTTACCCAGGGATTTGCCGGGGCCACTCCGGGGGTTCTCATGGCATTTTGGATGGGTTTGGTAGGAGCGACCGGCTTTATCATCCGTCCTCTTCGGCAAGCAGGGGTAATGACCATCCCGGAATTATTCGAAAAACGCTTTGGGGTACTGGTCCGCTGGTTGGCGGGGCTAGTGGTCGTCCTGGGTGGTGTGCTCAATATGGGAATCTTTCTTCGCCTAGGGGGCGAATTTTTGGTCCATACCGCAGGCCTGCCTCCGGAGTATTTAAAGTGGGTCATGACCGGCCTTTTGGCCCTCGTGCTTCTTTACACCACTTTGGGCGGGATGATTTCCGTGCTGGTGACCGACTACCTCCAATTTATCGTCATGGGCACAGGAATTGTGGTTACAAGTCTTTTTGTGCTCCATGAGGCCGGCTGGCATCGCTTGCTCAATACTTTGAGGGAGGCCCACAGGCAAACGGTGATCTTCCCGAATATCGAGAACGTTCAAGGAGCAGAGAGGCAAATAGACCTCCGGCCGGAAACCGGAGGGAATTCTCCGAGCCGTCCGTCCGACCGGCTTCCGACCCAATCATCCCCCTCCGGCCAAAGTTTGACCATGGGAAATCCCTTTAACCCGCTAGGGAAAGGAGGGCCGGGCTGGGTTTGGCTTGTGTGGCAGGCTCTTGTGGCTCTGGCTGCCATTACCACTTGGCAGACGATGGTGGTGAGGGTCCTAGCTGCCAAGGACGAAAGCACGGCTTGTGCCATCTATCGCCGGACCGCTTTTTATTTTGTTGGCCGCTTTGCCTTGCCCGGCCTATGGGGAGCTGCTGCCTTTGCCTATTTTTATCGGCAGGGAGGATTACCCGACGGGGTGACCGATTTGACAGCAATGCCCACTTACCTGGGCCAGCTTCTGCCGGCGGGAATCCTAGGACTTGTGATTGCGGGGATGCTTGCTGCAGAAATGTCCACCGATAGTGGCTACCTTCTCACCTGGGCCACGGTGATCTACAACGACCTGGTGATGCCCTGTCTGCGGAGGCCGCTTTCGCCGGCAGGGCGATTGCTCCTCATTCGGATCCTCGTGGTTGCCATCGGGATTTTTCTTGTCTTTTGGGGCCTGTGGTACGAGCTGCCCGGCACAGCGTGGGATTATCTAGCGGTGACCGGCACGATCTACCTGGCCAGTTTGTTTACTCTTCTTGTGGCAGCTCTGTACTTTCCGGGGGCCACTCGAACCGGGGCTTTGGCCGCCATCATCTTGGGAGCGGTCGGTCCCATAAGTTTTGTCATACTCAATGCCCTGTTGCCGGAAGGATCGCCTTGGCGGATCTCGGCAGAGGTGGCCGGGCTGTCGGCTTTTGCTTTGGCAGCCCTGGGAATGATCCTCGGGAGCCTTTCGGAACATATGTTTAAGGCTTTGCACGGCAAAAAATAGGGGGTGGAATCCTCGGTTTTTGCCTGCGTTTGCGGGAGGGGGAACGCCACCCTCAGGCCAATCCGGAGTCGAAAGCTACGGCGGAAGAGTTTTCCCACCGAAGACCGGCTCGATCTTATTTCCCTTCCCAACGTGGAGAGGGCCAATCGGGAGGGTCAGAAACCCATCTTACCGAAACAGCACCGATTCCACAGGTTCTTTTGAGCGGGGAGTTCCGCATGACAAGTGGTTGGCAAATTTTCTGGACTGTGATGGTTTTTGCCTCGGTATTGTGGTATGCGGGCTTGCTTGTGTACGTGGCCTGGCGGGG
>Ga0272449_1002045_pt1 | contig 19393 bp, 2 predicted proteins | sample YNPCB0241_FD_198679 | JGI IMG/M metagenome (GOLD analysis project Ga0272449, IMG submission 198679) | Hot spring sediment microbial communities from Yellowstone National Park, WY, United States - YNP-CB-024-1 | ecosystem: Environmental > Aquatic > Thermal springs > Hot (42-90C) > Sediment... | reverse complement strand
GCAGTTTGTTCTTCTTGACTGGGTGCTTTGCGTTTTTTCGCGAGCTGCACGGGTTTCCTATTAGGAATTGTAGTCACTTGCACGCTTCCACCAGGCGCACCAAGCATTTCTACAGGTGTGATCTCCCCCGCTTCACCCAGCAGCGTCTGGGTTTCCCCGACAGGTACATCCAACGACAGCACACCGCGTCCGAACATATCCTCCACAAGATTTGCGGTCGGACGCGTCAGGAACGGGATATACCGAAACTCGTTGAGATTACCACCGTTTCTATAGAAGTCCAGCACCTGCGCAACAAACTGGTAAGTGTCAATCTTACCCGCGAACGCGCGTCGCATCAGCGGTAGATTCTGAATACCTTGATGGGTTTCATCGATTACCTGTTCTTGTCCAGCAGCGTCTTTAGTAGTACCTTTCACGCGAATGGGTACTCGCGTCACCAACTCTTCTATTGGAACGACATCAAGTACCTGTTTCAGATTATCGGGAACAGCGTGTCGCGTTTCACCAAACAGATGCTGTGCAACAATTGTTGCTACGGTGTTGATGCGTTGCTCAATTGTTCTGGTTCCAATCCCATCTCCTGTTTGCTGGCGCAGGTAGCTCAACAAGTCCTCAACACGAGTGGGTAGTCCGTGCTTTTCAATGTATTCTTTCAAATCGTCTAAAAATGCAAGACGCCCTTGGAGACGATTGCGTCGTCTTTTAGCGTTTCGCAGTTCTCTTTCAAGTTCGCTCAAACGACGCTGTGCGTTTCGTCTTCGTCTTTCAGAAGCTCTCGGGTTATCAACCACTTTCTTCTTTTTATCGATCTCCGATTCTAACTGTTCTACATAACTGTCTATTTCCAAAATTCTGGGTTCCACAACCGTTTTTATGATGCTTTGTATTTCACCGATAATCGCAAGCATTGGTGCAGACGACTCGCCAGCAAACTTTCCGCGTACCAGTCGGGAAAGGAATTGACCAATATGCTGACGATACCTGTTCCTTATTGTGCGTGCAACATCTTCTTGCTTCAGCGAGATTTGTATTTGCTCTCCCCGCGCGGTTTCAAACTCCAGAAACACCGCAGCTTGTGATGACTCTGTATCTTCCTGTGTCCCCACAGAAACTTTGAGACCATGCTGAAGATATGTCTCCTGAACCGTTTCAGGCGTCGCAGTCTTTCGGCGACCTTCAACACGGGACAACATGTGCGCCATCGTGATCAGTTCCGTGTTCTGACCCGTGAGTGTTATCCCGCGCGTCGTCCCGTAAACGATTTCCAATACGCTTCGGATCGTATCCAGAATGTTCTCCAGCTCTGCTAAGTTTACAGACCCATGAACAGCAGTTGTAAACTCGTATCTATCGGGACGCACAATCGATTCCATCAGCAGCTGTGCAAACTCGTGCGTAAAGAGCAGCTGCGGCAAATACGCACGCTGGTTTGTTGCGAACAACAGCTGTACGAACTGCTTGATCCCGCGCGACATTGTAGTCGCATCAGCGTCCGTCAAGTTCCGAATCTGGTCAATCAGCTTCGTAATCTTATCGTGGAACAGCAGTAGACCCGCGAAACGACTATCGAAAACCGCTCCTAACGATTGTCCCCCAATCGGTGTACGGTCATAGTACGGCGCAACCAGTCGTTTCCTGATGTATTCGCGGAACCGTTCTAAGTTTTCTTTTGCAGTTGCGGGGTCGTACACCATGTCCACGACGCGCTTATTGGAACCGATTACAGGAACAACTCCAAACAAGTTGAGCATTAGAAACACTTCAGGGACACTATCGTTAATAAGGAAATCGTCCCCATCGTGTAGTCGTGTCGTTCGCACAGAAGACGACCATAGCGTGTTCTCGATTGCGTCTTTCAGTGTTCCGACGATACCCAGCGGCGTCACGGGGTTGCGAATGTACCCACTCTCCGAAATACGACGCTGTACAAGTTCTTCATAGATTTCGGGTAGCGTGAACGCGCCGCTTGCCGTGTATTGCAGATGCGTAGGGGTTGTAGAGAGTCTGAGCAGCTCTCGCGCGTGCTGCGCAATTTCAGCACGGCTTTGAGCATCCAGCATTCTTGTAGACGGCAGCGTGAGCATCGCTAACCGATGTACCCATCCCGTGATTGCTCGTGCTTCGGACAAGTTCGCTTCATAAGTGCTTTCTTCTAACGCACCGTGCGTGTGCGAAACGAAATCGTCGAACAGTGTCGGTGAAATCCAAGTTCTGAACCGTACCCGCATTTCTGGAGCAACACTTGCTGGATCGCGCAACTGCTTGATAAGTTCCTCTTTGCGCTTGCGCAAAGCGTCTCCAGTGCGTGCAATCATTTGTGAGGTGTGATTGCGCCAGTCATCGGAGAGCTGCGGGAATAGCTCGTCTAACAACTGACGGATATACTGTTGCACCTCGACATCGCGTACACCCGGAAGCAGTGCGCTCACTGTTTCAGGTGGTGTAGGCGCAGCAGCTGCAGGTGGTGCTTCTGGCGTTTCCAGCTCTTCTGGTGTTTCTTCCTCTCCGGGAATTCTACCGACGAATGCTCGTGTGCTCATCGCAGCGGTCTGCTGCGGTTGCTGCTGACGCCACTGGTCGTAAGTGACCAAATGGTTGACCACAGCTTCCAGTCTATTTGTAATAGCGTTGATTTGTGCGATGGTTTCGCTCAGCGTGTCTAGATTGGGTGTAAGCTCTGCTTGACGCAGCAGTTCACCGACAGCAAGTATCGTAGCAAACGCCGCTTGACCAAACGCTTCACGCGCACCGACTTCTCGACCGCCTGCAATAAACGGGTTATATGACCCGCTATAGGCGCGTGCCGCCATGTCGACCACATTGCTCAGTGTGCCCAGCAAGCGGTTCCGTGCAACAATGAAATCTCGGTTCAAAGATGAGTATTGGTCAACTGCTCGTGCGCTTTCTAATTGCAGCCCGAACAGAGGAGACAATCCAGAAATGAAATAGGTTGTGCGTGGTGCAATCGCAAGATAGATCTCTTGCGCTTCTCGGTTACGGTTCGCACCGAAAATCGGGCGTCCCGCAACATAGATATCCGCAGCGCGTTTCGCATCCAAAAATGTAGCATCATAGAGAATGCTCAACGCGACCAGTTCAGCAGTTTCTTTGAGCATTTCGTCACGGTCTTCTTGCTCTGCTTGCGCTTCCCACAGATAAATCAAGTGTCGAAGCTGTTCCTCCGCTGCGCGAACCGCTTGCTCGTAAGCGTATGCTTCGGCAGGTGAAAGCTGTGCAAGCAGCGCAAGTGCAGCGTCCGCTTTGTTCTGATGCGATTGACGCAACGAAGCCAGCCGTTGCCTGAAGTTCGGTATCTGTTGGCTTAGTTCTTCTAATCGTAGAGTCACCAGCGTCCCAAGCACATGATGTTGAATAAGTTCTATCGGATCTCGATTTCGGATACCCTCTGCAAGAATCGTACCGACTCTTTCTGCTTTTTTCAGAAGCGGTTTCAGTTCTTCACTTACGCGTCCGAGTTCTCCGACAACACGCGGGTAGTACCGTCTGGTCACCATGCGATACGGACGCACACGACGCGCCAGCGTATAGATCCCGATATACGGCAACTCGGGTTCCTTATTCTGAACATTGACCAAATCACTGATATTGACCAGCAGCGCAAGCACAGGAAGACCCAGTACCGTTGCACCTTCGTATGCTCTGCTACTGTGAATCTGCTCCACAGCGGACGCTACATGATCAACAAGCTTGTTGATAGCATCATATGTGCTTCCCATGAGTTCTGCTGCGCCAGCAAATGCGGTCAAGATTTCCAGTTCTTGGTCTGGATGATCTGACAACAAAGAATCGATAGCACGCCAATCGTCAGGAGTAGCAGATCTAAAATGTCTAATGAGCTGATGGATTAGTGCTGTCGACATCAGTTTGTACCGTTCGCGTTGTTGCTGGATTGCCTTTTGAAAAGCGTCTTCAATAATGGATTTTGCTTTGTCAAAGTCGCTTGCTCCTTGAAGTTCTTTGGTCGAAATACCGAGAATCTTGAAGATATTGTGCTGGCGTGTCTCGTCCAGAACATCGCCGTACATTGGTGCTCCGTTTTGCAGTGTAAGCACTCGCAAAAGCACAGCAAGCATTTCAATAGATAGTCGATGCACATTATCATTCATGTTAACTGTGTATCCCGTGCTTGTTAGCAGGTCGCGCACCCAGTGGACTACCTCTCCAATATCTGTATTCGCAGCAGACATCCCGCTGAGCTGTTGTAGTTTTCCGCCAGCACCAGCTTTATTGCGTGCAATTGCAGCGAGCATATGAGCCAGCATGCGTTGTGCTTCGTTTACAGCATTTCTATCTGCTTCAACGAGTGCGTTCGGGTTCCCTTGTGCATACAGTGCAACGGAGAGCGCAACCGCACGGTTCATACTCATCCCCGCTCGGATCCTTTTTGTCTCTGCTGCTTCTTGTGCGTCACGAGGTTCTATAAGCTGAACCAGCACAGTGCGCGGGGAACGACGACCAAGCATCTGCACATAGCTTGTTGCAAAAGCGTTCAGGAAGTTGCTATTGAACGCTTCGAAAAGCTCTTTCATTTGTTCATCCAGGTCGGGCTGCTGCAACAGGATTTGCGTCCCGCCAGGAGAAACCGCTAACCAAAGCGCGTTAGCGTAGCTCCGAAGACTTTCGAGCTGTCTCAGATTCTGCCTGACATCTGTTGTGTCAGAAATCGCAAGTGCATTCAGTTTACTCTTCAAATCATCATAAGTTTTTGTAGTGATTCCTCCCACACGCAATCGCGCTTGTCTTAGCGATTCGATGAATGCCATCACGCTCTCAAGATAAGCTTTCAGTGCGCGGATGCGTTCCGATTTCGGAAGTGAAGTATTGTAAACCGTTTCGCGTGTCCGCTCGTTTTGACCATGGAGCGCAAACAACTGTTTCGTAATCGCGTCGATGTTTGCGTCAGGTAACAAGCTAATATCTCCCCCAGGCAATATCTGTTCAAATGCTTCTGCTAAGTCGTGTAGACCGTGCACCCGACCTGATAGATCATCAGGTGTAGAAGCTATGCTTTGTATTGCGCGTTTGAGGCGTTGTAGCACCCACGCGGAATTGGGAGTAGGCATTCTACCCACAACTGCGGACTGTAGCTCAGGAAGCATATAGGCAGCAACAACATCTTCTATCCATTCCCGATTCGCCTTCTCCCAGAACCGAACTTGGTCGAACACAATATGGGGGAACAGTCCAGCAATGGTAATCGTCGTCAACGGTTGCATCAGTGCTTCTGCAGTGCGTGTTGCGGGATTGCGTACCGCACTGAGATAATCGTCTCGCGTTGCGTAGACATACTGCGTGTTATCTAACCGTTTCGCACTGAACAGAATACCCAACGCGACTTGTGCAAATGCATAAGTTGCTTCCTCAAATGTGGGATCCGGTATCTGTATTGCGATTGATAACCCGTCTTCCAACAGCTTGTTCCACTCAGTCTCTAACTCTTTTGTGAATTCCTCCGCAGCTTGTTTCCATTGTTTTGCTTGTTGAGGACTCGAAGAAATAGTTCGATAAGATCTACCAGCGCCGGCAACAATAGCATTTACAATCGCGTTAAAGATGGGATACTTACTGCTTCCCGTTGCACCGAGCGATGCAATCCACGGCGTACCACCACGCAGCTCATAAAATGCACGCTCAAACCCGTCTTCATACTCTGAATATGCACGCGGATTCTGGTTAATCGTATCGCGCAAACCTTCCAACAAGCGAGTAATAAAATCTTCTATGGAAACACCCTGTCCGTACTTTTGATAAACTCGTGCCAATGCTCTGTGCGCGGTTGGTACAGCAATGTGCATCGTGCGTGCGTATTGCGCTATGTGTTCCTGACCGCGTTCACCACTGAATTCGTCAATCGCTTCTGCAATTACATCATTGGGTGAAAACCAAGTTTCCACATTAGTAATATCAGACAACACCTGACTAATCGACTGACGGAAACTGGGTCCCCGTGATGACCCTGTGCGTGATAGAAGTGCTTGATAGACCCGCGCGAACTGTTCGTGATCTACTTGATATGTATACTTTGGAAGCTCGTATGGTAGAATCGGTGCTAACGGAAGCACATGCTTTTTCAGAAACTCTTCAATTTTTTGCGCACGCCGCCTCAAATGGGAATACTCCTCAAGCAATTGTTCCGCTTGCTGTGCTTTTACTTCCTGCCGCCGATCAGCTACCCCCAATCTTAACCAACGAGTTTCCTGCAAGTGACTAATGTTGTGTTTTTTCTCGAACTCATCAATCTGCTTATTCGCTTCTTCCAAAGATTTATACAATCGCTCTATCATCTCTTTTCTCAGTTGCATAGCCTCTTGTATAGTTTCAGGTTTTACCCCTTTTCGCCGAAGTTCCGCCAGGCGCTCGAAGTAATGACGGTTCTTTTGAGGAAACTCGCTTTCATCGTAAAAGAAAGCGATGGGGACGACTCCCCGCACGCGTGTGCGATAACTTCCTGGAATATGACGAGTAGAAATCACCGCAGCCCAGAACGAACGCGAGAATGTGTTCAAATCGTCATCGCGCGGACCATAACTCACAAACCATTCCAACGCTTTCTTGAACGCTTTGTATTGCTGGAACTTGTTGAGAGAATCGTAGCGTGCTTCCGAATCTTCAAGCTCATCAATAATCTTCAACACATCAATATCTACAGCTTTTAGTTCTTCCCCGTCGAGAGTAACAGATGCACCCGTGTTTAGAAAATCGTCGATCCTCTTCAGAATACCAATTGTATGGAGCAGGTTCTCGTATGCTCTCTGCTGTTCCTCTGGGTCGACAGATGTCAAATCATTAAACTTTCCGAATCGTTTAATCTCAAGTTCTGTCTCTCCCCAACGACGCAATTCGGGCGGCATCTGCTCCCAGATTTGATGAATCCACGGGTCGATAAAGATGTTGGTCAGATAATAGGTATCCCGTACCCAGAACCTGCGTGCGGGGTCTCCAAAACCGGGTTCGTACATCGCATAAGTGAACGCGAATCCCGGCGGGACACGACGCAACGGGTGGAACGGGTTGTCCACATCGTCAACGCTTTCTAATAGACGAAGGAACCGTTCAAAGTCCTCTGCAGATTGCGCTTGCGAGAGATATTGAATCACATCGTAGAAGATACCGTGTCCGATGTCTTGCACGCGTGCATGCGTCTGCTTACGCAGCGTACCGACAAACTGTGCAAGCAGATGGTGTATCAATCGATACCCAGGCACATTCTCTGTATATCCTTCTTGTGCTAAGTATCGATGAATATACGGAACCGCGTATACTCCATGCGCGTGCAGAATTGTGCTGATCGATTTCAACAACTCCACATACAAGCGCTTTGTATGAGCGTTCAGTCGATGTCGTCGCGACGGACTTCTATACTGGCTGATAAACTCTCGGATAGAGCTTGCAAGCTGGTTCAGTTCATACTGTGTCGGGTTCGTATGCAGGCTCAACCGACCCGCGTTCATATGGAGTTCAACTAAGCGCGACGGCACATTCGTGATCGGTTGCACAGCTTGGTCTTCATCGATAGATACCGCGTATGCACGCATGCGCTCCAACGCGAACCCCATCATATTGGGTAGCGAAGCAAACGCACGAATTCGTAAAGTCGTATTGGGACGACCGACTAAGTGACCTGATAGTTCCAGTGTACCCGTCTTGAACAACTCAACCAGTTGTTCTTCGTTCAACTCTACAGGGATGTGATACCACTGGTTATCTTCTGCACGGTATACGAAATCCAGAACGAATGTACGATCCGCGCGGTGCATCGATTCGTACTCAAGAATCGTTGGGTTTTCTGTAGTTGCCATCCGCATGGAACGCGCGGTCAAGAACACATAACTGTTAGGCATCGGTGCTGGTTCACCGTTCGAAACAATCTCTGCGCGTCCGAACAAATAGTCGCGTTCCAACAGTTCGTGGAGCTTCTCAGAACCCACGGATGCAACCTTTTGCATCAGCTGCGCAGAGCGTGTCCCCAGAAACTGCAGGTCGGTCAAGCTCCCCATGTACCGATGGATGAACTCGGGCTCCAACAGAACAAACTGGTAGAGTCGTCCGCGCTCTTTGGGGGATAGCTGCGCTAACTCGCGATCCCAAAGCGCTCTGTTGTGTTGCTGTATAATCGGGTCTAACTGCTGCGCGATGGATTCAGCGTGTTCGTCTGATGCGAGCTCGTATGTCGCTCCGAAGATGGATTGGTTCACCGTGCGGGAAAGCGTAGAAACAAAGACATCATAGTCCCACGAAGCGTCTAAGCGGATATACAACTCTACCAGATAATCCAGACCGCTTAGCGATACAACATCCAACCGTGCAAGGCTATCTGCTAAGTTTCCGCGCACAATATCGCGCAGGAACGACAGTACACCGCTCCTGTGAGTTGTTCCTTGTGCATCAGTGTATTCAAGAACGCTTCGGTTAGAAAGCAAATCGGGTATGAAGCGGTTATAAACCGTGATGCTGTTTGACACTGCGATTGAAAACAATCGCTGCAACGCACGGAGCTTATACTCTGCTTCATCACGATAGATGAAATACTGGTTCCCGCGACGGTAAACTCCAAGACCAAGCGGCTGCATGTCAGCAAGCTCTGCTGGGTCGTATACCATACCGACATTCACAGTCGGACTGAGATTCTGCGGTGCAAGCGCGGTCTGTTCCCATATCAGTTCATAAGCAAGCGACGGGTCAGTAATATCAATCCCCAACCCATTTGCTACTGACTCCAGCGTGTTAATGACCCACGCTGTTGCTTGCCGTACAGAGTAAATCCCAGTAGAACGAATGGGATAATAGCGTGAACCTCCCAAATGCAATCCCACAGCACCGTCGGAAGAAATCACACGAAACTCAATTGTCTGAAGCGGGTTGTGATAAGCGGCAGCGCGTAGACCACCCGACTCAGGAACTTCTGCTAACTGGAACAAGCTTGCAATATGCGCTAACTCGTTCCTCGCTTCAATAACCTTTTCCGAGTCAACATTCTGCAGAAGTGTTAGTCGTGTCACCTGCGGTGTGTATCCAGAAACAAAGTAGACATTGAACGCATTCGTATCGGGACGGGTGATTATTATCAGTTTACCCAGCACAGCGGTACGCTGTCCGTACTCAGGTGCAAGATCTGCCGTGATCAAGTATTCCGCAAACTCCAATTGACCCGTAGTGAACTGTTGAATCCGCTTTTCTTGTGTAAGATTGGTTAGTCCCCAATCTTGCAAGATTGTAGGATAATATGACCCTAAAGATGCTACAAACTCACTAATTTTGTTCTCGCGTCGCGTGCGCTGGTCATCTGTACCAACATTGCTACTGATTTGTCGCAATCGGAACCCGCTTCTCTGAACAATCTCGCTCGGAAGTATCACGCGTGCATATTTTTGCGCACCGCGTCGATAGCTTTGTATGTTTCCTGGAATAAACCGATGTCGACTTAATGCGCCCAATCGTTGTCCCGAAATATTTGTTTGATAAGTCTTCAACGGTTGTATCAAACGCTCCCGACGCCGCGCAATACTGCTTTCCAGAACCGACTTATAATGTTCCGAAGCACTAACACGGATAACCAGTCCATCTAAAGAAACTTGCTTTTCTATTCTTTCTTCCTGCTCTGGTTGTTGTTTTCGCTTTTGCACTTTCGGTTGTTGTTCTTGAGTCTCGGGTGCAGGTTCGGTTTTGACGGCAGCGGGATCAACCTCTATCACATACTTTGCTTCTGCTGTTATTCCCGAATCTGTGGGAAGCTCGTTGGTGAGTACCACCTGCGTATCGCTTACCCACAACTTCCACATACCGTGTTCAAACGGATCTTCTGTAGTACCCAACAGATCTTTGAAAGTGCGAGATAAATCTTCTGGAGAGCGCAGTGTATTGGGTGCGATACGCGCTAACCATCCGTACAACCGATGATTGATCGGCAGTCGGGACTGCACATCACCGACTTCGACGAGTGCGTAAGAGTTGCGTGGAACAATCGATTGCCAGCGTCCCATCGGGGGTTCCACACCCGCAACACGCACACCACCCGCTTCTGCTACTCGCACATAACGCTCCAGCTGGTCTAACCGATCCTGTATGGTTATGTCTGCGCTATTGGTAAACCGTCGGAACGCTTGGAACCGACCCGTTCCTTCAAGGTCAAAGAACCCGCCGAGCCGTTCCAATACTTGTGCAGGTGCAACTTCCAAAACCAAGTTTTGCGCAACTTGTCTTTCTAATGCTTCTTCAGGATCAGCCGATGCACGAGTTGGAAACACATCGGGAAGAACGGGAATATCTTCCACTTCCGTGTCACGCAACCATAACGGGTACTCTTCATCTATGCGATATAGCCTCGCCTCGGCTATATCGCGACGCACATGCGCCGCAATATAAGCGCGGAACCAGTCCCCCAAGCGTTCGTGTTCTGCAGCTTCCGCAATATCTATCCCGAACGATTGCAACCAGTAGCGGAACGAGTCAACGATAAACACCTGTTCCGCTTTGGTCAATCCCGAATGGAACCCAGCGAAAAGTATATCTTGAACAAGACTCGTAAGTGCTTCTTTGACAGCAGTTTCTTCACGCTGCTCTCTCATGTACTCTATCGCACGAACAACACTCTCGCGTGCGTGCTCAGGCAGAAACCGCATATCATCGTTGACCGCTTTGAACGCACGCGGTAGGAACAGACGGTTCCAGATCTGGTTTGCTGTGCTTCCTGTGAGCAGCGCACCCATATCGTATACGATGGGTTCTAAGACACCCACAAGGTTACGCGGGACATCCATGCGTTGCAATCGGAAGACCAACCCGTGCCAGAGTTCTTCAAGAAGCGCATGCGCAGCAACAGCAGGGAACTTACCAGCTAACCACGAGTCGATATAAATCATCGGGTCATCGCTGGTCTGCGGTGTCAGCGTGAACCCCGCATAGTTTCGCGTAACGAGCTTATCAATCTCTTGCTGTACCCACTCTCTGGCTTCTGGTTTAATATGCTTGAAATCGAGTTCGTTGTTGTATCCCCTACTCAGCATGCGCATAAAGACGGGTCCGAGCACTTCGTCGGCTTTGCTGAGCGTTTCTCCGTAGAGTGCGCGAGCAAGTGCATTCGCGTATTGTCTTTTAGCGTCGTATGCACTGCGCGGTTCGAGATGAACGAACCCTTCGCGCGGTTCGCTATAAAAGAGTGATTCGGCAATCCATTTTCTGGAGAAGTGCGTTGCAACGACCCAAGCGGTAACATCCGCACGCGCTCGCGCTTCCTCTGTCCAGTTATGCATCCCGCTCGTGCTGAGATAACCAGATAGTCGTTCAAAAATCTCATCGCGCAGCTCTTCATCAACATCGGGTGTAAGCGTCGCAGCGATATACTCTACATCGCGCCCTAAGAGCGAGAAGAGTAGATCAAGAACATCTCGGATATTGCTGGTGGGTTCATCTGCTTCAAAGACGCTGGCGAGACTATCATCTACGAATATGTTCATCCCGCGTTCGATTGCGCGGTTTACCAGATCAGATTCACGAGCTGCAACAAACCGACGCAGCACTTCGCGAAGTGCTCTTATCTCTGGACTGTTCCAGTAAGACAGGAACTCTTTGTAGGAACCAATCGCTTCTGCGCGCCCTACCGCTTCGCGAACAGCGTCTATCGTAAGCGGCTGGTCGCTAAGCGTCAACCGCGCCAGCTCGATTATCTTCGCGTAAGCTTTATAATCTTGTGACGGTACATCTAATCCAGAAAGGTTCTTACGATACAGGGTCTCATCCCATATCTCTTTGACGCGTTCTGTTGCACCTGTGATGAACATCGGCGCGGTCACCACGCGCTGCTTGAGAAGCGATAGTTCATCACGGAACAGTGCAACCAGAGTATCGCGTGCTTCTTCGCGCTTATTCGCTGGCATTCCAAGTCGCGCCAGCGTCTTATCGATTTGGCGTTCCAGCATGCGCATCGCAAGCTCAGTAATATCATCGGGGTTCTCTGCGACATGGCGTAGCGCGTCACGAATATCGTCCAGCACGAGACGCGCGGCGCGATCCACTTCGGAAATCGCACGCATCGTGCGGTACATATCGCGCATCTCGCGTGTAAGTGCTTGCGCAATATCGCCGCTGGGAACAAACAGTGTTGCGATATCACTGAGCGCACGCATCACTTGCGCACGCGAGATTGCTTGTGTAGTACGCTTCCGCTCCGTGACGCGAACACGGGACGGACGCTTGCTACGCGCACGCGCAGTCGGTGCAGCTTCTTCTTGTGTTGGCGCTGCCGCCTCTTGCGTTGGTGCAGCTTCTTCTTGCGTCGCTGCTTGTTCAGTCGCTACGGGTGTAAAATCAAAAGCATCTCCAATATCTTCCGTTGTTGCGGGTACGGTGGTATCGGATACACCCGCAACGGGTTGTTGCTGCACTTGCGCTAACGCTTGTCGTACCCGCTCTTCTAATGCTTGCGTATCTTCAGGGGTCATCGGACGCTCTGACGGAGTATCCGCTTCAACGAGTTGCGGAGAGACCGCTAATGGAACACCGACCATCTGAGCAATATCGTAGATACCGCTAATCGGCGCATTCAGCGCCAGCGACCATTCCCCATCAGGTTGACCGTATCCGAAGGTGTTGATTGCACTCAGCGATGCACGCAACTCGCTGAGCTGCTCACGATTGGTCATCAAGTCCGCAGCAGTCGCACTGTCCGTACCGACAAAGAACCGACCCGTCGTTTCATCACGATAAAGGTTCAAATACGGGGACTGCGCCAGCAAATCAATCAGCGCAGTACCACCAACACCGAGCTGGTTCAACCGATCGACACTGATTGCATAAACCGTTCCTGTAACGGGTGTCCAACCATCAGGATGCTTGTTGTCCAAAACACTGAACTGTCCCAGTGTTGGCTGACCATTTTCAATCATTCCCAGCACGGCGTCGTAGACCATCGCACCTGCGATGGAATTGTCCAGATCTTCCAAGAACTCCGACAACCACATCGCACGCTGCAGTACGCGCTGTTTGACATCCGCTCTTTTCAACGACTCAAGATAACTCTGATAGTTTTCTAAGATCGCTCGCTCCGCTTGTTCGGGTCGCATCGTTGTTTGGAGCGTATCGCGCAGTGCAAGCGCCATCGCCAGCTGCTCATCCAGCGCGGTCGTCTGTGTGCTGTAAAGGTTCTCGCGCAGCTGCTGATACAGTTGCGGGTTCAGTTGATACTCTCCGTTTTCCGTCGGAGTAAGCACTTGCATCCGCAGCGCCGCTTGCATATTCACATCACCAAGCATCGCGTCCCAGTAGTCCGCAGGTGCAGATGCGTTCCCTGTGCTGAGCGCACGCATAACCAAAAACTGTGAGTAAGTACCAGCATTCGCGCTGGGACTCTTCGGAACCACAAGCAAGTTCATATCCGTCGGATCGACTTGCAGTAGGTTCCCGGTCTCGTCGCGAACGGTGAACATTACATTGTATTCGCGACTTGCAGGATCTTGTCGCGTCTCCATATTCAGAATCGGCATCCAGACAACACCTGACGGACGCCGCACACCGACATAACCGTGCTCGCGTTCTGCAGGGAGCTGCGCAACTGCAACATAATCTGAGGAATCGCGTTTCGCGCGTGGCGGGAGATAATAGCGTTCTACATCGTCCAGATAGTTCCCCGTGTACCCGATGAGATAGTCCGAAGTGTTGCGCAGCTGCGGACGCAGAATCTGATATGCGCTCCGTAAGCTCTGATACCCGCGCGTGAACGGGGTCAACACACCGCCTTGACCGAACATGAGCAGATACATGTTCGGGTCGGTTGCTGCGGTGAAAAGACGCTCCAACGGCGTGTTCGCGTCGATATTTTCCAGATACTCTGTAATATCGCCCAAGTCGCCTGCGCGATTGAGCATGTTGAAGACCCAGAGACTCGTGTTCCGTGCGGTTTCCCGTGCGATACGGTACGGGTTCTGCAATCGCGCTGCGCGACTGGCTATCTGTGCGCTTTCCAGCGCAGTAGCAAGTTGCACTGCACCCGTAGCACCTCTGATAGGTGTCGCTGCAGCGACACGACTTCCCAGAAGTAGTCCGCGTGCGCCGCGTGCTGCAGAAAGCGCCAGTTGACCCGCTTGCGCAACCTTAGTCCCAACAACAGCACCCAATGATGTACCGCCTGTCGGTATCGCAGCAACCGCGCTAACAAGCGTCATAACCAATTGGGTCGGATTCGCCATGCTCCACGCTAAAAAGTTCGCAAGCGACGGATGCGCTGTCATTGTGAGCCGTTGCACGGGATACACATCCGTTGCTTGGTACTGACCCATCGGAGAATGCGCGGCAAGCCCCGCGCGATGCAACCACGGATAGAGCGCGATATCCAACGCATTTGAAGGCGACATAACCAAAGTATCACTTGCTGCGCCCAGTCCCGTCAGAACCACGGACGGTTCACCCGCGCTCTGTCCACCGAGGCTGCTGACAATATCCCACACCGCGCCGGGAACCGTGAGTGCAAAGTGGATACGCGCTGCGTTGCGCGGGATACGCGGATCCATCCCGATCTCAGCAATCGCACGATCAATCGGGTTCGGATAAACAGGTGCTGCTTGATCCAGAAGCGTTTTATAAAAAACCGCTTGCCCGAACGCTTGATGGATACGCTTTGCATCTGCCTCGGGCAACATCTGTCCTAATAGGAACATTGCAGGCGCGGTGCGTCCGCGTCCAGAAATGTTTCCAATCCCTGTACCGACACGCTCCAGTCCAACATCCAGCAAGTTCGCTAACGCTTGGACTGTTGCACCCACATACGGGGTAAGCCACTGGAGCCAGCGCCGTTCTGCACCCGCGCGGCTTTCTGCAGCTTGCAAAAACGGCTCCATATAACGGTACAGCGTGATGAACGCTTGCTCGTTGGACGGATCTTGCTCAAGTTGACTAAGCGCGTCATCGATAATATCCAGCGTGCGTTCCAGTTCCCCGCCCGTGGCTGCTTGCGTTGTGAGTTTCTGCCAGAGCGTATTGTTGGGTGCTCGTCGCGCCGCTTCACGAATGATAGATACTTCGCGTTTCAACTGCGGTACCAACTGCTTCACATACTGCGCAAAACTATTGCGTACTTGGTTCAGCGTGTTCGCATATTCTGGCAGCGTCGGCAACCGATATTGACCGTTCGGCTGCCGTACAAGGAACTGCTTAATCGCAGCTGGTGCTTGATCGATATTTTGCAGCGCCGTTTGTAAGAACGGTAGGAACCGCAAGTATCCGATAGCTGTGCGTCGGGCGCCGCGACTCAATGCGTTGGTCGGGATACCCCCTTGAATATCGTTGCCGATGGGACCCGGGGTGATTGCTAACGCTTGTGCTGCAGCAACGGTTCGCTCATCGGTATTGCTCAACGCTTTCTGGAGCGCACTTTCCAGACTGTTCAAGTAGCGCAGCATGCGATGCCCGTAGATCGCTCCAGCAAGCGGCTCGCCCGTGCCGAACCCGAAGATGTTTTTGAGAACTTCTGTTCCGTGTCCTGCTTCTTGGATAGCGCGGTTCAAATCGCGCGTGAAGACCAAATCGCGTCCCTGCACCCATTGCTTCAACGCACGCACTCCCTGCAATGTGCTTTGAATCGCAGCGCGTTCCGCGTCCGCTAATGTCCCGCCCGTTGAAAGACGCGATAGACCCGTATAGAACTGCACAACGGGTTTTGCAAGCTGTGCGCGTTCACCACCCATAGGGACATCGCGTTTCTGCGCAGCGATCTGTTTCAAATTCTGGTTGAGGAGCGCCTTATACTCTGGCAATAGTGACGGTTCAAGCGGGCGACCGTTGATCATCTGATAGATTTCTGCAGCGGTCTTATCAGGCACATCCATCACACCGCGCCGTGCCAACGATTCCAGCACTTCCTGCGCATAGACCAGTCCCGCTTCACGACGCGTTTCTTCCGCTAAACGGTAGGTATCCGTTATGCTTTGCGGAAAGACCGAAAAATCGGGTAGTGTGGACAACTCACTGAGAATCATCGGCATCTGATGCATTTGCCGAGAGACACGCGCAGCGACTTGTGCAATCGCTGCGGGATCCGACAAGCTCAGATTCCCCAACCGAATCTCGCGCAACAGGTTGTTATAATGCTCCAGCGTGCGTTCCAATCCAGTCAGTCGTGTAGGTACTGTAGCAGTAATCGGTATCTCCGTCGGGATACCTGTCTCCGCGCCCAGCACATCCAACGCTGGAACCGATACCTGCGGTTGACCACTACCACTCGGAAAGTTCAACATACTCTCACCCTACTATGTTTCTGTCCAGAGGATCACTGCGTTTTTATGAATACCCAGTTGTTGAAACTCACGTATCAGTTGCTGTCGTACCTGCGGATTATTATACTGACCGCTCAAACTATTGACCTTTTCCAAGAATGCTAAGAACTGCGTAATGCTATCTCGTGCAGAACCAGTAGCTGTAGAGTCCACCTTGACCCCCAGTTGTTCCAGTTGCGGACTATAAACCAGCGTGCCCCACTGTGTTCCCAATAAAGGTATCGCAATGATACTTACGCGTACACCATCGCTACTTCCAACAGGAACTCGGCGTGAGATGACCAGTTGCGGGATGAACCGACCTTGCTGCTGCGGGTCTTCCCACCACGCGAGATCCATCGCATACGGGTAGCGTATCTGCGCACTGCGTAATCCGTCTACAGCGGGACGCTGCGCAGCACTTATCGCCGCACGCGCATCTATCGACACACCGCTCTGCAACGATACCGGCTGCGCTCGGATAACCAACACGGGTACAAGCTGGTTCGAACCCGCATGACGCGCGACATTCATAAACCCCGCATGGTTCGGCGCGTGATTACTGCCGAGATTCGCTCTGAGAATCAACGGATAGAGATTCCCGTCGCTCCCGCGCACGGTAAGATTATCGGTACTTGCAATCGCTTGTGCGCGAGCGCGTACCTCAGACGGCGCGTTCGGATCATCCCGTACATGTGCCGCCGCATAGACTGTATAGGGGTGTACCAACCGCCGCGAAGAGACTTCTCGATAAGAAGCACCAGGATAGTTGACAAGCCCTTCGTTCTGATAAAGCGTATAGAATTGCGCCGCAGAATCCGTTGCTGATGTGCTCGTCGTCGACGCTGGAGAACCGTCACTATCGACTGCGGCACTTGTTGTCCCCCCCGCGGCTTCGTAAATCGATTGAATCGCACGGACATTGTTCTCAATCGCTTTTTCTATCGCTTCGTCCAGACTCTTCCCTGCAAGTCCCGTCGCTTGCATGAGCGCTTGCTGCATCGATTGCGACAAATCGTTCGTATTCGCTACAGGAACATTTGTAAACATCGTCTCACGCAACCGATTGATCAATGCGTCTACATGGTCAATCAAAGCCCCGTGCGGTAAGCTTTCCAAGTCTTGTTGGTTGCTGCCCAGCATGCGAGCATAGCTGATGAGACGGCTGCGTCCAGCAGGTGTATCGGGAATGAAAACAATCTGTGAAGCAATTACATCCAAAGTATCTTGTATGGTTTGAATATCGCGTGCGGTTCTCGCTGCGCTACGGAAATCCCCGCGCACCAGCGCTGTTAAGAAACCGTCCGTGTTGCCGTAAGTCCCGATCATCGCCCCGCGCAACCCTGCGGGGTTCTGACGGAACGCTTGGAGCTGCGTTGTTGCACGAAGCCAACGGGTCGCACGCATCATCTCCGAAACGCTCGCGGTACGGGTAAATACCGCACCGAGATTCGTATGAATTGGTTCAATCCCCGCAACGGTTGCATATTGATCCAGTACGGGTTCAAAGTGCCGATAGATCTCTTCACGCTGTGCGGGATACTCCCGTATCAAGTCTTCCATCTGCTTGAAAGTTGACCAGTAGAACCGTGTCGCTTGCGCTGCGCGACGCTGTTGCTCGCGTTCCTCGCGCAGTTGCATCATGCGTTCTTGGAAGTGCTGACGCAATCGGATACTCAAATCGCGCATTTGACGCTGGGATAGATTATTGAAAAGCATACGCGCTTGCGAGAGCATATGACGCACACGGCTCAGGTTCTGGTTTTCCAGCAGCCGTTTCGCGTTCAGCACGCGCAACTTCTCCGATTGTAAGTTCAACAACGCTTGCATATAACGATTCTTATGCGACCGGCGCCACTGCTCGTACCCCAGTACCGATGCACCGAGAACCATCCCAAGCGCTTCAGGATCATCTTTGAGCAGATACGCGCTGGCAAGCACAGGCAACATATACTCTTTCCAATCGGGTGGTCGTCCAAGCGCACGAATCAGCTCGTGTTCCCGCCGACGCACAGCGTCCAGACCCATCTGAAGCGACTGTTCTGTCTCGGAGTAGCTCGGATCACGACGAAGCTGCTCTAACAACGCTTGCTCCTGCTGCGCTATATAGTCCAGCGTCTTCTGCAATTCTTCTTCTGGAATGTCAATGGGTGCAGACATGCCGGTCATTTCCATCGGCACGCTCACCATCAACGACTGGTCTATCATAGCGTTATTGACTTGACCCGTCGCACCAGCTTGCAGATACGCCTGTGGTTCCATGATTATTCAGGACTACCCGTCGTGATGTATCGCAGATACGATTCGATGTAGCGGACACGCTGATCGAGTTCGCTCACGCGCTGCAAAGCGTACCCTTGCAGTTCCCCGTTCATAAAAGCGTTGTTCATTCGGGCGAACAGATAGCGCAGTTCGTCAACATCTTTCCGAAGTGTTAGCACCAACTGTTCGATACGATCGATACGGTCATCTTGCAGTGCTATCGTGGATGGTTCTGCATCCACAGTGACGGTTTGTGCAGCGCGTGTTCCGTTCGTAATCTCGCGCATGCGTTCTACAATCGTGTCGTTATCGTTCCGTGTACGCGGCATAATCTCCTCCGTTATGCAGTATTTTTGTTCCCCATAGTCATTTGAAAAATCGCGGGCAGTAGCGCCAGCAGGCGTTGCTGTCGCGCTGCATCACGCTGCGCTTTGAGTTCCTGCTCTGCAAGTAGCCGCTGCTGTGCCAGTTGTTTTTCTTGCATCATCGTCTCCAGCGCCATTTTCTGCTGGTTCAAATCGTACTGGACAGCAGCTTCCAGCATCCCTTGAAACAGCTGTTGCGAGTTCCTCAGCAGTTCAGGTGCAACCGCTTGCGCAACCGCTGCACCCGCTTGACGGTTCCCTGTGTTCCGTGCAGCACTCAACATCTCGCGTGCGGTATCCGCAGCAACCGTCGCCGCTTGATTGATACGCGCGTTTTGGATGTTGTGCTTACCCGCTGCATACGACTCATACACGCTCTGCGGGTTCCCACGCGGTCCGGGACGACGGAACAGGCGACCGATCGCGTCAATCCCTGCACCAATCAATAACCCACCCACAGGACCGGCAAACGAACCCAACGCTTTCTGGAGCCCCATACGC
>Ga0272449_1002041_pt1 | contig 19419 bp, 12 predicted proteins | sample YNPCB0241_FD_198679 | JGI IMG/M metagenome (GOLD analysis project Ga0272449, IMG submission 198679) | Hot spring sediment microbial communities from Yellowstone National Park, WY, United States - YNP-CB-024-1 | ecosystem: Environmental > Aquatic > Thermal springs > Hot (42-90C) > Sediment... | reverse complement strand
CTTCATTCCTACAACCAGGGGCACGGGCTGCATCCACGGAAGGCTTAGATTTAGTTGGCTTCGGACCTTGGAGGCATACCAGCCGGGCAAATTCGGGCGGATAGGATGTGCAAACTGGGGCGGGATTGCCTCCCGGGCGATTGCTACGGACTTGGGTAACATGGAATGATTCCCCGTTTCCGCTCGGGGTGTACTGTGGGGAGAGAGTTCCAAGGGAAGTTTTCGAGGAAACGATCGACGATCTATTAGGCGGAAGATGTCTGAAACGTTGACCCCCATGATGAGGCAGTACATGGAGGCCAAACGGGCCTGCCCGGATGCCCTGCTGCTTTTTCGCATGGGGGATTTTTATGAGCTTTTTTTCGAGGATGCAAAGATTGCGGCTCGGACCCTTGGACTTGCCCTCACCAGTCGCGAGAAGGGGCCTGAGGCTCCTCCGATGGCCGGTTTTCCTCACCATCAACTGGAAACTTATCTAGCTCGATTGATCGCTGCGGGGTTTCGGGTAGCCATCTGCGAGCAAGTGGAAGATCCACGGGAGGCCAAGGGCCTTGTCCGCCGCGAGATCACCCGAATTGTGTCCCCCGGCACGGTTACCGAGGAACTTCTCCTTGAGCCGCGGGAAAGCAACTACTTGGCGGCCCTTTGGCCTGGAGAGGAGGCAGGATTGGCCTGGGTGGAACTGACCACCGGTGCATTTTGGGCGGCAGTGGTCCCCCGGCAGCTACTGGGCGACCAACTCGTGCGACTGAGCCCGGCAGAGTGTCTGATCCCGGAAAGCCTGGCCGGGCAAATCACGGAACTTGGATCTGTAAAAGCGATCACCAAACGGCCGGACTGGAACTTTAGCCCGGTCACTGCCCTCGAGCGATTGACACAGCACTTCGGGACGGCGAACTTGGAAGGTTTCGGATTCGATCACACCCGGGATGAGGTGGCACTCCGGGCCGCCGGGGCTATTCTCGACTATCTCTGGGAAACGCAAAAGACCTCTCTTCAGCATATTGACCGACTTCTCCCCTATCGGCTCGGCCAGACGTTGGAGATAGATCAGTCCTCCCGCCTAAGTCTGGAAATCACTCGCACTCTCCGGGACCACCGCAGGGAGGGTTCACTTCTGGGGGTACTTGATAGGTGTGTGACTCCGATGGGGTCACGGATGCTGGCCGAGTGGTTGGCCTCCCCTTTAGTCGATCGCAAAAAAATCGAGGAGCGGCTCGACGCGGTGGAGGAGTTGGTTAAGCAACCGCAGCTTCTCGAAGGTCTCCGAGAACTTTTTCGGCAGGTTTGTGACCTGGAACGTTTGGTGGCCCGAGCCATTACAGGCCGAGTGGGACCGCGAGATCTGCGGACTCTTGGCGAGACCCTCGAGGTGCTTCCGAAGATTCAGGAGCTTCTTAGAAATCCGCAATCGGAGCGGTTGGTAGCCTTGGCTCGGGAAATCGAGCCTTGTGAAGAGCTTCGGGAAGAATTACTGCGGGCCTTGGAGCAATCCTCTCCTAGTTCTCCTAAAGAGGGTGGGTTTATCCGGCCGGGGTATTCTCCGGAGCTTGATGAGCTTCGGGAAATCGGCAGGGGTGGAAAAGACTGGATTGTCCGGTATCAGGCCGAGGAAATCGCCCGCACAGGCATTCCTACCCTGAAGGTCGGTTTCAATAAGGTCTTCGGGTATTACATCGAGGTAAGTAATACCTATCGGGACAAAGTTCCCCCTCATTACATTCGCAAACAGACCATCAAGAATGCCGAGCGGTATATCACCCCGGAGTTGAAATCCTACGAAGAGAAGGTACTTTCTGCCGAAGAACGTGCTAAACAGCTAGAGTATGAGCTTTTCGTGAACCTGCGGACCAAGGTAGTGGATGCAAAGACGGAGTTAAAGCGGACGGCAGCAGCCTTGGCTGAGCTTGATGTTTATTCGGCCTTGGCGGACGTGGCCCGGCGAAGAAATTACTGCCGCCCCCAGTTGGTGGAGGAGCCGGTGCTCCAAATTATCGAGGGCCGTCATCCGGTGCTGGATGCTGGGGAACTTGCCTCGAAGTTCGTCCCCAATGATACCCACATAGATGAGAACTCGGGAAGGATTTTGATCATTACCGGGCCAAATATGGCCGGGAAAAGTACCTATATCCGTCAGGTTGCCCTCATTGTCTTGATGGCCCAAATTGGCAGCTTTGTGCCGGCTCGAAAGGCCACGATCGGCTTGGCCGACCGGATCTTTGCTCGGGTAGGGGCCAGTGATGAAATTGCCCGGGGCCAAAGCACCTTCATGGTGGAAATGCTGGAGACCGCAAGAATCCTCAACCTCGCCACACCACGCAGTCTTGTCATTTTGGATGAAATTGGACGGGGCACAAGCACTTATGATGGGATCTCGTTAGCTTGGGCAATTGTGGAGTATATTCATGATCGGATCGGTTGCCGGACCTTATTTGCCACCCATTACCACGAGCTAACCGATCTGGCTCAAGCGTGCGAGCAGGTTCGCAATTTGAATGTGGCCGTTCGGGAGTGGGGAGATCAAGTGGTCTTCCTACATAAGATTGTGGAAGGAGCGGCGGACAAAAGTTACGGGATTCATGTGGCCCGACTGGCGGGTGTTCCCAAGGCTGTACTTGAACGGGCTAAGCAAATCCTGGCCCAGCTAGAAACCGATCATTTGGACACTCGCGGTAGGCCTAAATTGGCACGCCGACGTCGTGCCCCTGGATGGGATAGCCCATATCAGCTCATGCTGTTTGTGCCATCGAGCCACCCCGTTTTGGAGGCCATCCGCAACCTCGAAATCAACGAGATCACCCCTCTTCGGGCTTTGGAACTGCTTGCGGAGTGGAAAGAGTCGCTTCTTCGCGATCAGGAAGCTGCCAGGGAGATGGTCGGCCAGTTTGAAAGAAGGCAAGGATAGAAATTTGGGAGAGCACTTTCTCGCGGGGCATGTAGGTGTTTTGCTTCGCTGAGTGTTTTGACGGCATTCGGGGCAAAGATTATTTAGCACCTCCCAGTGGCAAGGCGTTTGTGAAAGAGGAGACAAGCCGTGGCAGAAGTCCATTTGCCTCTGTTGCTGGCAAACGAAATTGGTGGCCGGCGGGAATTCCGGGTCCCGGGAAATTCTGTCCGTGAGCTTGTGGAAGCAATCGAAGCCGAGTGCCCGGGTTTTCGCGAAAGACTTTGCAATGGCGAGCGGCTGAGGCCGATCTTCCGCATTGTAATTGACGGGAAAATCGCGTTGGAAGGATTGGACTCCTCGGTGCTCGAAAACAGTAAAGTCGAGATCCTCCCAGCTTTCGGCGGTGGCTAATCCCCAAAATCAAACAGGGGACGTTGAAAAATTTCCAGGAGGTGAAAAAAACGTTCGACAACACGGGAGGGCCGGTTTCGTCCTGGCGACCTTAAGTGAACAAGACGTTCGCCATTCTGTCGAAACGAGGAACATTCGAACACAGGATGGTATTTGTATTGGGAGAATCCGCCATTTGATAACCCTGGTTCCAAGCGGGGGTTGGAGCTGACAATTTTCACGAACTCTAGGTGCAATTATCTTCCTGAAAGTCAGTACACCTTGTCTCCCTGATTTTCACCCACTTTTATCTCCCTCCTAATTTCGCAAGTGGCACGGCTGGAGCGGCAGATAATCGGTCGGGAAAGGGCCGGTTCCGAAGGACATCCTCCTGCGATTTGCTCTCTTGCGGAAGATTTGCACTGGGCAAATTCCCGGGCTATCTTTATCTCCCTTGGGAAGGAGCGTAAGCGATTTCGGGCCAAGGTGTTGAAAGAAGATGCGGTGGGCTCGGCATGTGGGAGCGGACAGCGGTGCTTGGGAAACTCTTTTATGTACTGAAATGCTGTATACTACCGCTAGAGTTGCACGCGGATTAAATGGATAGTCTTCCCAATTTGCCAGGCGGCGGGCAACGTCGAACGGAGGACAGTTGCTAACTTTGAAAAGGGGCACTCGTGCCGCGGAAAGGGGTTTGGGTGAACTCCGAGTTCGGGGAAATCGGTGTTTTGGCCAAGTTGACGAATCGGTGTAAAGCCTAGGTTTCTTGGGGAGATACGGAGCCCCGCAATGAAAGCCAGAGGTTTGGGAGTGAAGGTACCCGTCGGTTTTTGGTTGCTCGGGTGGTGTGTTTGGAGCACCGTAGTCTTTGCTTCAGACCCTAACGGTGCCGGCAGTCCGTTTCCTGGTCCGCGAGGGGAAAAACTCGATCTAGCTTGTCGGGAGGACATTTGGGGTCGGCCGCCGCGGACGTTTTTGGAAAAATTTGTGCGGGTACCCCGTGACCAGGTGGTGGCTTTTGCCCTTTACACTCACGATTCTGGTGTACTCAAGATCACAGCCCAACTTTATCCCTTGCAGCCGGGGGAACCGCGGGAGGTCCGCCTGGAATTTTGGGAAGGGGACAAATGGCAGGAAGTAGCCCGGGCTCCGGTAGTCTACCCGGGTTGGTCCGCACATTTCCGGATCCAGCCGTGGGATTCCAGCCGGGAGGTCCGATATCGAGTTTGCCACGGAGAGCGGGCTTTCTTCGAAGGGCTGATTCGCCGGGATCCCATCGACAAAGACGAAATTGTGGTGGCCTCGCTTTCCTGCAATTCGAACGCAGATCGAGGGGATCGTCGGGAGATTGTGGACAAATTACTCCAACAGGACCCTGATTTGCTTTTCTTTGCTGGCGATCAAAGCTATGACCACACAGAGCATACCGCGGCTTGGCTGTTGTGGGGCTGGCAGTTCCGGGATGTGATTCGTGATCGGCCAACGGTCACAATTCCCGATGATCATGACATTGGTCAAGGCAACCTTTGGGGTGAGGGAGGAATTGTGGCCGACTCGCCTGCCGGGGATTCCGGTGGGTATTACTATCCGGCGGAGTACATCAACATGGTGCACCGCTGCCAGACATGGCATTTGCCTGACCCTGTCGATCCCCGGCCGATTGCCCAGGGGATATCTGTTTACTTTACGCGGCTTCGTGTGGGGGGAATCGATTTTGCCATTGTTGCGGATCGGCAATTTAAGAGTGGGCCGAAAGGCAAAGTTCCTCAACTGGGCCCTCGGCCGGATCACGTGACCGATCCAAACTTCGATCCCAAATCGGTGGATCTGCCGGGGTTGGAATTACTTGGCGAACGGCAGATGAAGTTCCTCCAGGACTGGTCTCAGGATTGGGAAGGGGCTGTGATGAAGGCGGTACTTTCGCAATCGGCTTTTTGTGGGGCAGCCCATTTGCACGGCTCTAAGAATAACCGACTTATTGCCGATCTTGACTGCAACGGTTGGCCGCAAACCCAGCGGAATCGGGTCCTTCGAATCCTTCGCCAAGCAGCTGCCTGTCATCTATGTGGGGACCAACACCTGGCGGTGGTGGTGCAACATGGGATCGAAGAATTTCGCGACGGTCCCTTCGGGTTTACGAATCCGGCCATTTTTAACAGCTATTACGGTCGATGGTGGTGGCCCACGGATGAAAAGCCGGGGGACCGGCCGATTCCCGGCAGCCCCTTGCCGTGGACAGGCGACTACTTCGACGGCTTGGGCAATCGGATTACCATGTTTGCCTACGCCAATCCGGAGGTAGGGACCGGGGCAGAACTTCGAAAATTCCAGCGAGATCCTTCGGTCAATTTGGCCGACGGGTATGCCCTGATCCGATTCCGAAAATCGGATCGGACGATCACTTTCGAATGCTGGCCCCGCCGGGCTGATCTGGCCAAGGGGGATGCTGCCCAGTTCCCGGGTTGGCCCATCCGGATTCATATGCTCGATAACGACGGTCGGAAACCCTGGGGTTATTTGCCGGAGTTAATTTTCGAAGGGAGAACTGATCCCGTGGTGCAAGTAGTCCGCGAAGGGGATGGCGAGATCCTTTACACCCGCAGGATCCAGGGTTCCCGATTTCGGCCGCCCGTCTTTAGCCCAGGAAGTTACACTATTCGGGTGGGAGAGGATCGGCCGACGAAGGTCGTAGCTCAGGTGATCGCTCCTTCACAGGAGAATCAGGCCCCCATTCGGATTACTTTCTAACTCCCAGGGCAAAAGAAGTGCTTGCCACCGAGGAGTAGCCCCCGGTCAGGCTCCAACAAAGGGGAACCGGCATTCAGTAGAAGCTGCTCTAAAGAAACTTACCCTCGCTGGGAGCCGGGGTGATTCTGCTGGCTATGGTTTTCGAAAGTGCCCTTTGGCACGGATGGTTGGCTGGACAAGAGCTCTATTGCGGCCGGCGAGCGGCAGATCTAGGGCTGCCAGTTTGAGCTTGGGGGAATCGATCCTGTATCAGGCCGATGGGTGATAAAATCGATGCCCTTTCGGCTCTTGGGGGAAAAGAGGCTAGGGCAGGATGAAATAAACGCGGAGAGTTTTGGAAATCCTTCTTTGCGGAGCGAGATACGATGGCTGAGAGTTTGAACCGGCGAGCTTGGTTAAAGCGGCTAGGGATGTTGGGAGCTATCGTTGGCTGGGGGTTAAGAAGGCAAGGAATTGCGGAAGAATTACCTCCCACGGAAACAGGTGGTTTCACAAGTAGTATTCTCGATCCGGAAAAGGTTCAGGACACTCGCTATGCCCCACGAATTGTGGATGGCAGAGTGATTCAACCTCAAAGGGAATTGCCGGTGATTGCCCGGACCCAGGTGTTGGTAGTCGGAGCCGGTCCGGCGGGTGTGTCAGCGGCCATTGCTGCTAGTCGGGCCGGGGCTAAGGTCACGCTTATTGAACGGTACGGGCACTTCGGGGGTTTGTGGACCGGGGGGTTGGTCCTCCTGGTTTTGGGACACATCGTCACCGGGGGGAAACAGGTGTGTCTGGGAATTGGCGAGGAGATGATGCAACGGCTGGAAAAGCTCCCAGGCGGGATCATCAACCGAAAACCCGGACAGAATCCCACCGTCGATGCCGAGGCCCTCAAATATGTGATGGTTGAGATGATCACGGAGGCAGGGGTGGAGGTTTTCCTCCACTGTTGGGCGGTGGATGCTATTTTGGACGGCAATGCGGTTCGCGGTGTGGTGTTCGAAAGTAAATCCGGCCGGTTGGCGGTATTGGCTGATGTGGTGGTAGATGCCACGGGTGACGGCGATATTTTTGCGGCCGCTGGGGCCGAATTCGAGCATCGAACTCACAACATCGGGTTGGTTTCCCGGATCGGAGGAGTGGATCGGATTGATCGAGAGAAAGCAGCTCAGGTCCCCCGACCACGACGGCTTGGAGGTCCGACACCGGCTCCGGGAATCAACTGGGTCAACTTGACCGGACCCGAGGCTGACGGACTAGACGTAAGAACTCTAACTCAAATGGAACTCTCTCATCGGAAGTTCATCTGGCAGCATTTGCAAAAGATTCGGCAACTGCCCGGCTATGAGTCCCTTTATCTTGTGGAAACGGCACCTCAGCTGGGTGTGCGAATCACCCGAGTGCTCAAAGGGGTGGCAACGGTCCGGTATGCCGATTTGAAAGCTGGACGACGATTTGACGACGTCGTGGCCGTTGGGGGATCCACCAATGGCCAACATGGAGAGTGGCAGGTCCCCTATGGAGCTTTGCTGCCTCGCCGAGTCGATCATTTGTTGGCCGCTGGCCGTTGCATCAGTGCCGAGATGCAGATGGCTGATCTAGTTCGCCTCATCCCCAATTGCTTCGCCACTGGACATGCCGCGGGAGTGGCGGCAGCAGTGGCAGCAATGGATCGCTGCCGACCGCGGGATGTAGACATCCGAAAAGTGCAAAATATCCTCCGGCAACAAGGAGCTTACCTAGGCTGAGATGGGGTTGACCCGGTTGAGAACGGCCGCAACCAGAGAATGTTCTTTGGCCGAGCAATGCCGGCGAGCAGGTCAGCTCGGAGGTGGTCTTTTAAGTTGGCCGGATGGGGTGTGAAGGCCCCTCAACACTTTGCAGCCAAAGAAAATTTGTCTCTCCGAGGACCGAAAGTAATCTACAGGTTTGCCCGCCGACGGTCCTACAGATCGAAATCATGTTGGGGCTGGTCGGTGCTGTACCCCGTTGCCAAGGTAAGGTGCCTGGGTAGGGGAGAAGTAGTTGAGAACTTTGAGCACACAGCCCGGGTATTTGCCGGCTAATTGCGTTGATAATCCTTTTGGGAAATCGAAACTGATATTCCAAAACATCCCTTTTTAATAGGCCGGATGTCTGCCGAATCTGTCTCCACAAATCATTGTGTCTCTGATGGTTCCTCCGCCGGATCACCGAAAAAAGATGGAGGGCGGAAATCCTCGGCTTTTCGCTGGGTTGTCCGGCTCTTGTTTCTTGGGATCTCTCTGGTTTTGGTTCTCAAACCGCAGTGGGCGTTGCGATGGCTTGATAGTGCTCCGGCTGGAGTCAGTCCTCTTTTAGCTTTCGCTAAAGTAAGAGGCGGGCAACCTTCCTTTTTAACTTTGTTTGGGATTATTTTGGCCACGGTGGCCTTGTGGTGGTGGCGGCCTTTTTGCCGGTGGATTTGCCCCCTAGGGACTTGCAACGAACTTGCTGAGAAACTTGGGGGATGGTGCCGAGTTCCCCGGATGCATTTGTGGCCGGTTGGACAGGTTTTGGCCACCGCAGCAGTGGTGTCGGTGATCATGGGTCTTCCTTTATTTCTATGGCTCGATCCCCTTGCGATATGGAGCTCTCCCTGGGAGGCATCGGGGGGAGGGATCAGCCGGTTGGGAATCATGGCCCTTTTCGGAGCCTTGATCCTGGTTTTTAGCTTCCGCACTAAGGGCGGATGGTGCCGCTATTTATGCCTCGTGGGGGGATTCCAGGAGCTGCTTTTCTTTGGCCGGCGGTTGGGTGCCCAGGCACTCCGGCAGTGGGCCTCCCTTTTTGCTTGCCGGAAAGGCGGTGTCCATCCAAGCCCGCTGACCGTGGCTTCTGTAGTTCAACGAAACGATCTGCCCGCTGTAGGTGCACATAAAGCGATTCCGCAGGTGCATAACCAAAGGCTAATCAGAAGGTTTTTTCTTGGGGTGGGTGTGGCGGGACTGGCAATAGTTTTCCCATGGCCGAAACAAAGCAAAGAGTCCCGCCGGCTTCGGCCGCCGGGGGCCCGCCACCCCGAGAGTAGTTTCCTCAATTTGTGCGTCCGATGCGGGAATTGCTTAAGGGTCTGTCCGGCAGGGGTCTTGGTGGCAGATTGGTTCCCTGCTGACTGGACCGGATTTGCCGCCCCTGTGGTCCGATTCCAGGCCGATTATTGTCATCGGGACTGTGTTCGGTGCGGGCAAGTATGTCCCACCGGAGCAATTCAGGAGATCCGCCCCTCCGATAAACTTCGCTTTCCAATCGGTAAGGTGATTGTAGAGGGTGAGATTTGCCTCCTTGCAGACGAGCGAGAATGCGGCCTGTGTCGGGCACATTGTCCTTATGAGGCGATCCAGCTCAGGTTTTCCTGGGACACTTATGCGGTTCTTCCAGAGGTGGATCCTTCCCGATGCACGGGTTGTGGGGCTTGTGAGGTTATATGCCCCACTCAGCCCCGAAAGGCAATTCGCGTGGAACCTTTCCAGGGGTAGCCGTTGGGGGACCTTCGGAGTCGAGTACTTGGCAACCGCTGCCGGAAATGAACACACGGTTAACAAAACAAGTCCAGTGTGTTTTGGATCCTTCACAAATGAAAGCATTATCGAGCTTAGGCTGTGGGAAAAACTTGTTTTCGCAGATTATTACAGGTAAACGGGTGGGTAAACTCTTTATTACACGGACGGGTGCAAAAGTTCTGTCGCTAGCAACGGGTGACCTAAAAGCTCGAGGGAGAAACCTAAAGCCTGAAATTGCCCATACCCGGTGGCACTCTCGTACTGCCTAGGGGCACCGGGGGCAGCGGACCGGCGAACACCGTCGGGCAAGTCTCCCTCGGCTTGGAAAGTGTTCCCAAGTCCCCTTGCACGGATTGCGGTGGAAAGGAACCTTAAGTAGGATTTCGGAGATTAAGGAAAGCCGGACGAAAGCGGTGCGGAAAGTTGGACCTATACGGATTGTGGGGTATTGGGAGCGGAGACTAAGCAACATTCGGCGGCGGTACACATCAGAGGCTTCACCATAACGGTATCTTATTGGCAGCGGGTAAACATGGGAGGCATATTCGGGAAAAAGGAGGTGTTTGCCGTGATCCGAGGCTCTTTGGCTGTTCTTTTGGTGGCGAGTATGTCTTGTAATTTGTGGGCTCAACAGAACTCGGGAGAGAAAGCACCCATGAGGTTGGAATGTCGTGAGGTTGGCAAACTGCCTGATGGCCAGCAGGTCCATGAGTATATCTTGGAAAACCCGGGTGGATTGCGGGCTAGAATTTGGACCTATGGGGCCACTCTCATCACGGTGGAGACACCGGACCGGCAGGGCAAGATGGCTCCGATTACCCTCTATCTGGACAGTCTGGAAGACTATTTGAAGGGGCATCCTTTCTTCGGCTCAATAGTAGGCCGTTATGCCAACCGAATTGCTCGGGCTCGGTTTGTCCTGGACGGAGTGGAATATCATTTGGCAGCCAACAACGGTCGCAATCACCTGCACGGAGGTCGAAAAGGTTTTGACAAGTATGTGTGGGAGGCAGAACCGGTTCAGGAGGAGGACTGGGTAGGAGTTCGGCTGAAACGAGTCAGTCCTCATGGGGAAGAAGGCTATCCCGGTACTCTTCAGGTACGAGTACTCTACCAGGTGACCAATAAGAACGAGCTCTGGATCCATTATTATGCGGAGACGGATCGGCCTACCCACGTGAACCTCACTAATCACGCCTATTGGAATCTAGGCGGTGCGGGAAGCGGCGATATCCTTGGGCACATTCTGTATTTGAATGCCGACCATTATCTGCCCGTGGATGACGAGCTTATCCCCCTGGGTCCTATCGCTCCCGTGGAAGGAACTCCAATGGATTTCCGTACACCTCAGCCCATCGGATCCCGAATTGCTCAGGTCCGGGGAGGATACGACCACTGCTACGTGCTGAACAAACCAAAGCCGGGCGAACTGTCCCTTTGTGCTCGGGTGAGCGAACCCACCACAGGCAGGGTGATGGAAATCCTCACTACCCAGCCGGGAGTCCAGTTTTACACCGGAAATTTCTTAGATGGTTCTCTTAAAGTCGCAGGAAAGCCCTGTCTGAAACACTATGGCTTTTGCCTGGAGACTCAGCATTTTCCGGACTCGCCCAATCGGCCGGAATATCCAAGCACCGTGCTCCGGCCAGGAGAAACTTACTACCAGGTTACCGTCCATCGGTTTTGGGCGGAGTAGAGTTTCTGAATGGCCAAATTTCCAGGAGGGCAAATCCGCTCATGCCCGGCAAAAGCATGGGATAACCAGGTCTGAAAAACAAAAGTGGTTTGCTGGTCAGAGGATGCCGCCCGAGCTAACGCGGGGGACATTCTTTCGGCGAAGTTGCAGGCATCGGCCCTCTGTTGTTGATGCCAGCAGCTGTTGGCCTTCCCTATAGAAGTGTTACCAACCAACCTAATACCTTGCGTGGATGGACCGGTTTCCGTAGGAAAACCGGCAGAGGGGAATGAACGCGACTGGGACTAGGGAAATTTGTTTAGATCATGTCAAGGCCTGCAGGCTCGGTTGTTAAAGGGATGGACTTCAGGGAGGGAGGAACAATTGGCTCCCCCGCAGTGTCGCTTTCCGTGCTAAGGCTAATTGGTCAGTTCTACGATCCACCGAAGCTCGGTGTTCGGTGGAATGGTCACTGGCAAACCGGCCGACATTTCCCGGCCCGAGTACCGCTGGGATCGGCCGGAGCCAAGATCCCGAATCAGAAAAGCTTTATCCCGAGGAACAACAAACCACTCGGGAAATTGGTTGATTCGGGGGTAGTCTACCGGCAGCCTAAGATACTCCGCATGCCGGGGTGGATCGAAGAACACTTTGCCTTCCCACACTTTTTCTCCGGCACTCATTAGTAAATAGAGCTGATTTCCGCGGCGGATAGCCCCGACCAACAGGTCTTCCCGCCACGGGCGGAGGGTCACCCCTTGAGTCTTCCACAGGGCATACATAATGCCTGTCCGAGCTACATTACCGTCTCCGTGCCAACCTTCGATAATTCCGGTGGATTGCTGCGGTCGCCACATATCGCGAATTTCACTCTCGATCCACTGGGCTGCCTCCGGAATAGGCTCACGGTTATATAGGTTGATCGCTCCTTCCAAGGAATCGGCATATTCGTCGGCTGAGCCCCAGTGATAGTCCGTCAGCTCAGGCAAATGTGTCAAGACATGCCTGACTGCCTCTCGGTAGGGTTCGTGTCCATCAACCATCCACACGGCATAGATGCCGTTATAGTTGTAACCCCAAGTATCGCAAATGCCCGTGTCGTGTTCGCCGGTTTGCGGACGAATCCAATTGTACATCATGCCACGGGGATCGCGGCCGATCTCCAAAATTCGATCCAACATGGTATATATGGGCCCCCGATAAGCGGCTTTTTTCTCCGGACGGGCAAAATGCACCGTCACATACAGTTCTACTAAGCCCGAGACAATTTCACACCCGTGATCCCGGAGGCGAAGAAGCGGCAAGCGAAGGGTGGGATGGTGGTCCCCGAGTAGATAGTAGTCCCCCAGCCGGATCGCCCAGTCTAAATACTTTTCCTCTCCCGTCATCCAGTAAATGCGGCAGAGGGTTTGCAGCTGTTCGCCGTTGATTTCCACATTCTCCGAAGGAATTCTTCCCCACCGAGTGTCCACTGGGGCATGCTTCCAGATATCATCCGCAATCTCCAACAGGCGTTCCGACCACGGGCTAGGCCCAAGCCATTCCGTAAGAGGCAGGAGTCCGTCTTTGACATATTCGGAAGCCCCGAAAATGACGGCAGCCAAATCAAACTGTGACCTGGCAAACGATTGGGCAACAAAAGACCAAGCATCGGGCAAATGATCCAATCGATTTGTAAGTCTTCTCTCCGTCTGAAGCATGGGCAGCAGGTGGTCCTCGAGGAGTTCGGGGTTGAGAATGGCAGCGGTCAACACCATGAAGGGGTAGTTGTCGGCAGCGGAGTTTTCCGGTGTCCAAACATTTCCACCTGGCCGCAGGTTTTGAGGAATTAATCCCGTTTGAGGATCGGCTACACTAAGCCAGCCATCGAGATATCGCCGGCACCGGAAGAACTGTTCATGAGCTCGGCGAGCATTTTCCTCTGCCTGGCAGAAGAGCTCGGCTTCAGGAGCAGTCGTGACTTGGCCGGGAAAAATTCGCCGGCTAGGCTGATCCCAGAAGTTTCGCCACTCCGGGAAGGCTTCTCCTCCTTGAGGGGCAACAGAGCCGGCGGCCACCGGTTTGACCTCGAATTGAATGTTAACCGATGTAGTTTTTCCCTCGTCGAGGTCTTGCCGGGTTGTTACGGTCGGGGTTGGTTGGGAGAGACGGTCGTCTTTTGTTTCCTGAGAAGTAGCAGGTCTCAGCAACCGTACACCTGCTAGAAAGGCTGCCTTCCCTCGGCCAGCGGTCACTACAATTTCGTACTTTTCTCCCTCCAAGTCTCGCGGTAACGGAATCGTTTGCCACCGAAAACCGTCGTACCCCCCGGCGGAAAATGGAAAAGACTTTCCGTTAATGACAACCACCGCAGTTCGCTCGTCGTTCTTTGATCCCCATAAAAACTGTAGCTGGTGGGTTGACTCCGGAGGGATCCCCAAAGTTAAATGGAGAGAGAAGCGGGCCAGCCAAAAGTAGGGGGTTGCTTGATAAGTCTCTGGCCCTGTTGAAAATAACAGCTCGGCAGCTACCTCCTGATTAGGCGAGGCATCTTGAGGATGAGCTGATGCAGCGGAGAGGAACAGGAGGAATCCCGCCACGACTGCTACGGAAAGGTTACATCCCGCCTGTTGTCTTTCCCACCTAGCGAGCGACATTTGTCCGATTTGCCAAAGACCGAACATTTTGACGTGTCCCCAAGTGCCGAGTCTTATAGGTTTCCAGATATTTGCGGGGTCAAGTTCGCGGTTTTTGGGCCGTGGGGTTTTTGATGCTGGTTGGTTCAACATTGGCCGCGAGGGGAACCTCAGCAAGCGGTTAAACCAAGCTTAGCCGAGTGATGGGAGAATTGGAACCCTTTCCCTTAGGGAAGTTACAGCAGGCTGCGATTTGAAGGTTATCGATAAGCGGGGTCCAAAACTGGGTAAAAGCGACCGGCATGGGCGGGAGTTCGGTCCTTCGAGAATTGCAGAGGACGGCCTTCGGTGGCCGGCAAATGGCCATTAATTGGCGAGGGCCCTTTATATCCCCGCGAAGAGCTGGACCCTGCAGCTTTGATCCCTCGGGGGCTGGCTCGCTGATCCGAAGAAAAGGTAGGTTCGGCGATCACAACAAGTTGTTGTCCTTCACCGACAGGTCTGTGTATTTTGTATAATCGGGCTTTGGGCCCGGTCAAGTTTCGCTCCAACCGCATGGAATAGCCAGGGAGTAGGCGATAGGTGTCTGAAGGCACCGGAAGGCTTGCAGTTCGTAGGAATCTCCAAACCGTGAGGCAAGAAGGAAGCCTATGAGGACCCCCGAAACTCATGGTTCACGGATGGGCGGTGAGGTCCGGAGGCTCCGGTGGGAACTGGCCCGTGACTGGTCAGCCAAGTACTTTTGAAGGGAATTTTCCATGGGAGGCCAAACCAAAATTTCCCAATGGACCCGAAAAATCTCCAGCGAAGGGGTGGGCTATTCCGTGGTGGAACTGAATGAGGTTCGCCACGTGTTGGCCGCGGCCGTTCCCAGGCGGGGTTCCTCCTTGGCGGAACAGACCTGGGATGCTTTACAAACCATTCGCCAGCTCAGCGAAGACGAAGGGGTTCGCGGGGCCATTGTTAGCCAGTCTGTTTTTTTGGCGGGACCTCAGTATTTAGAGGAATGTCAAGCCATTATCCGTGAGTTTTACGGACCCGAGCTTCCTGCCACCACTTACGTTTTCCAACCTCCGTGTGACGGAAAGTTGGTTGCAATTGAGGCCTTGGGAGTAGGTCGGCAGCATGATGGTGTCCAGATCCTTCGAATCAACGAGAACTTGGTGATTGCTCGTCATTCTGGAGTTTCCTGGATTCATTGTGCCCACATAACCCCAGCAACGGATTCTCCCCGAGTTTACGATCGGACAATGAGTGCGTTCCATCGGATGGCCGCCATGCTCTTGCGGGCGGGGGTGGGGTTCGAACGGGTAATCCGCACTTGGTTGTATCTTGGGGATATCGTGGGCAAAGAAGGAGATACCCAGCGATACATGGAGATGAACCGGGCCCGGAGCGACTTTTACCAAAATATCCACTTCCAGGCTGGGCGGCGTCCTCCCGGTTTTAATCCGGTCGTCTACCCTGCTAGCACCGGCATCGGTACCGAGGGTTGCGACATCATTATGAGCTGTATTGCTCTGGACACTGGGCGGGAAGACATCGTGTCTATGCCGTTGGAAAACCCCCTTCAGCGTTCTGCCTTCGCTTATTCGCCCTGCTACGGTCTGAAAAGTCCGAAGTTCTGTCGGGCGATGGCCCTCTCTTGCGGCCCGTTTGCCACAATCTTTATTTCCGGAACTGCCAGTATCACAAACGAAGAAACACAACATCTCGGCGATGTGGTAGGGCAAACTCACCAAACCCTCGATAATATCGAGGCCCTAATCTCCTCCGAGAATCTTGCCCGTCACGGGATGCCCGGACTTGGTACCTCCTTGGAAGGTTTGGCATGTGCCCGCGTGTATGTAAAGCACAAAGAGGATTTTCCGGCTGTGAGGGAGGTGTGTGCTCGCCGCTTGGGGGAACTTCCCACGGTCTATGCAGTAGCTGACGTATGTCGGCCGGAACTGCTTGTTGAAATCGAAGGGATTGCCTTCTGCCACCGCGAGGAGTGATCGTTAGCGAGCCCCCCTGCGGGCAGAGTTCTTGTTTTTTGTGCTCGCCCTCGTATGTGCAGAGTGTGTGAAACTCTTTTTAGGACTTGCAGTCGGCCCAAAATCGTGACCGAGGAAAGCTAAAATCAAGGCCGCTGAGCGATTAACTCTCGGGCCACTTGCACTGCTACAGTGAGGGCATGATCTTCCTGTTGGATCGGAGTGGAATTCCCGGCCGAAACAGGACGGGCAGCTTGGCGGAGCAAGACGTCCGGAGCTACACCTTCCAAAGTGAACGGGCGACCAGATGGAGAGTAAAATCGGGAGGTTGTAAGTCGCAATCCGGCTCGGTGAGACTGCAAGGGAAAGATCCCTTGAACAGATCCTTTGCCGTAGGTTGCAGTCCCCACCAATTTGCCGCGGCGGTGATCCCGAATGGCAGCGGCAAAAATCTCAGCTGCACTGGCACTTTGTCCATCAATTAAAACCACCAGCGGCACTCGCCAAGTGCCAGGTTCGTGGGCGACATAGGTACAGTCTTCCATGAGGTTCCGACCACGGGTGTACACGATTACCCCCCGGTCCAGAAATCGGTCGGCACTCTCCACCGCACTACCAAGAAGACCGCCAGGATTTCCCCGCAGGTCCACTACAAGACTCCTCATCCCTTGATAATACAGGGACCACAGAGCTGCATCTAGCTCGCGAGCGGTGTTCTTTTGAAAAGCTGCAATTCGCAAATAGGCAACCCCAGAAGTCGGATCAATAATTCGGGCACCGTCGATACTGGGTACCTCAACGTGGGTTCTTCGGATCCATAGTTCTCGAGCTTCCTGGCCTTCGGATTGGACTTTCAGACGAACTAAAGATCCTTCCGGCCCTTGAAGCAAGTTGGCAGCTTCTTCGGGGGGTAAGGAAGCAGTGGGTTGATCCCCGACGGCAATAATCCGATCACCGGGTCGGAGTCCCGCCGTTTCCGCCGGACTGCCAGGAATCACGCGGAGGATCAACAGGCTGCCCTCTTCGCCTTTGAGCTCCACTCCCAGTCCGACAAAGCTTCCTTCGATTTGGGAAAGGATTTCCTGTAATTGTTGCGGAGTGAGGTAACAGGAATAGATGTCCAACAAGCTAGCAACCGTGCAGAGCATCTCCATGAGCACGGCAGAAGCTGGGATGCCACAGCGGACCTCGGCCAACCGGGCAGACTCTAACAGTACCTTCACAGTTTGATTACGATCACTCGGGGCTTGGGCTGCGAGGAGTTGTTTCCACTGGTTTTTGAGGGACTCAAGCCCGGCGGGATCAGGGGGCCGCCCAAATCGAGACCATATTCCGGGTTCTGTGAGAATCACTTCCATGCCCCGGAGGGTGTTGGCCGTGAGCCGATCCCACGAGATTGGGTCTACAAAGTGGACCTGAACCTTGAGGAGAGCCTCGTTTAGGGCGTCTACCGCCTGACGCAAGGAGAAACTGTCCAACACGGCTAAATAGCTGGAATCCTTGAGCCGGCGGACGATATCTACCCGGAGCCGAGAGTGATGATACCGCTGGAGCAGGGCTGGATCCTGAGGGAAGCGGCGGAGGGCCTCCTCGTAAAAGACAACTGCATCGGCCCATCGCCCAGCTCGTTCTAACTCGTCGCCTTGCCGAAGATATTCCTCGGGATAAGGGCCCTGCAGAGACACCCCGGCCGGGAGGGCTGGTAACGAAATGGCAGGGCTTTCCCAGCCAGGAATCGGGAACGAGCCTTGCCCCAGAACAGGAAGAGCTAGGGTGATCCCTATAAGAAAACTGACGAGGCCGACCCAGAAGTTAACCCACGCTCGGTGCAACTTCATGGCTTGCCAAACTGGCTGGAAAATCTCTGGGCGGATCCTTGTGAGACCAGGGATTTTAGTTCCCCCTGACACACCGAAAACTCACCCCCTCCTGGACCCGAACCGGGTTCTGCCAGAGCTACTACCGGTTTTCGCGGAACTTCGAAAGAAACCCCTATTGGTTCAGAGGCCAGTACATGCTCGACAGGCAGCTGACTGCCTGGCGTCATCCAGGTTCCCAAGCCTCTCCGCAAGTTTAACTCGCACAAAAAACGAGTCAAAAGGAATCCCTCCCTTCCCCCACGACGACCGACAGGGTCTTTGCGGCAAAAGCCTTAAGACCGGTTCTTTTGGACACTCCCCATAGCACCTGTCGTCCCGGGTGGTTCAGGAGGAAGGTCAGGGGGATTGCCAAACGCATTCGTGCTTCAGCCACAGGTGGATTGGCTGAGCCTGGAGAACGAGGGGTTGAGGGACTCTTTGTTGGTTATTCCGACAAGAAGGAGCGTGCAGCGGGAAAGCGTTGTATCGATAGAGTTCCACGGAAACGCAGATGAGGGTTATGCCACCTTTAACGATCGAAGCATTCTCGCCCTCGGAGGCCAAAAGCACCCAACAAGAGGAATGTTTCCGGAACTAAAGAGAATATTTAGCTGATTGCTCGACCAAAATCCGGTTGGCAACTGCCGGCCTTCTGGAAGCCGAACTTATCCGCGGATTGAAAGTGTTTTCCCAGGGAAAAGAGGAGGCTTTTTCCCTCGGCGGCAGGCAATCCAAAATTCGGTAGGGGTACGATTAACCTTGATGATTCTTCCCAGGCCGGCAGGAAGAAATCCCAGCTCGGAGCACGGCTTATCCCCGCTCTCCAGCTTTCCCCGCTCGGCTCAAATGGGTGGCACAAAATTCCAGGAACCTGCAGCTTGCCTTCCTGTCAGCCCCTCCAGGCACGGCCGGTTCCGGCTTTGCTGCTGCGTGAACCGTCGGTGTATTTCGGGTGAGAACTAGGGAAGATTCAGCCCAGACATGATCGGACCCACCCGCCGGACAACTTTCGGTCGGGTGCCCGCGGGAACCCTTCTCGGGCTTCCTCGACTTTTTTCACGTGGTTTCTCGGGTGGGTTCAGGCTTGGGAACAAGCTTTTTGGACGGATAAGCCACCGGATCCACCGCCACCCCGAGCACCCGCAACGACTCGGCAATTGCGAATCGGAAATCATCGGTAGCTTCTCTGAGCCCGATTTCCAGCATTTTGATTGCCAGCGGGGAACCAATCCGCTGCATGCATGCCCGGGCATCATCGCGGATGGCGGTGTCTTGCAAGATGTTCGGCAAATTGGCAATAGCCTCAACTGTTCGGTCCGTACCGATTTCCGAAAGCATCCACAGCACATCCCGACGGAGCTGATCGGGCCAACCGGGCTGAATAAACCGGAGTAAAGCCACTTCTACGTCTTCTTTGGCTTTTGGATCGGCTCCCGGGGCCCCCACGGTCCGAACGATCTTCCACAAGGCCCGCTTGGCTGCCCGACCAACTTCCAGGGGATACCCCGCTGCTTTCGGGGCCGACTTTAACGCGGCTACTTTTTTCTCGCAGTCCACGACAAGGCGGACCAAAGGTTCCACGGCTTGAGCACCGAGGGGACCCGCCGCCTGCCAGGCTGCTGTGCGTTCTTCCGGGCTTTCACTTTGCAACTGTTCCAGAAGCTTTTCTAACGTGAGTTCTTCCATACGTTTTCTCCCCTCGTGGGCCAAAGTGGCGAGAGTTTATCTCTTTTTTGAACGTCCGATTGCCTTTACCTTTGGAA
>Ga0272449_1002040_pt1 | contig 19420 bp, 17 predicted proteins | sample YNPCB0241_FD_198679 | JGI IMG/M metagenome (GOLD analysis project Ga0272449, IMG submission 198679) | Hot spring sediment microbial communities from Yellowstone National Park, WY, United States - YNP-CB-024-1 | ecosystem: Environmental > Aquatic > Thermal springs > Hot (42-90C) > Sediment... | reverse complement strand
ATGAATAATATTCATCGGCTCTTAATAACCTTAATTTCTTATAGTATTTAGGTCTCTTTAGTGTATTCTCTAATTCTAGTATCTATGGTTCCCTAGATTCTAAGATTGCTTTTCCTTATTATTCTAAAGAATTCTTCTTTACATTCTTCATAATTCATTTTCTTGACTTTTCTCGCTAGGTTTATTTCTTCTAATAAGTGTGGGAAAGGATTTTCTTTTGTTGGTAGCTTCTCATCTTTGCTTATCATGGAGACATAGACTAGAGATTGGGCAGCCATCAATCTCTCGTATCCATTTAATCCTAGGTTTAACATGTATGCTTTAGTTAGAGTGTCGCCGGGGTTCTCACTTAGTTCTAGGTTTAAAGATCTGCATGCTTTCTCCAGTAAGTTAACTGTTTCTACTCTAAGATTAAGTCTCTCTAAGAATATCGGCAAGAGGATATGCAGGTATCCAGCCTCGACTATAACTTTATCGTCTGCTCGGAGTTCTGCAATTGCGGTTGCTCTCATATAATCTCTTAGCTTGAATCTTTCAGAATCTTTCCTAGCAAATTCTACAACCTTATCTACTATCCTGTCAAATTCTCCCCTCATTAATTCTTCTTGATACTCAATGAGTTTTCCGACAGCTTCCCGCTCAACTTCAAGAACATTCTTGACTTCTGGATTTCTAGTATATTCCCTGAATTTTCCTATTTTTATAGATACGTGTATTCTCTCTATTATCTCAAGGTAAGGCTCGATCTGAAGTATCTTCAAGCCTTGATCATGTAGATTCTTTAAGAGGCGGGCTTGATGAAATGTATACTGAGGAAAGTTAGTGTCAGAACTACTAACATACTCTTCCAGGCTGATAGACCCGTTTAAGAATTTTTCCAAGAGGAAGTCATTCGGTTCTTCTAAAACTAAAACACCGTATTTTTCGGCTTCTTCTCTTAGAAGCTCCAGGAACTCCACCCTATGAGCTAGGAAGACAACCTTAACCTCCATAAACCATCATCTATGAGGATACCTACTAATAATCTTTCTCAGCAATGATATTAATATTCTTAGAGATAGATTTCTCAAGTAGGAAGGACTTTGAGATTATGTGCTCTATCTTAATTAACTCCCCGAGCAGAAGAAGGTGATAGAAAAGCAAGATGGATAAGAAGGTTTGGATCGCTGTTGATGATACAGATTCGAAGAAAGCTGGATGTACAACCTATATAGGAGCAATACTCCTTAGAAGAATAAAATCTGAAGGCTACAATATAATTGGCTATCCCAGGCTAGTTAGGCTTAACCCAAACTGCCCATACAAGACTAGAGGGAATGCAGCAATAGCATTAGCTGTTGAAGCCGACAGATTCGAACCATTCGAGGATATAGTATCAAGTGTAATTGAAGAATACGCTGAGCTTGAAGTTGAAGGAACAGACCCGGGGGCAGTATTACTACTTGGGGAGCCAGACCATGTATTGAGAGAATACTATTGGCATGTCCTTAGAGACCTATCTACGAAGGATGAAGCTAAGAAAATTGCTGAGAGAAACAAGGTTAGATTACTTGAATGGAATATGGGTAGAGGTATTATTGGAGCTCTTGCAGCTATAGGAGCCGATTTAACTAGGGATAAGACGTATGAATTGATTGCTCATCGGAAGAGGGAGTATTGGGGAACAGTAAGGTCAGTAGACCCAGAAAGTGTTTGGGAGATGGATAGGAAGACGTATCCATTAACCTTCGATAATGTTGATAGAGAAACAGGAGATATCCGAATTACGCCTCATACCCCATGCCCTGTTCTCCTCGGTATCAGAGGGGTTACACCAAGCATTCTGGAGGAAGCTTATAGGATGCTGAAGATATATGAGCCTGTAGAGTTCTACACGATCTTTGAGACAAACCAGGGGACAGATGCACACCTACAATTAATGAAGATAAAAGATGTTAAGGATAATGTCTCAGCTATCATAGATGGTGTTGTAAAATCTAAGCCGAGATTCACCGTTGGTGGTCACGTATTCTTTACTCTCGAAGATGAGACGGGGGAGATAACCTGCGCTGCTTACGAACCAACAAAGAATTTTAGACATATAGTCGCTGGATTAGAGCCTGGAGATAAAGTCACGGTATACGGTGCGGTAAAGAAGAAACCTCAAGGATTTACACTAAACCTAGAGAAGATACAAGTTAAGTCTCTTGCGGATTTAAAGATAGTTAAAGCTCCAACATGCCCAGTATGCAGTGGAAAAATGGAGAAAATAGGTAAGATAGGATATATATGTAGAAGCTGCAAGACTTTTTCCAGTAAGCCTGAGGTTATTAAGATTGAGAGGAAGATCTCCTGCGGTATTTACGAGGTGCCTGCTTCAGCTAGGAGGCATTTATCCAAGCCTTTAGCTCTCACCACTAACTACTAGCATAGTTAAAGTACTACGTACCTTATCTAATCTTCTAATCTTCCACGATATTATCTCTTTTAATTTATCCATATTCTCAGCTTCAACTTTCGCTATAATGTCGTATACTCCGTAAACAACATAGGCTTCCTTCACATTAGAAATCTTTTTCAATTCTTGAAGTATCTCTTCTTCTGCTCCAATCTCTGTATTTATTAATACGAACGCCGAGGGCATGTATTTTATCTCTTCAAGGAGATAAATAAACGCTTCTGTTAATAATGTTACCCCTATATGTGGATTTCAAGAATAACCTAGGAAAGTATTTAATATGATTTCTTGACACATTCTAGGGAATGGGAGAAAGTACTAGGATAATCTTTGAAGAATTATGCCCAAACTGTGGTGGCAGTATTGATGATAGTCAATTAAAGACTGTAGGAGTGTGTAGGAACTGTCTACCAACCCCAGTATCTAGCCTTTCACCATTAAACGTGGCAGAAGCTCTAAGAAGAACTAAGAAACTAGGAGAGTATAGAATTATAGCTGAAGTTGAAGAATTCATGGAGAAGTTTAGGGATATATTTATGAAAGCTACAGGTTTTAAACCATGGGCTCTACAAGAAGTTTGGGCTAGGAGAGTATTCCTTAAAGAGAATTTTACAATCGTAGCTCCCACAGGCATAGGTAAAACCATGTTTTGTATTGTTATAGCACTCTTCCTCGTAAAAAACGAGAATAGTAGATGCTACATCATGTTACCTAGCTCAATACTTGTCGAGCAAGTATCAGAAAAAGCTATTAACATGGCTGAGAGGATAGGTCTACCAGCTGATTGTATAGTTTATTATCATGCTGGTATGTCGAAAAACCAGAGAGAAGAAGCACTTAAGAAGATTGAGTCAAGAGATTATAAATTATTGATTACAACTGATAGATTCCTTATCGATAGGATGGATTCTCTCCGTGGCACACACTTCGACTACGTATTCGTAGATGATGTAGATTCTTTCCTGAAGTCTCCTAAAAACATTGATAAAGTTATCTCATTACTAGGATTTGACTCAAAGATAATCGATACCGTGATGAGGCTTGTTGAAGTTAAGAAGAGGTTAATCTCCCAAGGTAGTAGTGATCTTCTCGCTGAATATGAAGAATTAAAGAATGAAGTTATGAAGGAGAGACAGAAAGAGCATGGTAGACTCGTAGTTGCAGGTGCTACGCTTCGCCCTAGAAAAACTAAACGTATATACATTTTTTCAGAGTTACTTGGTTTTGAGCTCGGAACTAAGCCAGAATTTATTAGAAATATCGTAGATTTTTATTTATATGTAGATGGTGACCTAGAAGAGAAAACAATCCAGTTAGTAAAAAAGCATGGAAGTGGAGCGCTCATCTTCGTTCCTTCAGCATTGGGAAGAAATTATGCTAGGAGATTAGCTGAGAAGCTTAAGGAATCAGGAATAAAAACATACTTTTATGAAGTTATGGAGGAAGATATTCTTGAGAAATTTTCTAGAGGAGAATATGATGTACTCGTAGGTATATCGACTAGTAGGAGCCCACTAGCTAGAGGGATAGACTTACCTGAAAAGATTAGGTATGCAGTGTTTGTTGGTGTACCTAGGAGGGAGATTAAGATAAGAAGGGAGGAAGTGAACCCGAATAAGATCTACGCACTCTTAACGAATATAGTTGAAGCATTAGATGAACCATTAAAAGTGGAGGCTCTCAAGATAATTCAGAAGTTAAAAAACGTGGTTCCAGTACCTAGAGACATAGTTACCAAGATTCAAGAATCTTTTGAGAATGGAACTAGACTTGAAGGATATGCAGGATATATACAACAGATAGTTGAGCAATCTAGAAAGCTGTTGAAGAAGATAATAACACCAGACTTCCTAGATAAAATAGCTAAGGAGACAGATACCTTAGTTAATTTATTAGATGATGGCTTCTCTCTAATAATTCCAGATACCCTAGGGTACGTCCAAGCTTCTGGAAGAACGTCAAGACTCTATGCGGGCGGGATCTCGAAAGGTGCAAGTATACTTTTAGTTGATGATTTAAAGACTTTTACGGGTTTAACTAAGAGGCTTCGAGTAATCTTAGATGAATTTGAATGGGTAAACTATAGTGAAGAAGAAGCTGAAAGAATCTTTAGAGAAATAGATTATGATAGACAGCTAATCAGAGACATACTAGATGGGAAGATAATGCTCCCACAAAAAGATATCATGAAGATGGCTTTAATGATTGTTGAATCACCTACTAAAGCAAAAACATTTGCTAGCTTTTTCGGTAGACCATATAAAAGAGAAGTTGAAGGTGTACCTGTTTATGAGACAAGCACACCAAACCTCATATTACAGATTGCGGCAAGTATGGGTCATGTTACAGAGTTATCCCTCACACAAGGCTTTGATGGAATCTTAGAAGAAGATGGAAGGTATATACCAGTTTTCTCGCCTATCAGGAAATGTAATAAATGTGGTTATCAATTTGTAGAAAGCAATAAATGTCCTTCATGTGGCTCGGAGGATATAAGCTCAAAAAGAGATATCATAAATGGTTTAAGGAAGATTGCTCTTGAAGTTAACGAAGTATACATTGCTACAGACCCTGATGCTGAAGGAGAGAAGATCGCTTACGATATCTATTCTTCCCTCATACCCTATAATCGAAACATATATCGGCTTGAATTCCATGAAGTTACGAGAAGAGCATTAATCCATGCATTAAACAATAAGTCTAGAATCTCAATTCCACTAGTTGAATCTCAGCTTGTAAGGAGGATTGAAGATAGATGGCTTGGATTTGAATTAAGTAGAAAGCTATGGGATAAGTTTAAGATAAAGACTTTGTCAGCTGGTAGAGTTCAAACACCAGTGCTAGGGTGGATAATTGAAAGATATAGAGAAAGCAGGAATAAGAAGACTTTACTCTACGTTGTGCTAGAGAACGGATTAGAAGTAGTTTTTGAGAATCCATCTAACTTAGAGTTAATCTTGGATAAGTATAAGCATGGAGAGTTAAGGGCTCTAGTGAAAGACTTAAAAGAGGAGGTTGTAGAAGTTCAACCACCTCCTCCGTACACTACTGATTCCCTCTTGAAAGATGCTTTTACTCAACTTGGTTTATCTGTTATTGAAGTTATGAGGCTTGCGCAAGATCTCTTCGAGAGTGGACTCATAACATATCATAGAACAGATGCTACTACAGTTTCTTCAGTTGGGTTGAATGTAGCTAGAGAGTACATAGAAACAATGAACTTAGGAGTACCTATCCCTAGAACGTATTGGAAGGAAGGAGCACATGAATGTATTAGACCCGTTAAACCCATAGATGTGAATAAGCTATCTCAATATATTAGGATAGGGTTGATTAAGCCTTCAGTCAAGCTAACTAGCAGCCATTTAAGATTGTATGACTTGATCTTTAGAAGATTTATAGCTAGTCAACTTCCATCTGCCAAGGTGTTAGTCCAGAGATACAAAGTAGCAGTAAATGGATTAGAAATAGATGTTGATAAGAATGTAGATATTATCGAGCCAGGCTTCAACAAAGTTTTCTCAGCTATAAGGGTAGGCAGAAGAGTTACGGAGGGAGAATACAGTATCAAGGATATAGAGGTTAAAAAGATTCCAGCAGCTTGGCTTTATAGTGAAGGGGATATAATAGCTTTAATGAAGGATAGAGGGATCGGTAGACCTAGTACGTATAGTAGAATAGTGCAAGTCCTCTTCGACCGTGGCTATGTTTTCGAGAAAAAGGGTAGGCTTATCCCAACCAGCAAAGGTTTATCAGTCTACTCATACTTGAAAGAATACTTTGGAGATTATGTTTCAGAAGAAGTAACTAGACAGCTTGAGTTAACAATGGATAAGATTGAGGCTGGAGAATTAGATTATCAGCAAGTACTAAGAGAATTAAGAAGACAAGTTGAAGAAATCAGGATTATCAGGGTAGAAGCTTAATCATCCTTGTACGCAATTACATCTACTTCTATTAGTGCGTTTTCCAGTGGTGGAGAAGCTATTACAGTTGTTCTAGTAGGTCTATGATTTCCGAAGAACTCCTCGTAAACTCTATTCATAATCTTAAAATACTCTGAACTCTTCAAGTATATAGTAACCTTAACAATGTCTTCAATTCTATATCCTGCAGATTCAAGTATTGCTTGAATATTCTGAAAAACCTTCTTTGCCTGCTCTTCGAAGCCCTCCGCTAGTTTCCCAGTAGATATATCTATTCCTAGCTGTCCAGAAATAAACAATAGTTTATCACATTTAATTGCTTGAGAATAAGCTGCAACAGGTTTAGGAGCTTTCTCCGTATACACTACTTCTCTAACCATAGCTTCATATAGATTCATCTCTATAGATAAACTTTTAACCAAGTTTTAGATACGGAGAAATTCGAAGATGAAGATACTGCATGATACTGAGAAGATAATGAATGCAGAAGCAGCAGTACTGGATTGCGATGGTACGATAATTGATGCATCCAATTCATATGACCTAGCTATAAGAATAGCAATAGCGATTATAATTGATAAGCTATTTAATATTGAAATCGAGCTCGGTGAAGATTTTGAAGATGCATTATGTGCTTTAAGGATGACAGGTGGATTCAATAATGATTGTGATTCCACATCCGTATTATTACAGACCATCTGCATCTTCCTACCAAGTATTCTAGACATTAAGTTAACAAAATGGGATAAAGTAGAAAACGCCGATAAATACGCTAAACCTGTTGCAGCCGCTCAATCTTCTCCAAGATTTATCCATGAAGCATTAAAATGGTTAAGCTATGAAATAAAATCAAGAAAAGAATATCTCGATTTAAGAAAAATTGAAAAACTACTTGATGTGAAAGCCGTAAGCTTAGGGGTAAGCGATAAACTATTTAAACTGAGATCTATCTTGAATTACCCAGGGCCCTTTAAGGAGAGTTTTCTTACAACATTATTTGATGAGATATTCCTAGGAGCTGAAGGAGTCAGAGAGAAATATTCATGGGAGCCACGCTACATTGATTACTCAGGGACCCTTAAGAATGAGAAGCTCTTAATTAGAGAAGAATCTATAGAGAGGCTTAACAAGCTCTTACCTAAAGGTGTTGCACTAGTTACAGGTAGAGGAAGATGGGAGACTGAGAAAACTCTTCAACCAATCTTAAAATACTTCAAAATGGAAGCATCGATCTTCACAGCTGATAAGGGTTCAGAATACGAAAAGCCTAGTCCAAAATCTCTGATAGAGACGGCAAATATTCTAAGAACTAAGAAGATAATTTATGTGGGGAACTCTATGGAAGATCTCCTTATGTCTCAGGCAGCTTCTAGAAAGGGGTTAGAGATAGGGTTTATAGCAGTCTCAGATAATGAAGAATTATCTAGAGAATTCGAGGCATTAGGTGCAAATGCTATCCTAGAAGACATCAATGAATTGCCAATATTGATCGAAGCTACAAGAAGCTAGAGTCTCAGACAATACTTATATACGAGTATATGAAGAAGAAGTCATGGAAGAAGCTAGATTAAAACGTAAAGGAGCACTAGTAAGAGAGAGTGGATCAATACTTCTCGTGAATGAAGAAGACAAAGCTTTCGGTGTTGATGAGGTCGTCGCATATATCTGGAGCATATGTGATGGAAAAACCATAGACGAAGTTATTGACCAATTCTCAGAAGTCAGCAACATACCTAGAGATGAAGTAAGAGAACCTATCATTAATCTTATCAATAAATTAAAATCAGTATCTCTACTAGAATAGGTTGCGTAAAGCAGAAGTCTAACCTTAATCCAAGGTTCAGGTTAGAGAAGCTAATAGAAGCCTAGCGATCTTATTGGGATTTATTAAGAATCTTAAAATCGATGTATACTGGAAGTCCATATCCAATTTCTCTGGGAATTCCTCGACTAAACCACTTTTATCAATGATCTCAAATAATCTATCAATAAACAGAACTGGTAAACTCCTAAGAATCTTCATCACGTTAGCGATTCTATCTAGTTCTTTTGTAAGAGATTTTACTACTTCTTTATCATTATTAATGTCTGTACAAGCTCCCGAAAGCTTCGAAGCAATGATTCTACAAATACTTCTTGCAATTAACCCACCCATTATCACGCCTCCCCCAGTACTCGCTTTAACGTGGCCAGCAGCATCTCCAACTGGTATGATTTTAGAATTGAGGTCTAGTTTTAGGGGTCTACCCGTATATACTGCATGAGATACACTCCTAATAATCTTGACTCCTGGAAATCTATCTTTTATGAATTTGTTTAATTTAATTCTTAAGTTATTCTTTGATGCAACTCCAAGCTTGCCTACCTCATCATTTATAGGTATAAGGTAGGCGAAGAATTCTGGTAGATATTCTTCGAAGAATAGGTAAACGTACTGAGGGTCTAGTGAATGGTCTTTCACCCACAACTGGATTATAGGAATCCACATTCCTCTCTCAGTAGTCTTATTCAGGATCCTCCTAAGAAGAATGGAGGTCATACCTTCTGCATCTACTAGCATCTCTGCTTTTACCTCTAAACCTCTCCTCGTCTTCACTCTTACAACATTGTCTATAATAGTCGCATCTACTACTCTATCTCCTAATATGAGGTTTCCACCTTTTCTTTCAAATTCTCCTGCTAGGAAAGAGTCTAAAGACCTCCTAGAGGCTACTATCGCAACTCTCCTTCCAGCATCCAGCTTGATTTTTCTCCCCGTAGGTGAATGAAAAACTGCTCCTCTTACAGTATTTTCAATATACTTCTCGGAGATTGGTAATCCTAGTCTTTTAAAGTTGACGATATTAAATAGTCCTGCACAATGCTCTGGAACTCCAATCTCTTCATGCTCTTCCACTAGAATTGTTTCTAAGCTATTCTCAACCAAGGTCTTAGCTGCTATTAAGCCGATAGCTCCCCCTCCTACAACTACTACTTCAGCCTTCAACTCTAAGGAGAGTTTATCCCATCCCACATAATACGTTTTTCTATCCATCTTGTTCGTTTTAAAGTTAAAAAATTAAAAATAACATAGTTGAATATTACTCCTAGTAAATAGTGGTGGTCTTTTTGAAAGCACGTGCACACATTATCATTGAAGGTAGAGTTCAAGGAGTCTTCTATAGGTCGAATACTAAGAAGATGGCTGATAAACTTGGCGTAAAAGGTTGGATAAGAAATCTCCCAGATGGAAGAGTTGAAGCAGTATTTGAAGGAGAGAAAGAAGATATCAAGAAGCTTCTATCATGGTGTTGGGTTGGTCCGCCCGGTGCAAAGGTAACAAATATTGAAGTTGAGTGGGAAGAATATATAGGAGAATTTAACGAATTCTCAATACTGTATTAAGAGAGTTTTCTGTAAATCTCTATGCCCATCTCGGTCACATGATATTCCTTTCTTGGTTTCTTCGTTTTTTCTCTACTTGAGAAAGATTGCTGTATTAAGCCTATCATTTGGAGGTCTCTAAGATGCTCATAGATTGTTGGTAAGCTTACCTTAATCCCGTATCTTAGAGCTAGTTCTTTCTGAATCATATATCCATGTAAGGGCTTCTCTATCAGTAACTCTAAGATCTTCTTTTTCGTAAAACCAATCTGTTTCTCCTTTCCTAAATCGATAGAGTTCTTCTTTTCAGCGAATGATTGTATAATTGTAGGATCCTTCATTCCAGACCCCGTAACAATATAGACAACCGATTCATCTCTCTTGATAATTCCTGAATTTACTGCATCAATTAAACCTGCAAGAGCTACGGCTGCAGCTGGCTCAGCTAGTATTCCTTCATTCTTTGCAAGAATCTTGATAGCATTTATTAATTGTTCTTCATCTACCGTAAGGATTGCCCCACCCAATTCTCTTACTGCTTTCAAAGCTGTGTAAGCCCATGAAGGGTTAGGTTCAGCAATATCTGGGAATATTATCCTATCTACTTGTATTGGTTCTACATAGTCCTTGTTTTTCTTATAGGCTTCAGCAATAGGTGCACATGAAGAGATCTGGCTTCCCACAATCTTCGGCAGGCTATCTTTTAGTAAGCCTGCTCTTTCTACTTCTTTTAATGCTTTCCAGCATGCGGTTAAGTGGGATCCAGTTCCAATAGGTATGGAGATCCAGTCTGGAGGGCTCCAATCAAATTGCTCTAGAATCTCAAGCATACAGGTTTTGTATCCTTCTATTAGTAGAGGGTTTAAAGAGGTAACCAAGTGATAGTCTTTTGAATCTTCTAATAATAGTTTTATCGTAAGGGAAGGATCCCTTGTAAGAAATACTTCTGCATCGTATGCTAAAGCTTGAAGTAGCTTTACTTGTTCAACTCCTTGTTTTAAGTAGATTGAACATGGTATACCAGCTTTAGCTGAGTATCCTGCTATCGAGACTGCGAGATTACCTGAAGCTACACACAATATCTTCTGTATACCGATTTCAACACTTCTAGTTAATTCAATAGATGCACCCCTATCTGTAAATGCTCCAGTAGGGTTTGTAGCCTCATTCTTGATGTAAAGTTTTCTTAAACCTATCTGCCTACCTAAACCTTCTGAATGATGTAGGAATGTTCCACCTTCACCTATCGATATTGGAGTAGCTTTAAGACTTGGTAGAAGCTCAAGATACCTCCAAACGCCTCTAGGTCTTGAAGAGAATGCCTTCACCAACTCTGAACCATACTTTTCTATATAGTTGTTGATGAGAAAAGGCGTTCCACATTTACATCTAGGTATTATCCTGCCTGTATCTGTTTGCCTATTTCCACATCTAGGACATACCAGCAGTATGTTCATTCTCCTATATATAGGGCTCAGCTTATATATTATTTTTGAAAGCAAACCTAGTAGGATGAGGTCTAGCTCAACTGTAGGATTGAAAGCAGCGAAACTAGCACTATCTACAGCCTTAGTAGCAGCTGCAACAGCTATTTTTTCAATATATGTTCCAGCTACCAAGGGCTACTTTAATCTAGGGGAGACAATGGTTTACTTTACAGCATTATATTTTGGGCCATTTATAGGAGCATTTGCAGGAGGCATAGGTTCAGCTTTAGCAGACCTCATCCTCGGGTACACAATCTATGCTCCAGCTACCTTACTGATAAAAGCTGCTGAAGGTTGGGCTGCAGGATATCTAGCTCTCAAGTTAATGGGTAGAGAGAAGACATTAAGAATATTCATACTATCTTTGATTGTTTCAGCAGGATATCTCTTCGTAATCCTCATCGTCGGATTGTATATTCTCTCTGGTGAGTTTGAAGCATCATTCATCATAGTCATGTCAGCTGTAGGTGTTATCCATCCATCAATCTGGTACCCTCTAGCTGTTTTAGCGATTGCAACACCCTTATACTTAACTGTAAAGTCTAAGAAGTCAGAAGGATTACTGCTGCTTGTTCTACTACTCTCAGGATTAATAATGGTTTCAGGATACTTCGTCTATGAACAGTTTATCCTAGGATACTATGCAATTGCTGAAGTTCCAGTTAATTTCGGGCAAGTGATAATCGGTACCGCTGTTGCAATACCATTATACAGAGCTGTGAAAAGACTAGCAGCTAGACAACCCCTATAACCACTATTGATGGAAATTTAGAAATCAACTTAGAGATTATAGGCTTATACGTATAGTATTGCCTTCCTCTAGATGGTATGTAACTTAACCCTACCAGCCTCTTTAAAACTTCAACTTCAACTTCTCCTCCATCCAGGAAGTATAAGCTTTCTTCTACTTCAAGGCTTCTCTTAAACACGAGTGGTAATCTCAACCTATCTAGTAACTCTTTTGGAAGCACCTCTGCTAATTCTCTTAGTTCTTTCTTATCAAAATAATGGCGGCCCCCTCCTATTGTTTCTACGTATGGTGTATCCATCTCTAGGAGGAGGGTGAGAGGAAGTCTAATACGAGGAATATCTTTATTAAACTCCCTTACCTGGCGTCTAAGCCACTCATCTGAAAAATCTACACTCAATCCATGAAAAATAGTAATTCCTTCTATTATTATCTTTTACATAGTCTAGAGTCTTAATGAAAGCAATCCAGAGTTACTATTCTTTTTCCTTCTTAGTAGCTTTTACGAATTTTATCTGTCATTTCTCCAATTATATTAATCTAATCCGGGAATGTTGTAGATTGTCGAGGGAAAATCATTATATGGTTGTATCATCAGTAATATCTTAGAGCTTAAGGCATGTGGAGTAACAGTAGTGGAGTAAGGAAAGAGGTTCAGCTTCGTGTCGCTGAAGCCAGGCAGAGGGATATTGGGAGGAAGATTGCAAGAGTAGATAGTAGAGCTATTAGAGAGCTTAATCTCAGCCCTGGAGATCTTATCGAGATTAATGGTAAGAGGACTACTATTGCTATCGTATGGCCACCATACAAAGAAGACGATGGTATGGGTTTGATTAGGATTGATGGTGAGGTTAGGAGGAATGCAGGTGTATCAGTTGGAGAATATGTTAGGATTTCTAAAGCAAATGCTAAGCCTGCAACAAAGATTGTTCTCGCACCATATGAGACCCTACCATTCGTTGGAGATTTCGCAAGGATTGTTAAGAGCCAGTTACTAAACCTACCAGTAATGAAGGGAGACACGGTAGTCGTACCGATACTCGGTATGGGTATAGAGCTGAAAGTAACTTCAACTGCACCTACACATGCAGTAATAGTATCAGAGAACACTGTTGTTGAAGTTAGTACTTCCCCAGTTAAGAGGCTCGAAGAAACAACAGGAGTTACCTATGAGGATATAGGTGGATTACATGAAGAATTACAGAGGATAAGAGAGATGATAGAACTACCTTTAAAGCATCCAGAACTCTTCCGACACTTAGGTATTGACCCGCCTAAAGGAGTAATACTCTACGGTCCTCCTGGAACAGGTAAAACCTTGATAGCGAAAGCTATAGCTAATGAGACTGGAGCACACTTTATCTCAATAAATGGTCCAGAGATAATGAGTAAATTCTATGGTGAGAGCGAAGCTAGGCTAAGAGAAGTATTCCAAGAAGCTGAACAGAACGCTCCAAGCATAATTTTCATTGATGAGCTTGATGCTATAGCTCCTAAGAGGAGTGAAGTAACAGGTGAAGTTGAGAGGAGAGTTGTCTCCCAGTTACTTGCTCTAATGGATGGATTGAAAGGTAGAGGTCAAGTAATCGTTATAGGTGCAACTAACAGGATAGAGGCGATAGACCCAGCATTGAGAAGACCTGGAAGATTCGATAGAGAGATTAGGATAGGCGTCCCCGATAGGAATGGTAGGAAAGAAATACTTCAGATACACACACGTAGAATGCCTCTTGCAGAAGATGTAGATTTAGATGAGATAGCAGATATTACCCATGGGTTTACAGGTGCAGACCTTGCAGCTCTATGCCGTGAAGCAGCAATGAATGCGCTTAGAAGATTCCTACCTATGATAGATCTTGAGAAAGAAGTTATACCTGCAGAAATACTAGAGCAGCTTAAAGTTACAAGAGAAGACTTTGCAAATGCCTTGAGAATGATCCAGCCATCAGCTCTGAGAGAAGTAATCCTTGAGATCCCAAATGTTAAATGGGAGGATGTAGGAGACCTCCAATCTGTTAAGCAGGAACTTAAAGAAGCTGTTGAATGGCCATTAAAGTATCCTGAAGTCTTCAAGAGGCTTGGGATAAGACCTCCCAGAGGTATCCTACTCTATGGTCCACCTGGAACAGGCAAAACTCTTCTTGCTAAAGCTGTTGCAACTGAGTCTGAAGCTAACTTTATCAGTGTGAAGGGTCCAGAAGTATTAAGTAAGTGGGTTGGAGAATCAGAGAAAGCAGTTAGAGAAATATTTAGGAAAGCTAGGGAGACTGCACCCTGTATAATATTCTTCGATGAACTTGATGCTATTGCTCCAAGGAGAGGTTTACATGCAGATGCTGGTGTAACAGATAGAATTGTTAACCAGTTATTAACCGAGATGGATGGAATACAGACTCTGAAAGGTGTCGTAGTTATAGGAGCCTCAAATAGACCAGATATACTTGACCCAGCATTACTTAGACCTGGAAGGTTTGATAGAGTAATATATGTTCCCCCACCAGATGCTGATGGGAGATACCAGATATTCCAGATACATACACGCGAGATGCCTCTATCAGATGACGTTGATTTAAGCAAGCTTGCAGCTATGACAGAAGGATATACGGGTGCAGATATTGAAGCAGTATGTAGAGAAGCAGCAATAATGGCTATGCGTGAAAACATTAACATAGAGAAAGTAAGTATGAGGCATTTCATGATGGCTCTGGAGAAGATTAAGCCAAGTATAACACCAGAGCAGAAACGTGAATATGAACGGATCTTAACTGAATTCAGGAAATCCATGGCTTACATCTCCTAAACTCTTCAGTAACACAAGGTATGACTGGGCTAGGAAAAGAATGGTTCGATATAGTTAATACTCTATTAAAAGTCTCAAGCTACTATAGAGAATTAAATAATGCTATATCATTCGGAAGAGATATCAAGGTTAGAAGAGAAGCAGTAGAAAGATTTCTGAAAAACCCCAAGACAGTATTAGACTTGGGTGCTGGAGACGGTTCCCTCACCGAGATAGTTCTAGAGATAAATATCCTAACATTGACCTCCTAATTATGCTCGACGTCCTCCCAGAGATGCTGCTGAAAGCAAAGAAGGCTCCGAATATAGAAAAGATTCAGGCAGTATTTGAATACCTTCCATTTAGAGATTCTGTATTTGACTATGCTTTAGCTGCTTTCTCACTGCGTGATGCAATAGATTTAGAGAGAGCATTGAATGAGATTAGTAATGTATTGGGAGGAGCTGGTAAACTGATAGTTGTAGATTTAGGTAAGCCTAGTAATCTTCTAAAGAGGCATCTAATAAATTTCTACTGGACTATTATTGCACCTCTCCATGCTTTTCTCAGGCTTGGATTCAAAGGATTAAGCAGCATAAAAATCAAGAAGACATTAAAATTCTACCCAACGACAAATCAGCTCCTACATATTTATAATAGATATTTTTATCAAACAGTGCTTGTGGAAAAGTTTATGGGTTCGGTAATAATTCTTGAAGCTTCAAAAATAGCTTAAAACAAAGTTCTTAAAGTTTAAGGCATCATCCCTCATAGAAATATTATTGAACATTACGTATACATCTTCCACTCCCTCATCCTTATCTCTACTAATTATTTCTACCAGTTTCTTAAAATCGCTTACAGTATACTTGTATGAATAGTTTACTTCTTTACCTCCAATTCCATGAAGCCTATAATACCTTACGTTATGAATAGAAACGTTCTCACATCTAAATGGGTCTGTAATATGTAGGATGTCATGCTTAATGCAGATTCTTCTAATCTCATCTAAGTGTTCTCTCCAATCCCCTCTAGGCTCCCACCCAATATTGCTTGAACCTCTCTTAGCCGTAGAGAAGAACTCCTCAATATTTTCTAGGTTATCTCTACTATAGCTAAAAGATGCAGGGGTCTGGACAACTACTACTCTAGCATTCATAGCATCCGCTACTTCCAACGTCTTCTCCCATGCTTCAAAATTTTCTTCAGTAGGTTTAAGAAAACCATACTTACTAATCTTTGACCGGGCTATTCTTACTCCACTCCTCCTCCAAGTTGGGCTAGTTGGTGGATGAGTAACTGCTTGCCACGCCTTCATATTGAAGATAAACTCTGAATAGGTCTCTTCTCTCCACTTTTTTACGGTCTCTACTCTAGGAAGTTTATAGAATGTTTCTTGAATTTCCACAGTCTCGAAGACTTTACAATACTCTCTTTTCCCTCCTTTTATACACCATCCACAACATCCAACCCTAATGTTCATAATCCAAGAGAAATCGAACACTGTATCTTATAAACAAATCCACTTCTTTACTTTTATACTACGGGACTGTATTTACTTAATCGTAGATGGAGAGACCAAGAATTGAGACTGGAAGTCTACTAGATATGCTAGGCTACAGTTACTACTTCTTCGACCAGATGGAGGAAGCTCCAGAATTTGCCGATAAATCTTTTGAAGAAATAATTCCGGAACTGTTGAAGGGTTCTACTAAGAAAACCATGGAGCTAGTAGGTAAGAAGCTCTACAAACATCAATTAGAATCTCTGCAAGCTTTAAGAGAAGGCTCAAATATAATTTTGAAATCTGGTACAGGCTCAGGGAAAACTGAAGCATGGTTTCTCTATACAGTAGAGAGGAAGATTAAAACATTATCCATTTACCCAACACTAGCACTAGCATATGACCAGCTGAATAGACTTAGCCAATACTGTTTAGACCTAAACATGAAGATAATGATTCTTGATGCTGCGAGAAAACAGGAGTTAATATCTAAACAAGGATTAAGGAATGTTAAAAGAATAATCTCTGAATCGGACCTTGTAGTCACTAACCCTGCATTCCTACTTAATGAAGTTAAGAAGACTGCTCTAAAGGGTAATGGGCTACTCTCTCCATTCTTCCAGAAGATGGGGTTAATAGTTATTGACGACTTCGATTTTTATGGTCCAAGAGAGATTGCTCTCCTCTTCTCTATACTTAAGACACTTGTAAAGATTACTGGGGTTAACACTCAATTTGCTTTCATGACAGCTATGCTTGCAAACCCTGAAGAAGTAGCTGAATATCTTACAGAGATAAATGGTAGAGACACAAAGATTATTTCAGGAAGAGCTTTTAAAGCGAAGAATAGAGTCTACATTGTATTAGGGAAGAATCTTAGAAAATTATGGGAGGAGGCTAGGAAATTTAAAGATAAACTAGAGCAGATAGGCGTAGGAAGAGATATACTTGACTCACTTGGAGATTTCCAATTATTTCAACAGAATGTTTACAGGGTCTGGGATGCATTAAGATATGCAGGTATACCTGCCCCTGAACCATGGTCGGATCCAGTGGAGATCCTATCAAACTATGTATATGACGAAGCAGTTACATTAGTATTCACTAGGAGTATTGAGAGAGCAGAAGAGCTCTCTAGAAGAGTAATTGAGAGAACTGGTAGGAGGGAGCGGGTTGCATCCCACCACCACTTAATATCAAGAGAGATGAGGAGGGAGATCGAGGATGCTGTAAGGTCTGGGCTTGTAAAAGTCTTAGTATCCCCTAGAACACTATCGCAGGGAATAGATATTGGAGAAGTATTAAGAGTTGTACATGTTGGTCTGCCTGATAGTCTAAGAGAGTTCTATCAAAGAGAAGGTAGGAAGGGTAGGAGAGCGGAGACCAAATCTACGGAGACTGTGATAATTCCTCAAGGGTCATGGGATTATGACCTATTATCGAGAGGTGTAAAAACCGTAGAAAAGTGGCTTAATATGTCTCTTGAGAAAGTAATAGTGAATCCTAAAAATAACTATTCAACACTTTTTGAATCATTATTAAAGTTCCAGTCTCCAATATTAAGGAGAGATCTAACTAATGAAGAAATAGATTTCTTGAAGAATCTAGGTCTCTTTAATGGTTTAGAGCTATCTAAAGCTGGGAAGAGAGTTTGGAGGCAGATGAATTTCTACGAGTATGCTCCACCATATGGGATAAAAAGGCTTAAGATAGAAGAAGATGGCTCAACCATTAGGCTTGAAGATGTTAGCCACTGTGACCTTGTTGAAAAGTTTCAGCCAGGCTCGATCGATTATACTAGTGACAGCGTAGTTACTCTTCACAGGCTTGGAGGAGGGAGAACTGTTACATCAGTTATTGTAGAGCCTTTAAGAGAGAGAACGCTAAGAAGATATGAGGGGACAGCATATGCTCTTGAAGAATATGAAAGAGTAAAAGAGAGCTGGGGTGAGGAACCAAACATCTGGAGAGACTATGTACAGGGTAGGCTACATTCAAGAGTATTTTGTGTTGTTCATCCACCTATCGAGGGATTCGGCAAATATGTTAAGATACCTAACAGGGTTGAATGGATCATAATAGGTGAAAAGAAGAAGATGACTAGGAAGGGGGATGAAACATTATTCTATAGAGATAAGCGGTCTATAGTTGTAGCTGCTCCAACATATGGTAAATACGAAGACTACACTTACGGGGTAGTGATTGAAGTTGGATTAGAAGAAGACCCTGAATTACTTAGACTAGGCTTAGCATATGTCATGATAGTTCTAAGGAGAGTTTTCGGGATACCTCTCGAAACAATAATGTATAGCGTTACCAGACTTGGAGAAAGAAAATTCATAGCTCTCCATGAACCTGAAAGCGCTGGGCTACTTGAGAAGATAGACTGGGGAGGCGTATATAGAAGCGTTCAAGCATACACACCCGATGAGATAGATGAAATACTACTTGAAGCATTAGATGAATACTCATACTCAGCTTTCATATCTCTCGAACTTGACTGGAGAATAGCTAAGGAATATGCGTTAAGAGCTCTAGACTATATTAGAAGAAGAGAGAAGATTATACTTGAATTCATGGACAAGTTATTGGAAGTCCCTAAACCTTCCAGAAGCTTGAAGATAGCTTCTATTCAAAGCCTTTATCTCCCACTTAGAGAAGACTTTAACTCAGGAATCTACGTTTTATCAGTATATGACGGTGAAGAGAATGTTAGCTGTTCTGGAATCACGGAATTCAGTAAACCAGACCACAGTTATCTAAAAATCCAAGAAGCAGTCTCAAGATTAATCGATGAAGGATTCAAGATAGTAACATATAATATCAGAGTCCTATATGACTACCTAGATTCAGCTGGATTAAAAAGTCTAAAAACATTTATTAAAGGATTAGAATCCACAAACTCATTAATTGATTCACGTGAAGTACTGTGCAAGTCATTAGGCTACACAATAGAATTGGAAGATGTAAAGAAGATCCTCGGCATATCTTCTCCCAGTTTAAGTGAGATAATGAGAGCTATGGAAGATGCTAAGAGAATGATCCCAAAACTAGATTTAATAGAGTATATCTCAAAGATACGTTCAACCCAATTGATAGAGTTCGTGGAAGGTGAGAGTAGAGTAGCTTACCTCTCATACATCATAGGCCAGAAAAAGCTAGAAGAAACAAGATGA
>Ga0272449_1002037_pt1 | contig 19425 bp, 17 predicted proteins | sample YNPCB0241_FD_198679 | JGI IMG/M metagenome (GOLD analysis project Ga0272449, IMG submission 198679) | Hot spring sediment microbial communities from Yellowstone National Park, WY, United States - YNP-CB-024-1 | ecosystem: Environmental > Aquatic > Thermal springs > Hot (42-90C) > Sediment... | reverse complement strand
CCCACCCGGGCGGCACGGCTGTCTACTACTACGAGCTCACCCGCCGCATGCCCGAGGTGCAGTGGACGGTGGTGGCGCGACGGCACCCCCACGCCGCCGGGTTCGACCGAAGGCAACCCTTTCGGATCGTCCGGACCCCCTTCCTCCCCATCCCGAAGGTCCGGATGGTGGTGGAGTGGCTCACGCACCTGCTGGTGGCGCTGTGGATCACCGTGCGGGACCGGGTAGACGTCCTGCACGCCGGCCAGCTCTTCCCGGTCGGCCTGGCGGTGTACGTGGTCCACCGGCTGACGGGCGTGCCCTACGTCACGTACGTACACGGGGAGGAGCTCACCACCTTGGGCCGGAGGCCGGTGGCGGGGTGGGCCATCCGGAAGGTCCTGGCCCGCGCAGGGGCCGTCTTTGTGAACAGCCGGTTCACGTGGGGACAGGTGCGAGGGTTCGGGGTCCCGGAGACCCGGATCCGCCTCGCCCGGCCCGGTGTAGACCTGGTGCGGTTCCGACCCACGGACGGTGCGTGGCTGCGGGCGCGCTACGGAGCGGGCGACAACAGGGTGGTGCTGACCGTCGGCCGGCTGATCCCGCGCAAGGGCCAGGACACCGTCATCCGCATCCTGCCTGAGGTGGCGCGCCACGTCCCCGTAGTGTACTGGGTCGCAGGCGAAGGAACGCAGGCAGAACAGCGGCGCCTGGAGGCCATCGCGGAGGAACACGGCGTGCGAGACCGGGTCCGGTTTCTCGGGGCGGTGGCGGACTCGGAACTTCCGGCCCTGTACTCCGCCTGCGACGTCTTCGTGATGCTCAACCGCAGCACCCCTGAGGGCGACGTGGAGGGCTTCGGGATGGTGTTCCTGGAGGCGGGAGCCTGCGGCAAGCCCGTGGTGGGAGGGGCTTCTGGGGGAGCGGGGGAGGCAGTCCGGCATGGACAGACGGGCTTCCTGGTGCGGGAGGGCGACGACGCGGCCGCGGTGTCGGCGCTGGTGAGGTTGCTGGAAGACCCCGCCTTGCGGGAACGCATGGGGGGGCAAGGGCGAAAGTTCGCAGAGCGGCACGGCTGGGAACGCAGGGCCCGGCGCGTGTGGGGTGTGTGCCTCCGCCTCAGCCGGGATGGGGAGGCGATGACACCGCTGCCGGGGAGGCCCGCGTGGCGCTCGTAGTGGCTTCGGCCACAGACGTCCGGCTCCTGGCCCGCCAGGTGCTGGTCCGGTTGGCCGACTGCCAGGCCGGTGACGGGAACCTGCTGGACCCCCTCACGGGACAACCTGTTCCGCCGTCGCACTACGGTGCGTCGTTGTTCGCCGGGGCGTGCGCCCTGTCCGGAGACCCACAGCTGGAGGCCGCGGGCGAACGGGCAGTGCGGTACTACCTGGCCCTGCCTGCCCGTGCCCGGGGCGCTCACGAACTCAACTGCTTGGGGCTTCTGGCAGCGTACCGCAGGTGGCAGGGAGCGAAGGGGGATCTGTGCCGGCGGTTGGAGACCCACCTCTTGCGGATGCCCTTCATTTCCCTGAGCGGACACGCCACCAACAACTGGCACGCCATGAGGGCAGTGTGCCTCTTGCAGCGGGGCCGGGCCCTCGAGAGGCGAGCGGACGTGGAGGCGGCGCGTCGGTGCCTCCACCAGGTGGTCTTGCCCTTGCAGGACACAGCAGGCCTCTTTGCGGACTATCCGCCCGGAGGCGGGCCGGGCCGGTGCACCCCCTTGACCTACCACGCCAAGTTCTGCGCCATGCTGGCCATGTACCTCACGGACCTCCCGGACGCCGCAGCTGCGGCGGCTCTGCGCAGGGCAGCGGTGGCTCTCGCGCACCTGTGTGCTCCGGACGGGGAGACTCTGTACTTCGGCCGGAGCTGCAACTCCGTGTACGGGTACGCCGCGGCCCTGTACGCCCTCCGGTGGGCCCTCCAGTTCCCGCTGCTGTACGGAGAGGAGCGGGAGTTGGTGGGACACGCCGCCGTCCGCGTGCGGGAGTTCCTCGGCCGCTTGGTCGGGTCCGGGCACACTTACCCCAGTTCCTTCGAGCGGGAGCGCCTGGGTTGGGACGACTACGTGGACCGGGTGGACTACGCGGCCTTCGCGGCGTTTCTGCTGACGCAGACCCCCCCAGGGCAGGAGGCCACCCCTCCGAGCGGTTCAGTTCGCTGGGAAGCCACTGACGCAGGCATCCGGGTGGAGGGAAAGGGGAAGGAGTTCGCGGCCTTCGCGACCAAGGGACAGTTCCACCCGGGCTCGTACCTGTTCGTGGACGCCCGCTCCAGCGGGCTGCAGGTCCTCACGTGGAAGCACGGAGGGCATACGGTGGTCCCACCGCCCCCCCACGAGATGACCGACCCCACGGACCCACGGTGGGTCGGGTTCATGCCGGTCGTGGAAGCTTCCGGCCGGAGCTGGGCGGTCCGCCGCTACGACCGGGTGGAGGCGTTCCCCACGGACTTCGGAGTGGCCCTGGCGGGCGTGGGCGTCCCCACCACCTTGCCGCGGACCGCGGCGCACCGGGCCGCGAGACTGGCGGAGCACCGCGCGTGGCTCGGGCTGGCGGTACGGGTTGCCCGGGGGTTGGCCAAGTCCCTGGGGGTGACCTCCCCCGGGGCGTACCGGCCTCTCCCCTTGCCGGACGGCGAAGTCCGGCGGGCGTTGGTCTGGTTGCGGGAAGAAGGGTGTCTGGTCTGCGTGGACCGCTTCCGAGGTCCGGCAGAGACCGCGTGGAGCACAGTGCGGCTGGCGACGCCCCTGCTCCTCTTCGGAGAGGTCCTCCGGTTCCACCACCGCGGGGTGCGCGGGGAGGTGCGTTGCCTGGCGGGCGGAGGTTTGCCGGAGGTCAAGGAGGTGTTCACCAGCAACGGCATGGCGTACGTGGCTCGCTACCCGCTTCATCCGGGCGTTCCTACGGTGGTGGCCGTGGTCCTGGAGGAGGTGGAGACCTCGTGTACCCTAGCGGGCGGGCTCGTTTCGCTCCAGGTCGGCGGACGGTCGGCCTTGGTGGACTTGGATGGCCTGGAGGTGCGGTGGTGATCAGCGTGATCATCCCCTCCTCCGCGGGTGGAGAGCGGGAGGCGAACCTACGGGCCCTCCTCCAGGACCTGCGGGCGCAAAGCGCGGCGCCGGCGGAGGTGCGCGTGGTGCGTGGGGTGCGCCCGAGCGGGAGGGCGCGCAACGAGGGTGCCCGCGGAGCCCGGGGGCAGGTGCTGGTGTTCTTGGACGACGACGTGCGGCTGGGGCACGAGGGCGTCCTGGAGGCCATGGTGCGCTGCCTCCAGACCGTGCCGAGGGCGGGGATGGCGGGGGCGGCCCAGCTGCTGCCTCCCCACGCGGGCTGGTTCCAGAAGGCCGCGGCGCGCCAGGTCCCCCGCAGCTCCTCGCCGGTGGTGCGGGTCCCCACGGACAGCGACATGGTGGTGACCGCGTGCTGCGCGGTCTGGCGCGACCTCTTCTGGGAGTTGGGAGGGTTCCACGAGGAGGTGCCGAGAGGCGTAGACCCGGAGTTCCGCCACCGCCTCAGAAAGGCCGGGTGGCGGACCGTGGTGGCGCCGGAGGCGTGGTTCTACCACCCCATGCCCGAAGGGCTCCTCGCCCTTTGCCGGACCTTCTTCCGCAACGGCCGGGAGAGCGCCTGGGCCGTGCGCAGGTTCCCCGAGCTCGCCCTCGAGAACCCCGACGGGCACGTGGCCGAGTTCGAGCCACACCGCAGTCAAGCGTACCGGGCGGCCCGCCACCTGCTACGCCTCGTGGAGGGGATCTTGACCCTGCGCTGGATCGGCGTGGCGGCGCGGCTGTCGTACCTCGCGGGGTACGCAAGCGGCTACCTGGCTGCTGGGAGTCGCAAGGGATGAGGGCGGGGTTCTCCTGGATGCTCGGACGGCCTTTTTGGGACGAGCTGGTGTTGCTGCGCCGTACGGAGCGTTCGCCGGAGGAAGTGACCAGAGTGCGGCGGGAGCGCCTCCTCGGGGTCCTGCGGGGGGTGACCGGGGGCGCGGCAGAAAGGGAGCCGGAGGAGGTGCTCAGGAGGCTTCAGCCCGCGGGCCGGCGCCAGTTGGGCACGGGCCTGACCTGGCGGCGCCGCACGAGCGGCTCTTCCGGGCACGCGGTGGCGGTGTCGGTCGGGCGGGCGACGTATGCGCGGGTGCTGGCGGGCTTCTGGCGCGGGATGGCCTGGTGGGGCGTGACGCCGGGTGAGCCCGGCCTCTCACTCCTCGGAGCGGAAGGTCCGGCCCTGCGCCGGCGGTTGCTGCGCGTGAAGGACCGACTGCTCGGGGTCCACAGAGTCCTGGTGGAGGAAGGTGAGGCGTGGGTGGCGGAGGCTCGGGATGCCCTCCGGAGCCGTGCGTTCGCGTACGTGTACGGCTATCCCTCGGCCCTCTACGAGCTCGCCCGGACCGGCTTCGACCTGCGCAGACCGCCGCGCGTGGTCGTGACCACAGGGGAGCCGCTGTTTGCCTTCCAGCGGAGGGCGATCGAGGAAGCCTTCGGATCAAGAGTGGCCGAGGAGTTCGGGTGCACCGAGCTGGGCACGGTGGCTTTCCAGTGTCCGGCGGGCTCCCTGCACTTAGCGGCCGAACAGGTTTGGCTCGAGCAGGTGGACCGCCGGACCCTCGCCACCTCCCTCCTCCCGCGGCCGGTACCGGTGGTCCGGTACCGGCTGGACGAGCCCGTAGCCGAGGAGGGGGGACCCTGTCCCTGCGGGCTTGCCCTTCCCCGGGCTGTCCTCCTGCGGCGCCGGGCGGACGCCTGGCAGCGCTTCGAGGAGGCGGCCTGGCAGGCGGCGACGCGCGTAGGCCTGCCGACAAGGTTCACCGTGGACCTGCACGGACAGGCGGTGCGGGTCCCCGCGGGAACTCCGGCAGCGCAAACCCGACTGCTCGCCACCGCCTTAGGTCCTGGGGTAGGCGTGGAACAGCGAGACCACCTGCCCCGCAGGGCCGCGGGCAAGTTCTCGTACCTGGAAGGAGCGAGGGAGTGAGCAAGGTCCTGCTGGTCACCAACGACTTCCCACCCATGCCCGGCGGCTGTGCCCGGTACTACGAGCGGCTGTGCGCACAGGCACCGCCGGACTCCCTTGAGGTGCTCGCGCCCGACCTGCCGGGCGCCGGCGAAGTGGATGTGCGACTCCCCGTTCCCGTACACCGGCGCCGCGTCCCCACGAGCCCTCGCGCCCTGGCGCGGTGCCTGCAGTGCCTCCTGCTCGCGTGGCACGCGGGGCGTTTGTTGCGCCGAGGCCGCTTCGTGGCCGTGCACCTCGGGCACCTGTACCAGCTCCCGGTGGGCGTGCTGCTGCGGCGGCTCTTCGGAGTGCGATACGCGGTCTACCTGCACGGTGGGGAGGTCCCCGGGTTGCTCCGCTGGGGACCTGTGCGCCGCCTGTTCTGGCGGTGGCTCCGCGGTGCTGCGGCGGTGGCGGTGAACAGCGAGTACACCCGCCGCCACTTCCTGGGGTTGGGATTCGAACTGCCCACCACGGTGATCCTGCCTCCCACGGTGGACCCGGATCGGTTCCGGCCGCCTGAAGGTACGCGGGACAGGGTGCGGTGGGAGCTGGGACTGGACAGCCAGTTCGTGGCCCTGAGCGTCGGGCGCCTGGTCCCTCGGAAGGCGCACGACCTCTTGCTGCGCGCGGTGGCGCACCTCCGCCGCCAGGGGGTGCCCGTGGCGGCGGTGGTGGTGGGCGAAGGGCCGCAGCGGCCTGCCCTTGAAGCCCTGGCCCGCGAGCTCGGGATCGAGGACGCGGTGCGCTTCGTCGGGTTCGTGCCGGATGAGGCCCTGCCCCAGTACTACGCTGTTGCGGACGCCTTCGTGTTGCCCAGCCGCCAGTTGCCGCAGCGGGACGGGGTGGAGGGCTTCGGCATCGTGTTCCTGGAAGCGGGGGCCGTGGGACTGCCGGTGGTGGGCACCTGGACCGGGGGAATTCCCGAGGCGGTGGAGCACGGGCGCACGGGACTCCTGGTCCCTCCGGACGACGTAGAGGCACTGGCCCAGGCGCTCCGCACCCTGGCCTGGGATTCAGAGCGAGCGCGCCGACTCGGGGACGAGGGGAAGCGCCGCGCCTCGCAGGGTGCCCAAGAGCAGGTCTTGCGCCTGTGGCACGCGTCTGGGTGGGCTCCCCCGATGCGGAAGCCCCTCCGCGTGCTGCACGTCATCACCCGCCTCGTCGTCGGGGGAGCGCAGGAAAACACCCTGCTGACGGTGCGTGGACTGCAGTCACTCGGATACGAGGTGGAGCTGGCGGTAGGGCCGGAGACGGGTCCGGAGGGCTCACTGGCAGTCCCCGAGGGCACCGTCGTCCACTGGATCCCGAGTTTGGTCCGCGAGATCCGCCCGCTGGCCGATGCGCGGGCGCTGTGGGCCCTGTACCGGATCATGCGCCGCGGCTACGATGTGGTACACACCCACACCTCCAAGGCCGGGGTTCTGGGCCGGATGGCCGCACGGTGGGCGTCCGTCCCTCTGGTGGTGCACACCCCTCACGGCCACGTGTACCACGGCTACGGCGGGAGGCTCCGGAGCCGGCTCTTCGTGTGGGTCGAACGCCTGCTGGCGGGGTGGACGGACGCGCTGGTGGCGCTGACCGAGTCCGAGAGGCAAGACCACCTGAGAGAGGGCGTAGGTCGCCCCGAGCGGTGGCATGTGATCCCGAGCGGGGTGGAGATCGAACGGTACCAGCGATCAAGCCCCCTCCGCCGGCGGGACGTCGGGCTTCCGGAGGATGCCTTCGTCGTGGGGTGCGTGGCGCGGCTGGTGCCCGTGAAGGGGATCGAAGACGCCATCGAGGCCACCGCGCGGCTCACCGACCTCAGTCCTCCGGTGCACCTCGTCCTGGTGGGAGACGGGCCGCAGCGGCCCGCGTTGGAACGGCGGGTGGAGGAGCGCGGGCTCGGGGGCCGTGTTCACTTCCTCGGACTGCGGAGGGACGTGCCGGACCTGCTGCCCCTCTTTGACCTGGTCGTGTTGCCGTCACGGAACGAAGGGATGGGACGCGCCATCGTGGAGGCTCAGGCAGCCGGGGTGCCCGTGGTTGCTACCAGGGTGGGTGGGATCCCCGACCTCGTCGCGCACGGAGAGACTGGCGTCCTCGTGCCACCGGCGGACCCTGCAGCGCTCGCGACGGCGATTCGGTCTCTGGCGGAGGACGGGGGCACCTGGGCTCGGATGAAGGCTGCGGCCCGGGTGCGTGTGGCCAGAGACCTCAGTGCGGAAGCCATGGTGAGGGCTCTGGACGCCTTGTACCGGCACGCCGCGGGGCGAGAACGCCCGGGGGAGAGGCGTGGCGGGCGCAGACCACCTCCGGCGAAGCCGCAAGAAGCGGCGATCAACGCACCGCGTACACGCGAGCCGCGCGAGCCGGGAGGGTCACCGCGATCCGCCCTCCCGTCAGGGACAGGCTCTGGCCGGTGACGAGGTCCGTGGCGGTGCTGCCCGACACGGGGATGGAGACGGAGAGGGAGCTCTCCTCGGGGTTGACCGCGATCACAAAGGCCGTGCCGCCTACCGCTTTGCGGACCGCGTACACCCCCACGTAGCGGTCGAACTGCAGTTGGAAACGAGGCGTGGCGTCGGTGATCTGCGTGAAGTTCGCGGGGTCGGCGACGACCGAGTACAAGGGGCCCATGAGCAGGCGAAAGGCGTCGAGGGTGTCGGCCCACGCACGGTCGATGCTCGGCCGAAGCTGCTCCAGGTTCTGGAGGAGCTGCTGGCGCTCTTGCTCGTTGCTGTAGATGACCTGGTTGGCCCCCCACAGGACGTCGAAAGCTCTGTAGTTGAGGGCGGCCAGCAACAGGAAGGCGCGGAAAATCTCCTCCCGAGAGGGGATGAGAGGACGGCCACCGTTGATGTACGTGGCGAACTCGCTCACCACGGTCACCGACCCTGCCTTGACGAAGCGGGCCCCCCGCGCCCGGATGCGGTCCGCGTACTGGGACTCGTTCACGATGTGGAGGACCTGGGTGTAGGGCGCGAACTCTGAAATGGTGAACTCGGGCATGGGGTATTCCATCACCGCGTACGGGTTGGTGGTTTCGGACGGATAGCCTGCCTGATACATGACCAGGTCTCCCACCACGTGGTTGGGGTCGATGCTCTTGACCCGGTTCTTGGTGGTAGTCCAGTCCGAGTAACTGCTGGTCATTCCGTGGAACTCGCTGTGGAGGAACCACACCAGCATGGCGGGGTCGCGGGCGATGCGCGCGACCCGGTCCGGGTTGAACACCTCCTGGCTGCCCTGGAGGTCGTACGCGTTCGCGGTGGCCCACAGGGACCACGTGTTCCAGAAGTTGGACGGAGGCTCCCGGACCCAGAGGGTGTTGAACCCGGCGGCCTTCGCCTCCCTGAGCCGCTGTTCGTAGTCAGCTTGGTTCCGCAGCCACCCCAAGCCTGCCCAGCCGCCGAACTTGCTCAGACTTGCGGCAAGGACAGGGCTCCCGTTGACCAGGAGTGCCCCGGAGGAGGCCACGGCAGTACTTTGAACGGGGGGCCGAGTTGGAGGCCCCACAGAGGTGAGGGCGGAGGCCCCGCATGCGGACAAGGCGGCGACAAGGAAGGCCACGGGGGCCACCTGACGAGGCAAAAGCTGGAACATCTTCCACCCCTGGACATCGACCAGCGCCGCGGCGACCCGACGCTGAGACTACCGTCCCTCGTCCCCGCGGGTGTGTCAACGCCCTTCCGGTACGGATGTCGTGCCCAATCGGGTGAATGCGGGTAGCCTTCGGATCCCGGAGAGCGTCTGGGAGGGTGCCACTTTGTGTACGGGCGGGGGCTTGCTGGGTGGGGGCGGCGCGCTACACTGGCAGGCGGCCGACTCGAAAAAGAAACGGGAGGCCGCGCGGCCCGCGCGGCCTCTTGACTTTCGAGGTTGCTGTGGACGGAAGGGGAGGGCCGCACCTGGACAGCGTGCCGGGTGTGCTGTGCCCGCGCTGCGACGACGGGAGCGTGTTGCAGTGGGGGCCCGGAGCGACTGCGTGCCGAAGAGGTCATCTGGTGGAAACCGCGGACGGAGTGCTGCTGCTCGCAGCAACGCACGCCGGCGGCATCAGGAAGGCGCGCCCGGGTTCCGCCGCGGAGAGCGGTGGGAGGTCTCCGACCTTCCGGGAGGCAGTCTCATCCCTCGGTTGGGGCTTGTGGGGAGACTACCTTGTTCACCGGTTTTCCGACCCGACCTTTGTTGCCGCGGAGGCTGTGCTGCGCAGTCCTGTGGAGCCACCGGGGCCTGTCCTAGACCTGTGCTGTGGAGCAGGCCATGCGAGCTATGTGCTCGAGCAAGTGCGCGGTGTGACCCACGTGACCGCCGTGGACAAGAACCTGGATGTGCTGAGCGTCGGCGGCGCCTACCTGGCGAGGGGTGCACGGCGAATCTGGTGGGACGCAGACGAGTGGCTGCCGTTCCCAAGTGAAACATTTGCGAGGGTGTTCTGCATAGACGCCCTTCACTACGTGAACAGGCCCTGCGCGCTCGTGCGGGAGGTGGGGAGGGTCCTGCGCGGGGATGGGATTGCGTTCTTCGGGCATGTTCACCACGGCCGCTATCGGCATTTGAGCGCGGGATCCCCGGTGTTCCCGGAGGAACTGGAGGAAGCGGCGGGCCCATTGGAGGTGGTCTTCGTCGCGGAGCGGGAACTGCTTCGGGGCGCGCTGAAAGGAGGAGTGGTCAGCTTCCGCGATGTCAAGGGAATCCGACGGGAGCCGGTATTCGGGATGTTGCTCGGGCGAGTAACCTTTGGGCGAGAGTGGAAGGTGCCGCGCGATTGGGACCGGTCGGGTGAGCTGCGGCTCAACCCCCTCTACCGGCGGCTGGGGAGACAACGTTGGGGACGCCTCGCGTACCTTCGCTTGCCCAGCGTGCGCTATGCGCGGGAGTACTGGCCAATGCTGACGTACTTGCCGCTTGTGCTAGATGCAGGGAGAGCGTGGAGTCCGGAAGAGGTTCAGCAGCTGGAACGGCGGCGGGTGTTGTTACGCTTACCGGCGGGGTATGTGTGAGGGGCGGATTCTCGGACGAGGGAATGCAGGACGGAGATCGTCTGGACGAGGGGGACGATGGACAAAAGCGCAGTGTTCGTGGTGTCGGACGAGCGGTTTTTCCTCGGTCTGGTAGGACTGGTGAACTCGTTGCGACTGCAGGGCTACCGCGGCGAGGTCGTCGTGCTGGACTGCGGGTTGACAGCGGGACAGCGGAGTCTCCTGTACCAGGAATGTGAGTTTGTTCCGTGCCTGTGGCGCGGGGCCTCGACTCCGGCGTTGTACAAGGCCTTTGGTGCCTGGCGAGAGTCAAGGGGTGTGGTGGTGGTCGCGGACAGCGACGTGGTGGTGACGGGGGGCCTGGAAGAAATGTTGGAGTGGGCTGCGGAGGGCTGGGTGTGTGCCGCGCGGGATCCTGAGGAGGACCGGTGGTTCCCCGAGTGGACGGAGCTCTTCGGACTGAAAGGACCGCTGCGGCGGGGCGTCTACGTAAACTCTGGCTTCGTGGCGTTTTCGGTGGACCGGTGGCCGGCCTTGCTGCGGCGGTGGTGGGAGGCCTGTGAGCGGATCTGGAGCCACCCGTGGCTGTACGCGCCGGGGGTAGGAGACGGTCCTTCCGCGCAGGCGGACCAGGATGCTCTGAACGCGGTCTTAATGAGCGAGATTCCGGCCGGGGCTTTGCGGCTGCTGCCGGCAGAGGCCGTACCCATCGGGGATGCTTCCGGCCTTCGGGTCGACCGCGGTGGGGAGTACCTCGTGTCTACCGGATTGGGACAGGGGGTGTGGATCCTTCAGGGCAACGGGGCAACGAAGCCGTGGGAGGCAGGCGGGTGGCGGCGACTCGCAGGACGAGGTTACGAGGTCGCCTTGCGGGCGGTGCTGGCGCACCCCAGGGCGCCGGTGCGGCTGCCCCCGCGGATGGTGCCCTGGTGGCTGCGCGACAACCCGGCCGGGAGGTCCTCCTTTGTCACCCTCGCGCGGCTAAATCGAAGCCGACTGCGGCATCTCGTAGGCCGCTTAGTTCGGGCGGGCCGAAGCCTCTGCCGAGGGAAAAGGTCATTGGCCACGGTAACCGCGGCGGTGTCGATGGAGTGGGCACGGAACGTGAGCGCGATGGGAGGGTAGAAACGGTGATCATCGCGGCGCACCAGCCTCACTATCTTCCGTGGCCCCGCTACTTTGCGAAGGTCGCTTTATCCGATGTTTTTGTGCTGCTAGACGACGTACAGTACACAAAAAACGGCTGGCAGAACCGCAACCGCATCAAGACCGCGAATGGCTGGAGCTACCTGACGGTACCGGTGCACGCGCATGTCACCGACCGGATCGTGGACGTGCGCGTCGCGGACGACCGCTGGCGGCCGCAGCACTGGAAGTCGCTCCAGGCCGCGTACGGGCGGGCGCCGTACTTCCAGGAACACGCGGCGTTCTTCGAGGGCTTTTACGCGTCGCCTTGGGAACGGCTGGTGGACCTGAACGTAGCCAGCCTCGAGTACTTGCGCTCCGCGCTGGGTCTGCGTGCCCCCTTGGTCCGGGCTTCGTCCCTGGGCGTCTCGGGGGAGGGGAGCGAGCGGCTCGTCCGGATCTGCAAAGAGTTGGGTGCCACCGTGTACCTGTCCGGCGCGTATGCGGCGACCAACCACTTGGACGCGGTGGCGTTCCGCGGCTCCGGGGTGGAGCTGGCCGTGGTGGAGTGGACGTGCCCGACGTACCGGCAGTGCCACCCCAAGGTGGGGTTCCTGCCAGACCTGTCGGTGGTGGACCTCCTGTTCAACGAGGGGGAAGCAGCTCGGCAGGTCCTCCTTCGTGGTGTGAGGACACTCGAGCCCATCTCGGTGGGAGGAGGGATCACGTGAGCGAACGCAAGGCGTGCGTCACGGGAGGCGCAGGGTTCATCGGAGCATTCCTGTCTCGAAGGCTGTGGTCCGAGGGCTGGCACGTGACGGTGCTGGACTGCTGCGGACAGGAGGACCTGGGGCTGATCGCGGACCTGCTGGGCCACCCGAGGTTCCGCTTCCTCCAGGGGGACGCCACCGTGCGCCACGACGTCGAAGACGCCGCCTCGGAGGCGGAGGTGATCTTCCACCTGGCGTCGGTGGTCGGGGTGGGGACGACCATCGGGGACCCGATCCGGACCATCCGCAACAACATCGACAGCATGTTCCACGTCCTGGAGGTGGCTCGGCGGCGGAACAGCAAGGTCGTCTTCAGCTCGTCCGCGGACGTGTACGGGATCCTGGACAAGGTCCCGCTGGAAGAGGACGACGACAACCTGTACGCGGGCCCCCACGTGCGCCGGTGGGTGTACGCGCGGGTCAAGTCTCTGGAGGAACAGCTGTGCTTCGAGTACTGGCGCCGCTACAACCTTCCCACGGTGGTGGTGCGGTACTTCAACTCGTATGGCTACGGGATGGATTACTACTTTCCCCGGCGGGTGATCCCGCTGTTCGTGCGGAACATCCTGGAGGGCCGACCCCTGGAGGTGGTCGGGGACGGAAACCAGACGCGGTCGTTCTGTTACATCGACGACATGGTGCAGGGCACCATGCTGGCAGGCGAAGTTCCGGAGGCCGTGGGAGAGGTTTTCAACATCGGGAACGACGAGGAGATCACCATCCTCGGGCTCGCGAGGAAGATGCTGGCCATCGCGGAGGAGCTCGGGATGGCCCAGGGCCTCGGGTGGCGCCACGTCACCACCGGTGCGGTGTACGGGGAGGAGTTCGAGGACGTCCACCGCCGCGTGCCGGGGCTGGCGAAATCGCGGCGTGTCCTGGGATATCAACCGAGGGTCCCGCTGGACGAGGGGCTCCGACGGACGCTGCGGGCGTACCGGGACCACGGAGTGCCGCAGGCGGTGGGGGTGGCCGGGTGAGCTTTTGGGGCGAGCAGCGCGTGCTGGTGGTCATGCCGCACGCGGACGACGAGACCTTCGGGTGTGGCGGGACCATGGCCCGCGTAAAGGCGGAGGGCGGGGAGGTGTTCGTGGTCGTGGCCGCTGTGGGAGACCTGCGCCACTACGACCCCGAGCACCCCGCGGTGACCGGCGACCAGCGCGCTCGGGAGTTCCGGGACGCCATGGAGACCCTGGGGGTGGACGACTTCGAGGTCCTGTTCAATGACCCGCAGCGGCACATGCGTCTGGACGCGTTGCCGCGCCTCGACCTGGTCCGGCTGATTGAGTCCGAAGGCCGGCTGAGCATCGACCGGGTGCGCCCGACCGTGCTGATCCTGCCCGCCGTCTCCTACAACCAGGACCACGAGGCGCTGTTCAAGGCAGGGTTCGCAGCCTGCCGGCCACACCTGCCCTCCGTGAAGCCGTTCGTGCGTGTGGTGCTGGCGGCGGACGCGCCGCAGCTGGCGTGGAACCACACCCCCTTCCACCCCAACTTCTACGTGGACATCACGGGGTATCTGGACCGTAAGCTCCGGGCCCACGCCTGCCACCGGTCACAACTCCGTCCGCCGCCGCACCACGCCAGCCTCGAGCACATCGAGCGCCTCGCACGGGTACGCGGCGCGGAGGTGGCGGTGGAGGCCGCGGAGGCCTTCTACTGTTACCGCTATGTCGCCTGAGGGGAAGGGCGGAGGGCGCGGGCACGGCACGGTCCGCGTGCTGGACTGCACCGTGCGCGACGGCGGGTTCGCCAACGGGTGGTGTTTCTCGGCGGACTTCGTGCGCGAGCTCTACGAGGCGCTGGACCGGGCAGGTGTGGACTACGTGGAGGTGGGGTTCGCCAACGCCCGGGAGCGATGGCACGTCGCAGATCCCCAGCCGTGGCAGTGGGTGACGGAAGAGTTGCTCCGGGGCGTGCTGCCCGAGCGGCGTCGGACCCGGGTCGCGGTGATGGTGGACACCTGGGGTGTGCCGGACGGCGCACCGCGGCCGCGGAGCCGCGCCTCGCCGGACCTGGTGCGGGTCGCCTGCCGGCTGGACGCTCTCGAGGCGGCGGTGGGGTTGGTGGTCCGGTTCCACGAGGCCGGGTACGAGACGAGCCTGAACCTGCTGGCCGTCTCGGAGATTCCGCCCGGTGATCTCTCTGCCGCGCTGGCGCGGGTGGCACGAAGCCCCGCGGACGTGGTCTACGTGGTGGACTCGTACGGCCACCTGGACCCGCAAGCGGTGCGGGCTGTGGTGGGGCGTTTCCGAGAGACGCTCCCTGGCAAGGCGGTGGGGTTTCACGGACACAACAACCGGCAGCTCGCCCTCGCCAACACCCTCGTCGCCATCGAGTGCGGTGCCACCTTTGTAGACGCGAGCCTGCTGGGGATGGGGCGCGGCGCGGGCAACTGCCCGCTGGAGCTCCTGGTGGGGCTGCGCGACCCTTCGCACCGGACCCTGGTGCCCCTGCTGCGGTTTTTGGCTTTGCACGAGGCCGATTTCCCGCCGCGATCCCGGTGGGGCTACAGCCTTCCCCTGATGTTGACGGGGCTTTTGAACCGCCACCCACGGGAGGCCACCGAGGAGTTGGTGCGTGAGCTCGTAGGCCTCACGGTCGCCCGGGGGAGTCTGGCATGAGGGAGCCACGGATCCGGCACTCCCGACCTACGCTGGGGCCTCTCGAGCAGGCCGCGGCGAGCCGCGTGCTGGCTTCCAGCCAGCTGGCCGCCGACGAAGAAGTGCGGTCCTTCGAGGCCGAGGTAGCAGGCTTACTGGGTCTGGCCGGCGGGGTAGCGACGAGCTCCGGGACGGCGGCGCTCCACGCGGCCCTGCTCGCCCTGGGTGTAGGGCCCGGGGACGAGGTGTTGGTGCCCACCTACGTGTGCAGCGCGGTCCTGTACGCGGTGCAGGCCACCGGGGCGCGGGCGGTGCCCGTGGACGTCCTGGCGGACGGGAACGTGGACCCCGACCTGGCGCGCCGGGCCGTCACCCGCCGCACCCGTGCACTGGTCGCGACCCACGCCTTCGGGAGCCCCGCAGACGTGGACGCCCTGCTCGGACTGGGCGTGCCCTTGGTCGAGGACGTCGCGCAGGCTCTGGGGGCGCGCTACCGCGGCCGGCCGGCGGGCTCCTTCGGCCACGTCACCGTGTGCTCATTCTACGCCACGAAAGTGATCACGTCCGGCGGGGAGGGAGGGATGGTCCTGGCCCAGGACCGTTCCCTGCTCGCACGCGTGCGCAGGCTGTGTACGTCGGACGCACGGGGCCGCGAGCGACGCTTCAACTACCGCATGACGGACCTGCAAGCGGCGGTCGGGCGCGTACAGCTTGGGCGGCTCGATGAATTCGCGTCGAGGCGGAGGGCCCTCGCGGCGACCTACACACGGGCTCTGGACACGTGGGGTCTGGAGCTTCCCGGGCCGTGTTCCCCTGGCGCCGAGCCCGTCTGGTACCGCTACGTGGTCCGGTGCCAGGAGGCCGCGCGTCTCCTTCGCCACCTCAGGCGGAACGGGGTGGAGGCAAAGCGGCCGGTGAAGCAGCCCCTGCACCGGACGCTGGGACTTTCGGGGTTCCCTGAAGCCGACCGGCTGCACGCGACCAGTCTCTCCCTGCCCATCTACCCCTGCCTCTCGGAGCAAGAGGTGAACGAGGTGGCGAGGCTAGTGCGGGCTGCTGTGGAGGTGCGGGTTGGCGTTGGCTAGCGCGCTGTTGTCGTTCTGCCTCGCACTGGTCCTGGTGCCGGTAGCCCGGTGGGTCGCGTGGCGCACGGGTGCGGTGGACGTCCCCAGAGGCCACAAGGCCCACGGCAGGGCCGTGGCCCTTCTCGGCGGGCCTGCGGTGCTTGCGGCCGTAGGGCTCACCCTGGCTGCGCTGAGGCCTCAGGAGCTCGCCTGGATGCCCGCCGCAGCCGCGCTGGCTTTGCTCGGTCTTGTAGACGACCTGTGGGGCGTCCGGGCGTCTGTGCGACTCGTGGTGGAGCTCGTGGTCTGCCTGGTGTTGCTGTGGGCTACGGGGACGCGGCTGTGGACCCCTGCGTTCGTCCCGGGCTGGCTCGCCACCGTCCTCACCGGCCTGTGGCTGGTGGGCGTGGTGAACGCCGCCAACTGCTTTGACTGTGCGGACGGGAGCCTCGGTGGGGTCGGGGCGCTGGCTGCGCTGGGCGTGGCGGGTGTCGCCGCCCTGGTCGGTCACGACGCGTGGACCCCAGCCCTGGGACTGGCGGGCGCCCTCGCGGGCTTCGCAGTCCACAACCGGCCTCCGGCCACGGTTTTCCTGGGGGACGCGGGGAGCCTCCCCGTGGGCTTGCTGGTCGGCTGGCTGTCGGTTCGCGTAGCGACGCAGCAGCCGGCAGCCTTCACTCTGGCCGCACTGCTGGTTGTTTCGGTCCCGGTCTTTGACTTCCTCGCGGTCCACGCGCGGCGGTGGCGTCGGGTGGGCCTGCGGCGTCTGATGGAGTCCGTAGGACAAGAGCACCTGCCCCAGCGGCTCCTCCGGTGGAGGGGCCCGTGGCGGGGCCTCGCGGCCCTGTACGGCCTTCAGCTGGACGCGAGCGTCGCGGCCGTGACCGCGGCGAGCTTCGCCACGCCCTGGCCCGGTCTCGCGGTGCTGTTCGTGTGGATCGCGCTGTTGCTCTGGGTGGACGACCGGCTGCCGCAGCCCGCACCTGCCGCCGAGGCTAGGTCGGGAGGCCGGGCGGTACAGGCGCGTCCGGAGAGCGTGGGGTGAGGGCGGTGGACGACCGGTCGATCCGCTACCTGGAGGCCGCGCTGGACGCTGCCGAGCAGCGGTTTGTGACGCTCTTGGCCCAGCAGCGCCTGTTCTCGGAGAACGGGGGTGAGCCTCCGGCCATACGCGTGGTCGGGGAACTCCGCCGCGTCCTCCAGTCGGTGACGGAGCTGGAGGGACGGCGGGACGTCACGTTCCAGGAGCTCCGCCGGCTGCACGCGTTGCGGACACGTACCGTCTGGCTCTACCGGCGACTGGTGCAGGAGCGCCTGTTCGCCAGGAAGGTCCAGCTGGAGGAGCGGCTCAAGGCCATGATCCCTCCCGAGGCCTACGAGGTCTACCTAGAGCTGCAGGCCTGCGAGGTGGAAGAAGAGGCCGACCGCGCCGCGACCGACGAAGAGGTGGCGGCCAGGCTCCTGGCCTGAACGGTCCGGGTCTTCGGGCTCCGCCCAGGAGAGCAGGGGGGATAGGAGGTCGACCGGGTGCCGTCGTATACTAGTTCTTGGGACTGGGCGCTTAGCTCAGAGGGAGAGCGCTTCCTTGACGCGGAAGAGGTCGGAGGTTCAAGTCCTCCAGCGCCCACCAGGCTTTCCCCGCGGCGGGTCCGACCCCGGCTCGTTGTGGCCGAAACCCGCCTCCGCTATGATGGCTCCGTGAAGGTCCGGATCCGACATCAGCGGCGCGAGGTGGAGCTTTCCGGTGTGCGCACCGTGCGGGAGCTACTGGACCGGCTCCAGCTCAACCCGGAGACGGTGCTGGTGGTGCGGGGCACGGAGCTGTTGACCCGGGACGCCCGAGTCGCCGACGAGGACGAGATCGAGATCCGGCCCGTGGTGTCCGGAGGCTAGGGATGCGCTGCGCCAAGTGCAAGGGCACCGCCCAGGTGGAGGTGCGGCGGCACCACACCGCCTTCTGCGGCCCCCACTTTTTGGAGTGGTTCGAGGCGCAGGTGGACCGGGCAGTCCGCCGAGAGCGCATGTTCACCCCCCGGGACCGCGTGCTGGTGGCGGTGTCCGGGGGCAAGGACAGCCTGGTGCTGTGGGACGTGCTGCTGCGCCTGGGCTACCGGGCTAGCGGCCTACACCTGAACCTGGGCATCGGCGCGTACTCCCAGGAGTCGCAGGAAAAGTGTGAGGCCTTCGCCCGGGACCGGGGCGCGGAGCTCCTGGTGGTGGACATCCCCGCGGAATACGGGGTGGGGGTGGAGGGGCTGGCGCAGCTCACCGGGCGGGTGGCGTGCTCCGCCTGCGGGCTCAGCAAGCGGTACCTGTTCAACCGGGTGGCCTTGGACCGGGGGTTCTCCGTGGTGGCCACGGCCCACAACCTGGATGACGAAGCCGCGGTGCTGTTGGGCAACCTGATCGCGGGGAACGTGGACGCCCTGGTGCGGCAGGCGCCGGTCCTGGAGAGTACCCACCCCGGCCTGGTGAAGAAGGTGAAGCCCCTGTACCGGATCGCCGAGCGGGAGACGGCGGCGTACGCGGTGCTCCGGGGGATCGACTACGTCCTGGACGAATGTCCGAACAGCGTGGGGGCCCGATCCCTGCTCCTGAAAGAAGCCCTGAACCTGCTGGAGCGGGACGCCCCGGGGACCAAGCAGAACCTGTACTGGAACTTCCTGGAGAAGATCCGGCCCCTCCTGCGGGAAACCTCCCCGGGTCCGGCCCTCCGGAGCTGCGCCCACTGCGGGCAGCCCACCACGGGGGAGGTCTGCGCCTTCTGCCGCATGACGGAGCGGGTGACCCACTCGCTCCGAGTGCGGACAGCAGCGCCCGGTGACCTGGCTCCGGAGCCGGTGGGGGCCCTCGGAGCGCTCCCCGGAGGGCCTTCCGGAGAAGAGGGACGGGCTCCCCGACCGTCGCGCCGCAATTCTTGGGGTAGCCTTGTCAACCCCAGCAGCGACCGCAGATGAAGTCTGGCCCGTTCCAGGCGGGCGACCTGGTGTTGCTGGTGGACCGGAAAGGCCGCCGCTACCTGCTCCGGCTGCAGCCCGGAAAGGTTCACGACCTGCGCGGTCGCCTGGAGCACGAGGCCTTGCTGGGGCAGGAGGAGGGGGTGGTGGTACGCAACAGCCACGGCGAGGTGTTCCTGGCCCTCCGGCCCACTCTGGCGGAGTACGTGTTGGAGATGCCGCGCCGCACGACCCCCATCTACCCCAAGGACCTGGGCGCCATCCTGGTGGCCGCGGACATCTACCCGGGAGCCCGGGTGGTGGAAGCAGGGACCGGGTCCGGTGCCCTCACCCTGGCTCTCTTGCGCGCCGTGGGGCCCGCGGGATGGGTGTTCACCTACGAGGTGCGGGAGGACTTCCTGCGCGCCGCCCAGCGGAACATCCAGCTGCTCGCGGGGGCCGTGGACAACTTGGTGGCCCGGCTCCACGACGTCTACGAGGGGATCCCAGACCGACCCGTGGACAGGGTGGTGTTGGACGTTCCGGAGCCGTGGCGGGTCGTCCCCCACGCCGCGGACGCCCTGCGGCCGGGAGGGATCTTCGCGTCCTACGTGCCTACGGTACCCCAGGCCCATCAGACCGCGGAGGCGTTGCGGGCTTCGGGTTACTTCGCCCTGGTGGAGACCACCGAAACCTTGGTCCGGCCTTGGAACCTCGCCGGGCAGAGCGTACGCCCGGCCCACCGCATGGTCGCCCACACGGGGTTTGTGACCACGGCCCGGCGGGTGCTGCCGAGGTCCGGGGAGCGCCTCGTGCCCTTTCCCCCTGCGTCCCCCTACGTGTAAGGGGCTGTTCCGACGGCTTGGAAGCCAACCGCCGGGTTCTGGAGACCCTGCTGCGTTATCTGCGGGAGCAGGACCTCCTGCAGGGCGAGCTCGCCGTAGACGAGGCCTTCGCCTCCGTTCACCGCTTTGAGGGACAGTA
>Ga0272449_1002035_pt1 | contig 19428 bp, 16 predicted proteins | sample YNPCB0241_FD_198679 | JGI IMG/M metagenome (GOLD analysis project Ga0272449, IMG submission 198679) | Hot spring sediment microbial communities from Yellowstone National Park, WY, United States - YNP-CB-024-1 | ecosystem: Environmental > Aquatic > Thermal springs > Hot (42-90C) > Sediment... | reverse complement strand
TACTTCTATTGTTTGTCATATCCACCTTTATGAAAGAGGAGGACAGCCTCAGTATAGAATTGTTCACAATACAATACATCTTCGCCCCTATTCTGATTGTGGGACTCTCAACCCCTATATTCAACAGCCGTGAGTTTGTATTATTTGTCATATCTTATGTATACAGTATGCTTACATTCACCTTCTCTAACCTGATATATCTCGCCCTGAGGTCATCTGAGCCATCTTTAAGAAGAAGGCTGCTCTTATTTGCTACCATCGGACTTATGGGGGTAGTCCTCTCTATTCTGTCCTTGAAAATTAAGGACAGCAACCTCGCTTATGGACTCAGTTCAATCTCTGTCATACTCCTTCTGGTCTATATAAGCGAGTCTGTATTGAACACGAGGTTACTCGATTTTCAGGAATTCTCGTTCAGGATACTTGTCCTCATACTAATCTCCGTAATCATCTCCGTGATATACTGGCTCTTCGTAATCCTGATGGCAGATCGCCCATTTGATATGATGCTCAACTCATTTGCCGTCTCCATCGCCATAGCCCTCCTCTTCGAGCGGTTCCGGGAATTCATTATTAAATTCATAAGCATCTATGTAACTGCTCGAACGAGGGATTTTATTGCAAGGATAAAGAGACTCCAGAAGGAGATATCCTCCATAATAGACGCAGATACACTCATCAAGAGGGTGACAGACGAGATATTCGCCTCAAGGAAGGTCTCGGGTTGTGCCTTCTACGCCCTATCAGAGGACAGGACATATTACAGACTCTACTATTCCCTCGGAGAGCAGAAAAGGGAGAGGATTGACAATATAACGGACAGGATACTCATAGACACCATCAATGAACAGCGACAGGTACTCATAAGAGAGATTCTGGAGAAGCAGTATACACAGGAATCTACACCCCCTTCAGAGGAGGTGGAGAGGAACAGGACACATGAGATAATTGCATCTATGGAGAGGATCAACGCCACCCTCCTCTTCCCGATAATTGTAGAGAATGAGGTACTTTACATCCTTGCCATAAATGACTCAGGACTTGCAGACACCCTGAATGCCGAGGAGATCGGAGCGATTATGGAGCTCTGCGAACAGATATCCATCTCGCTACAAAATCTGAAGGTCTTCGAGAGTATAAAGGAGAGGGACCGACTGGCCGCCCTTGGAGAGATGGCAGCAGGACTCGCTCACGAGATAAGAAATCCCCTCGGTGCCATAAAGGGGGCGGCACAATATCTCAATCCCGCTAACCTCCCCTCTGAAGAGGCAGAGTTTTTGAAGATCATAATTGAGGAGACAGACAGGCTCAACAGGGTTCTGACACAATTTCTGGACTACTCCCGCCCTTATCAGTGTGAATTATCAGTTGTAAATCTGGATGAAGTCCTGAGACAGATTATCAGGCTCTATTCCGTGCCTCAGGATGAGAAATATAAATTCAATTATTCAAATGAGGGTGGAGAGATCTATGTAAAACTGGATGTGGAACAATTCAGGCAGGTAATTCTTAACATAATCAAGAATGCCCAGGAGGCAATGCCTGATGGCGGGTCCATAGATATAAAGGTCTACAGATATGACGGGAAGAAGAGGACCTTCTCCTCTGTATTCTCGAGAGACAGAGACTCATCGGATAGAGTAATCATAGAGATCAGAGACTACGGAACAGGGATAGAGGAGAGTAACCTGAACAAGGTATTCATCCCCTTCTTCACCACAAAGAAGAGTGGAACTGGGCTTGGGCTTGCCATCTCAAAGAAGATAATAGAATCACACAATGGTAAACTCGAGATCAACAGCAAGAAGGGAGAGGGGACTACGGTCAGGGTAATCCTCCCCGTCCTGTCGGATACAGAGGTTAAGAGATGATCCTCGTATTTGAATTGATACTCATATTGATACTGGTCTTTGTAAATGGCTTTTTCTCCGCAGCAGAGATAGCCGTTGTAACCATACGAAAGACTCGTATAAAAGAACTTATAAAGAAGAAGGTAACATTTGCCAGAATACTCGAAAGGATGAAGGAGAATATCGAGACCTTCTTTATTATCATACAACTCGGGGTAACCATAGTAGGGACCCTCGCATCTGTAATCGCAGGGACGATCTCAATAAAATATATCACCCCTATAGTCTCAGGATGGCTCGGGGATTTTTCGGGATACGCCGAGGCGGTCTCTGTTGCCATCGTCACGATTGTAATAACGACGATGTTTCTCTTCTTCGGGGAGCTTCTCCCGAAGAGTATAGCCACGAGGAGTCCGGAGGGGATCGGGCTTCTGGCGGCCCCTGTGATTGATATCTTCTCAAAGATATTAAAACCCTTCGTAATGCTTATACACATACCCCATAAGTTCCTTGTAAGACTGATAGCCAATCAGAAGGTCTACTCTGAGAGCAGGATATCAGAGGACGAGATAAGGCTGATAATCGAAGAGGGTGTCTCATCGGGGGTACTGGAGAGACAGGAGCAGGAGCTCATTGAACACATCTTTGGATTTACTGATAAGACGGCAAAGGACATTATGATTGACATAAACTCTGTAGATATGATTGATATCGCTGCATCAAAGGATGAGATAATAGACAGGATCATCGCATCAGGTCACAATAGATTCCCAGTATATGAAAAGAACAGGGGTAATATTATAGGCATAGTCTCGGCACGAGACTTTTATTATGTCTATTTCCAGTCTGAGGTCTTTATCCTGCGAGATATCATAAGAAAACCCTTGTTTGTATACGCCAACACAAAGATAAGCCTTCTATTAAGAGATATGCAGAAGAAGAAGATGCATATAGCTATTGTGCAGCAGGAGGGAAGGGTTATAGGTATCATTACCCTTGAGGACATAATCGAGGAGATCGTTGGAGAGATAGAGGACGAGAGATTCATAAAGAAAATCAGATGAAGAAGTATATCAAGACAGCCATCTACCTCCTATTTGCCATATTCAATGTCATTCTAATAACCCGATTTGTGAGAATTACTCATCTATCCTACGAAGAGGGGCTCATCTTTGGAATTCAATACTATACTCGAATAATCTGCGGTTTTGTTTTATATTGCTTCATATTTATCCATATACTTCTATTGATACTCGAACATACAAGGCGGATGAGCCATTCCCTCTGGTGGGAGGCGATAAGCCTGATAATACTCTTTATTGCATTCATTGCAAATATACTGTAAAAGGAGGAGATATGAGATACGGTGAGAAGGCTATCAAAGAGGCGAGGCTCGAATTCTGGGAGAATCCAGAGAAGAGGAATAATTATCAGATCGAGATATCCTATCCCGAATTCACCTGCCTTTGCCCGAGGTCTGGCTATCCCGATTTTGCAACTATAATCATAAAATATATCCCGGACAAATATATTGTAGAACTCCGCTCCCTCAAGCTCTACCTCAACAGGTTCAGAGATGAGCACATCTCCCACGAGGCGGCAGTAAACAGGATCTACAATGACCTCAAGAAGGGTCTGAAACCAAAGTATCTCGAGGTGATCGGCGACTTCAATGTGAGGGGGAATGTGAAGACGGTGGTCACAGTGAAGAGCAAACAGGGCAAATAGATCTATTCATATTATACTTCTTCAATGTAAATTTGACAAACTAACTTACATGGTTAACCTGACCTTGCTGTAATACTCAACACACATAAACCGCTCATCAAAATCCTTACTCCACTCTATACTCCCCACCCCCACTCCCCTCTCAAAAATAAGTTCTTCTGAATTCTCCTCACTCTTCTTTATGAATAGAAAAACTGAGAGGATAACTATAATTATCAGAATCACAACTGAACCAATAATCAAATCTTTCTTATCAATACGACTCTCTTTCATCTATTATAGATCATACAAATTTCGAGAGTCCACCCAAGATGGTATTTGTTCTGTCTCACCACTGTCCCGAGTGTAAAAAATTACACGCGATTCTGCCAGATATCAAGAGCGACTGTCGTAAGATGAATATCGAAATTGTGGAAAGTTATATCGAAGACGAGCCCTATTTAAAATCAGAATACAATATCAACATTGTGCCAACAATTTTACTGCTGGATAATTATGGCAAAGAGGTGAAAAGAATTTTTGGGAGGCAGGATATCTCGACTCTGAGAATCGCGGCAGCGAGTATAATGAACAGTTCCTGTGCTGGAGAATCGCCAAACATAGAGAAGGTAAAATCGAACGAGAATACCTGTGAGCAGGGGCGTTCGTGTAAAGAAGAGTTCAATTAGACGATTCAAGTAGCAGCGAGAGCTCCTTTCTTGACAAATAATACCAATTCTGATAAATATGGGCGTATGAAGTTATCGAGCAGATATTATATAAAGTATTGTCTTACGAAGACCTGCCTGCATTGACCCTAATAAAAATAGAGAAAATTATTTGTATTTTCTACCTTTCTCGACTATTCAAAAAGAAGGAGAGAAGCAATGAAAAGCAAAACCCGACTGAGACTATTGATTCCCAAGGGGAGAATATTTCCAGCTGTCTATAAACTTCTTCAGGATACGAATCTCGTACAGGAGATAAACGAGCGCTCATATACGCCGGTCTGTCTGGACAATGAAATCGAGGTGAAGCTTATGAAGCCACAGAATATCCCAAAATTAATAGAGCTAGGGGCTCACGATATCGGTTTTACGGGGTATGACTGGATTATGGAGACAGAGGCGCGGGTGAGAGAGGTTATGGACCTTGGTTTTGACAGAGTAAGGATTGTATCTGCTGCACCGATAGGGAGGACAAAAGGCGAGTTGAAAAGGCGAAAGATCATCGTTGCCTCAGAATATGAAAACATTACGAGGAAATACCTTAAAAAGGAGGGCTTCGAGTATATCTTTATCAGGACATTTGGAGCAACCGAGGCTTTTCCGCCCGAGGATGCGGACCTGATTGTTGATAACACCTCAACAGGCAGGACATTGAGAGAGAATGGCTTGAATATAATAGATGAGATTCTAACCTCCTCTACGAGGTTGATTGCAAATCCCGATTCTTTCTCTAATCCCAACAAGAGAGAGAAGATAGATGAACTCGTGATGTTGATTACATCTGTTTTGAATGCCAGAAAGAGGGTAATGCTCGAGATGAATGTCCCATCGGACAGACTTGAGCAGATTGTAAAGATTCTGCCCTGTATGCGCTCTCCAACTGTCTCTCCATTATATAAAGATGAGGGGTTTGCGGTCAAGGTGGCTGTATTGAAGGAGGAGGTTTCGAGACTCATTCCGCTCTTAAAAAGGCTCGGTGCAACGGATATTCTCGAATATGAATTCAGAAAGGTGATTATATGATCAGAAAGGCCAGATTCAACAGGGAGACAAGGGAGACGAACATAACCGCCTATTTGAAGATCGAGGGGTCAGGGCAGCACAGGATAGAGACACCGATTGGATTTTTTACACATCTACTGGAGTCCTTTGCCTTTCACGGGAGGTTTGATTTGAACTTCAGTGCAAAGGGCGATCTGAATGTAGATCAGCATCACCTTGTAGAGGATTGTGGGCTTGTACTCGGAAGGCTATTCGGTCGTGCCCTCGGGAAGGCAAAGGGGATCAACAGGGCGGGTTTTTTCATAATGCCAATGGATGAGGCACTTGCGATAGTATCTATAGATCTCTGTGGCAGGCCTTATCTGCAGTACGATGTAAAATTCAGAAGAAGATCGTGTGGGGAACTGGATACCGATACACTTCCGGACTTCTTTCAGGCCTTTGCCTCGGGTGTTATGGGTAATATTGTAATCAAGACGGTAATTGGCAGGAGCGATCATCATAAGGCAGAGGCGACTTTTAAGGCGTTTGGAAGGGCGTTGAGGCTTGCCTGTTCACTGGACCCGAGAGAGGTGAAGGCGATAGCAGAGCTCCCATCCAGTCTGAAGGGGGTGATAGATTGATGATAGGCATAGTGGACTATAAGGCGGGAAACCTCAACTCGGTTATGAAGGCATTTAAGTTTCTGGGACTTGAATCGCAAATAATCTCCTCTGTCGAAGATTCGCATGGTGTGGACAAACTCGTAATACCCGGTGTCGGCTCTTTTGGAGCCGCTATCAACAATCTCAAGAAGCAACGCTTGTACGAATTCGTTCTCGACTGGCTCAAAGCCGACAGACCCTTTCTTGGAATATGTCTGGGTTTTCAGTTGCTCTTCGAAGGGAGTGAAGAGAGTGTGGAGGTCTCTGGATTTTCTGTTGTAGAGGGCAAATGTAGTAGAATCAGAGGGAGAAAGGTGCCACATATTGGCTGGAACAAGGTAAGATTCGTCATAAAGGACCCGATTGTAGACGGTTTCAACGAGGAGGAATACTTCTATTTTGTACACAGCTATGCCGTGCTGCAGACATCCTCTACTGTAGTTGGCACAACAGATTACGAACAGGAGTTTGTCTCAATTGTTAGATCGGGGAATATTTATGGTGTGCAGTTTCACCCCGAAAAGAGCGGCGAGGCGGGGCTGCGACTCTTATACAACTGGGGGACGAGATGCTGACAGTCAGAATAATTCCGTGTCTGGATGTTGACGAGGGCCGTGTTGTAAAGGGTGTGAAGTTCAAGGATCTTCAAATCGCAGGAGATCCGGTCGAGCTTGCCGAAAGGTACTATAAAGAGGGGGCAGACGAGCTCACTTTTCTGGATGTGGGTGCCACATACAAGAGCCGCAAGACCCTGATAGAGGTTGTGAAGGAGATTTCGAAACGCATCTTCATTCCCCTGACAGCTGGCGGTGGGATAAGAAGTATCGAGGACATCCGGGAGCTTCTGCTCGCCGGTGCAGATAAGGTCTCCATCTGTACTGCAGCGATTCAGAATCCCAATCTCATCAAAGAGGCGGCGGAGATATTCGGTTCGCAGTGCATTGTTCTCTCGCTGGATGTAGCAAGGGTTGGAAACAATTATCACGCATTCTCTCACGGGGGAAGGGTAGATGCAAATCTTGATGCCATAAAATGGGCTGTTGATGCAGAAGTTTTAGGGGCAGGAGAGATTCTCTTGAACTCCATAGACAGGGATGGAACGGGTTCGGGCTATGATATTGAACTCTTGAGAAGGGTTGGCGAGACGGTGAAAATCCCCGTTATTGCCTCTGGTGGTGCAGGCAACTTAGAACAGATATTCGAGGCGATCGGTCAGGGCGGGGCAGATGCGGTCCTTCTGGCTTCGAGATTGCATTTTGGTGAAATGACGATTTCAGAGATCAAAACATATTTGAAGAACAAAGGAGTGAGCATAAGATGATAATACCATCCATAGACATAATGAACAGAAGAGTGGTGCAGCTCAGACAGGGTAAGAAGAAGATGCTGGAGGTCGAGGAGCCATTGGAGGTTGCAGAGAGATTCAAGAGGTTTGGTCCACTTGCAGTAATCGATCTGGACGCCGCTCTCGGTAAAGGCAATAATGAAGAGGTTATTGGTGCAATATGTGCGATTTCGGAGTGCCGGGTTGGTGGTGGAATAAGAGATATCGAAAAGGCAAAACGGATTTTAGATATGGGTGCGGAAAAGATAATAATTGGCACACAGGCATTCAAAGGTGGCAATATAAACAGGGCATTCTTGAAGAAGATGGTAGAGGCGCTGGGTCGGGAGAGGATTATATTGGCACTCGACACATACAGGGGGGAGATCGTTACGAAGGGCTGGAGGGAAAAGACAGGTATTGGCATATTCAAAGTTCTGAAAGAGGCGGGCAGGTTTGCCTCAGAGTTTCTGATTACCTGTGTCGAGAGAGAAGGCTGCCTTATGGGAACAGACATCCCGTTTTTTGAACAGGTGAGAAGGATAACTGATCTGCCAATTACCGCGGCGGGAGGAATAACAACTCTCGACGAGATATCGGCACTCTCCCATCTTGAGATAGATGTGCAGCTTGGTATGTCAATATATACGGGTAGAATAAGACTCGAGGATGCCTTTGTTGCCTCTTTGAATTGGGACAGGTCCGTATTCGGATTATTGCCTGTGGTGGTGGTCGATGAGGATTACAGAGTCCTGATGCTTGCCTGGGCGAACAAAGAATCTGTCAGGAAGACATTTGAGACCTCGAAGACCTGTTTTTATTCGAGGTCGAGAAATACACTCTGGACAAAGGGCGAGACCTCTAAGAATTTTCAGATACTCTTAAAGGCGCGGACAGACTGCGACAATGATACGATAATGTTCGTGGTAAGACAGGAGGGGACCGGGGCGTGTCACAAAGGCAGTTACACCTGTTTTGGGAATAGGGAGTTCGGGCTCGGCGATTTGTACAGAGTAATAGAGGCGAGAATCAAGAGCGGCGATAAAAACTCCTACACAGCATCACTTTCAGACAGGCGGGTTAGGGAGAAACTCATAGAAGAGGCAGGAGAGGTAACTAACGCAATTACAAGAGGAGAAAAGATCTGGGAGGCGGCAGATCTTATATATTTTACAACTGTACTTCTTGCAAAAGAGGGGATCTCGATTAATGAAGTAATGAGGGAATTGAAGAGAAGGAGACAGTCTCCACATAAAAAGAAGTAAAAAATTTTTCAAGACAGGAGAAAGAGATGTTAAGAGTGATAAGAGGAAGAGATTTTGAGATACAAAAGGCAAGAGGTTTGGATACGGAGCTTATAGACGGAGTTCGGAGGATAATTTCGGATGTAAGGGAGAGAGGTGACGAGGCGATAAAGGAATATACTCGTAGATTCGACGGAGTAGAACTCGATAAATTACGAGTCGAAAAAAATTGTATCGAAGAAGCAAGAGAGAGGGTCGACAACAACCTTAAAGAAGCAATCGCACTTGCTATAGAGAATCTCACAATCTTTTGCAGAAGACAGATGGAGGTTTTTAAGAGTCTGGATGGCCTCTCTGTCGAGATTAGACGAGGAGTAATCGCCAGACAGAGGGTATTGCCAATCGAGAGGGTTGGAGTCTATGTGCCCGGTGGGAGGTACCCGCTCGTATCCTCTTTGATTATGGCAGCGGTCCCCGCAATTGTTGCAGGAGTAAAGGAGATAGTCGTATGCTCTCCTCCAAATAGAGAAAAGAAGATAGATCCTTTGATTCTATATGCTGCCTCGGTCTTGAATATTGAAGAGATATACACAATTGGAGGTGCTCAGGCAGTAGCCGGTCTTGCAATTGGTACACAGACAATCAAGCAGGTAGACAAGCTCGTCGGTCCCGGAAATATCTATGTAACACTTGCAAAGAAGGAACTCTTTGGAGAGGTGGGTATAGATTTCATCGCGGGTCCCACTGAGGTATTGATCATTGCAGACGGGAGTGCCAATCCAGAATATATCGCAGCTGATATGCTTGCACAGGCAGAACACGATATAATGGCAAGACCAATATTAATTACTGATAATCCGAAACTTGTCGAGGATGTTCAGAGTGAGGTCAAAAGACAACTCGAATCGCTCGAGACATCAGATGTTGCAACGAGGTCGATAAAAGAACAGGGATTGATAATTGTTGTAGATAGTGTCGAAGAGGCCATTGAGATTGCAAACCGTATAGCCCCCGAACACCTCGAGCTGCACATAAAGGAGACCGAGGCGGCTGCAAAGAGATTGAAGAACTTCGGAACACTCTTTGTTGGCGAATTTTCGATAGAGGCTCTGGGGGATTACTCTTCTGGTATCAATCATATTCTCCCAACGAACAGGGCGGCTCGATATACGGGCGGTTTGAGTGTAAGAGACTTCTTGAAGTTCAATACTACATTGCAGGTCCTAAGGGATGGAATAAGAGAGATAGGAGAATCTGCCATCGCACTTGCAGAGGCTGAGGGACTAAAAGGGCATTCTCGGTCAATAAAGATACGGCTGAGGAAGATGTAAAGATTTACATACTCTGTCATAATAGAATGTCGATGTTGGGGTATAAATAGTTGAATTGCAACAGAATACTTCTTTTATAAATTCTGGCGGGATTTTCTATTGTCATAACTGCGGTGATTGTATTTGACCATTTTAGTAAAGATTTAGTTATTCGTGGTATTTTCGCTGGGTGCACAGCAATAAATTGATATTTGATTGAGTGCAAAGCGGGTAAGTAAAAATTCCCTCTGATAGAGGGGTGTCTGTCGAAGACAGATGGGGTGTGTTATAATTCCTCTCTCATAGAAAAGGGACTAATGAGTAAAAGGATAGATGGGTAAGTTGTGAAAATTGTTTATCAAGACAGAACTTACATCTTATTTTGCCGAATTCTAAAAATCTATAAACTTTATGAACAGTAATGATTGCTACCCATAACTGAATCTTTACCCATTTTATTTCTAACATCCCAAATTTTGTGTAATATTCTATCAAGTATCGATAAGCTCTTTGTTGTTCTTCGATGCTGCAAAATCTATCCCGCCTTTGCTCGAACCTAACAGTACATCCACAATTCTATGCTTACTCAACAGATCATACTCTACCGTTAGATGGAATACACTACATCAATATCCTTAAGCAAATAACTAATACCACTCCCAAATGAATTATAGTTTTTCAGATCTCCCTTATCTACATTATTGTGAGGGTGCTTCTTAGATGTATCAAGCAAGATATATTTTTCTGCCCAATCCCTACTATTCTCGAAGAGCTTTATGCGCATCGAAGCAGCGGAGCGTCAACGGAGTGCCAGTTACCCTTTTGGGTAAACCCCAATCTAACTTATTGATATCATTGGATATTTTGGCAAAAGTGCCAGTTACCTTCTTCCCCCAATACATCATCTGGATGTTCCTGTAGTCTGATGGAATAAAAAAAGGGCAGAATCGAATCCTGCCTATAGGATATAATCCTTAAATTAGTTCTCATTTGTTTCTTCTGTTTCTTTAATAATGTTACCGCAGCAATAGTTATATAGGCTTTGACTTGTAAACCACTGCTCTTGCCTCTTTCTAACTCCTACCTATAAACTCGTATATATTCACGATAGGGTGTCAGTTATCCACAGGATGACAGTTATCCAAGAAGACCCCCTGTATTACAAATAACCTCCAAAAAACCATACTCTCACACTAACCCATTGGTATTACGCAATATTTCTCCCTTAGTGCCAGGTACAACAGTTAGGTATAACCAACTTTATCCCCCATCTAACCCCTTCCCCTAAAACCCTTCCTTAGCGCCTTTAGCTCCTCTTTTTACCATATACCCAATTATCCCAGATGGATATATTCCACACCTCCCATACAAGATTTATTCCCATTTACCACCAATTGATATACTCCCTTTCTATCCCATTACCCCGCATCATTAAAACACTCCTTACTTCTCCTAACCCATTGATATCATTCCAATTTTCCCATTTGGTGCCAGGTACAATTGCTTCCCACCCTCAGCAAAGACATGCATACAATATCCCTAAAACACCAAAAGAGCGCCGAAGCAGAGATAGATATAATTTTTACGAAAAGGTAGTTTAAAAACTATAACCAAGATTCAACATATAATATGCCCATAGATCAGAGCAATCTTTACATTTATCAAAAGTATAGAAATATAGCATACCAATAGAAGGACCTGCATAAAACTTTCCTGCGTGGAACAGGACTCCCAGATCGCCACCTGCATAAATCGAATCCTTTAAGAATGATTTGTCGTATGGCTTGTTCTCTTCTATTGGTTTATTTGTGTTGACCTGCTCACCTCTCGAAAGGAGAAGACTTGCTCCACCCCTCAGAGTAAGCTTGAACTCCAGTAAAGAGTATCTATAGCCGGTGTGCACTACTATATTTGGGATGATCGAGACAGAATCATTTGTTATATAGGATGCATCCAGACGAGGCTCAATGGCAAGGAGGTAGAAGTTGTTGTGTCTGAAAAGATATCTTGTCAGAAATGCCCCTCCCTCAAAGATGGAATGATTATTTTCAAGGTCATCTTCACCCTTGGAGGCAGAGATGTTAAAGCCCAATCCAGTATCCTCCTCCTTTTTATATTCCATCTCGACCCCTGCACCGTAGCCCTGCAGGTCAAACACCCCAGATGTTACACCTCCATAAAGCCTTGTATCAATGCTATTGGCGGGTGTAGCTCTTAAACTCTTTGATGGAGTAAAGGCGGGTGGCGAGATAGGTGAGCAGGTTGCACCCACAAGAATCAGAGAAAGTAATAAACTTGATAGAATTACAATTGTTGTTCTCATAGAATCCTCCTTCAGTAAAGAAGCAAAATAATATATGCAAAAGATGTGCCAGTGCAAAACTGTGAAAAACATATAGAATTTATAATAATAGGACCTGTTTCTATGTGAGTTTTTTCACTTGGGTGAAAAATTTCCACAGATTTTTTAAAGGGTCTCTTCATACAATTAGAACAAAAGAGGAATAAAAGACCTAAACTGTGCGATTCTTTAAACATATTGGTATTACTGCCAATCAATTCCAGTAATGTCAAGAAATTTTCTTGCAATTAGGGATTTTCATATGCCTTTTTCAACAAAATAATTGAAAATTTGAGCAACTCTATATGAATTTTTTGGCTATGAGGCTATGATTTTTGTTCTTTTAATACACTTCACCTCTTGTTTCTATTCTTTTCTCTCTCAGAGTCAACGGAGTGCCAGTTACCACCCCAATCTAACCTATTGATATCATTGGATTTTTTGGCAAAAGTGCCAGTTACCTTCTTGCCCTAAACCCTTTGTATTTCTACACATAAACATAGTAGAAAGTCGCAAAAACGGCAACACCATTCTATACAATACATATATATCATATATGACATATGCCAATAAAATCTTGTATTTTTCAAACCAACACCAAACTATTCAATACCAAACCATATACTCGCAAGTATTTCTATTTTCATTATTTTCTAATTTTCTATAACTATGATTTTAGACTGTGAGAATCAAAGAGCAAAATCGCCTCTATAGATATGGAGATGTGGGAATACCTAAAAGGTTCGCTCAATATTGAGACAACAATTATTTTATTCTCGACAACTTACTTAAAGACAAATTGTTTCATATGAAACAAAAATAGCTTACTTGCCTTCTGTGTTATAAAAGTCTTCGTATTTTAGCCAATTATCTGTTCTTGAAATATTAATAAGATCGTTGCAGGATGAATCCACAGGAATTCTAATTGCTTTGAAATAGCTTCTGTTTGGGTTCTTATACTTCTCTATCGCCGGCTCATAGTATAGGATGGCGGGATTAGCGTCGATAATCGAAAGCTCATTCCCAAAATCTATAAGTCCACTCAAGTGATCTTTATCTGTTACCACAACATCCAATTTGGTCCAGAATCGTTGTACTGTATACATTTCACCATTTATTACTCCATTCACATACACGGTAACTCCGGGTAGTCCATCTCTGTCATCGTCGAATTGTCTGACTGGGTCGGCCTTGTTGGGCAGTTTATCAGAATCGATATTTTGAAGCCTTGCTCCAAAGAGTATCCTTATTCTGTCCGTAGAAAAACTATTTCCCGTTTTCAATGGGGGTGGTTCCTGAACCGATATCTTTGCTGAGGGCATATAGAATGCATATCTTTCTGGTAATACAATCTTTGCAAGCTCCTCTTTTTCTGGGTTTTCGTCGTCAAAATTTATAAATTCCAGATTGCACCAGCGCTTATGAATGTCAATTATGTTATATCGCTGAGTTATTTTTACAATCAAGAGACTTTTCAAAACCACATTTTGTGTATTTACGAAAGGTACATTTTTTATAGTCATCGCAGCGCTTAATAAAAACCCCCACACACCTTCATAATCAGCGGCAGCCATTCCCTTGTCTCGCTCCTTTCCCCAGTCGATTCCTCCTATACGGGCTTTGCACTCCCCGAAAATCTCTTCACCAACCGGTGCGTTTTCATTCTTCTCTTTGTCGACACCTGCAGGCAAATCGCAATAGTACTGCCAGCCGTGGAAATAACAATCATTATCTCTAAAACACTTTCGGTAACAGACACCTTTCTGTGTGTTGCAAAAGAATCCATTGCCCATTCTCCTGCAATCACTATCAACAGCACATTCGGCCCAACATGCACCATCTACGCATTCATACTTCTTGGATTTGTAGTAATTTTCACAATCTAAACGACTGGTACACTTGATATCTTTTGTGAGAATGCAATTGTTGTCGATCTCTTCTTTGGGGATACATCTACCACAGGGAGAACAGGAATATGAATTAGAGTCGTATTTATAATTACAGTCCTTTTGGGTCGTACATTCAATAGAGCAGGTTTTGGTGCTTTCGTCGCAAAATCTACCCGTTCCACAATCGTTGTCTATCTGGCAAGATTGATAACCCAGACTTGAAGGATCAATAAAATTACCATCCTTTGTTTCACATGAAACAGCGAATACCACAGTAAGAAATATTAAAAAAACTCTTAAGGACCCAATCCAACTCATAATATTGAGATTCCTGGAACTTAATATGGTTTCATATAAAGTTCATCTTAGACCATATATAGTGGCCTATTCCAATAATAACAAGTTATATGTGTCATTTGTTTTTTCAACCTGTTATTTAATCCCGAAGAATGCAATTGAATTTTGAAAATTTACTTTGAAGTACCTCCTTTTGGCGTTATTTTAATGTGTTATGATTCTTAACGCTTAACCAAAAGGAGTTATAAAATTGTGCAAGCAAGCGATAGCACAAAAATAAGAGCTGGCAACATAACAATAGGATTTACACACAAGAAGATAACTGTATATGCTGGTATATAGACTCCTTGCTGCATTTTTCAAAAAGATAAAGCTGAGAAAGGCCATCGAGGAGATTGTTCTGATATTAGAAATATCGCCTAATAATAATGAGGTGATATACAAAAAGATGATTGCGTATTTAATGTGGAAGAAGGTTTTCCCATTTGTTGTATCTTGGTTAAGGGGAGGTATTACCGAAGTTGTTTGGGGTTAATAAATTGCTATTAGGACGGCCACCAAAGTCAGGTATTTTGTAGTGGGAGGGATGAGATATTGAGGATATCAGTGATTACGAGGAAGATAAAATCCAAGTTAATATATCTATTTTTCTCTCTTGGGGAAATCAACTGCAATGCATTTTGGATAGAGAGTGTGGGTAGAGGAGAATGGAGGTGATGTAGAAAAGGCTTAAATACTATATTTGCGGTGAACAGGTGGATGGGGGGTCTGAAAAATCTACATCTCAGAGATTGACCTTTTCAATTGCATTAGTTGGGTTTAATTCCAACAAGAAATTCCTTGCTTTCTGCCTTTGAAATATGTCGATAGATGTTCCTCTTCAGATGAACGGTGCAGAGTTGATGATCTGTGTTCGGGAATAACACCCTGATTGCCTCTATTAACCCAGGGAAATCATCCGAGACTGACATCATCATTTGTTTTAGTTCCCTATCCGATAAACGACTTAGGTTACTTACTTGAAAACACACTATATTATAATTCTGGATAGACAACCTTAGTTTAAGCCGCCGGAATAGAATAATCAAATAGGTAAGAAAGTAAGTAAAATCGGTTAGTTAATAAAATTTAAGTATTAGTAGGCTTTTGATAGATGAATAAACATAAGTTTTGAAAATCTATATATCGGGGCTAAATTTAAAATGAATTATTTTTGTAAGTTTTAAAATGATTAAAACCATACCATACCATATAAGTATAGTAGTGTTAATAAGTTTTACTCTGTGCTATTAAGCAGCTTATCAGGAAAACAGGAGACTTCGGGGGTATTTTGTAACTGGCACTTCTTGACCTAACTTATTGATATTATGGGCTTTTTTGCGATTTTTCCAAAAGCTACAGAAACTTTACCCGGTAACTTTTTGATACCTTTTTATGGTTATACCTTGCGATGAGAGAGGAAATACCTGTTATATTCATTTAATATCAATTAGCCTGTTGAAGCACAAAATTTATTTATCTATCGGCTTGACACCTTTGAATAGAAATGCCTTATTGCTAACATCTATGAGTATCTGTTCAAAGATGCCACAGAAAGTTGAAAAATGTCACTTTACAAAGCCTAACCTATTGTAATTATTGGTAAAATTCTCACAAACGCCGAAAAAGTGCCAGGTAGAAATTCCCCGCAAATTTCGTCCCAGAAAAGTACCTGACACCATGTTGTGTAGGGGGCATGGGGGAAGCATACTAAGTGGTGGTAAATGGGAGGGAAGCAGGTATGGGATGGATGGAACATATCCATCTAGTGCGATGGGGGGATAGGGTGGAAGGAGGTGATAGAATTGTTGAGAAATGATTTTAGGGGGAGGATGTTAGATGGGAAATAAAAATGGTTGTGCCCGGCACTAAGGGGGAAATATTGTGTAATATCAATGTGTTAGGGTGAGAGTATGGTTTTTGGAGGTTATTTGTAATACAGGGGGTGCCTTTTTAATAACTGTCATCTTGTTGACAACTACTTTCGCCTGATCGTGAATATTTACGAGTTTATGGGTAGGAGAGAGAGGCAGGATCAGTAGATTACAAGTCAAAGACCATATACTCCATTATGGTTGAGGTAATACTATTGAAGAAATAGAAGAAATAAATGAGGAACTAATTTTAAGGATTATATGGGCAGGACTCAGTTCTACCGCTTTTTATTCCATTAGATAACATGGATATCCGGATGTTGTATGGAATGCTGTTTGATTTATAAGTTGTGGACTTTTTGTATCTGGCACTACTTAGGAAAAATGATGTTATATCAATGAGTTAGAATAAGTTACTCTAATTTGTGTATCTGGCACTTCTGTCTGTATAAGGACAGGTGGCAGATAGATATTTTTCAAGACGATAAAACAGAAGTTGAAAATAAAGAGTTTTGTAGGAACAACGCCGAATGCGGTAATGACACAGATTTGGACAACATTGACATCTTTGATAGCGATATTGATACTGAAGTATTTACAGTATCGATCAACCTTTGGGTGATCACTTTCAAATCTTGTAGCGTCATTGAGATATAACCTATTTACATACAGGAATTTATGGGAATGGATAAATAATCCATATGAGACACCACCAGCAGTTCCAGACTATGAACAATTGAGTTTGAGGGGAATATAAATTGGACAGCAAGATGAAAGAGAGAGAAGAGGAAAAGTAGATGGTAACCTTATCCTGAGATAGGAGAAGTAGTCTGTCCTAAGTGCTTGTTTTGTCGGTATTTTTTATTTATGAATTATGCAAATCTAAAATATTTTGGACAGTAGTGGTCCAATTTTGAAGTTTAAATCAGGATTTAGATCTTGAAAGTGGACTTTAATTTTAGTCTTGTTTTGAAGTTTGGTTCTTTTCTAAAAAAAGTTGCGAGATTAGGCTAAAAAAGGTGGATATTGCAAGAACAATTACTAAGGAGATCTCGAAATTTCCAATCAAACATTAACAGCTACTGTCAATATTAAGCAATTTTATAAAACAATACAAATACATTGAGATTTATGTGAAAATTAGAGGAAAAAATTATTCTCTTAACCAGAAATAGGCTTGTAAGTTGCAACTAAAATGGAGAAGAACCAGAAGTTTAAATGACAATCGATATAAATCTCTTGACATCTGAAAATAATTTTGTTATTTCGCCCGAACTTTTTCGGGATGGAGTTCCCGACCAACCGGTTGCCCATTCGGGACAACCTGATAACTCCTGAAAAACTTTTTTCTGAAAGGATGATTCTTATGTTAGAGAATTATGCAATTGCATCTTACTGGCTTGCTCTGGCATTGATTTCCACTATACTTGCTTATCGGCTGAGGTTGTCTATAGCCCTCGTGGAGATATGTGTAGGTGTTGCTGCCGCGTACATAATATCTGTCTTTTTCCCCGATGTTAAGACAGGGGCGGAGAGTGATTGGCTCAGATTTCTTGCCGGAAGTGGCTCCATTCTTCTGACATTCCTATCCGGAACGGAACTCGATCCGGAATCCCTTAAAGAGAATAAATATGAGATCTTGCTCGTGGGTTTTGTTGGATTTGCCGCACCTTTCTTAGAGTGCTCATTGATTGCAAAATTTATATTCAACTGGGACATAAGAGCCAGTCTACTCGCCGGTGTTGCCCTTTCAACGACCTCTATGGCTGTTGTCTATTCTGTTATGCTTGAATACGGGTTCAATAGCACTTCGTATGGCAAGGGTATTCTGGGTGCCTGCTTCATAAACGACCTTGGAACGGTTATCGCCCTCGGTCTGATATTTGCCCCATTTACCTACAAGACGGCTATATTCGTCGTTTTAATGCTTATATCAATATTAATTCTGCCATCGTTGACCGGCAGGCTCGTGCAGATTTATGGGAACAAGATTTACGCAATCAGAACGAAGTGGATCCTCTTTGTCCTCTTTGGGCTCGGTGCCCTTGCAATCTGGTCTGAAAGCGAGGCAGTATTGCCCGCCTATCTGGTTGGTATGGCTCTATCGACAATAATAGGAAAAGATCATTCTTATATAAGAAGGATCCGAACCCTGACGATAGGTTTCCTGACACCATTCTATTTCATTAGAGCGGGTTCATTTGTAAATATTCCGGCAATAATCTCTGCGCCACTGATTTTTTTGATTCTGTTTTTGGGTAAGATAATCACGAAAGTGTTCGGAATATATCCTGTAATCAGATTTTTCAAGGAACACAGGAAAGAGAGATGGTATTATACGCTCCTGATGTCAACCGGGCTCACCTTCGGGACGATATCTGCCCTCTTTGGACTTACAAAGGGTATAATCAATCAAAATCAGTATTCTTTCCTCGTTGCCACAGTAATTGCCAGTGCAGTAATTCCCACCGCGATCGCAAATTACAAATTCCTACCAAAGCATCTGCTTGAAACACCAATGGCTGACGACGATGTTCCTCAGGAAGACGCAAACGGAATAAGTACTACATAAAGGGGAAAAAGATAAAGGTAGAGTCAAGAATCTAATAACTCAATCTCAATCCACCCCCCTATTTTGCAGTTAGAAATGACATAAAAATATAATGCCTCCTCTTGAATTTTTGATTTAAGATTAATATTAATCTTAACCTGTTAAGTGAATTCAAAAGGAAGCACTTGTGTTATTAACAAAAAATCAGTTAAAACTCAAATTAAAATTTAAGTTACTGAGAACAGATGAGGATATAACACCAAGGATAGGTCTGGCACTTTTTAGTGAGTTATTTAAGAGGATAAGATTAAAGGAGTTGATAAAAAGATATATGCCTCCGTCTGAGTCTAATAGGAGACCTGTCAAGATTTTTGTGTCTGAAATCTGGAATTGAACATCTCAAGCATTATCTTCTTCAATTCCAAAAGAAATTCCTTGCTTTCTGCCTTTGAAATATTTCGGTAGATGTTCCTCTTCAGATGGACAGTGCAGAGTTGATGGTCCGTGTCCGGAAATAACACTCTAATCGCCTCTATCAATCCAGGGAAGTCATCCGAGACTATCATCAAAGGCCTCTTCAGTCCCCTGTCTATCAAATGGTTCAGTATACTCAGCCAGTCCCCCTTGT
>Ga0272449_1002034_pt1 | contig 19428 bp, 18 predicted proteins | sample YNPCB0241_FD_198679 | JGI IMG/M metagenome (GOLD analysis project Ga0272449, IMG submission 198679) | Hot spring sediment microbial communities from Yellowstone National Park, WY, United States - YNP-CB-024-1 | ecosystem: Environmental > Aquatic > Thermal springs > Hot (42-90C) > Sediment... | reverse complement strand
TCATAAACCTGTTTATGATCTTGAGAATGTGTCAAAGGAAGAATTGTTTCACCATCACAAAATGCTATAACTGAGATTTCTATACCTTTAAGTTTTTTTTCAATCACAACTTTTTCTCCTGATTTATCAAAAATTTTCTTTACCATCATATTGTATATAGTTTGTTGTGCTTCTTCAAGGTTATCACATACTACAGCACCTTTACCAGCAGCAAGACCATCTGCTTTTATTACCACCCCTTCGGGATATTTTTTAAACATTTCATCTAACTTAGATTTTGCATCTTCATAATTTTCAGATATGACAAAATCAGCTGTTGGTATATTATATTTTTTCATAAACTGTTTTGCAAAGACTTTGCTTCCTTCAAGCAACGCTTGGTTTTTTGATGGTGAGAAAACAGATACATTTTTTTGTTGTAAAAAATCTTTTATTCCATCAACTGATGGTTGTTCAGGTCCTACTACAACAAAATCAATTTTGTTTTGTTTTATAAAATCATAAATTTTGTCAAACTCTGTAAGTTTTATATTTGGTTCACATATAGCATCTTTTGAAATACCACCATTACCTGGGATACAATACAACGAAGTTAAATTTTTTGATTGTTTTAATTTCCATACAATTGCGTGTTCTCTTCCACCTGAACCTAAAACTAATACTTTCATAATAATTACCCCTAAGTTTGATTAATTTTGTAGAAGATAACAACATACTAAAACAGCTGTTGATAAACTTGTTTAGTCCATTTTGGTCCGCAGAATGAAATTTTATATTTTTTTGCATAAAATTTCAATCTTGTATCTACAATTTTTTGATATTCTAAATTTGGCGAAATTTTATTTTTATACAAAATTTTATATTTCTCTACCAATTCTGGAAAGTGTTGTGATAAAATAGCAAAATATTTTTCTTTTTGACTTATTTTATTTATATGAGTGATATTCTCTCGCAATGTTAAATATCCCCACCAAACATAACTACAATATGCTTCTTTTAATGTAGAAAACAGTTTTTCAATATTATCTTTAGTATCAGTAATATATGGCAAAATTGGCATTATTGAACAGCCACAGGATATGTTGTTAGAATTAAATTCTTTCATACAATACAATCGTTCTTCTATTGACGTCGAATATGGTTCAAAAATATCTTTTATTTTTTCGTCTGTTGTGATTATTGTTATTGATATATTAACTCGTTCTTTAAACTTTTTTATCAGTTCAAGTTCGTCAAGAATGAGTACGGATTTTGTGAATATATGTATATTATAAGGTGTATGTTCTAACAACAAAGAAAGTATTTTGTGTGAAAGTTTATATTTTCTCTCAACTGGTTGGAATGGATCGGAAGATGTGCCAAGATAAACAATTCCAGATGAGTATTTTGGTAATAAATTATTAAGTTGTTTTATTAAAACATCAATAATATTAACTTTTATTTCTACTTCATCAATATTTTTTTCTTTAGAATATTTTTCTGCTTGGACATAACAATAATTACATCTATGGAAACATCCAAGATATGGATTTATTGACGCTTCTATTTCGTTTATATAACGGTTTATTGAAATATTAAGCGCTGTTTTACAATTTGTAATTTTTTCCATTTAACTGATTTGTGAGGTTATACATTATTTTTTCTAACTCTAAAATTTTGTGTTTTATGTTATCATGTTCTTTTACATAAAAAGGTTCTCCGTATATAATATATACCATAGAAAAAGGTAATGGGATGATGTATTTATCCCAATTGTTTAGTTTTATTGCATTTTTTGCTACTACACGGACTGGTATAATAGGAAGTGCTGTTTTTTGTGCTAAAAATATTACTCCAGGTTTTACTTTAAACCCAGGTCCATGAGGACCATCTACTGCTACTGCAATATTTTGTCCTTTAGAGATCTTATCTAATAACCCAAGTGTTCCTGATGTAGCACCTTTTTTAGAGGTTGATCCACGGACAATATCGTATCCAAACTTTTTTAATATCTTTGTTTGTAATTCTCCGTCAAGTGAATAACTTGTCATTATTCCAATATTTTGCCATTTGTGAGTAAATACTAATATAAATTGTTCTCCGTGAAAAAAAGCATAGATAACATTTTTTTTCAAACTTTTAATTTTGTTAAAATTTATTTGTTTTATTTTCAGTGTTCTGCTGACAAGTTGGATTACTAACCAAGCAAAAAAACTAAAAAAATTTAGTTCAAAAAAATTTATTATTTTTGTATTTCTGATTTTTCTAAAAAAGTTTTTGACAAAATTCATTTATTTTTTTGTTTTAAACCATAAACAATAAGTTATGGTAGTATAAAAAGGTAAGAGCTGATTTTTTTGTAAATCAAACGAAACACCAATTTTTTCTGCAGAAAGAAGCTCTAATATATCTTTATACAACTCCTGTTGAACAAGAAAAATACTTCCTGGTTCAACATTTTCTTCAGATTTTTCTTTAAGTAATTTTATTACAAACTCAGCGGCTGAGTTAAGATACTCGTATAAAATAACATTTGCAATATTTTTTTCAATTTCTTCATTGCAGGAAGAAATAAATTCTTCTACTTTACTTCCTAATGTAGCTACACAAAAGGTTATCTCAACAACATTTTTTGGCAACTGTAAATGTTTAACAATTTCAGTAATTTTGTTATCTTTAGGACTATAACTTTCAAAAATAACCGATGGTTCAATAATTTCTTCAAGATTTTTTTTAACTAATGTAACCAATGTCTCAACTTCGGGTGTTATTTTAATTTCTTTCTCTTTTAAACTATCATAAATGTTCTTTAACTTTAATTCTAATTTAAACTTTTTTATCTTCATTTCTGTTTAGCTAAGTTATATTCTAAAACTAACGCTGAAGCAACAAATATTGACGAATATGTCCCAACTATAATACCAAAAACTAATGATAACGCAAAATCTTTTATTACTTGATTACCAAAAATGTATAATGACAACACAGCTGCTAATGTTGTTCCTGAAGTAAGTAATGTTCTTGTTAGAGTTTGGTTAATACTTATATTCATAATTCTGTCTAACGATTCTTTTCGTATAAGTTTTATGTTCTCTCTGATTCTGTCAAAAACAACTATTGTATCATTTATAGAATATCCTGCTAAAGTAAGCAGAGCTGCTATAACAGTAATTGTTATTTCTTTACCTAACAAAGTTAAAAATCCAAGTGTTAAAAACACATCATGTGCTAATGCAACAACTCCTGCTACTCCCCATACTGAAGAACCAAATCTTATTCCAACATATACTATTATACCTAACAATGAAAATATGATAGCATACAACGCTTTTTTTGTAAGATGTTTACCAATAGTAGGTCCAACATATTCTATTCTTACAACTTCATATTGAATGTTTTTTTCTTTTAGACTATCCAAAATTTTTTTTGACTGTTCTTCTTCAGTTGATTTTATTTTTATTAAAAACTCCTTTGTTTGCTCTTCTGATGATACAATACTTTGTAATTCAATACCTTTTGTAAATCCTATCTCAGCTAAAATGTTTCTTAAGTTCTCTATGCTAAAATTTTTATCAAAACATTTTATTTGAATAATTGTACCACCAGTAAAATCTAACCCAAGGTTCAATCCTTTGTTAATGATTAAAATTATTATTGTCAAAATAATACATATTCCTGATAATCCCATAAAAATTCGTCTTGGTCGTATGAATTCTATCTCTTTCATTTTTTTCTCCTTAGTATTTAGATTAAAACCAAACTTTTTGTTCTAAAGTTGTTTTTGATAATATATAATCATAAAATATTTTTGTCATAAATACCGCTGTGTATATGTTTGCAATAAGACCTATAAACATTGTTAATCCAAACCCTTTTATAGGACCTGTACCAAAACCAAATAAAAACACTGTTGTTAACAAAGTTGTTAAATTGGAATCTATAATAGTTGTTAACGCACGTTGATAACCTAAATCCACAGCAACACGTAATGTTTTACCATTTCTTAATTCTTCTTTAATTCTTTCTAAAATCAAAATGTTTGCATCTACTCCCATACCTATCATAAGAATAAGTCCTGCAAGACCAGGAAAACTCATCGTAGCTCTAAACGCAGTAAGAAATGCTATAATGAAAAATATGTTTGTCAGCATAGCTATATCAGCGATAAGCCCTGAAAGTTTGTAATAATAAATCATAAACAACAAAACAATTACACCACCAATAACCAATGCTCTAACCCCACTTTTTATAGAATCTTGTCCCAAGGTAGGTCCTACTGTGCGTTCTTCAATAATTTTAACAGGTGCGGGTAATGCACCTGCTCTTAAAACTGTAGCTAAAAATCTTGCTTCATCAATAGTAAAATCCCCTTCAATTATAGCTCTACCATCAGGTATTCTCGATCTTATTACAGGAGCGGATTGTACAACATTATCTAGTACGATTGCTAAATGTTTATCTATGTTTAATTCAGTAACTTTTGCGAAAATTTTTGTCCCTTCAGGATTAAATTCTAATGATACATAAGGCAATCCTGTCTCAGCTCTGCCAAACTCAACACGTGCATTTGTAAGATACGCACCAGTAAGTTCTGGAGTAGATTTCACAAGATAAAACCCTTCTTCTCTGCCAGGTAACAGTACATATCCTGTAGGCACCATTGAAAGTATACGTTGATCCGTCAATGCTTCTTTAGGTTTAAGACCTAACTCACGTACTCTATCTACAATTTTTTTGTATTCTTCGTCAAAATTTACTAATCTAAATTCTAACAACGCAGTTTTACCAATAAGTTCTTTTGCAAGTTGCGGATCTTTAACACCTGGTAGTTGTACAGAAATCCATTTCTCACCTTGTTTTGTAATCAAAGCTTCTGCTACACCATATTGGTCAACACGGTTTCTTATAACTTCTACAGCACGATCCAAAGCATCAGATAAATCAATATTTTGTGGCACTTTATCCTTATCTATCTCCAATACAAAATATACCCCTCCTTTTAAGTCTAACCCAAGTTTCAAAATTTTTTTCAATATTGGATCACGAGATAACTCTTTTTGTTGCCGTTCTTGTGCAGATGTAAAAATATACCATTGTATTGTTGGGATTAAAAAATAAATGCCTAAAGCTATTGTAGATATCAATATTATTAGTCGTGTTTGTAAACCTTTCATTTTATTGTTCTCCTTTTTTAATTATATAACTTTTTGATTGTTTATTACAAGTTCAAATTTACAACCTAAATAATTTGCAGCACGACGACATATAACTAATCTCGGTAAAAATATTTCAAAATATTCAATAATACTTGATATAGTGGTGTTAATATCAAGATTTAATATTATTATTTTTTTATCAGGTAAAACTTCAACAAAATTTCGTTCAACTGCATAATTAACTCTGTCATGTATATCTAAAGATATTATGTTTGGGTTTCTAACACGCGCCTTGTTAACATCAGATTTATCAGCAAGGATCAAAGCAGCTGAAACAGGGTTTATTGGTTCCCCTATTTCTTCTTCATGGTTGCCGATAGCTGAAATAATTAACGCAATTTCTTCAGCTGGCATTCCAAGATTGTCTAATATTACCATTGCAATCACTGCTGAAGATTGGCCATGATCTGTACGGTTTACAACATTACCAATATCGTGTAAATATCCAGCAATAGAAGCAAGTTCACATAATCTCTCTGGATAGTTTAAATATCTAAGAATATTCCCTGCAAGATTGCTTACATATGTTACATGTCTAAACCCATGCTCAGTATAACCAATCAAACCTAAATATTCATTTGATGCTTCAATAAAATTTTTTACAACAGGATTATTTTTGATATCTTCGAGTGTTATAATTTTTGTCATTGTTGGATTGACTTAAACTTTTCTTCTGGTATAACTTGAGATACAGCTGATTTTAATACGTTAATTTTGACATTTTCAGCAATTTTTAATTCTATGACATCCCCTTTTATGTTAGTGATTGTACCGTATATTCCAGAAGATAACAAAACATTGTCCCCTTTTTTTAATTTTTCCAACATTTGTCTATGTTGTTTTATTCTTTTTTGTTCAGGCAAAATTAATAAAAAATAGAATATAAAAAATATTACTATTATAGGTATCCAAGCTGTTAAACCAGAAGATTGAGCTGCGTTTTCCTGTCTTGCACATTCCTGAGCAAATAATAAAATATACATTTATTTAATTCCTCCTTTTTAAAAATTTTATTTTAAAAATTTAAAAATAAAAAATTTATTCACCGAATTCAAGCCTTGTAATTAAAAAATCTGGAATGTTTAATAACTTCATCCTCTCTTGAACAAGAGAGATGTTATATTCTAAACGTTTATATTTAATTATGTTATTGTCAATATCAAAAATGACATAACACGATTTTGGATTCCCATCCCGAGGTTGTCCTATAGAACCTACATTCACAATATATTTTGTATCATTATTTATTTCAAGTAAGTACTCATTTCCTTTTGGTATTAAAATATTTTCTTCTCCATTAGAAAAATCAAATGAATAAACCACAGGAATATGTGTATGACCACAAAAACAAATTTGTTGGTTAAAAAGTTTTATGTTTGTTCTTAATGATTGTATTGTTAACAAATATTCATAGATGTTATCCCGTGGTGAACCATGAACAATTAAAAATCTATCTTCTTCTATTTTTTGTGGCAAGAAATTTAAAAAATCAAGATTCTCTTTATTTAATAAACTTTGATTTATTTTTATTGCTTCCCTTGCGACTTCATTAAACCAAGACAACCCTGTTTTTCCTAACACAGCTACATCATGATTACCTACTACAGAGACAATACTATATCCACGTACCAACTCAATACACTCATTTGGACTCGGACCATAACCCACAATATCACCACAACAATATATTTTGTCAACTTTTTCATTTTTAATGTCTTCAAGTACACAATAAAAAGCTTCGTAATTAGAATGGATATCAGATATAATTGCATATTTCATAATTCTACTTGTTGTAATCTGAACAACGATGCGTACATCCCATTTTTTGAAAGTAGTTGGCTGTGTGTACCTTGTTCAATTATTTCTCCGTTATATAAAACATAAATATAGTCAAAATCTACAACTAAATTTAATCTATGAGTGATAAGTATTACAGTTTTATCTTTATATAATTTCTTCATTGTTTTTAATACAATAGATTCAGATTCAGCATCCAAAGCTGAAGTTGGTTCATCAAAAACAAAAATTTCAGGTTTTGTTAACAACGCTCGTGCTATCGCAATACGTTGCCGTTCACCACCGCTCAACGAATAACCTCTTTCTCCAACAACAGTGTCAAATTTTTGAGGTAAATTATATATGAATTCATATATATCAGCGAGTTTTGTTGCTTCAATAACTTCTTCTAATGTTGCATTTTTGTTACCATATGTTAGATTGTTCCATATTGTGTCATTAAAAAGAAAAGTCTCTTGAATTACAACACCGAAAAGTTTTCTTAAACTTTTTAAAGAATAATTTTTAATATTAATATCATCTATCAAAATTTCTCCATTGTCAACATCATAAAATCTTAATAAAAGATTTAATATAGTTGACTTTCCAGCACCTGATGGTCCTACAATGGCAATTTTTTGCCCTTTGTTTATTTCAAGATTAATATTTTTCAGTATTATAACATCTTTTTTATAAGAAAAACTAACATTTTTAAAAACAATTTTTTTATCAAATTTCGCTTCTAAAGGGTCTGTAATTTCTATTATAGTACTTTTTTGTTCCAGAATCTCCATTAATCTTTCTAATGATACAAAACCTTGTTGTAATACAGGATTTATCTCAGCGATTCTCTTTATTGGTTGATAGAAAGATAAAACTGTAGCTAAAAATGCAAAAAATGCTCCAGGTGTCCACTTACCCAATATAACATCCTTACCACCAATTAAAATTATCACTGCAACACCTATTGCACCTATAAACTCCATTACTGGTGATGATAAAAATTCTATTCTTGCAAATTTTTTTATTGCAATAAAAACTTTATTATTGAAATTCTGAAATTTTTTTATTTCATTTTCTTGTTGGTTAAAAAGTTGTGTTACAAAAATTGCTGAAATACTTTCTTGTAAATTATTGTATAGATTAGCAATTTCCGTTTGTATTCTTTTTGAATAGTGTCTTAATTTTCTTGTAAATATATATACAGGGAATAATGCTATTGGCAAAACTATTAAACTTAATATAGCAAATTTTACTGATAAATAAAATAATACAACTATAAGTCCTATCATTGTTACTATATCTGTAATAAGCACAGATGGTGTTTTGGCTATCATTTGGAAAATATTATTTGTGTCATTAGTAAGTTTGGCCAAAGTATGTCCAGTGGTTGTCTTTAACACAAAATAGTCTATTGAGATATGTTGTAGATGTTTAAAAATATCTTCTCTTAATTTTCTTACAGTATCATTCGCTATATACACGTTGATATAATTTTTAAGATAAGTTAAAATCCCAATTAAAAGATATAAAATAGGGATCAGTATAACTATACCAGCAAGCATTTTTATATCTTTATAATAAAACACTTTATCTACAACAGGTTTTACTAACCATCTACTTGCAGAAGTTAGTCCACCGATTAACAACATACAAATAGAAGAAATTAAAAATTTAGTTTTATATGGTTTTAAGTATGTAAGTAAAAACTTTATCTTTTTCATGATTGATTACTACTCATAATAGATATTCTATAATTTTTTTTGCTACTAAAAAAGAAACATTTTTCTGTTGTACTAACATTTCTTTTATTTTTTGATACTCAGACAATAAATCGTTTATTTTATTCTTATCATTTAACATTTCGTTCATAGATAAGCATATTTTTTCAATGTCAATTTTATTTTTAACAAACTCAGGGATAACTTCTTTGTTAAGTAAAATGTTAGGTAAAGAAATATATTTTACATACACTATTTTTTTCAACAACAAAAACATCAACATTGGTAGATTGTAAACAACAACTGTAGGAATATCATAAAATACATTTTCTAATACAACTGTTCCACTTACAGAAAGTGCAAGTGATATTTTTTTCCTTATATCATTTTTTTGAGTGTTTAATTCGATATACTTTATATATTTTTCATCAAAGTTGTTTTTTATGATTTTTTCATACATCTTTTTATATTTCTCGAAACCAAAAATTACAAAATTGTAACTATCTGTATATTTTTTTATAAAATTTTCCACAACTTTTAACATAATCGGTAAATTCCATTTAATAACTTGTTTTCTGCTTCCAGGAAAAATTCCTATTGTGTTAGTTTTTTGATAATTTTTTTCATCATTAATAACATCAACAATAGGGTGGCCAAAATAAAAGGATTTTATACCATATGAAGAAAACAATTGTGGTTCAAATGGGTATATGTTTATTACAAAATCTATATATTTCTTAATTTTTTTAATACGATATTTTCTTGAAGCCCATACCTGCGGTGTGATATAATACACTGTTTTAATCCCCAATTTTTTTGCTATTTTTGCAACACGAATATTGAAACCATAATAATCTATTAAAACAACTAATAACGGTTTTTCTTTTTTGATTATATCTTTAATTTTTTTAGTAAGATGAACAAATTTTGCAAATTTTGTAAAAGGCGAGAAAAATCCGTGAGCGTCGTAACTTACCAAATCTATAACAAATTTGTCAGCAAAAATTTTTGATTTTTCCCCTGCTACAACAATAGTTTTTATCTGAGGATCAATATGTTTTATGTTTTTTAACAACAATGACAAATAATTATCTGCGGATCTGTCACCACATATGAAAAAAATTTTGTGTTCTTTCATTAAATCTTAAGTTGATTAACAATTTCAATAGCAACTTCTAGCGCTTGTTTTGCATGATAGCCTGTTACTACAGGTTTTTTATTTTCTATTATAGAATTTATAAAATTCTGCAGTTCAAGTTTTAAAGGTTCTTCTTTTTTTATTTTTGGTCTTATAAGTTCTATCTTTTGTTCGTTTGAAGAAAAAATTTTTCTATAAATTTTCGCATTTTGTCTAATAAAATCTATTGAAATATAACTATCTGGTTGAAAGATATGCATTTTTCTATACTTATTTAACGAAATTCTTGAGGCTGTTAAATCACAAATACATCCGTTTTCAAACCTCAGCCTTGCTTTCACTATATCTTCGTTATTTGTAAAGACTTTTGCACCATATGCTTCAATTGATTTCAAATTACTTTTAACAAAAGAAAGGACAATATCTATATCGTGGATCATTAAATCAAGTATTACTCCAATATCAGCAACTCGTGGGTCAAAATTACTTAACCTCATTGACTCTATAAATTTTGGTTGATAAACAAACTCTTTAATTGTTTGAATAACAGGGTTAAACCTTTCCACATGACCAACTTGTAAAATCACATTATTTTGTTCTGCAAGGGAGACTAGTTCTTCTGCTTCTTCAACAGTAGTAGTTATCGGTTTTTCTATTAAAATATGTTTTTTTGCTAAAATAATTTCTTTCGCAATAGAATAATGTAATTTTGTTGGTACTACTAAACTTACAGCATCAATTTTATCTATTACATTTCTATAATCTGTAAAAAATTCAACATCAGGATAAACTTTTTTATATTTTTCAATTTTTGTTTTATCAACATCAACAATTGCTACAAGATTTACAAGTTCTTTCATTGAATAATATATTCTTGCATGATGTTGCCCAAGATTACCTATTCCTATTACAGCAACTTTTATCTTTTTCATATTCCATAAACTGGTATTCCTAATTTTTTTGTTTCTTCAAGAACCCGTTGTTTTTCTAATATTAGTGTTTTATTTGCTTCCACAGCAACAGCTTTTACTTTTGCTTTTGACAAAACTTTAACAGTAGTAGGACCAATTACAGGTAAGTCAAACCGCATATCTTGGTTAGGCCTTGCTACTTTTATCACATAACAACCTTTACCTGCAATTTTTTTTGCTCTCATGATACAATTGTCAGTACCTTCAATCGCTTCTACCGCAACCACTATTTTGTTTTTCACAACAACTGTTAGTCCGATATCAACTTCAGCTAAGCGTTTGGCTATATGATAACCAAAATTTATATTCTCAAGATCTTCATTATTAAGTTTAACACCGTTTAGCTCACCTTTTTCAGCAAAACTGTTTTTTAAATATTTATCAATTGGTTCTACTAATATTCCATATTTTGAAAACTCTGTTTCAAGTGCATAGAAAATTTCCATTGCAGAATTTTTGATAAGTTTATTGAAAAACATTTTTGTCCCTTCAGCCATCGGAATATTTTTGTATAACAAAATTTTATGTGGGACATAACCTAAAAACAATATATTTTTTACATTGTTTTGTATAAAAAAATTTATTATTTCTTCTAAATCCCACCTGTTTAGTACACGATAATTTTTTGCATATTTTAATAAATTTTTTGAAAAATATTTTTTGAAACCAACAATATAAAAATCCGTATTTTTAACTTCTTTAACAAAAATTTGTGGTAACAAACCAAAACCTGCGATTATCCCTAAAGATGGTGTATTATTCATTTTTTCCTAGCTATTCTACAGATACCTCGTTTTGAACTTTTTATAAAATCTATCATATATTTAACTTCTTCTGTTAATTCGTTTTCAGCCTCAACTTTTTTTATTGCTTCAGACAAAGGTAGTTTTGACCTAAACAATCTTTTATAAATTTCTTTAATCTTTTTTATTTTTTCTCTGCTAAACCCTTTTCTCTTTAGGCCAATAACATTAATTCCGCGTAGTTCAGCTCTATCTCCAGCAACTATAACATATGGTGGAACATCTTTTGACACCATCGCACCACCACCTAACATAGCAAGTTTACCTATCCTGGTATACTGATGTATAGCCACTAAACCTCCTATATTAACCCCATCCTCAACTGTTACATGTCCAGCAAGAGTCCCACAGTTAGCAATTATAACATCGTTCCCAACTTTACAATCATGTGCAACATGAGAATATGCCATGAGATAACAGTTGTCTCCAACAGAAGTTATTTTAGACGAAGTACCACGATGTATTGTCACAAATTCTCGTATAACACAATTCTCACCAATAATAACTAAAGTTTTTTCTCCTTTAAACTTTATATCTTGTGGTAATGTCCCAATACAAACACTGTCAAAAATTTTTGTATTCTTTTTAATTATAGCATACTCTATTCTGCAAAAACTTCCTATTTGCACATTTTCTTCTATCACACATTCAGGTCCTATAATAGTATAAGCACCTATTTTTACAGTAGGATGTATTACAGCAGTAGGATGTATTATAGCAGTAGGATGTATATTAGTTTGTGATATTGTTGTACTTGTACTAATTTGTTCTTGTTGTTTTTTTGCTTCTTCAGCTTCTACTAATACAAACATAAATTCAGATTCTGCTACTACATTGTTATTTACATAAGCTATACCTTTAACTTTACCCACACGTTCTTTTGCTTTAACAACTTCAACTTTTAGTTCAAGCAAATCTCCTGGACGAACAGGTTTCCTAAACTTTGTTTCTTCAATAGACATAAAATATGCAAATTTACCTCTAAGATCCGGTCTTGAAAGATAAAGTACGCAAGCTGTCTGTGCCATAGATTCAATTACTAAAACACCAGGCATTATGGGATTGCCTGGAAAATGACCTCTAAAAAAATCTTCGTTCCCTGTCAAATATTTATAACCAATAGCAGATTTCTCTTTTTCAACAATCTCAACTTTGTCTATTAACAAAAAAGGTTCTCTATGTGGTATCACTTGTTTAATTTGTTCCAAGTTTAAAATAATACGTTCTTTTTCTGAAGAAGGTAAATTTGTGTTAGTAATATTTGTTACTTCGTTCATTTTTACCTCTCCTCCTATGAATAAATAGTTTTTAACAAATGTCTAGCAAACTCAATATTCGTATAATGAGATGGATTAATAATTTTAAACTCTCCTTTAAAATAAATATTTGTTAAAGCTAGATCTCCTAAAAAATCTAGTATTTTATGACGGACAGGTTCATCATCTTTATATTTTAGAATCTCAGGATTAACAACTTTGTCATCATCAATTATTATTACATTATTTAAACTACCTCCTTGTCCTAACCCTTTTGAACGTATCTTCTCTACATCTTCTAACAAACAAAATGTTTTTGCATAAGCAATTTGTGAAATAAAATTTTCAGGTGTAATTTCAACAGATACTTCTTTATTATTCAAATATTTTGACCTTGTAGTTACGATTTTACAACTTATTATAAATTTTTGAGAAGGCAAGATTTCATACGACGATTTATCAATATTTATTTTAAACGGTTTATCAATTGTGACAAAATTTATTTCTTTATCTGTTTCTATTAACCCAGCTGAAAGAATTTTTTCAACAAACACTGCTGCACTACCGTCCATAGCAGGTATTTCTTTACCATCTACATAAATTTCAATATTGTTAATATACAAACAATATATTGTTGCTAACAAATGTTCAACAGTAAGAATTTTTATATTTTTATTACCTAAGGAAGTTGCTTGTGTTGTATCAACAACATTATTTAATATTGGTTCTATAAATGTGAAATCGTTACCTACAAAATTTATAGATGAGTTATCGGTTGGTTTCAATTTTATCTTTGAAAATTTTCCTGTGTGAATACCAACACCTTCAATTTCTATCTGAGAAAACAATTTTTTGTATTTCATTTTATTTTTTTCAAAACTTTATCTGTTATATCAATTTCTGGTTCTCCATACAAAATTCCTGACTTATCTATCACAACATTTAATCCTTCTTGTTGTGCAATCTGTTTTATAATTTTGTATAATTCAGCATAAATTTCTGCTTCAGTTTTTTGTTTCATTTTTTCAATCTCTGATTCAATCTCAGTCTGTTTTTGTTTAACAATTTCTTTTTTTGTATTAATTTCTTGTTCAATTTGTTGAAGATTTTTTTGCTTATCTTCAATATTTTTTTTAATTTGTTCAACTTGTTCAGATTGTGCAACAACAGTAGTAGAACTTTGTATAAATTCTGTGGAAGAGATACTTTCTGAAGAAATTATTGTTGAAGTTGTTGCTGATACACTAATCTGAGCAAGTTGTGTTTTAAGTTGTTCTATCTCTGTGTTGATAACAAGTTTTTGTTTCATCAATTCTTCTATTTCTTTCTCAATAGAAACAATCTCAGCCATTTTATTTTGTTTAAAATTATCTATATCCTGTTGTAATTTTTGAGTTAAAGGATATTCATTTAAAACTTTGTTCATATCAACCACACCTATGCGTATTACAGTAATATCTTTTGTTGGTATTTCTATATTGAACAAAGGATAAGATAAAGTTAATAAAAAAGTTGTAAAGAGAATACATAAACAAAAGTTTCCAAATCTCATAAATTTCTACCTCAGATTTTAAAATTTAAGTTGTGAGTTTATTTAAAACATTTGTCCTAAAGTAAACCAAAAACGTAAAGGATCATCACCTTTTCTTGGATTCAACGCCCATGCCCAATCAAGCCGTATTGGGAAGACCGGTGTTGTAAATCTTATTCCAAAACCTATTGAATGTTTAAGTTTGTTATCCCAAAGACCATATTCGGTCCATTTTTCAGTTGCACCTATTGTAAAATCAATTTCGTTAAATTCGTTCCATGCACCACCTATATCATAAAAAATAGCTCCTTGTAGTATAGTTCTTTTATTTTCTTGTACAATAGGAAATTTATATTCTGTATTAAACACAAACATTATTCTTCCACCATTTTCTGGAGCTAACATTCGATACGCATACCCGCGGACAGTTTCTGCCCCGCCTACATAAAATTTTTCATACTTCGCATTGTTTAAATCAAACCCTTCAATACCTTCAATATATCCTAAAGTTGTATTAAACGATAAAACAAACTTCCAAAAAGTTGGAATAAACACAGATGAACGAATAATAGGTTTGTAATATTTCACATCACCACTTAACAACCCCCAACCTGCAATTTGTAATGACAAAGATTGTCTTGTACCTTTTGTTGCATCAAATATATTATCTCGTGTATCATAAATAATTTGTGTTGCAATTGATGAAGTAAGTTTTTTCCCTTCAGGTATATCTTCAGGAAATTTTGAGTTAAATATAATAACATTTTCGTATGAATATGAAAACAACAAACTGAAAACATCAGACAACCGTGGACCCATACGTACTTCAAGACCTTGTCGTTCTTCGTTATAAGCATTAGGTTCGGTAGAATATTCTCTGATCCTCGTCAAATCATAAATTGAGACACCTAAAGAAACAGGTTTTTGTAAAAACCAAGGTTCAGTCCATGAGATCTCATAATTTTTTCTTCTTTGACCAAACTCCCATAACAGATTTAACCTTTGTGCTCTACCAAAAAGGTTCAAATAAGACACTTGTAAATTACCAACTAGTTGATCCACAGTAGAATATCCAGCTCCTGCTGACAACATCCCAGGCCTGCCTTCTTTTATATTAAATACAAGATCTACAGATGTTGGTGTACTACCAGGTTGGAAATCAACATTAACTTCATCAATGAAACCTAAATTATAAATTTTTTCAACACTTCTTCTCAATTTTTTACTACTTGCTACATCACCTTCTTTTAACAAAATTTCTCTTTTTATTACAAACTCCTTAGTACTTTGTAATCCTTCAATATAAATATTATCAACATATATTTGTTGTCCTTCTGTAATTTTGAAAACCACTGAGATCGTCCCTAGATTAACATTTTTGATAATCTCAGGTTCAACTTTTACTTGTAAGAATCCTTTCTCTGCATACATTTCAGAGATAGACTGTATAGACGAATCTAAATCCGACTGTTTAAAAATCTTTCCTCTTTTCAACGGAATAACTTTCATTATTTCTTTATTAGAATATAGCTCGTTACCTTCAAACCTAATTTTTTCAATTTTATATTTTGTTCCTTCTTTTATATTAATTACTACCTTAACTTTTTCTTCATCAATTTGTTCAATCTGTGATGTAGAAACTTCTATATCATAAAACCCTTCGTCTTTATAAAACTGTACAATTTTTTGTATATCATTATTAAATTTTGTTTCTCTGAACGGTTTATTTTTTTTAGTTTCCATTAAGGAAAGAATTTTTCTTTTTGAAAAGTTTTTATTTCCGTAAATTTCTATTTTATCTACAACAATTTTTTTTCCTTCGTTTATAAGAAAAATAATATTAACCTGGTTTTTTTCAGAATTCAAAATCTCTTCTGTATCAACAGTAGTATAAACATATCCTTTTTCGTCGTATAAATCCAAAATTTTTGCCTTACTTTCTTCTAATTTTCCCTTTGAGAAAAATTCTTTTTCTTTCAACGGTATTTCATCTTTAATTTTACCAGTGGACACTTTTTTATTACCACGAACTTCAATTTTTTTTACTATAGGTCGTTCATAAAATTTGAACACAAGTCTTCTTGTTGTTGTATCAAATTCTACTTCTACATTATCAAAATATTCTGTTGACAAAAGTTCTTTTACATCTTCACTTATGTTTTCAGAAACAAAATAATCTCCTTTTTTCGTTTTTATTTTAGATTTTATCTCAGAAGGTTTTACATTTATTAACCCTTGGAAAACAACTTCTGATATTTTTTGCGCAAAAATTTCAGTTAATAAAAAACTTATAAAAGTTATCAAAAAAAGTATTTTTTGTTTTTTCATAAGTTGTTATTTTATAAAAATTAAATTTAAAATACAAGACAAGAAAGAATAATTTTGTATAACAAGACAATTAATTTGGTCCGATGTCAAATTCTGTATTTTTACTAAATAACTGATGTCTGTGTTTTTATCCCTAAATTACCGCTACCAGTTGAAGTATATGTAGTTGTTAATCCTACGACAGTATAATTTTGTAAAGTTTTGATCTGATATATAGTAGTTTTAGGCGGTGTTTGGTCTGTTTCATTTAAAGGTAACGTACATAGTTCATAACCATCACCGTTTGGTGGATAAACTTTTGTATTATCAGCTTTATCTTTTGCAACAAAATAATAATGAATAGTTCCTTTAACTCCGCTAAAAGTTAAAGTTTTGCTATAAATATTACCAGATTCTGCTACCATATTGTATTCATATTTTGTTTCATCAATCCATACAACAAGTTTTACTGTATCTGAAGATTCTTTTACACCTATATTGTCAACAACAGAAATTTTGAACAAAGTTGATGTTTCAGAAGTGTTTTGTCATCTATGTTTCGCAAAGAAAATTGGTCGTTATTAGTAATCTGTTCCGATGTTTTTATACAAAAATATAATGTATACCACACATTAGGAGAAGAACTAACATTTTTCTGTTCCCTCACAAACATATATCTCAAAACTGAATATATATGACGATCTTATTAAAACATAGGTTTTATAAATCACATTCATTGATTTTTAAATCTCTATAAAATAAGACATAACAGGAAAGGAAAAGATTCCCTTCTGTGAGAATTACAGGAGGTAAGACAGATTGGGCGCGGAGGGATTCGAACCCCCGACCAACGGATTATGAGTCCGCCGCTCTGCCAGCTGAGCTACGCGCCCGTATTAGTTGATAGTAAACGACAAGTTCTAAATTACAACATTTAATTTTTAGTTTCAATAGTTCGCGTAGTTTTTTTCCAATCCATATTATTGTTAAACATAGATGTTAAAAATCCATAAGTGTATGGTAAGACACCAAAAGTTGCTGCAACAGGTGTTAACAAAAATGTAAGATATTCTTTAATATTATTTAATACACATTTTTTATTCTCATTATTCTTTGATACTAAATAAATTTTTTTTATTGCGTAAGTGTAATAACTAACAAGGAATAAAATATATGCTATGTTCATAGATATTAAAATTATATTTACATTTGTTGGTAGAATAATTTTTGAAATACCAAACAAATAAATAAATAAAAGACTTATTCCACTTGCAATACATATTTGTCCCACAAACCATGGTAAAATACCATAAAATAATAATAAACATGATAAAATAAACCGTTTTTTTAAAAAACCTTCTTCTGTTAACAAACTTTTCAATGTTTGGACATACCCAGCTGCCCAACGTACACGTTGGACAAAATAGGATTTATAATTAGGTGGAGTTTGTTCTGTTGCAATATAAGGCATAAACTCAGGCCATGCGTTAGTCTTAATAAATAACCTACAACCTAATTCTAAATCTTCTGAAAGAATATTTTTGTTGAATCCACCAACTTTATATATTAAATGTGGTTCTATAAAAAAATTTGTTCCGCCAATAAACGGTAAATGTGCTAAAAGTGTTGGTAAGTACCATTCATGAGTTATAGCTTGTGCTATAGCATAAATTTTGTTAAATGGTTGTAGATAAAAATAATTTCTTACCTGTACTACAGGTCCTTGAAGTAGCAAATATTCATTTGGTTGTTTTGTAAGAAATTTATAAGCTACATACAGTAGAGTTTCAGGATCAGGATGAGAATCAGCGTCATAAAAACCAAGTATTTCTGTCTGTTGTGGGACAAAATTTAAAGCCCAGTTCAACGCACGTGGCTTAGTAGATTTTACTGGTGTGTTAAGTATAAGGCCGTTATAGTTACCATCAAATTTTGCTGGTACAGAAGTTAATTTTATTAGTTCTGTGTTATAAATTTTGTTATAATACTGTTGTTTTTTTTCAACTTTATATTGAGTAGTTTCTTCATACGGTTTTGTTAAAATTTCCTTTTCATCACAAACAATTAAAATACAAAGTTTGTCTTTAGGATAAATAAGGGATAAAAATCTATCAATAGTTGCTTCTATTATTTCGGCTTCGTCTTTAGCTGGTATAACAATTGTAATAAAAGGTAATTCTCTGTTTTTCAAACGGGCTAATTTTGTTAACGATTCTATTGAAAAGTTTAACTTTTTTTTCTTACGAAAATAATAACTATAAGATAACAAACCATAAAGAACAAGTTGTAAAAAATAAAATATGATAAGACCGTTTGTTATAATCAGTATTTTTATTAACAAGTTCATAGATATAAAAATAATGGAGGTGGCGGGAATCGAACCCGCGTCCAGAAAGTAAACAACTTCTGTTCTACAGGCTTAGCCTCACATAACGCGGTGAGACACGCGGAGGTAGGTATGAATTTCGGTGTTAGTTAGGCCCTACCTCAGCCTCTAACACCTATCCCTTGTAAGTTTTCTCCTGTAAAGCCAAGGGCAACTTTACAGGAAGAGCCTGTCTGCTTCATCCTGATGATACAGGCTTCTCATCAGGATATAGCTGCTTTAATTATGCAGCATATGCATAAGTGTTTGCACTTATGCTTTGGCCGATTTTTATAGTGGCCCTTCGGCCAACCACTGCCTGCACAGAAGTTGTTTTACCTTTCTGTCGAGCCCGTATCACCCCC
>Ga0272449_1002030_pt1 | contig 19460 bp, 13 predicted proteins | sample YNPCB0241_FD_198679 | JGI IMG/M metagenome (GOLD analysis project Ga0272449, IMG submission 198679) | Hot spring sediment microbial communities from Yellowstone National Park, WY, United States - YNP-CB-024-1 | ecosystem: Environmental > Aquatic > Thermal springs > Hot (42-90C) > Sediment... | reverse complement strand
CAAGCGCTTCAACGCGCCCGTGAACGAGGAGTTCGACTTCGTTTTGGGCTGCGACGCGCTCGAGGTGCCCCAAGACGCCATCGAGGCGATTGTGGATCACTTCCAGAAGCACGAGTTCCCGCTGATTACGTTGGCGCGGGTGCTGCCAGGCACGCGCGAGCTGGTCGTGAACCGCATGGTGGAGGATGTGGCGTCGCTGAACGCGGGCTTGGCGATGGTCTCCGCGCTGCCGTCAGTGTTCCCGCTGTTGGGGCTGCTCGCGCCGCCTGCAGCGGTTGCCGACATGGTGCTGCTGACCAAGAACCAGCTGCTGATGGTGCTGCGCGTGGCAGCGGCGTTCGGCAAGGCGCCCGACTGGAAGCAACGACTGCCCGAACTGGCGAGCGTGCTGGGCGCAGCGTTCGGTTGGCGCGCGGTTGCACGGCAACTGGTCGGGTTTGTGCCTGGTGGGGTGGGCATGGTCGTCAAAGGCATGGTCGCCTATGCAGGCACGCTGACCGTCGGGCGCGCCGCCGCGTGGTTCTACGCCACGGGCAAGTCGCCCAGCCAAGCGGAGCGCGAACGGCTCTACCGCCAAGCGTGGGAAGAGGCGCGCGAGAAAAGCCAACAGTGGAATAAGCCGTGAGTCGCCTCGCGCTCGGTGGGCTGCTCCTGTTGCTGACCGCAGCGGCGTGGGGGACGCCGAGCGTGAGCCGCTTCCAACTGGCGAATGGGCTGCAGGTCATCGTGGAGCGCGTGCCGAACGCGCCGCTGACCGCCATCGAGGTCTGGGTGCGCGCTGGCGTCGCGCAGGAGACCGCGAAGACCTCAGGCGTCGCGCACCTGCTGGAGCATCTGCTCTTTCGGGGCGCCGTTGGGCTGCCGCCCGACGCGCTGGACAGTGCCTTCGAGAACGCGGGCGGCGTTTTGGATGCATCCACCGAGCGCGACTGGACGCGCTTCCGCGCCAGTGTGTTGCCCGACCGATGGCGCGAGCCGCTGCAGACCCTGCTGCGCAGCCTGCTCGCCCCTGCCCTACCCGCCGACGCGCTTGAGAAGGAGCGACACCTCATCCTGCGCGATGAGTACGCCCTGCACCACGCCGACCCCATCCGTCCCGCTCGCTACACGCTGTTCGCAGAGCAGTTCCCCCAGCACCCCTACGGGCTGCCGCTGCTGGGCGATCCCGACACCCTCGCCCGCCTTGACATTGAGGCGGTTCGCCAATTCCACCGAGCGCACTATCGCCCTGACCGCATGGTCGTCGTGGTCGTCGGCGCGTTGGAGACCGATGCGGTGCGTCAGGCGGTGGAACACGCGCTTTCTATCATCCCTCACCCCCCTTGCCCCCCTCTCCCGCAAGCGGGCGAGGGGGGAACACAGGGCGCACCGCCGTGCGCCCCTACACCCCTCGCCCACCCTGTGGGAGAGGGGCTGGGGGTGAGGGCAACAAATACTGCGTACCCCATGCCCACAGTGAACCCAATCGATGTACCCTTTTCAGACCATAAGGAGGGCATCGTTGTTGGCAATCACACACAGACCTTCGCTCTCGGTCTCCCCACTCCGCCCGCGCAGGACATCGACGGCTGGCTCTGCGCGGAGGTGTTGCGCGTGGCGTTGGCGGAACCCAATCGTGGCTTGCTCTACGAAGGCGAGCCGCCTTTCGGACGCCTCGTCAGTGAATACCTCCCGCGCCGGCAGGGGAGCTTGATTGCGCTGTATGCCCTGCCCCCTGTGCAGGCGGTTGACGACTGGCAAGCGCAAACGCGCCAGCGTCTGGAGCGCGCCCTGCAACAGATTGCCGCAGGCGAGCATCGCGCCGCGCTGGAAGGAGCGCGTGCGACCGTGCTGGCACGCCACACCGCCGCGATGCGCAACCCCTTAGAGCGCGCCCGCTGGCACGGGCTGTGCGCCATACTGAACCTGCCACTGACGCCCGAAGCGTTCGCCGAACGCCTGTGTGCCCTGCCCCTTGAGACCATCCAGGCGTTCGCCGCGCGCCTGCAAGGCGAGTCGTCGACGCCCCCGCCCGCCGCTCCCGCGCAGACTCCCCCACCCTCCCCTGCCCTGCCCGACCTCGCCAAGCGCACCGTTGCTCGCCAGAGGCTTGCGAACGGCTTGCGCGTTGTCGCCCTCACTGCCCCAGATGCCGAGAGCGTGGTTGTGCAGGTCGCCGTCGGGCACGCGCTTGGCGAATCCCCTGCGGCAGGCGAGCTGACGATGCGCATGCTCTTCGGCGCGACGCAGAACGAGACCGAGCGCACGCTTGCCATGCGCATTGCGCAGTCGGGCGGTAGCCTGCGCATCGAGTGGACGCCCGCAGGCGCGCTGATTACCGCCTACGCCCGACCCGACTCGGTGGTGAATGTGCTGTCGCTGCTCAAGGAGGCGCTCTTCCGCGCGGAGTTCAGCGACGACGCGCTCCAGCGCGCCCGCCAGCACGCGCTGTACGACCGTCGCTATCAGGAAGGAGCGCACGCTTGGCGACTAACCGCGCGGCTGCTGGGTGGGTACGCCGACGAAGACGCCTTAGCGCGCGTGCGCCTCGACGACATCCACGCCTACTACCGCGCCCATTACCGCCCACAGAACGCTGTGATTGCAATGGCGGGCAATATGCCTGCGGAACGGCTGGCGGAGTTTGTGCGCACGATTTTTGGTGGCGAGTGGGACGGCGTGGGGTACGCTGCCCTGCCCTCCCCTGCCGAGCAGCGGCTGCGTTTCGCAACGGTTGCTGACCTGCACGGGCTGCACTACACAGGCTACGGCTGGGCGGTTCCGATTGCCTGCACCGAGGATTACTACGCCCTGCTCGCGTGGCAGTTCGCGCTCGGCGAGGGCAAGCGGGCGCGGCTGTTCGTGGCAACGCGCGAGACGCGCGGCGTTGGGTACGACATCCGTGCGGAGACTTGGCTGCTGCGCGACGCGTGCGTCGGCGTCGGCTGGCTGCAGACGGGCAAAGCCCCCGCCGACGAGACGCTCCTGCGCGACGCGCTTGCCGCCCCGCTCACCGACGCCGAGTTCCAGCGCGCTCGCGCCTTGCTGCGCGGCGCGTGGGAACAGCTGCGGCTGAACCTGCCCGCGCTGACCGCCGCGCTCGCCTGGGCGGAACTCAGCGGGCTGGGCTACGAAACTGTCTGGAACGCGCCGACCCACATCGAATCGCTCTCGCGCGAGGCGGTGGAACAGGCGCGGGCACGGCTGGGAGGGGTGAAGTAATACCAATCGTCAGACCATAGTTCATAAATGCCCCCCTCCGTAGGTTCCCCCCGCTTCGCGAGGGGAACCGCGCAGGGATTCGGTTCCCCCTTGCTCGCAGGGGGAACCTGAAGGAGGGGGTTGACTTCAAACGCAGGCTTACTAACACCCCGCGCCGAAGTTGAACAACACAATCAGCAGGTCAGCGTCGTCGACGATGTTGTCGTTATTCACATCGCCCTGACCGCCTGCGTTGCCGAAGTTGAACAGCACGATCAGCAGGTCGGCGTCGTCCACGCAGCCATCGCCGTTCACATCGCCCTCAGGACCTACCTGCGCAATCACGCGCACATCGGTGAAGTTCGTGTAGCGCAGGCTACTGTTGGTGCGGCTGCTGGCGTTCAGCGTCGGATCCTGCCCATACTGGTTGCCCTGCGGGATGACCAGCGCGACATACTTAATCCCGCTCTGACCCGACACATTCAGCGTGGAATACCAGATTTCGTTCGTCGGGTCTTGGTAGAACTTCAGTCCAAGTCTATTGTTCCCGTTGAGGTAGTCCAGCGTCGCCTGTGGGCACTCACCGAAGGTGTTGTTTGTGGAGGCGTCCCACTCGCACACATTCGGCAGCGTGCCGTCCGCCTTGCTCAGTGTGCCCACAAAAGTCCAGTTGGGGTCGCTTTGCGGGTCGCTGGCGGGGTTCGGGTCGTTCTGGGCGACATAGATGTCGATGCGGTAAGGCGCAGCCGTGTCTGAGAAGGAGCGGGTCTTAGTGCCGCTGGACTTGTGCGTGATGTCGCGCACATCCCAGGCGAACACCTGTACCTTTGTCACATTCCAGCCGTTCGGATTGCTGTCGTCCAGTTCGTACTTAATCCACACTGTCCCTTCAACGCCGTGATCACCGTTGTTGGAACGGTTCGTGTACGCGCCACCTTGACGGAACAGGTACTGGGGAACCGTGAAGCTCGCGGGCCAGTTGTAAGGCGCGCTTTGCAGGGAGTCAACCGTAGTGATGGTCACGGGCGTTGTCGCGCCGCCGAAGCCCACATTCTCACCGTTGAAGTCGAACAGCGTGCCAGCTACCTGAATCGTATATGCAGGGTAGAACCCAAAGATCTCGGTGTTAGCGCCGTCCTGGAAGTTGCGGCGGCTCCACTGCAGGGGTTGCTCGCTGGCTTCCAGACCTGCCAGCGCGTTGACGGCGCGCACTTTGCCCTTGTTGTCGCCCAGCACCACCTGGGCGCAGGTCGTCGCTACAAGCACACTCGTTAAGCCCAAAGCCATAATCGTTCGCATAGTTGCCTCCTTTCGGCTCGGTTTACTTTATCCGAACCGCATCTAAAGGCTACCCCCCAAGATTTTAAGAGGTGGTTAAGCCGTCGTTGCCAGTTGCCCTCACCCCATGTGTCCCCCTCTACCGCAGGCGGACGAGGGGGATGCGTGGTTGGGCGAACTGCCGTTCGCCCCTACGCCCCTCTCCCACCGCGTGGGAGAGGGGCTGGGGGTGAGGGCAAACACTTCAGAACGGCAGCACCGAGACCGACTTGGCGACCAGCGCAAGCGCAATCCCGAACATGCCGATTAGCCCCATCCCGCAGAAGAAGCCCGCCAGTAGCACGGGCGCGTAGCGCATCCAGTTCTCCTCGCCGTAGCGACGCTTGAAGTAGCGATGCCCCAGCCACGCGCCCAGCAGCTTCGGCAGCGTGAAGTGCGGCAACTGCCCCACCCCGCTCACCAGCCCGTAAAACAGCAGGATGGGCCACTTGAACGCGCTAAACAGCCAGAACAGCCCCAGCCCCGACACAAAACCCGTGATGATACGCGGGATGTTCAGCGCGTTCAGCACCACCTCGCGAATCTGGCTCTGCGGCAGGTTAATCTGCTTCCACACGGCTTCCATCTGCGCGTAGTAGGGCCACATCTTCTGCGCGAACGGGAACAGCGGCGACGGGATTGGGCTTGCCTTCCAGAAAAACGCCCAGAAGATGAAGCTCGCCAAGAAGATCACAGGCAACATCACCAACTCCGCCTTCAGGATGCTGGTGAACTTCGTGCCTGTCAGTTCCACTTCGCGGAAGCGTTGCGCCGACCAACCGTGGTCGTACAGCGGCAGCGGCGCGTACCATATATCCACGCGCGGATAGCGACTGCTGATAATCGCCACCTCCTTGATAAACGGCACGGACACGCCCTGCCCCGTCAGCCCCACCATGCGCGCCGACACATAGCTGTTGAGCGGACTCCAGAGCAAGCCGAACCCCGCCACAATCCACAGCGGGAAGTCGGGCACGAGCCACCGACAGAGCGCGATGTACGAAACGACCGACACTGCCCACACCGCCAGCGGGATCCACAGCGGCGGGTCGCCGCGCCCCGGCGGAGGCGTCAGCCCGCGCAGGCGCAGCGACTGGTTCGTGCGGTACTCGCGCAGCGTGCGCACCACCATCGAGACGCCAATCGCCGCCACTGCCAACTGCAGCCCCACGATAATCGCCAGCCAGAAGTCCAAGTCCGCCGCAAGCTTCGTCTGCAACGCAGGCGAGTTCGGCTGCCAGTTCGGGATTAGCCCCGCGCGATACAATATCGGGTTCGCCACCACATAGGTCGCTACCGAGCTAATCGCCGCGCCCAGCAGGATGTGATACGGCAGCACGAAACCGACCAGCACCTCGCCCAAGTTGATGGAGACGCCCACAATCGCGGTCGGCAGGCTCGCCTCCACATTCTGCGTCAAGTCCAGAAACGGAATCGGGATGAGCTGCAGCGCGTTGCCGAACAGCACGCCTGTGAACACAGGGATACCCACATAGAACAGTCCGAAGCCCATGCCGACGACCGCGCCTGTGGAGAACACGCCCCAGCGCCACGACTCCTCGCGGCTGCCCGCTTCTGCCAGCGCGAGCGCGCCCGACGCCGCCACAGGCGCCAGCGGGAACGGCAACTTCTCCACATCCGAGGTCATCCGAAACAGCAGGTAGCCCATGCTCATCCAGCTGGCGCGCCCCAGTACCTCGGTCAGGGCAAGCAGGAAAATCGGCAACGCCCACGCGCTGTCCAGGAAGGTGCGCTCGCGCAGCGCGGGCGAATCGGGCGCAGGCACTGCCCAGCGCGGCACTTGGTCGGCAATCGGCGCGGCAGGCGCCGACTGCACAAAAAACTGATCCCAAATCTTCCACTGCAACGGCCCGCCCGACAGCCCGTAGATGCCCATCGCGGTCAGCGACGCCGCGATGTAATAGAGCATGTAGATCTCCTGTCGGCGCAAAGGCTGCAGCGAGCGACGCATCACCTCCGCAAACAGCACGATGGTCACCCACTCCGCCGCCGCGCCCAGCCCAACGCCCGCCACCAAGCCCATGTAGATGCTGCCCGGCAGCATCACAAACGCCACGAACAAAAGCCCCAAGAAGGTGCGGAAGGTGAACCCCTCTTGGAACTTATGCTCTTCGGCGGCGACCTCCTCGGCGGTCTGCCGCGCCCTGACTAACTCATCCTGTACCGCCATCGCGCCCGTGATTCGGCAACGGCAGGCGGTCTCCTGCTAACGGCGCGGCGTTTTTGGAGGGCTGAAGCACAACTTCAACGGTGGGGCGGAAGCATGACTTCCCCACTACATAGTCTGCGATTGCAGGAACTCGACCATCCCGCGCGAATCAGGAGCTATGCCTCGCGTCAGTGTAAGTTTTGCGTTTTTTCTGGTACTGAGCCTGCTACGCGCCCAATCGCTGCAAGCCGAGATAGACGCCCTGCTGAATGTGGAGTGGTTGCGCTACGGCTACTGCGGGGTGGTCGTGCGCGACCTGCAGACGGGCGAGACGCTTTACAAGCGCGACTCAGAGCGTATGCTCATCCCCGCCTCGAACATGAAACTGCTCGTCACGGCAGCGGCGCTCCATCGGCTGGGGCCTGAGTACCGCTTCCGCACGCGCGTGTGGATGCGCGGGACCCTGACGCCTGACGGCGTGCTGCACGGCGACCTGATTCTGCAAGGGCTGGGCGACGCAACGCTGGAGATGCGCGGCTTGGAGACACTCGCCCAGCAGGTGCGCCAAGCGGGGGTGCAGCGCGTGCAGGGCTACCTGCTCTATGATGACTCGTGGCTGGACGCCGAGCGCTATGGCTTCGGCTGGAGTAGCGACGACGAACCGTTCGGCTACCAAGCGCAGATGAGCGCGCTCTGCGCCGAACGGAACGCGATACGCCTCTATGCCAAGCCCGCGACGCAGGTCGGTGAACCCGCCCAACTGCGCTTGGAACCCGACACCGACTATGTGGAACTGGTGAACCGCACGCGCACAGTAGAGCGCGGCGCGCCGAACACGGGCGTCCGCGCGACGCGCACCCGCGCCCGCAACCAGATTATCGTGGAGGGCACTATCCCGCTTGGCGGCGAAGAGGTCTTCGTCGGTCGGTACTCGGTGGAAAACCCCTCGCGCTACGCGACACACCTGTTTCGGCAGGCACTGCAAGCAGCTGGCGTGGTGGTGGAGCGTGGGATTGTGCCTGCCCTCACCCCCAGCCCCTCTCCCACAGGATGGGAGAGGGGTGTAGGGGCGCACGGCAGTGCGCCCTACCGTTCCTCCTCGCCTGCCTTGCGGGAGAGGGGGATAATACCAATCGCCGAAACATACTCTACAAAAACGCAGGCGATTGAAGACCCCCTCCTTAAGGTTCCCCCTGCAAGCAGGGGGAACCGAACAGATGCGCGGTTCCCCTCGCGAAGCGGGGGGAACCTTAAGGAGGGGGGTATCCCAGAGATGACCCTCCTCGCCGAACACCTGTCGCCCCCCATGCGCGAGGTCGTCGCGCTCATCAACAAGCCCAGCGACAACCTGATTACCGAAATCACGCTCAAGACGCTGGGCAAGGAGGTTCGCGGTGAAGGGACGACCGCCGCAGGGGTGCAAGTTTTACGCGAATTCTTGCAATCAGCGGGTCTGGAGATGGGCGCGGTGCACATCGTGGACGGATCGGGGCTGTCGCGCATCAACGGGGTCAGCCCAGAGAACTTCGTGCGCCTGCTGGAGCATATGCACTGCTCGCCGCATGCGGAGGCGTTCCGCGAGTCGCTGCCCGCATACGGCGTGGACGGCACGCTGCGCAACCGCCTGCGCAGCACGCCCGTGCAAGGCAACGGCTACGCCAAAACGGGCAGCCTCAACCGCGTCAGCAGCCTGTCGGGCTATCTGCGCACGAAAAGCGGGCGTTGGCTCGCCTTCTCGATAGTGATGAACGCCTATAACGCTGCTGGCAGCGACGCGCGCGCCTTGCAAGATAGGCTCGTGCAGATTCTGTGGGAGCAGCTGTAGTTTCTGGGTCAACATTCACGGAAACAGGCTGTTGGAACCCCCTCCTTAAGGTTCCCCCTGCGTGCAGGGGGAACCAAGCGGCGCGTAGCACGGTTTCCCTCGCGAAGCGGAGAGAATCTGCACCTCCACTCGGTTCCCCTCACAAAGCGGGGGCAACCAAACACCAACGCGGTTCCCCTCGCGAAGCGGGGGGAACCTAAAGGAGGGGGAGCAAAATCATATCATTATATCATTCCACCATCTGCGTGAAATCCGCCAGCGCGAGGTAGAGCCGATTCGCGCACGCCAGCAGGTTCAGGCGGTTCTGTCGTCGCGCGGCGTCGTCGGTCATCACCATCACGCCGTCGAACAGCGCGTTCACCGCAGGCGACAGCGCGTGCAACTCAGCGTAAATCGCGGCGTAGTCGTGCCTATAATACAGCCCTTCGAAGGGCGGGGTCAATCGCGCGACCGCCTCGTACAACGCATGCTCCGTCGGGTGTTCGAACAGTGTGGCGTCCACATGCTCCAGCCCGCCGACCGCTTTGATGCCCTTCTTCTCGGCGGCGGCGAGGATATTCGCGGGGCGCGTGGCGGTTTGCACCAGTGCGACGAACTCGTCCGCCCCTGCGTGCGCCTGCAACAGATGCGCTCGCTGCACGAATCCGTACACTGAGTCGTCCCAGCCGCCGCCCAGCGTCGCGCGAATCAGGTCATACCGCACGCCCGCCTCTTCCAGCAGCGCCTCGATGCGGCTGTAGAACAGCGTACGCAGGTCGGCTTGCACGGCAATCAGCGGCTTGAGGGGCGCGCGCTGCTCGCGATAGGCGTCGTGCGCCCGCTGCACCAACTCCGCCAGCGTCGGGTAGTCAGGCTCGTGCTGCAGGATCTCCACCACGCCCGCCGCCGCGCGGCGCAGTCCGAACGGGTCGGACGAACCTTTCGGCAGGTAGCCCAGCCCCACATAGCCCACCAGCGCATCGATGCGATCCAGCACTGCCAGCGCGCGCCCCAGCGGCGATTCGGGCACAGGGTCGCCCGCATGGCGCGGCATATAATGCTCGCCGATGGCGGTCGCCACCGCCTCTGGCTCGCCTGACAGCCGCGCGTACTCCGCGCCAATCACTCCCTGCAGGTCGGGGAACTCCATCACCATCTGCGTCGCGAGGTCTGCCTTGCACAGCCGCGCGGCGCGATGTAGCAACAGCGTCTGTTCGGCGTCCCAGTCCAGCGCGCCTGCCAACTGCTCCGCGACGCGCTCCAGCCGATGCGCCTTGTCCAGCAGCGTGCCCAACTTCTGCTGGTACAGAATCCGTCCCAGCGCGGGCACAAATGCCTCCAGCGGCTGTTTGCGGTCTTCCTCAAAGAAGAACGCCGCGTCGTTGAACCGCGCGACCAGCACCCACTCGTTGCCCTCGCGCACCTTGTCGGGGTCGCCGTTGTTGTAGACCGAAATAAAGTGCGGCAGCAGTGCGCCCGCGCCGTCCACCACAGGGAAAAACTTCTCGTGCTTTTTCATCGCCGAGACCAGCACGGGCGCGGGCAGCCGCAGAAACGATTCGGGAAAGCCCCCCAGCAGCAGGCGCGGTTGCTCCACCAGGAACACATTCTCCTCCACCAGTTCAGGCTCCAACACAGCGTGCGCGCCGATGCTGTGCGCGAGGCGCGATGCGCCGTCGATAATGATGCGCTCGCGCTCGGCAGGGTCGGCAATCACATGGGCGCGGCGCAACTGCTCCAGAAACGCTTCGGGCGACTCCACCTCGAACGGCTCAGGCGACAGGAACCGATGCCCGCGGCTGTGCCTGCCCGACGGGATGCCCTCCAACTCGAATGGGATGACCGTCTGCCCCAGCATCGCAACGATCCAGCGGATGGGGCGTCCGAAGCGCATCTTACGGCTGCCCCAGCGCAGCGTCTTCGGGAAGGTCATCGACAGGATCAGTTTCGGCAGCGCGTCGGCAAGCACCTCTACGGCGGGCTGCCCCGAATTGTATTCGCGCACGAAGGCATACTCACCCTGTGGCGTCTCTTGGAACTGCACGGCGTCTGGTTCCACCCCGCGCGAACGGGCGAAGCCAATCAGCGCCTGCGTCGGGTTGCCCTGCGCGTCGAAGCAGGCGCGCTTGGCGGGTCCGCGCACGACGCGCTCTTCGGGCGTCTGCTGAATCGCTACCTCGCTTGCCAGCGCAATCAGTCGGCGCGGCGTGCCCAGCGTGCGTACTGCGCCGTGTTCCAGCCGACACTCGCGCAGTGTCTCGGCAAGTTTCGCCTGCAACTGCTCCAGCGTCCCGCGCATAAACGCCGCGGGCAGCTCTTCGCACCCAATCTCCAATAGTAGCGTCGCCCGTTCCATCAGCGGGGAATTGTACCTCAGTGCGGCGGTGGGTTAGGAACTTGGGGGAAATTCGGGGGGGAATTTGCCCAATCTGCCCCCCGAAGAGTGAACATTTGGTTAAAACTGGTGTATAATAGAGGTGCGCAGGCATAAGAAGCAATTATCCTACCCCTGCCTGCGAAAGGAGGCTCTATGATGATGCGAACCTTTGCGGCTTTGGCGATACTGAGTGTCTCTATGTCGGTCATTGCTGGCGCTGCTTTTGCCCAGCAGAACGGCTCTTCACGACCCGTAGTCAAAGTTCAACCTGCGCCGTGGATTCCCACGCCGCAACTTCCGCCGAGCATCTTTCTTGCTTCGCCCAGCTTCAACGGCGCTGGCTCCGACTTCTTCCCCGCCGCGCCGACAGACCTGTTCAACAACACGAACACAGGTACTACGGTCTACTACTTCCCCGTCTCGAACATCACGGCAGACGACGCGAACATCCCCAACAACTTAGACAGCGACGGCGACAATACCTACTACATCACGCAAATCGACATCGCTATATATGTTCCGGGCACAGCTCAGCAACCCGTGCAAGCCGAGCTCTACATCGGTACAGATCCGACAAATCTCAGCCAGATTGCCTCGTTCAACGAGCAGCTCGGTTCTGGTGGTTGGATTCTCACTTTTACTTTCCCACGCTGCCAGCCCTACGAACTGGCGGCTACCGAAGCGACTGGCTCCGACTCGAATGTCTACGACCGCTTCTGGATTGGTGTGAACTTCCCGCAATACTGCGCGCCGGTTTACAGTGGCGGGGGGGCCGGCTGGCTGCTGGCAGCAGGTCCCAGTCATCAAGAGGATGTCTTCTACTGGCAAGGCGACACCAACTGCGGCGGTACCTACGGGGCTAACTATTACTTCTTCGGCGGCAACCCGCGCGCCTCGTTCTACATGAAGGTCAAAGGCGCGGCGACTCTCGAGGACGCGGTGTCCAACCCCGACATCGATGGCAGCGGCTGCGTCGATGACGCCGACCTGCTGGCAGTGCTGTTCGCGTTCGGCAACACGGGCAGCGGCTTGGACGAGGATGTCAACTGCGACGGCACAGTCGACGACGCCGACCTGCTGGAGGTGCTATTCAACTTCGGCAACGGGTGCTAAAGCGCGTTTGTAGTCACCCCCTCCTGAGGTTCCCCCTGCAAGCAGGGGGAACCCTGAAGTCTGCCATTTTGAGTTCCCCTGCCTGCGAGGGGAACCGAAGGGGATTGGTTCCCCTCGCGAAGCGGGGGGAACCTAAAGGAGGGGGGCTATTGATAAACTTTGCCCACGCAGTGGGTATTACCCTTCCCACTTGAACCGCTCCAGAAAGCGCGCCTGCTGGTGGGCGAGGTTGTAGGGTGTCTGCGGCGCGGCGCACGCGGGCGCAGTGCAGTTGTACGCCAGCACCAGCGAGTTGACGCGCGTCATCAACTGCTCCAGCGCTGCCCAAGTGTGCGCCTGCCACTCCAGAAAGCGCGCCTCGCCCAGCGACGCCGCGCGCGGGTACTCCAGCTCGGCGATGCGCCAGAGACGGTCGCACTCAGCGCGCATACGCTCAATCTCGCGGGCGCGCTCCATCCAGTCGGGCAGCACGCCCGCGCTCTTGAGCAGCCGTATCGCAGGGCGCAACTCCGGCGGGGCGAACCACTCCTCGTCCAACGGCAGCGGCTTGCCCTTGCCCGGCAGGTCGTCGAACTTGCCCTCCTGCATCGCCTCTTCAATCTTGCGCTCGGCGATGAGTTCAATCACCCGCTGGATGTCGAAGCCGCTCTCGCGCACAGCAGGCTCCTACGATTGGGTCAGGCTGCGCTCAATCGCCTCGCGCTCCTGTGCGCTGAGGTGCAGCTGCACTTCGGCGTCCGCCAGCGCAACGACCGAGTGCGCCTCGCGCTGGCGTAGCTCGTCCAGCAGCGCGTCGATTTTCTCTGGGGTCAGGCGTCGGCAGTAGATGTCGCCGACCTGCATCACGGGCGCGTCGCCGCAGTTGTTGAGGCACTCCACCTCGGTCAGCGTGAACAGCCCATCGGGTGTCGTCTCGCCCAAGCGGATGCCCAGCTTCTGCTGCAGATACTCCAGAATCCGATACCCGCCGCACAGCATACAGCTCAGGTTCGTGCAGACCTCCAGCATGTACTTGCCGACGGGCGTCTTGTTGTACATCGTGTAGAAGGTGGCGACGCCCTCCACTTCGGCGTAAGAGCGTTGCAGGCGGTAGGCGACCTCGGCGATGGCATCGGCGGTCAGATGCCCGCCGTACTCGCGCTGGGCAATCCACAGCGCGGGGAGCATCGCCGACTTCTTGTCGGGATAATGCGTCAGCAGCGCTTCCAGTTCCTTGACGGCGCGTTCCGAGAAGCGCAAGTTCAGCTCTTCGGGCTGCGGCGGCTTCGGACGCTCGGTAATTCGGATAATCGGCTCCTGCATGGCGGAGGAATTATACTCGCTCTGGGAGGCTATCGGGTATAATCCCTCTCGGAGGCATATCGCTATGAGCGTTCAAACGACCACTTCTGTCGGCTGGCGAGAGAAGCTCAAGGGGGATAACTACTTCCTCCACAAGCTGCACTCGCTTACGGGCATCTTCCCCGTCGGCTACTATCTCGTACAGCACCTGTTTCTGAACTCGATGGCAGCCATCGACCCCAAATACTTCAACGCGGTGGTCTACTTCTTCAATGTCATCCTTCCGAAACCGGTGCTGTGGGCGATGGAGCTGGGCTTTATCGTGCTGCCCCTGCTGTTCCACTCGCTGTACGGCTTCGTGATTACCTATCACGGCAAAGCGAACATCTTCAAGTATCGCTTCCGCGAAAACTTGGGCTACACGCTGCAGCGCGTGTCGGGCGTGGTGATTTTCGCGTTCCTGCTGTTCCATGTCTACTCGACGACGGTCAGCCACAAGCTCTACGGCAAGGACATCTCCTATGCGGGGATGCAGGCGCACTTCCAGAACCCGTGGGTGGTCGCGCTGTATGTGATTGGGATTACCGCCAGCTCGTACCACCTGTTCAATGGTATCTGGAACTTCTGCATCCGCTGGGGAATCACTATTGGCGAGCGTGCGCAGCGGAACCTGTATAAGTTCTGCATGGTCGGGTTCGTGTTGTTGACCGTGTTGGGGATTACGGCGTTGGCGGGCTTCTTTATGCACGAGGCGCCGCCGAACCCATTAGCGAATCATTAGGAGGCACTACGATGGCAAAGCGACAAGTAGCTGTTGTTGGCGGCGGTTTAGGCGGTCTGATGACCACGATGAAGCTCGCAGAGGCGGGCGTACATGTTGACCTGTTCTCGCTCGTGCCTGTGAAGCGCTCACACTCGGTGTGCGCGCAGGGCGGCATCAACGGCGCGGTGAACACCAAAGGCGAAGGCGACTCGCCGTGGATCCACTTCGACGACACCATCTACGGGGGCGACTTTCTGGCGAATCAGCCGCCCGTGCTGCGCATGGCGGAGCGCGCCCCCGCGATTATCTACCTGCTGGATCGTATGGGTGTGCCGTTCAACCGCACCCCCGAAGGCTTAATCGACTTCCGACGCTTCGGCGGCACGCGCCACCACCGCACGGCGTTCTCTGGCTCAACCACAGGACAGCAGCTGCTGTATGCCTTGGACGAGCAGGTGCGCCGCTGGGAAGTGGAAGGGCGCGTCACCAAATACGAAGGCTGGGAGTTCCTGGGGCTGATTCTGGATGAGAACGGCGTCTGCCGCGGGCTGGTCGCGCAAGACCTGCGCTCGATGGAAATCCGCGCCTTCCGCGAAGAGGCGGTCGTCATCGCCACGGGCGGACCGGGCATGATTTTCAAGAACACGACCAACTCCATCATCTGCACGGGCAGCGCGGCGAGCATCTGCTACCAGCAAGGCGCGTACTACGCCAACGGCGAGTTCATCCAGATTCACCCGACCGCCATCCCCGGTGAAGACAAGTGCCGTCTGATTTCGGAGGCGGTGCGCGGCGAGGGCGGGCGCGTGTGGGTGCCCAAGGATCCCTACGACAAGCGCCACCCGCGCGACATCCCCGAAAGCGACCGCTGGTACTTCCTTGAGGAGAAGTATCCCGCCTACGGCAACCTCGTGCCGCGCGACATTGCCACGCGCGAAATCTTCGATGTGTGCGTCAATCAGCGGCGCGGTATACAGGGTAAGAACCAAGTCTACCTCGACATCACCCACCTGCCCCGCCAGCAAATCGAGAAGAAGCTGCTGGGCATCCTCGAAGTCTACATCAAGTTCGTTGGGGAAGACCCGCGCGAGACGCCGATGCGCATCTACCCCGCCCAGCACTACTCGATGGGTGGGCTGTGGGTGGACTACGCGGTGAACGGCGACGGCTTAATGGAGCCTGTGCATCCGCGTAACCAGATGACCAACATTCCCGGGCTGTACGCTGTCGGCGAGGTGGACTACCAGTATCACGGCGCGAACCGACTCGGCGCGAACTCGCTGCTGAGCTGTATCTTCGCAGGCGAGGCGGCAGGTCCCGCCATCGCCGAGTACCTCAAGTCGCTGGAGACCTCCGCGTTCGACCTGCCCAGCACCCTCTACGAGCAGGAGCAGCGCAAGCACCAAGAGCAGTTCGAGGAGATCAGCAAGCGCAGCGGTACCGAGAACCCCTACCGCCTTGCCGACGAGATGCGCATCCTGATGGACGAGAATGTCACCGTCGTGCGCGAGAACCCGCGCTTGCAACGCACGCTGGAACAACTGATGGCGCTGCGCGAGCGCGTGCGAAATGTGAATATCGCCGACCACGCAGGCTGGACGAACCAGGTCATCCCGTTCGTGCGCACGCTGCAGCACCAGCTGGAGCTGGCAATCTGCATCACGGCGTGCGCCTTGGATCGCAACGAGAGCCGCGGCGCACACTACAAGCCCGAGTTCCCCCAGCGCGACGACGAACGCTACCTCAAGACCACCATGGCGCGCTGGACGCCCGACGGACCCGAGATTCACTACGAACCTGTGGATGTGTCGCTAATTAAGCCGCGTCCGCGCCGCTACGACACGCCCAAGACCGAGACCAAGACCGAAGCCAAAGTCGCGGCGGGCGTCAAGGGCGCGCAGTAGCGAGTCGGTAGCCCCCCTCCGTAGGTTCCCCCCGCTTCGCGAGGGGAACCGCGTGGGGATTAGGTTGCCTGCTCCGCGAGGGGAACCGCGTGGGGATTAGGTTGCCTGTTCCGCGAGGGGAACCGTGTGGGATTAGGTTGCCTGTTCCGCCAGGGGAACCGCGCCACACACCTGCTCGGTTCCCCCTGCTTGCAGGGGGAACCTTAAGGAGGGGGTTAGGGTAGGCAAAATCCGCTGCACAGGTATACTTCCCCCACTATGCAACTGGCGATTGTGGGTCTTGGACGGATGGGCGGCAATATGGCGCGTCGCCTCGTGCAGCGCGGGCACCAAGTGGTCGGCTACTCGCGCACCCGCGCCACAGTGGACGAACACATCCCCTACGGCGTCATCCCCGCCTACAGCCCGCAGGAGGTGGTGGAGCGTCTTGCGCCGCCGCGCGTGGTGTGGTTCATGTACCCCGCAGGCGAGCCGACCGAGCAGGCGATTTTCGAGTTCGCGCCCCTGCTGCAGGCTGGCGACCTCATCGTCAACGGCGCGAACAGCTACTACAAAGACTCCATCCGCTACGCCGAACGCCTGCGCGAGTACGGCATCCACTTCGCCGATGTGGGCGTGTCGGGCGGGGTGTGGGGGCTGGAAAACGGCTACGGGCTAATGGCAGGCGGCGACCCCGAAATGATTGCCCGCATCGAGCCGATTCTGCGCGACCTCGCCCCCGCGCCCGACAAAGGCTGGGTGCATGTCGGTCCCGTAGGCGCGGGGCACTACGCCAAGATGATCCACAACGGCATCGAGTACGCGATTATGCAGGCGTATGCGGAGGGGTTCGAGCTGCTGCGCCGCAAGCAGGAGTTCGGCATCGACCTCGCCGCCGTCGCCGAAGCGTGGCGCTATGGCACGGTCATCCGCAGCTGGCTGCTGGATTTGATTGCGGGCTTCCTGCAGGATGACCAGCAGCTGAGCGACATCGCGCCCTATGTCGCCGATTCGGGCGAGGGGCGCTGGACGGCGCACGAGGCGATTGACTTGGGGTCGCCTGCGCCGCTCATCACGCTGGCGTTGCACGAGCGGTTCCGCAGCCAAGACTCGGAGGGCTTCCAGTATCGCTTTTTGGCGCAGCTGCGCAACGCCTTCGGCGGGCATGCGGTAAAGAGGGTGGAAGAGGGCTAACCCGCTGACCGCCACCCCGCCTTCAAGCGCGGCAACTCGCTGCATAAAAACTCAGTAAAGCCCAGCACGCTCGCCTCGCTGGCGAACCGCGCTTGCTTGATTGCGTCGCGCACCACGAGGTACACATTCTGCTGGCTAATGACCTGCACCTTCTCGGCGGTGATGTCTTTCTGCGCCTCCGCCCCGGTCTGCGTACTCATGAGGTACATCGTCAGCCCGCGCGTGGCGGAGAGTTCCTCGAACACCTGCTTGTACCGCTCCCGCAGGGTGCGCTTGATCGATAGCACCGTGCAACGCCGACGGTCCTTCTCCCACATCGCAAGGCTGGGGAATAGGAAGTCGACCGTGCCGTTGAGGGTGCGCTGACGCTCGTACAAGCCCTGATAGCCCAACTGGTTCAGGATGAACGCCACATGGTACTGCGCACTGCCGCCCGCGCGGGTCTTGCGACTTTGTGCAAACGATTCCGTCAGCAGTTTGTAGAACTGCGCCAGCGACTTGGAGACTGCTATCAGCGACTCCCGCGGTTCAGGGTTCGCTGCCAGATGCCCCTGCAGTGCCTCCAGCAGGCTTCGCAGCGCAGGGTACTTGCTTTGGGTTGTGTCATCGGCAGCCAAGAACGCCTCCACTGCCCCTTCGATAAGTTCGCGCTCCGTCTCCAAGTAAATTTCGTACTCGGCGTCGAGCAGCCTGCACAGGTAGTCATTCACATTCGCGCAGCTGACCGCGCCCAGTTCGGCTTGGATACGCGCTTGCGCCCGCTCCGCCAACGCCTTGCCCGATAGTCGCTCCACTCGTAGCCAGTTGGCAAAACCGTCGTCACCCAGAATCTCGTCGCGCAGGATATCGTCGCTCATGGCTGTCGTTGCAGCACCACGATATGCTCTTCGGTCATCGTCGGCGAGAGTTCGCCTGGCTTGTTGGAGGGGCTGTTGCGCAGGGGCATCCGCTTGTTCGGGATGTTGCGGTGGTGCGTTGTGATGTGCGTCCAGCCGAAGCAGGCGGCAATCTCGATAAGGATACGGTCGGTCGGCAGGCGCACGCCTTTCACAGTGCGGTTGCCCACCACGAAGCAACCGTACCCGCCTGCCCTGACCACGCGACTGAGTTCGGGGAAGCACTGCGCGAAGTCGTTGTAGAACTGCTTGACCTGCGCGGCGCGTTTGGGGCAGGCGTCGCCGATTGCCGCCAGCGCACGCGCCAGACTTGGCGACTCGTAGCGCGGCTCGGTCGGGGCAAGCCTGCCGCCCAACGCGCGTTTGTCGATGGATTTTGCCGTCTCATCGTCGTAGCCCAGCCACTGCAACACCAACCGCGAGAACTGCCCATACGCCACCGTCGTCTGCGAGTCGCCATATGGGGGCGAGGTCACCACGATGTCCACTGCGCCCGTTGGCAGCGGGACGCCTTCCCGCAGGTCGCGCTCGTACACCTGTGCGTGGGTGTGCGGATCGCGGTCGCGCAGGAACTCCTCCAGTCCGCGCAGGTTGCGCCCCAGCCGCTCCCAGAAGGTCTCGAACACCCGCGGGCGGTAGGCAGGCAACTCGGCTTCGGGGATGCGGTACAGTTTGTATTCGCCGCGCCGCGTGTTGGAACATTCGCGCACTGTCGCCGCGAACGCCACCCAGAAAAAGTCGCGCGTCTCGGCAGGCACTGCGCTCTCAATCGCATACCGCAGCAACGCCAAGTCGCGCTGCGCTTCGGGCTTGAACCAGTAGTCGATGTTGTAAAAGCGCGGCGGGGGAATCTCCACCCCTCGCTTCAGCAGGTCGTCTACGCACTGGCGGAGTTCCCGCGCGTGGCGATGCACAGCAAGCGGGTCGTAGTCGGTCGTCTTGACCCGCGCCAGCAGCACGGCGAACGGGTTCAGGTCAATCCCGACGGCGTTGACGCCCGCCAGACGCGCCTCCACCAGCGATGTGCCCGACCCGCAGAAGGGGTCTAACAGCAGCCGTGCGCCCGCGCCGTAGGTGCGGATCAGTCGCCGCGCCACCTGCGGAATCATCATCGCGGGGTAGATGTGGTAGCCGTGGGTGTGCGTTTTGGTGTCGGCGGCGGCGTAGTCCCAATCCTCGCCGTCGCTCTCCGCCAGCCCCAAATGCAGGCGCATCTGCTCGCGTACCCTATCGGTTGTGGTCAGGTGTGCCTCGTACAGCCCCATATTGTCGCCGATTATACCCCGCCCCGTGCAGGTATCCTTAACCCCGCCATGAACGCGCGCGAGACGACGATTGTTATCTTCGGGGCGACAGGCGACCTGACCCGACGCCTGCTGCTGCCCGCGCTGCTGCAACTGTGCCGCGCACGCGCCCTGCCCGACACCGTGCGCATCCTCCTCTACGCCCGACGCCCCTACACCCTGCAGACCTACCTCGCCG
>Ga0272449_1002028_pt1 | contig 19468 bp, 23 predicted proteins | sample YNPCB0241_FD_198679 | JGI IMG/M metagenome (GOLD analysis project Ga0272449, IMG submission 198679) | Hot spring sediment microbial communities from Yellowstone National Park, WY, United States - YNP-CB-024-1 | ecosystem: Environmental > Aquatic > Thermal springs > Hot (42-90C) > Sediment... | reverse complement strand
TATAAAAGAAATGCGTTTATACTTATAGAAGCGGCTTGGTAAAGTCTTTACATTTGTAAAGTTTATATGATTGGGGTTTCCCAGTAATAGAGAAGGGTTGACCCCAACTTTGGATAACGCGAAGGCCATAGCATATAAAAAGGCTCTTTCAGAATGCATAGATGCTGAGAAGCTAAAGTTTTGCTTCGAATGTGGCATATGCACAGCGTGCTGCCCCATGGCTGAACTGCTAGGAGAAGGCTACAATCCGCGAAATCTTCTAGAAAGAATCTTCATAAACATGGAAGAGGCTTTGGCTTCCGAAGAGCTTTGGCTATGTGCATGGTGTTACCGATGTTATAGACATTGCCCCCAAGCCTTAAAACTTCCAGAAATATTCCTCCACATTAGAAGATTAGCAGTTAAGCATGGATACAAACAGCCTTTTGAAAACGCCGTCAAAAAAATCGTTACAGCAGTTCCGCTTTCCCTCGTAGCTATAATAGCATGTTTTCATCCGGAGCGCGCCGGGTTAGATTTAAACAAGATTTTAGACTATGCAGAACAACTGCGAAAGGAATTTTTAAACGAAAGACCATGGAAAACGGAACCAATTAAAGGTAAAGTTGCAGTTATAGGCTCAGGGCCTTCAGGGCTTACGGTTGCTTATGAGCTAGCATTGAAAGGCTGTGAAGTTACGGTTTTTGAAGCCTTGGAAGAACCGGGTGGAATGTTGAGGAAATGTCTTCCCGTGCATCGTCTTCCGCGGGAGTTTCTGGACAAAGATCTTCAAGTTCTGGACGCTTTGGGCGTAAAAATTAAAACAGGTGTTACGGTTGGCAAGAATATTGATTTCGACAGTTTATGGAACGAGGGGTTTAAAGCCATTTTTATCGGCGTAGGCGCCCATAAGGGGCAAGAACTTAAAATTGAAGGCGAAAATCTTGAAGGCGTATTTCACGCCTTAGATTTCCTATGGACTGTTAACTCTGGTAGAGAAATCGACTTAAAAGGGAAGAAAGTTGCTGTTGTCGGCGGAGGAAACGTAGCGGTTGACTCTGCAAGAACTGCCATAAAACTTGGAGCAGATGAGGCCACCATATTTTATAGAAGGTCTAGGGAGGAGATGCCTGCAAACCCGTGGGAGGTCAAAGAGGCGGAAGATGAGGGAGTGAAAGTTGAGCTTCTAGTTTCTCCAAAGAGAATTTTGGGAAGAAATGGATGGGTTTCTGCCGTTGAATTTGTTCGCATGCGGCTGGACGATTTGGATGAAACCGGAAGAAGAAGACCAATCCCTATTGACGGTTCTGAGTTCGTAAAAGAATCAGACCTAGTGGTTTTGGCGATAGGCGAGGCCCCAGACCTGCAGTTTTTACCCAAAGAAATTGAATTGAAGGAAGACGGCACAATATGGGTTAATCCCCTAACGATGGAAACAACCCTTAAAGGAGTTTTCGCCGGAGGAGACACTGTCACAGGACCAGCCACAATTATTGAGGCCATACGCTCCGGAAAAATTGCAGCCACATCTATTGAATGTTATTTGAAGGCTTCTGGAGGAAAATGATTATGGCGAAAGAGGATATCCGCATTGGAGTTTATGTTTGCCACTGCGGTCTTAACATAGCGGGCTCTGTAGACTGCGAAGAGGTTGCAAAATTTGCGGCTAAACTTCCAAATGTTGTGTTGGCTAGGGACTACCGTTACACATGTTCAGACCAAGGTCAAGAGCTAATAAAAAAAGACATCAAGGAGTTCAGGCTTAACCGTGTGGTTGTGGCTTCATGCACTCCGCGGCTTCACGAGCCAACGTTTCGAAGGGTTTGCGAGGAGGCTGGATTAAACAAGTACCTTTTTGAAATGGCTAACATAAGGGAGCAGTGCAGTTGGGTTCACCTTAACGATAGAAAGGCAGCTACGGAGAAGGCGAAAGACCTTGTTAAAATGGCTGTGGCAAAGGCAGCTTTACTGGAACCAGCTGAGGAAATTGAGGTGCCCATAATCCGAAAGGCGCTTGTTATCGGCGGCGGCGTTGCAGGTATTCAAGCAGCATTAGACCTTGCTGACACCGGTTATAAGGTTTATTTGGTTGAAAAGGAGCCAAGCATCGGCGGAATGATGGCGCGGATAGACAAGACGTTTCCGACAATGGATTGTTCCATATGCATTCTTGCTCCTAAAATGTCTGATGTGGGACGCCATCCAAACATTGAGCTGTTGACCAACAGCGAGGTTGTTGATGTTAAGGGTTACATAGGGAACTTCCGAGTCAAGGTTTTAAAGAAACCGCGTTATGTGAAAGAAGACTGTTCTGCATGTGGCGAATGCTCAAAAGTCTGTCCAATGATAGCGCCAAACGAGTTTGACGCGGGTTTAGCCCTAAGACACGCCGTCTACACACCATTCGCGCAGGCAGTTCCATTCACCTACATAATTGACATGAACCTATGCCTCAACAAAGACGGCATAATGGTATGCGAAAAATGCATTAAAGCATGCGAAAGACAGGCCATAGACTTCACCATGAAACCCGAAACCATAGAACTAGAAGTAGGAACAATTATAGTGGCAACTGGAGCAGACGTTTTCGATCCGTCAACACTGCCCCAGTATGGCTATGGCAGATACTTGAACGTAATCACCTCTCTTGAATTTGAAAGACTAATCAACGCGGGAGGGCCTTCCGGAGGACGTTTGATAAGACCCAGCGACTTGAAAATTCCAAAGCGGGTAGCCTTTATCCAGTGTGTGGGCTCCCGCTCCAGCAAAACCGGGCGAACTTACTGTAGTAATGTTTGTTGCATGAACACTATAAAGGATAGCCTCCTCATTAAGGAGCATTGGCCTGAAACCGAAATCTACGTCTTTTATGTTGACATTCGAGCCTATGGGAAGGGTTTCGAAGACTTGTATAAGAGAGCTAAAAATGAAGGTGTGAAGTTCATTCGGGGGCTCCCCGCGGAAATATTTGAGGATAGGAAGACTCGCAATCTTTGGCTTATAGGCGAAAACACGCTGCTGAAAGAGCCCTACAAAATGAGCTTTGACCTGGTTGTTCTTTCTGTTGGGTTGGAACCTCGGAAAGACGCTGAGTTAATACAGCGACTGTTAACACTTTCAAGGACGCAAGACGGATTTTTCATGGAAGCCCATCCAAAACTTCGGCCAGTTGACGCTGCCACTGGAGGCATATTTTTCGCTGGATGCGCTGAAGCTCCGAAGGATATAAAAGACAGCGTAACACAAGCAAGCGCAGCCGCCGCTAGAGCTGGCATATTGATGGCTAAAGGCAAAGTTACTGTTGAGGCCATCACTCCAATCTTGGATTTGGAAAAGTGCAAGGCTTGCGGCCTTTGTGTGAAAGTTTGTCCCTACAATGCGATAACCCTAAACAAGGAGCTTAAGCGTGTTGAAATTGTTGAAGCTGCTTGTGGCGGATGTGGAACATGCGCTGCAGAGTGCCCCTCAGACGCGTTAACCCAGAATCACTTCACGGACGAGCAGATAATAGCCCAAATAGATGCTGTAACAGGGCAAGATGCTGATAAGAAAATTGTCGCGTTTTGCTGTAACTGGTGTGCCTATGCAGGGGCAGATTTCGCAGGAGTGAGCAGAATGCAGTACCCACATAATGTGCGCATAATTAGAACAATGTGCTCTGGAAGGGTTGCTCCCAAATTTGTTGAAAGAGCCTTTGCAAGGGGAGCCGCCGCAGTTCTTGTGGCAGGTTGCCACCCAGGAGACTGCCATTACATTAACGCCAACTACCATACCCAGAGGCGTGTGGAACGCCTATGGAAAAAGATGGAGCAGAACGGTTTAAACAAGGAAAGGCTTCAGCTGTTATGGGTTTCAGCAGCTGAGGGAGAAAGATTCGCCTCAAAAATTTACGAAATGCAAAGGATAGTGGAAAGTGTAACGCCGGATGAGATAGAAAGGGCTAAAAAAGTTTTTGCAAAAGCGGGAGGCGCCTAAAATGCCAGAAAGGCTTTGGAGAACTCCTTTAGATGCTGAAAAGGCTGCACGGCCGAAGGCTGAAATTCACATACTGAAAGACCAGTGCAAGGGTTGCGGCTTCTGCATACAATACTGTCCCAAAAAAGTTTTGGAGGAATCTGACGAAATCAACGCTAGAGGGGTTCACCCTCCAAGGGTTGTAGACGAGAAAAAATGCATAATTTGCAGTTTCTGCACGGCTGTTTGCCCAGACTTTGCAATTTTCGTTAAAGAAAAACAGTGTAAGGATGGATGTTAAAATGGCAGAGAAAAAGGCTGTTCTAACAGGCGTACACTTCATGAGTGGCGACATAGCATGTGCCGAAGGCGCATTAGCCGCTGGATGCCGATTTTTTGCAGGATATCCAATAACGCCGGCAACGGAAATAGCCGAACACATGGCTGCCAGAATGCCGAAAGTTGGCGGAATCTACATTCAAATGGAAGATGAAATCGCCTCAATAGCAGCCGTCATAGGCGCCTCTTACGCTGGCTTAAAGGCGATGACGGCGACATCTGGTCCAGGCTTTAGTTTAATGCAGGAAAATATAGGTTTGGCTGCCATGACAGAGGCTCCATGCGTGATTGTTGATGTTATGCGTGGAGGCCCGAGCACTGGACAGCCCACCCTTCCTGGACAACAGGATGTTATGCAGGCAAAATGGGGTTCCCATGGAGATTACGAAATCATAGCCTTGGCTCCTTCTTCAGTTCAGGAAATGTTTGACTTGACTATTGAAGCTTTCAACTTGGCTGAAACCTATCGTGTTCCAACACTGGTGATGGCGGACGAGGTTGTAGCCCACATGTGGGAGAGGGTGGTTATACCGCCGGCTGAAGAGATAAAAATTGTTAACCGTAAAAGGCCGAACACTCCACCAGAAAAATATTTGCCCTTCATGCCCGACGACAGTTTAGTTCCGCCTATGGCATGTTTCGGCGAGGGCTACCGTTTTCATGCTACCGGCTTGACCCACGACGAACATGGCTACCCAAGAACGCAGGATTCAGAGGCTCAGACAAGGCTTGTGCAGAGGCTCTGCGACAAAATAAGGAAAAACGCTGACAAAATAGTTCGCGTTGAAGAAGCAATGTTAGAGGACGCCGAAGTCGTGGTTGTGGCCTATGGAATAGTGGCTAGGGCAGCTTTGAGCGCTGTGAGAAAGGCCAGAGAACAAGGCATTAAAGCAGGGCTTCTTCGGCTAATAACTCTATGGCCATTCCCGGAAAAACATGTGGCGAAAGCCGCTGAAAAGGCGAAAGCAATAATTGTTCCCGAAATGAACTGCGGTCAGATGGTGCGAGAAGTTGAAAGGGCAGCAAAAACAACACCGGCGCATCATGTTTTAAAGCTTGGGGAAGAACCACACACGCCGATGGAGATTTTGGAAGCCATAAGGAGGCATATTTGATGACAGAAGCAGTTGAACATCCCTTTGCCAAGTATTTGAGGGCCGCCATGATGCCGCACATCTGGTGTTCCGGATGTGGTAATGGCATAATCCTAAATGCCTTCGTACACGCCTTGGACGAGTTACAGTTTGACTTAGACAAGCTTGTGGTGGTTTCTGGAATAGGCTGCATAGGAAGGGCAGCTGGCTACACAAACGTGGATTCATTCCACACAACCCACGGCCGACCAATAGCCTTCGCCACCGGCGTTAAGCTTGCCAAGCCAGATTTGGAAGTCGTCGTCATAAGCGGCGACGGCGACCTCTTCGCAATAGGCGGAAACCACTTCATTCACGCGGCAAGGAGAAACGTTGGAATAAAAGTGATTTGCGCCAACAACTTCAACTATGGAATGACCGGCGGGCAAGTGGGACCAACAACACCGCTGGAAGCATTAACAACGACAACGCCTTACGGCAACATAGAACACCCGTTTAACCTTGTTCACCTTGCAGCGGCCTCCGGCGCAACCTATGTGGCTAGATGGACAACGCTTCATGTGCGTATGCTGACGATGTCAATAAAGAAACTTTTGCAGCGGAAGGGATTCTCCTTCATAGAGGTTGTGTCGCCATGCCCGGAAATCTATGGACGCCATAACAAGATGCGAACCGGCCTTGAAATGATGGAGTGGTTTAGAAAAGTTTCTGTAATAGCGAACTTTTCAGACCCTTCGAAGGCTGAAATAACCCCTGAAAGAATTGTTGTAGGGGAATTTGTTGATATAGAAAAGCCCACGTATGAACAGCTACTCTATAGCAAAATGGCTCAAATTGCAAATGAAGAAACAGAATAAGAGGCGATGAAAATGCGGATAGAAATAAGATTTGCGGGTTTCGGCGGGCAGGGAATAATAAAATCTGGAATCATGACAGCTATGGCGGCGTGCATTTACAGTGGAAGACATGCAGTGCAAACCCAGTCGTATGGGCCGGAGTCCCGGGGCGGTGCATGCAAATCTGAAGTTGTGATTTCAGATGATGAGATAGACTTTCCGAAGGTTACTGAGCCAGACATTTTGGTGGTGATGTCCCAGCACGCCTACAACGAGTACGTGGAAAGCGTGAAAAAAGGCGGAATAATAATCCTCGACCCAGACATGATTCCCAACGAGAAAGAAGTTGAAGGCGTAAAAGTTTTCCGAGTGCCAGCCACCAAAATGGCTGAAGAGCTTGGAAGAAAAATTGTTGCAAATGTTGTTATGCTGGGAGCCTTTGCAGCCATAACGGGAATAGTGGACAAGGAAGCCTTCAGAGAATCAATTAAAGTTAACGTTCCAAAGGGTACGGAAGAACTAAACCTAAAAGCTTTCGAGAAAGGCTATGAATACGGCAAAAACCTTCTGAAGGGTTAACTCTGCTCCACTTTTTGCAGTGGCACTTGCAGCTGAGCCACTTGCGTCAGAAGTTTCGACTTTCTAACGCCCACGTGCCGCAGTGGAACAACCTTTTTAGCCTCATTATAAATGTCTGAGGCGATTTTTCCGAGAACCATCTCCTGAACAAACTGATCCATTGTTAAAGCCTTGCTTTTCTCCTCGACGATTTTCGCCATAATTTTGCGAATGGCTTCTTCCTGTGAAGTCTTAATCCTTGAAAGGGTGAAAGCGCAAACGGCAACCCGAAGTCTATACCCATCCTTTGTTGAAACGTTAAATATGCCGTCGACCTTCGTTGTTCGCCGACGCACTAGGCTTCGCAGGTAGTCTCTTGAATATTCATGTCCCTTAAACATGGTGCGCGCGGTTTTTCCTTCCACGCTTGTTATTTGGAAGTAGATTTTCATGTATTGATGGGCGAAATCTCCAGTAATATCGTAAAGTGTCGCTTCAATAACTCTTCCAATAAGCTTTTCAGTTTCGTCCGCTGGGATGGTTCCAAGCTCCACGTTTCCAAAGTATGGCGGAGCCACTACGGTGTACCATGCTTTGCTACGCCATTTATCTCGAACCTTTTTTGTGAACACAGACGCCCTCCATTTAACAGCGGAAAAAGTCTCATTATAGAGTATTAAGCTTTACCGTTTAGGCGAGATTTTTTCTATACCCATCATGTATTTTCTTAAAACTTCTGGTATGACCACTGAGCCGTCCTCCTGCTGATAGTTTTCCAGTATAGCCACAATAGTCCTTCCAGTAGCTAACGCGGTGGAGTTTAAAGTGTGCACAAAACCTTTTGGCGGTTCGCCTTCCTTCTCTCTGTAGCGGATGTTAAGCCTCCTAGCCTGATAGTCTGTGCAGTTGCTGCATGAAATTATCTCTCTATAAGCGTTTTGGGCTGGCATCCAAGCCTCTATATCATATTTTTTAGCGGCAACCTTTCCAATGTCGCCCGTGCAGACGTTTACAACACGGTAGGGCAAGCCGAGCTTTTGCACAAGTTCTTCAGCGTTCCTTACAAGCTCTTCATGGATTTTCCACGAGTCTTCGGGTTTACAGAAGACAAACTGCTCCACCTTGTTGAATTGGTGGGTGCGGAAAATCCCCCTTGTGTCTTTGCCGTGGGCTCCAGCTTCTTTCCTAAAGTTTGTGCTTACCCCGACAAGCTTTATGGGCAAATCCTCAGCCTTCAAAACCTCGTTCATGTACATAGCCGCCATAGGATGCTCCGAAGTTGCAATCAAGTATAGGTCTTCGCCCTCAACCTTGTATAGGTCGTTTTCAAAGTCGCTGAGGGCTATGACACCCTCGTAGGGTTTGCGCCTCATAAGGAAAGGCGGCTCTATGGGTGTGAAACCCTTTTTGACCATTTCTTCCAAGGCGTAGCTCATTAAGGCCATATCCAATAATACGCCTTCCTTTTTGAGATAGAAAAATCTGGCGCCCGCAATTTTTCCAGCCCTTTCAACGTCCATTATGTCTAAGCTTAAACCCAAATCTATGTGGTCTTTCGGTGGGAAACTGAATTTGGGAGGTTCTCCCCATGTTCTCACAGTAACGTTGTCAAATTCATCCTTGCCAATTGGAACCGACTCGTGTAAAAGGTTTGGAAGCAACATAAGATAATTGTGCACTTTCTCCTCGTAATCGGCTACACGCTTTTCCAGTTCTGTGATTTCCCCATCAACAGCCTTAGCCCTTGAAATAATGGCGGTGATGTCTCCGCCCTTCTTTTTTGCTTCTGCAATTTGGGCAGTTATTCGGTTTCTTTCCCGCCGCAGCTCGTTAAGCCTTGTCAAATGTTGCCGCCAAAGCTTGTCGCATTCAATAAGTTCATCCAGCATCCTAAGGTTTTCAGGGTCACCTCTCCTCGCCAAATTCTCCCTCATAAAAGATGGGTTTTCCCTTATGAGTTTTATGTCCAGCATCCCTGTTCACTAGCCCTATACAAAAATGCACAAGTTCTTATTCAAGTTTCCGTGCGGCTTTTAGGGTTTTCTCCGCCGTTGTAATGGCGAAAAGCAGATCGTCAACCGTTGCTATAAATGTTTGGAACCCCCTATTACACTTAATATAAGTCCAGACGCTGCCTTTTCTACTCTCAGTTTTAACATAGAGGCCGGCTGGCACTTTGAAATTGTCTGGCGAAATGGCGTCTGCAACAGCCCTTGCGCTTTGCTCGGCGTCGTAAAAAATTGTAATTTCAGCCTCCAATTTTTTCACCTGCCAACCGTTTTCCAACCATTTCATTAACAAGCTTAATGAAGGCGTCTACATTCTCTATAGGGATTTGTGCTCCAGCTGCCACGTTGTGGCCTCCACCCTTTCCAAGGCATTTTTCAGCTGCAAGCTGCATTATTTCTCCAAGGTTTACACCTTTGTAGGTTACAGCGTCCACTGTTCTTGCGGAAACCTTAACAAGGCCTTCTTCCTTCACGTCCGCGTAAGCGATGAGAGGCTTTTCCGGATTCGGCAGAGAAGTTGAGAGGATGGAGGATATGGCGCCTACTATTTTGTCGTCTATGAAGTCTTCGCCGTAAACTACATAAATATTCTCCAGCTCTCTGATTCTTTCGGGTTTTTCCATTATCCAGCCGAGGTACTTGTTGATGGTTCGCCTATACTCTTCTAGAATTTTGTTCGCTTCTTCAAGGGCTGTACCTCTGTCGCCCATGCATATTGCAACTCCTACGCCCGGCCTGTCCATACGTCCAGTTGCGTTTAGTAAGACGGCGAACTCCCTTCCATCTCGGAGGGGTGTCCACGGTTCTTCACGGCTAAGGGTGTAAACATGTCCTATGAGATTTGATATTTCATAGCGCAACCCTTTTGAGAGCAGATAATCCGCAAGGGCTGAACAAAGTCTTCTCTTCTCGTCTTCGGTTAAGTCCCTCAACGCTCGCCATTTATCGCCATATTTTGGTTTTATGTCAAGGCTTACTAGGAAGGCTAAACTCTTGTCTTCTTCGCCGCTTATCCCTGGAATGAACGGGTTTGTTGTAGAAGCCAAAGTCTTGTGAATGGGACGGGTTTCCCTCCCAAAGAAAATCAAATCTTTTTCAACCGCCAAAAGCCCTCGGCTTTGGGCGTCTTCAACAATTTTCTCATTTAAGCCGCCTAGCCTTCGCTGGTCATACTTGTCCTGCAAGTCTCCAAGCGCGCCGACAACAGCTATAGGCGCCAAATCCATGTTTGCCTCATCAATAGCCCTAGCAACAAAATAGGCTACGCCTGAACTGCTTATGTCCCGCGCTCCGTCAATGCCGTGAAGGTGAGGGTTAACGCATGGAATATCCCCAGTCGATTCGCCGCCGGTTTGGTGATGGTCTAAAACGACGATTTCCATTTCTGGAGCCTTTTGCCTTAACAAATTTGCGTAGTCGCTTCCCAAATCCGTGAAAATTACCATGCCGGGTTTTTCCTCAAGTATCTCGTCCGCAATTTTCTCGTCAACCCACTGGGTTATTCTAACACGAAATCTCGCGTCAAGCCTATACAAAGCTTTGCTAACAATCCCAGCGGCGGCTATGCCGTCTGCATCTAAATGTGAGAAAACATAGATGTAGCGGTCTTCTTTAACGGCTTCCGAAATCTTCTTGGCGGCTCTTGAAACGCTTTCGAAGAAAGCCGCCTTCTGTTTTTCACTCAGCTCCATCCGCCATCACAATAGGTTATAACGGTTCTGCTTAAAACAGTTCAGTTTAAGACTTTCAAGCGCATGATGCATAAAAGCCTACATTATAGAAGCGGCTTTAGGTTCATACTTCCAATCTGGGGGTAAAACCCCCTCACGCTTGTAGTATCTCGCAAGCTTGTGGATTTTAGCTTCAACAAGCTGTAAGGCCCTCTTGTTATGCAAGTCTTTCCTATGCTTTTCAAGGTGGGCTGAAAGCCGCGCCGCCTCCTTAAGCAAGTTTCCAAGGTCTTCTGGCATGGACGGCGCAAGCCCCGCTTCCCGAAGAATCTGCGTTATTGATTTCCCAGTTAAAGACTTAACAAGCGGAACGGCATACTGGTCCCTAAGAATTGCACCTATACGGCTCGGCGGATGCCCTTCTCTAGCCAGCTTAATGACAAGTGCCTCCACTTCTTCAGGCTGATATTTACACCAGCTTGGAGGACGCTTGCTTACCGGTCTGGTTGAATGGGATTTGCCCTTTTCCTGCTTCGGCATACCTACCCCGTTAATGTTCTGTGAAAGCGAAGATAGACAGATATTTAAGACCTTCGATTTAAAGTTTCAGCCTAACTATGAATGCGGACAAACTTAAACAATTCGCTCATAACATGGAATGGGTCGCTGACATCCTTCAACTCAACTCTCGCATAGGAATACCGCCTAGCAAAGGGGTATGGAAAAGCATACAAGCCTCTAACCCCGGGGCTAAGAGGCGTCACGGAACCGTAATTCAGAACTCTAGCAAGGGGTCCTTGATTCACGATTAAATCGGTTATTTCGGAATAGTTTAGCTCCCTAACTGATATTGTTATAAACTTTCTAAGAAGGACTATTCGGCGGTTGGTTAAAACGTAGAGGTGACCCTTGACATAGAAATAGCCTAACAGAGCCATTAAGGCGAAAATGCCAGCTACAACTATTACAATCGCATATAAAAGGGTCCAGATGGCTTCCAAATACCCCGTATTTTGAACAATGTAGCGGAGGGCAGACCACCCGCCTATGAAGAAGAATGCTATTATGGTGGATAAAATTGAGGAAATTATGGATGGATAGCGCCTCCGTAGTGTCATTAAAACCTTTTCATCTTGAAGCAGCGACACATACCGTGATAAAGGTTCTGAAGAATCCATCAGCTTTCTGCACCCTTTGGCTTAAACTCCTTCACCAGTTTTGCTATGGCATCCCTAACTTCGTAGGGGTTTCTAACCCCCGAAATAGAGAAAATTGCGGCGCCCATGGGCATTATCATACCCGCCGTTATTGGAGAAACCCTACCATAGTTACAGAGCCTGCCAATGGGTCCCTGGTTCACGATTATGTCTGTTATCTTGTCGTGGGTTACAGTTCGCATGAGGATTCCGATGAACTTTCTGAACATTATTATCCGTTCGTTTGTGATTATGTATCGGTGTCCCTTTACATAGACGAAGCCTAACCCATAGACTAAAACTGGAAGAGCTAGAAAGGAGAAGACGTAAACTGGAAACATTATCCAACCGTATTCCTTTGGTATTGTAAAGCCTAAGGAGGCTACAAGAATCCAAATTATTATGAGACCTATGGTTGCTATTGTAACGTATGAAATGTAGTGCCTTTCTAAAACCATAAGAACCTTTTCGTTTGGAGATATCATAACCTCTTTTGGAATGTTTGCCTGAGTTTCACTCAATGAAAAGCCTCCCAGCCATTTAGTTTAAAGATTAGACTTTTAAGCTTTTATACCATCTTGCAAACTTCCGGAAGGCTTTGGCTCTATGCGAATACCTGTTTTTTTCAGCTATGCTCATCTCCGCGAAAGTCTTATCACTTTGCATAGGCTTAAAAACCGGGTCGAAGCCAAATCCCGAAGAGCCCTTTCGAACGGTTTGGGTTATTTCTCCAAGCACTTCGCCCCTAAAACATATGGGGGATTCTAAATCTTCGTAGAAATATGCGACCACGGATTGAAAACGGGCTTTTCTATTGTTTGTCTCTTTCATAAGTTTCAAAAGGCCCTCATTTCCTATTGTTTTGTAAACATATGAGGCGTAGGGTCCGGGAAAGCCGTTTAAAGCTTCTATGAAAAGGCCTGCGTCCTCAACTATTATGGGGAGGCCACATTGCCTATAGGCGTGGATGGCGCTGGTTTTTGCTATTTCCTCTAGGCTTTCGCTTTGAATCTCCATGGTTTTAACCCTGAGCATACCGACGGCTATTTCATAACGGCTTAAGACCTCGCGGGCCTCGTTGAACTTGTTGATGTTGTTTGTTGCAAAGAACACGAGTTTGCCTTTCAAGGGAGAGCCCATATTGCTCACGTTTTCTTCTTTGCTGCTCCCTTGGCGGAAACGTTAAAGTATTTTTCCCAATCGATTTGCACAATTTCTAACATGTTTCCATCGGGATCCGTAAATGCGGCTTGTCTTCCACCCCAAGGCTCTTCATGCAACTCTTTAATGAACGTAACACCTTTATTTTTCAGTTCGTTGTAAAACCTCTCTACATCATCAACGAGAAACTCTATTGACGGCGAGTTTGGGGCAATCCTTTCGCCCTTCTTCAGTTTTGGGATTAATCCTATTTCAACTCCGCCGCATTCAAAACCCACGTAGCTGGAATAGGCATATTTCTTCTCTAAGCCAAGGGTTTCTTCATAAAATTTCGCCGCCTTTTCCATGTCTGAAACGTATAGGGTTATGCACCAAACAGTCTTTATCATATTTGCATGCTTCTCCTTTCAGCCACGTAACGGCCACGTTTCTCTATTTCTCTTATCTTATCTAAAACATTTCTCACGGTTTCAGCGTCTAAAACGCTTGAATATCCCTCAATAACGTTTTTGAAGTATTCTTCTGCAAACTTGTAGTGGGTGCTCTGTAAAGCCCTTTTCATAAGGTGCAAGTCCACGCCTATGGCTTCAAGCTCCCTTGTTTTTTCGCCGAGGCCAAAGTCTACGAAGAAAATTTTTCCATCGCCATTTTGAATCATGTTGGAAGTTGTGAGGTCGCCGTGAACTATTCCATGCATGTGGAGTTTGCCGATTAACTCGCCGATTTTGCGGCATAAATTTTGCCTATCCCCTTCGGAAACTTGGTTTAACAGTTGTTTAAGCTGTTTGCCCTCGATATACTCCATCACAATTGTGGAGTTTTTGACGTCGACGAGGAATATGGTGGGGGTTGGCACTCCAGCCCTTTTTGCTTCGTGCATTAACCGAGGCTCGTGAATGGTTCGGTAAGTCCTAATCTCTTCGTCTAAAACCGGAAGCCGGTACTTTTTTGGCAAACGCCTTTTCAACACAACTTTTCTGCCATGCCATTCCGCAAGGAACAAGCATGCTTCAGCACCCCTCTTAATCAGCTTTGGCTGGCTTATTTCACCCAAGGAACCTCAACCTCTTCAAGCCGCCACTTCAAACGCACAAAACTCTTTGTAATCGGCATTGTCACACCATGCGTAAACGCTAAAACGCCTGTCCAAGCAATCATAGCCCCATTATCCATGGCGAATTCGCCAGGCACAGTGCAGAACTTGGCGCCGTGTTCCTCAGCTATGGAGCAAACCATCTCCTGAAGCCTTTTGTTGGCAGCCACACCGCCCGTTAACAAGACCTCCCCTTTCTCCGTGTGAGCCAAAGCTCTCTCAGTAACCTCTACCACCATGGAGAAGGCTGTTTCCTGAAGGCTATAACATAAGTCTTCGAGGCTGTACTCCCCTCTTCGAAGCGTGTTTATGGCGGCGGTTAGCAAGCCGCTAAAAGAGATGTCCATGCCCTTAACCGTGTAAGGCAAAGGAATAAGCCGCTTTCCTTTCTTAGCAAGCTTTTCTACAACAGCCCCAAAAGGTTCGCCAGACCTCTGCCTAAGTCCAGCTTCCCTTGCAAAGACATCTAAACAATTTCCAAGGGCGATGTCCAATGTTTCACCGAAAACCCTGTAACGCCCAGCGTCAAAAGCCGCCACAATGGTGTTTCCGCCAGAAACATAAAGCGTAACAGGGTCTTTCGCGCCTGCCTTCAGTTTTCCAATTTCAATGTGCGCCACACAGTGGTTAACCCCCACAAGGGGAACACGCAGATAGGAAGCTAGAGCCCTTGCCACGGTGGCACCCGTTCTCAAACACGGTCCAAGTCCGGGGCCTTGGGAAAAAGCGACAGCCGTCAAGTCTTTTGGTTTGATGCCAGCTTTTTGGAAGGCTTCTTCAAGGACTTTGGCTGCAACTTCAGCGTGATGCCGTGCAGCTTCTCTTGGGTGGATTCCCCCTTCCGGCGGCATGTAGGCGCTTATGACGTTGGCTAGTATGTCCCCCTTGAAGGTTGCTATCCCAACGCTGAAATCGTCTGCTGTGCTTTCGATGCCTAGGCAGTAGCCCTCATCTGTTTTTCTCTGCTTCATTTCCTTCGCCTTTCGCCCTTTTGCAACCTAAATTATTTTATGTTTGAGTAAACATATTTTACTTGAGAACGCCTATATATTAGCGTGGAGATTGAAAGGGGAAGATGCCGAAACATAACGATTTAGAGCAGAAAGCTCTTCAAATAATAATGAACTATGGAAACGAGGGACTGCTCCAGTCTGAGCTCTGGAGGAAACTTGGAGCAAGCAGCAGAGAAGGCTCAAGAATAGCCCTAAAACTTGAAGGAAAAGGGCTAATACGCCGTGAAAGGGAGCTCCGCAACGGCAGATGGACTTATAGGCTTTACCCGAAAAGGCTGCCAGCATCCATCGACTCAATAGCAGACTGCCCATGCATGATGTGCCCCGACAGCTCAAGATGCAGCCCCACAGGCGGAATTACTCCCCAAAACTGTGAAAAGCTTACGGAGTGGCTTTTCCGCATCGCCGAGTCAGACTACGGCATATCAGGTGACAGCTAATTTTGCCTAAAGCATGGATTCAGGAACGCAAAAGAGACTATTACTATAGAAAGGCGAAGGAGGAAAAATACCGTTCAAGAGCAGCCTACAAACTCTTTCAAGCCAACGAAAAATACCACTTCATAAGAGAAGGCAACGTTGTCGTAGACTTGGGTGCGGCGCCTGGAGGTTGGGTGCAAGCTGCAAGGAAAATTGTTGGGGCAAAAGGCTATGTTTTAGGAGTCGACCTGAAATCAATTGAGCCCTTCCCGGAACGTAATGTTAGGGCGATTATAGGCGATATAACAGAGGCGGAAACCGTGAAGCAAATTTTGGAGTTCCTTCCCAGAAGGGCTGACGTGGTGATTTCAGATGCTTCGCCTAACATTTCTGGGATTTGGGAGCTCGACCACGCCCGCCAGATAGACCTTGCCCAAAAAGCCTTAGAAATAGCCCTTGAAACACTAAAGCCCCATGGAAACTTCTTTGTGAAAGTTTTCCAGGGAGACATGCTTGAAGACTTTATAGGCAAAGTTAGGCAGCACTTTAAAGACGTGAAAGTCATAAAACCCAAAGCCAGCAGAGCAAAAAGCTCAGAAATATTTGTTTTAGGTCTCAGCCTAAAAGTTGACGCTTTTTCATCAGCGGAGTAAGCGGTAGAGCTAAATTCTTTTAAAAGCCTAATAAGAGGATGGTGAAACCTTTGAGGATAATTGCTGCGGATTCTTCGGCAGCTGTTTTAAACGAAAAGTTTGAGCCGACAACCATTGTGGCTACAGCCGCTGTTTTGGTTGAACCGCCATATAGGGCGCCAAGCGAATTTTTAGCAAAGCCCATTTTCGCCGACGCCGAGAACAGCCACGAAGTCATAGTTTATGAGGCTGAGCTTTGTAAGATGCTGCTTTCAAAAGTTAAGGCAGACGTCGTCCACCTTGACATTTCCCTTGGAGCAACCTCCCTCGAACAGCTCTCCCCAATACAGCTTTCCAACATGAAAATCTCCAGCAAGGCTAGAAGCAACCTCCTAAAAATTCTTCCTAAAATAAGGAAAACTTCAGGCGAAATCACCCAAAAATATGGTATAGAAGTTTTAGCAATAGGGAAAGAAAGCATTCCCGTGAGGATTGCCGAGTTGTCGGCTGGAGCCCACGCCATAATATATGCTTCAGAGAAAGCTCTGGAACAGAAGGAGTCCTTAATGCTTGGACTGCCATCAAAATGTCAGCCAAAAATCCTAGAAGACACGGTTTACGTTTACTCTTTAATGGCGGCAGAACACGATGTTTTAGGCTATGCAAAAGACGATGGCGGGATTCTTAAAAAAGTTAATATCATGGAAATGCTAAACCCATGTGCAAGAGGCTTTAGAACTCTAAAAATAATACCGAAAACGTGACGGAAACAAGGAGCGAGGCCTTTGGTGCTAAACGTTTGGAGGGAATTTCCAACAAAAATAAAACGTGCACTCACAATCTTGATGTTTTTCCTACTCTCAATGGCTATAACGACTGCGGGTGTTTTAACCCCGCTTACAACAGAAGAGGCAACGGAGATAGGTAAAGAGCTTGAACAGCTGCAAGAGGACATTTCAACTGCTAGCCTATTTCGTGGAACAACGTTGATTTTTGGCAACAATTTCGTTTTGTGCTTGTCCTTTTTTGTGCCCTTTGCCGGACCACTTTTTGGGTGCTACGTTTTGTACAGCACAGGAATCGTTATTGCCGCACAAAGCATTAGCGAGGGCGTAAACCCATCTTTAGCCTTTCTGACATTGTTTATTTTCCCGTTCACCTGGATGGAGTTTTTTGCATATTCCACAGCCTTTGCCGAGAGCGCTTGGCTAAGCTGGCGCCTCATAAAGCGTAATTGGAGAAGGGAGCTTGTAAGTGCGTGCATAATGATTTCCATATGCGCCGTAACATTGCTGATAGCCGCTTTCATCGAGATGGCGATAATACTAGCTTTCCCTAAGCCTTCCTGACATTCATAATTTCTAGGCTTATGTTTAGGGCTTTTACACTGTGGGTTAGTTCGCCCAAACTTATTACGTCAACCCCTTTTGAGGCAAAATCAAGAACGTTATCGGCGGTGATTCCACCGCTAGCTTCCAACACAACTTTTCCGTAAAATCCCGCTTTTTTCAAAAGTTTAACAGCTTCTTCCACTTGCCTAGGCGAAAAGTTGTCCAGCATGATTACGTCTGCTTCGGCCTCCGCGGCTTTTAAAACATCTTCGATTTTAGTCACTTCAACCTCTATTTTCTTGCTGAAAGAAGCTTTTTCCCTAGCTTTTTTAACGGCTTTTTCAACATTTCCAACAATGGCAATGTGATTATCCTTTATTAGAATCATGTCGTCTAAATGGAGTCTATGCGGGTCACCTCCGCCTACGAGAACAGCCTTCTTATCAAAGTATAATAATCCAGGCGCGGTTTTCCTAGTGCATGCAACTTTTGCCCTGTACCCAGCTTTTTGGATTTTCTCGACGATTTCCCTTGTTGCTGTGGCTATTCCACTCATTCGGGAAACTAGGTTTAGAAGGGTTCGCTCAGCGGACAGCATAGTTCGCGCGTCTCCAGAAACCTTCATTAAAACTTGTTTTGGCTTTATTTTGTCTCCGTCTTTGACGCAAGTCTCAGGCTTTAATCCTAAACTTTCAAGAAGCACGATGGCTTCCTCTATTCCGGCGACAACACCTGCTTCTTTGGCAATCATTTCCGCCTCCACGGTGCAGTTTTCTGGAACTATGAGGGCGGAGGTTACATCCCCTTGTCCAAGGTCTTCGGCAAGCATCTGTCGGAGTTTCTCTTCCAGAATTATTTTTGGAAGGAACATGCCTATCGTTTTCATCATCCTCTGCTTCTTATTTAACAGTTTTGTGGGACAACTAAAATAAATGGCGGCAGCTTTTCTTGAATTATGCGATTGATGCTTAGCTGCTCAGAGCTTGGGTTAGGCCATGTATCTAGACTTATGGTTTTAGGGAAGAAGCTGGAAGCGAAGGGACACGAGCTGTTCTTTTTCTCCGGGGATAACGCCTACAAACTTCTGGAAAAAGAGTTTAGAAACGTTTACTACTGCACGCCCGTGGGCTGGTACGAAAACATCCGCGGAATAAATGTTTCAGCATCCATTTTGAACATTTTGTTCCCCCTGCCGCGTGTCAACCCGGAAGATGGAAAGTTTGGTTTAAAATCTTCAAGCGGGATGGAAACAATACATCGCTACTACGACCTTAGGAGGAACATTTTGAAAATTAAACCAGACCTTATTGTTTCAGATGGTGATTTGCATGCGCTGCGTTTAGCCCAAAGGTGGCATTTCCCGTCTGTGTACATAACAAATGTTATTCGCCCAAGCTACAGTTTTTCGCCATTGCTTGTTCCCGGCGAGAGGTTTACCGAGCGCTATGTGAAAAACTGTTCAAAAATAATTGTTCCAGACATTCCGCCGCCCTACACCATTTGCGAGTACAATTTGGGCAGTTTAGAAGACGTTGGAGTCGCAGACAAAGTTGAGTTTGTGGGAAGCTTCATTGATATAACGCCTGCAAAAGGAGAGACTGAAAGCCACATTTTTGCACCAATAAGCGGACCAATTGGAACAAGGATTCAACTGAAAAAAATGATTATTCCAGTTTTGAGTCGCCTTAAAACCAAGAGTATAATCAGCCTTGGAGAGCATGGAGAGAAAAGGGTGGCGAAAATTGGAAGCTGCACGGTTTACCCGTGGCTTTCGCCGCATGAAAGAAGCGAGTTCATGGCGAACGCCAAGCTGGTGATTTTCAGCGGTGGACACAACACATGTTTCGAAGTCATAAAACATGCGAAACCAAGCATATGCGTCCCAACCCAGCCGGAGCAGCTTGCAAACGCCAAGAAAATGCAAGACTTAAACTGCTCGATAATCGCTAGGAATAAGGCGCAACTATTACAAGCAGTTCTTGAAATGGAGAAGCACATAGACTTTTACGAGAAAAACGTGCAGAAAATCAACCAGTACTCCAGCAGGTTTAAAGGTGTTGACACAGCCGTGAAGATAATCGAAGACGTTGCACAGAAGTTTAGGAATAAAGCCTTCTAAAGAAGGGGTTTCCGCTTAACCTCGCCTTTAGGCTTCTCCTCTTCGAAAATTATGGCTTGAAACTT
>Ga0272449_1002027_pt1 | contig 19475 bp, 14 predicted proteins | sample YNPCB0241_FD_198679 | JGI IMG/M metagenome (GOLD analysis project Ga0272449, IMG submission 198679) | Hot spring sediment microbial communities from Yellowstone National Park, WY, United States - YNP-CB-024-1 | ecosystem: Environmental > Aquatic > Thermal springs > Hot (42-90C) > Sediment... | reverse complement strand
TGTGGCGGCAAGCCACGGATGGCTGTGGGAGGTGGAGCTAGTGAACAGCCCTGACCCTATTTTGATGGAGGCCTCAGAACCGGTGGCCACGGCGGACAGCGTGGTCCTCGACTACTGTGGCAACTGGCTCAATCTGGGCCGATTGACTGTGGAGCGATTCGTCCCCGAGGCCAGTGTGATCGATCTGGCTTGCCCTCCCGATCCTTTTCCCGATCAAGGTAATCATCCGTAAAGGGGATCTGCACCATCGGGGCCGCGAGCCGCTAATAGGACTTGGAAAATCCCTCCTTCCAATTTTTGGAGCCTTAAGAGTCCTCAAACTATGAAGGAGCTACGATGGCAAGGGTGCCCGTGAAACCCCCCTGCCACCGAAGGGCAAAACCTGACTCCGCACGATTCCAATGACTAATCCTTTCGATGCCGGATCTTGGACCGCATCCGGCGTTTTTTACGACCTACCTTCCGACGACCTTTTCCACGCTTTTTGACGCCCACGGATACTCCCTCTCCTCTGTTAGGTGATGCCTTCCTACTGAGAGCTCTAAACTCACGACAACGATCCAAACCCGGAAGCTTGATAGTGGAAATTCCTGAGTGCTAACGCAAACTTCGTGGGATTAATCGCCTATTGAGTATAACGAGTTCTTTGGCGTTTGAACAACCCCCACACTGGCTTAAGCATTGTGCTTTCCAGTGAAAGAGACTGCCGGAGAAAAGTTCTCGCCCAAGCTTAGGGGAGAGTGATTCGCAAAGGTGGAAAGGATTTGAGTAGCAGGCTGTTCGGCTTCGAAAAACCGGATGAAATGCCCCCCTGTATGAAGCAGGGAATCCCCGAACCCACTCTCCGCCTCAAAACCGGGTTGACCGAGATCTTCCTGCAGGTCCTGAGCTGACAACGGCTGCCCGAAGGGATTCTCAACTTCGGTTTTATGCTTTTTCGACCTCAAATGAACTGACATGCCCGGGGGGCCTGGCCGAGATCAACCTTGGAGAAAGCGGGGGAGTTACTGGCCCAGTTTTTTGGAAGAATAGAGGGGTTAGGCCAGCATCGTAATTCTTCCCTGCCAAGTGCTGCACAGATTCCGCCCTCAAGGATAAAACAAAGAGGAAAGTTGGCGGTTAAACAAGCCGTCTCCAAAAACCCTCCGAGCCCCTCAGCAAGGCCGAGGCTGGGAAACTTCAACCCTTCACCTTAGTTAAACCGGGGTAAAAGACTACGGGGATCGACGATTTAGGACTACCCCTGCCGCTCTGCGGAGGTTGTTGTCTCACGGACAGCGGGTTGTAGTTCGTCTCCGTTTTTGCCCCGCATGCGGAGTCTGGGTTTTTCCATGGTTACCGTAGTGTAAGGAGGTACAGAGCTGGTAAGCCACACGCTTGAACCAATCACCGAATCGTGACCGACGACCGTCTCGCCTCCCAAAATGGTGGCGTTGGCGTAAATGATAACCCGATCTTCAATTGTGGGGTGCCGTTTGAGGCCCCGAACTAATCTCCCTTCTGCATCGGTGGGGAAACTGAGGGCTCCCAGGGTCACTCCTTGATAAATTTTGACGTGGTTGCCTATTTCGCAGGTTTCCCCAATGACCACCCCTGTCCCGTGGTCAATGAAGAAGTGGGTTCCAATTTTGGCACCGGGATGGATATCGATGCCGGTCCGGCTATGGGCCCACTCAGTCATCATGCGTGGAATCAATGGAACTCCGAGCTCATGAAGGAGGTGGGCCAGCCGATAGACCGTGATCGCCTCAAAACCCGGATAGCAAAAGACCACTTCGTCCAGCGACTTGCAAGCCGGATCCCCATCGTAGGCTGCCTGGACATCCAAAGCAAGAATCCGTCGCAACTCGGGGAGTTGCTCCAAAAAGGCAATGGCCTTCTCATCCCCCAGCCGCTCATAGTGGTTTTTTTGCTCTGGTGTACATGTGAGGTCGTCCCCGGCCGCATGGCATAGAGCCCGAGCAATCTGAGCCCGAAGCCGGTCATGAAGCCGGTCAATAATCGATCCTACGTAGTATGTCACGTTCTCCCAGTGAAGACATTCCCGCCTACGGTAGCCGGGGAACAGGACCTCTTTAAGATCCTCGATGCAGCTGATGATGACCTCGTAATTAGGAAGTGGACAGTGACCAAGGTGGGTAAGAGCGTCGACTTCACGATAGGTGGCTACCAATCGGGCTGTTATATCGGGAATCTTATCTTTGCGAAGTGTGACAAAACTCATCATCATTTCTCTCCCATCGGGGGACTATCCCTGGAATTGGGGGACTCAGCATAAATCTTGTTTTCAGGTCGGATGGCCAGCCCGCAGAACCGTAAAGAGACCGAAGTCCACCAACGATGGACGTGAGGCTCTTGCACCGCCGAGAGTACTCGGTTCGGGGAGGGAAAGGCGGGATAAAGCAAGGGAATGCTGGCAAAAGATCAATTCTCCGTCCGGCACAAGGCCGGACAACAAAGACAAGTCAAAACTTTGGGCAGGATGCTGATCAAGCTCATACTTTACTCGGGCTCAACGACTCTCTGCCGGTGGCGATCAGGATTCGCCGACCTGTGTGAGAGCTCCGCCTCCCACTTCTTCGTACCTCAAGATATTCGGTCGGTTACGGGACATCAAAATCATTAAAACCAGTTTGTGTTGTGTCAAGGGGCAAGAAAATTTGGCCGTTGAGCCCGCGGAGTTTTCCGGGGTGAAGCTAGGTGAATGGGGTTCTGGTGCTTGGGGTTGGAAGACAGGAGGGGTTTACCGGGTGGCAAAGGCTGGGGGACTCTTGCATCCCAAATGGATTTCTCCTGGATCCTTCCGGCTTACTTCTTTGCCTTTCGCTCGCTTTCTGATAGGACTTCAGGGAATGGGGATAGGTCCACCCCAGGGCTGCCAGGCGGGGTAGCTTTCGATTTGTAACCCACTGTGGCAGGTATCCGTTCATAAAAAGTGGGGACCTCCCGCCGTTGCATAACCCATGCCAAACGATCCGCAGAGTTCGCCCTAACGAGTCCCGCATTCCCGGCCCTTTTTCTGGAGTTAATTTTGCTGCCTGCGGGATACCGTATCCTTTTGCCCGGGGAAGGCTCCGGAAATGGAGATCTTTAAGGATTTTCCTGGTTTTCGGTGACGCCTTCTTCCGGCCGGAGTCGGATAACCCAGCCATAACCTTTGCAAAATTTGTCTTGTTTGTAATTTCTAATCAAATTCTCCGGCTTCCCCTGGGGCATTTCGCTAACCAGGCTAACATTCCGTTAATTACGTTGGTTTAGACCGGTGAGGCTTCGTCTCCCTGCCGCTTCCGCTCGGGAGCACGAAAGCCTTTGGCCGAGCTGACTTTTCTCCGGCACGATTTCGGCGTTGACAGTGAGGTTTTCCCCTCAAAGAAAATAGTGGCCCAATTTGGGGAGCAAGTCCGCCCCATGGGTTGGGAAAGTGAGAAAGGACTCGCTTTTTGATTGAGCTTGCCGCTGCTTTTTCCGGCTACTGATCTCTTGGGGGAGAAGATGACCCAATGCAGGGGAGGTTTCCCCCTTTCAGGCGGGGACTCGGCAAATTCCCTCATTCGGCATCAAGCTCTCCGAATCGGTCACTGCCCCCTCAGGAGAGCACTTGCCCCTGGAGAGGAGGGAGGCACTTGCCCCTAGATCCGAAGCGGCGATTTCCCGCGGTTTCGAAATTGACCTTCCCGCTTTCGGGGTATCCTGCCCATCATTTTGGGAGCAACATTTCGGAATATCCGCTCTGGTGCGGCGAGAGATTATCTGCCGGGAGCTAGAACTTGGGGATTTAAATAACACTTCACCGAATTGCAGCTAATTGGGCATGCATCTGGAAAAGAGGGAGGTTGCTAATGACTGCCCGTTTTGATGGCTTTTTGGTTAGCAACGCATAGGCAACTTGCGGCCGGCCTCCATTTACGTGATGGGAAGCTAGAGGCTCGTTTAACTTGGAAAATAGTCGCCCAATCGAAATAGAACTTCCGCCGTGAATATCGGCCGTGCCGAAACCCCGGTAGGTTCGCTTGGTCCCCAGGGCCAACTTTACCCCCTGAGGAGCTGCCCGTTACTGAAGGAGCTGATTCCCCTAGGTTCCGTGAGCGGGTTTTTAACGGCATAAAGTTCTAACTCACTTACTCCGGTCGAATGCAGGGGGCAGGGATTGAGTTGGCCGATTCATCATTCGCGGCCGATTTGCCCTCAGTAAAGCAATTACTTAGCTTCAGCCGGGAAAAATGCCGGCGACGGACTTCCGCCGAAGCTGGGGCGACCGGTATCACTTCGTTGCCCTCCGGCCGCCGGCACAAGTTGCGAGTTCATTGGAGCCCGAGGCGTTTTGGCAAAAACCTCACGTAGGGCCGTCTGCTGTCTTAGTTCGAGCAACTATTGGTCGACTCGGGCTCCGGTGCAACAATCCGCGGGTCTATGAAAGGACTCCGGGAAAACCGAGGAGCTAGCTCACGCTTTTTTTTACCTCCGCGGAGACGGCTTTGAACCCGGAACGGTAAACACCCGCCGCCACTGGGCCAGTGGGCCTACTAGAGCTTCCGGTTTCGCCGTCTTGGTTTGGCGGTGAAATCTTGTGAGAAAATTTCTCGATTCTCTGTCGGAGTCGAGATAGGAAAGGAGTGAAGGATTGGCTTGCCATAGGAGTTTGGCTCGCATGGAGAGCAAGCTGCGAGTCGATTACGGCCACCCTCGAACTTCCCGCGATTTGCGGCCGATCACGCTATTCTTTTCGGCGGGGGAGCCCAGTGGGGATCTTCATGCAGCAACCCTTTTGCAAGAACTCCGGAGGCGGCATCCGGGAATTCTTGCCACAGGTTTCGGTGGTCGGCGTCTTGCCGAGGCCGGCTGTCATCTTCAGGCCGACCTAACCAGTCTAGCCATCATGTGGTTTGGAAGAGTATTTTCCCACCTTCCTAAGTTCCTCCGTTTGGTCGGAAGGGCTAACCGTATGTTCCGAAAGAATCCGCCCGCTGCTGTTATCCTTGTGGATTATCCCGGCTTTAATTGGTGGATTGCCCGGCTGGCCAGACGACGGGGAATTCCCGTCTTTTATTACGTGCCTCCCCAGATTTGGGCATGGGCTCGGTGGCGTGTGGAGAAAATGCGGCGGCTGGCGAATCTAGTCCTCTGTACACTTCCTTTCGAGGCCGAGTTTTTCCGGCAACACAATTGCCCAGCAGTGTATATCGGGCATCCTTTTTTCGATCACTTGGCCGCCAGACAGCTTGACGAGCGATTCATTTTCCGACTTGCTTCCTCCGGGGGACCTTGGATCACACTGTTGCCCGGTTCCCGCTTCCAAGAATTGGAGGCTAATTTCGAGACCCAATTGGAAGTGGCCCGGCTGGTGCACGAGGCCCGGCCAGATGTGAGGTTTGCTGTGGCCGCCTATTCCGAAGAGCATGCGGCCTGGCTTCGGGAACGGGCAAAAGGGTGCCAATTGCCGATTCACGTCTGGTCGGAAAAAACCCAGGAATTAATTCACTTGGCCCGCTGCTGTGTCGCGGTATCTGGTTCGGTGGCACTGGAACTCCTTTATTACGAAAAGCCCAGTGCCATCCTCTATCGCATTGGCCCAGGGGCTTGGTGGGCTCAAGGTTTGTTCCGCCAAGTACAGTACATATGTCTCGTTAATCTTTTAGCTGCCGATGATCCTTTGGCACCAGGCCGTCGCTGGCCAGCTCTCGATGATCAACACGGTGCCATCTATCCGGAGTTCCTAACTTACCGAGATCCATCCCGGTCTATCGCTACTGAAGTCTTGCGATGGGTAAATGACGATCATGCTTGGGCTAGCTGTGTAGCAAAACTGCGGGACCTGAAGATCAGGTATGCCCAACCTGGGGCGGCAGCTCGTGGTGCGGAATGTATCCTCCAGTATTTACACTCCAGCATTTCCGGGCCTCAGTTCTTGCCGCAGGATTACCTCCCTCACCAGCCAGCGGTTGTTGTCGGAAAAAACGCAGGCTGAGCACACACTAGGGTGAGGCTGCCAGCTACTACCAAACGAGAAACCGCTGGGTGGTCCCTCAACTTGGTCTCCAGTGAGCATGTCGCCGGAAGGTTCTCTTGGGCCTTTGGGGGAAAATAACGACCGTTATCCCGCGGGAAGCTCGGGGCTTGATCAGGCACACTCCTATTGTTGGGGGAATCTCTGAAGGGACCTCTGAATAATTCCGCCGAGGATGTGGTTGGCTTCCATAAACCGCAACATGTGGCCCATTTTTACGGGAAGATATCCACGCATTGGGCTTTGGTCTTTGACGGTTGGAAGTATTCAGGATTTCCCTGAAATATTGGGGAACCACCTGACCGATCGGGGATAACGGGAAGTGGCCGAGTGAAACCCCGAACCCTCACTAAATGGAGACCTGGCCTGTCCAATTTTCAACTGTTCCCAGCTTCCAACCGGAAAACCCCATTATTGCCCCAGAGTTTGGAAAAACTCTTTGGACACCATCGTCAGGGTTATTCGCCGGTATTGGTCGCGTTCCCAAAGGATGGCCAGGTTCCCATGGGGCAGGAAGGTAAGATCGGAATAGGCGGCGGGGCCATCGGTAATGATGTACGACCGGCTGAATGTCTGGCCACCGTCTTCGCTTATATGCAAAGTGAGAGTCTGCCGACCAGGCCCTTTGGGACCGGTCCAAACGATTAGGTCTTGTCGACCTGCGACTCCACCGCCCGGATAGCGTTCGATGGCACAGGCAACAGGGGTCACCTCGTGTCCCGGGGAAGGTTCGGACCAAGTTTGACCTTGGTCGCTGCTGATACTCCGCCAACGGTGGGAGCCTTTGGTCTGGCGGATGTCCATCAGAATTCGCCCATCGCGAAGTTCTACAAGTTGATTTTCGTTCCCCTCTTTTCCGCCAGGAACGAAAGTGCTTCGTTGCCAGGATCTTCCATGATCGTCGCTGAAGATGACGAAGTTATTCCACCCGTCGACTTTCCAAGCCGGAACCAGAAGTCTTCCCGTTCGGCTCTGGATGGCTCCACCCGGTCCGGGCACGGTCATTCTCCAGGTCGGGTCGTGGTAATCGCGAGCCACCGGTGTCAAGTCAACCGGTTTCGACCAAGTTTTCCCGTTGTCTTCACTCCATCGAGCAAGGACGAGCACGTCATCGGTTCCAGCTCGAGCTGTGTGAGTGCTCCGCTCCGGCCGACAGCGAATGTAAAAGACCCAAACCCGGCCTGTGCTCCGATCGAAAACGGTGGCCGGATTGGCCGCCGACCACAACTCGCCCGGATCCTCAATCACCTGCAACTCGGACCACGTAAGCCCCCCATCTGAGCTCCGCTTGAGCACCAGGTCGATATCCTGCTTGCCGAAACCAGGATCGTTGAGGTTGTATTTCCGTGCCTCGGCAAATGCTAGGAGGATGCCTTCCGGTGTGGCCTCCACGGCCGGAATGCGGAACGCAAAGTATCCGGCCTCCCCGGCAGAGAAAACGTCCACATGGGTAACAAAAGCATCCGGTACTCGGGGGAATACTTTTTCCTCCACCGGTCCCAAGGTCAGACAGATTGCGACAAGAACTGGATCCATGGTACCAAGACCTCCTCAATCTGAGCAAAAGTACACACTCCATCCGGATAGGAGTCCACCTGGGGCAATTCGCGGAAAATTCCTGGCTGTCTCATCAGCCGAAACGAATTTGGATTCTCAAGCCCTCCTCGAGACCGCCATTTATGCCGAGGCCCCACAAAGCGGGGGACACTCTGAAGCAGAGATTGTAGGCCAGAGCGGTCTTTATCGCAAAGTTTGTTGAATGGGAGGGATCAAGCCAGACTATCGAGGGTCTGGACAGGAAAGGGAACACAGCGATCGTCCCACTGTGCTGTGCTAAGGCAAAAACTGAATTCTGGAAATGGGTGGTATCCGGCGAAAGATGGATCGGGCTGACCAGAACGCCTACAGCGATTTCGGAATTTCCTAAAGAGGATTCCGCGGAATCTTCTCCATTCTAGTGACTCGGATCTTATTGATTTTTCATCCTCCGGAATCCCCGGCTGCTAAAGTATGAACTTGCAAAGGAAAAGAATCGAAGGCGGAGTGAACCCACCAACATTAGCGAACTTAAAGCTCCGAAAAGATTAATGCTAAATTTCTCACTCAGCAACCAGATTTCTGTAGACCAAACTGCTGAGTGCCAAGAAGTTTTTCGGCCACGTCAAAAAGCTTCGCGAAAGATAGGGTTGGGAGTGTTGTTAGCTCCCCCGAAGTTCATCCGAGCGGAGTCTTGCTGCCTCGTCTTCCAAAATGCCCAGGACGATCTTTACGAGTTTTGGCTCGGCCGCGGCCGCGGTGGCCAGGATTTCATCCAGGTTGATCGGCTGCAAGGCATCCGGTAGACACATGTCCGTCACCACGGAAAGCCCGAGGACCCGCATGCCTCCGTGGACGGCCACGATAACCTCGGGTACAGTGGACATTCCCACCACATCGGCCCCGATGAGCCGCATAAATCGATATTCCGCCCGGGTTTCCAAGTTGGGCCCGGTTACCGCAATGTATACCCCTTTGTGAGCGACAAAATTTTCCTTCCGGGCAATCTCGAGGGCCCGATCAATAAGATGCTTGTCGTAAGGCTGGCACATATCAGGAAACCGCGGCCCAAGCCGGTCGTCGTTCGGCCCGATGAGTGGATTTCCGTTCATCAAATTGATGTGATCCTCAATGACCACGATATCCCCGCGGGAATAGTGTGGATTGAGCCCTCCCGCTGCATTGGAGACGATCAACAGTTCCGCTCCTAGTGCCCGCATCACCCGCACCGGAAAAGTTACTTGTTGATAGGTATAGCCCTCATACACATGGAATCTTCCTTCCATGGCCACAACGGGCAGTTCCCCAATTCGGCCGCACACCAATTGCCCCGCATGGCTGATGGCGGTAGTACGAGCGAAGTGAGGAATTTCCTCATACGGGATGGTGACTTTCTCCGCGATCCGCTGGGCAAGCCCTCCTAAACCGGTCCCGAGAATGATCCCTGCGTGAGGGCGGAAGGGCCAACGACTTCGGATGAAATTGGCAGCTTCCTGTATCTGGTCCCACAGTGACATAAGCCTCTCCTCACCGATTACTCAACGGCAATGTGCCAGCTAGCCTAAAAGCTTTGCCTCGGCAAGCTGTGATACCACCCCAATAAACACCTAACATGGGGTAACGTTCGCGGGAAAAGCCCCTAGTGATTTTCCGATTTTGCTTGGCCGCAAAGCAATCCACTCGAGGCTTAAGGTACGTTGCCTTTTAAAAGACTGGAGATCCCGTCGCTAACCCGTTTGTTAGGCTCAACAGCAGATGCAGATCGAGCACACCTTGCCCGATGCTTTCGTCCCAATGCTTTTTGAGCGGCATGACTATGAAAACCAGCTCTCTTCTGCTTCTTAAGAACACGGGAGAGGGGTTTCGAGCATCAGAGTGAGGCTGATTCGGTTTGCCGAGCGACAACCGTAGGTGCTTAGCCCTAAGGAGCAAAATGCTACCTCAATGCTCAGTCCAATTCCTCCTCCAAAGGGGGATCTTCTTCGAAGTCCTCGGCAGGCACATCGTCGAAGTCTTCGTCCTCTTCCGGGACGTCGGTGTCCAGATCTTCCTGGGAAGTTTCCTCTTCCCCTAACTCCTCTTCCTCTTCATCCTCAAAACGATCTTCGAACCCGTCGTCGTCGAACTCCATATCGAAGTCGTCGTCAAATTCGTCGTCGAAATCGTCATCCAGGTCCTCGTATCCTGGGAAATCCTCTTGACCTCGCCCACGGTGGAATGGGCCTGTGGAGGCTTCTACCGCCGGTAAGGCCCCGTCGAAGTTTTTCCAAAGGCAAAAGGTAGAACTTTTCCCTCCCGGCTCACATTCCTGGTCGGAATTCACCGCGATATTCCGGCCCTGATACCCACATGCACTCATAGCCACCTCCCATCGCAGGTCGTTGGAAAAATGCCTAAAAAAACTCGTTACCTGGGCCACGGAAGACACCATTCTGAAAATGTGCATACCATGGCCCCATGCCAAGGACGTAGCAGCTGGCTGTACTGTTTCGCTTGGGGATGCTAGGTATGATAGTCGGCGTTAATGCGGACATATTCTGCGGTTAGGTCGCAAGACCAGAATCGGGCTGAGGCTGAGCCTTCTTCCAATCCGATGTGCACAAAAACCTCAAAAGATTGCTGGATCGATTGGGACACAGCCTCGGGATCGAAAGGAAGTGGTCTGCCATGTTGATATAGCAGAAATCCGTTCACGTGAAGTGTGAGCTTTCCGGGATCGAAGGGCACTCCGGAGTAACCCACGGCGGAGACGATCCGGCCCCAATTGGGATCGGCTCCTGCAATGGCTGTTTTCACAAGGGGACTGTTGGCTACGGTCCGAGCGACCTGCAAAGCCTCCTCTCGAGTTCTGCATCCAGATACATCGATGGTGATAAGATGAGTTGCTCCTTCACCATCGGAGACAATAGCCCGGGCCAAGGTCTGACATAGCTCGGTCAACTTTTCCACAAAAAACTCCCGGCTCAGTTCAGCCCCAACTTTTACCCCGGAAGAACCATTGGCCAGGAAAAGCACCGTGTCGTTGGTACTCATATGTCCATCGACACTGATGCAATTGAAGGATTGGTCCACGGCTTGACGGAGGAGGTGATCCGCGGTTTCTGGGTCTATGGCGGCATCTGTGAGGATGAGGGCAAGCATGGTGGCCATTCGGGGGCTGATCATGCCAGCTCCTTTGGCCATTCCAGCCAGCCGAACTACCCTTCCGTCGACCGGTAGCTCCACAGAGGCAGTCTTTCGGTACTTGTCGGTAGTCAGCAGTGCCTCGGCCACTGCAAGAAATGCCTGCGGATCGGGAGAAAGCTGCGAAGCTGCCAGCCGGATTCCTTGACAGATCCGATCCATCGGGAGAAATTCGCCGATAATGCCCGTGGAAAGGACAAGGACCTCGTCTGCTGTAATCCCGACGAGTTGGCCTGTCAACCGTGCCATCTCCGCGGCATCGCGGTAGCCTTGTTCCCCCGTGCATGCGTTGGCATTGCCCGAATTGGCAACTACCGCACGTACCCGCTCACTTGGAGTGTGAGCTCGGTCCCAGGCCACCGGAGCAGCATAAATTCGGTTTTGGGTGTAGACCCCAACAGCTGTGGCCGGCCTAAGGGAGACCACCAACCCTAGGTCCCGTTTGGCGGGATCCCGTTTGATCCCACAATGGATACCCGCGAAGACGAATTCCCTGGGAATGACCACACTCATACGTTGAGAACTTGTATGGATTGCCGACAGGAGTTAAGGGTTCATAGGAGGGCGAGCGTTTCCGGGTAGTCGTACACGATGTTAAAGTTTTGCACGGCAGCTCCGGACGCTCCCTTGATTAGGTTATCCAGGCAGCTAATTGTAACGACACGACCGCGGACGATTCGGGCCGTGATGTCGCAGAAATTCGTGTTCATCGAATCTTTGGTTGCAGGCAGGTGAGGCACCACGCGGACAAAGGGTTCCTCCTTGTAGAACTCTCGCAGGGTCTGCAATAGTTCTTCTTCCGTCAGTTCTCTGGTGGGAACGCTATAAGTTGTCGTGAGAATTCCCCGGTCCATAGGAATCAGATGGGGGGAGAAGATGACCTCTACAGTTTGGCCGGCAATTCTCGATAGGATTTGATCGATCTCCGGAGTGTGGCGATGTCGCCCGATGTTGTAGGCGGACACGCTTTCATTGCATTCGGGGTAATGCGTTGTGAGTTTAGGTGTGCGGCCAGCTCCGGAAACTCCGGTTTTGGAATCAATAATAATGCCCCGGGGCTCGATGAGGCCATTTTTTAACAGGGGGGCCAAAGGTAGAATGGCCGACGTGGGGAAACAGCCGGGGTTTGCCACCAGCCGGCTTCCGCGGATTTCCTCGCGAAAAAGCTCGGGCAACCCGTAAGCTACCTTGCCCAGTCTATCCGGATCCGGATGTTTTTGGTTGTACCAGTGGGCGTAACTTTCCGGATCTTTGAGTCGGTAATCCGCACTGAGGTCGATCACCTTTACCCCGCCATCGAGCAGTTGGGGCACCATCGTTGCACTCACACCATGAGGCAGACAGCAGAACACACATTCCGCTCGTGCCACAATCTCTGCGGGGGTAAGACTCTCTAAGCGAAGATCCAGCCGCCCAATTAGCGAGGGGTGGATTGTGCCTACATGAGGTTGACCCTCAAGGCGATCGGCCAAGGCCGTAATCTCTACCTCGGGATGCCGAAGCAAAATTCTGATCAATTCCAGGCCTGTGTAACCGGCCGCACCAATGATGGCAACACGTGTCATTCGGTTCTTCCCTCTTTGATCAGGCCCAACACGTCTAACCGATGTTCCTAGAACGGCACAATACACAACCGACCGATTTTCGGGGAACCGAGCAACTGCCCCTGCCCTTGAAAGTCACGGGGCCTTGCTTCGGTTTGCCCCACCCCCACCATTCATCAGACCATAATTTTCTACGGAGGTTCCCGAATACTCTTGTTTGTTAAGCGAGGTTCTTGGCTACGGATCTCTCATTCTAGAAGGATCGCCGGGCACAGGCTAAACGCCCGCTGAATCTTGGTAGCGTTAATGTTCCCTAAAATGACGGCAAGAGCAAACCCAGATCCGGCCGATCGGAGACTTTAAGCCCTCTGAGCGAGGACTATTTTCCGATCGAGCGAGGGCCGGCAAGATCGATCTAAGGTTCACCCATTCTTTCGCCGTAATTGTCCCCTTCAATTGTCCGGAAAAATTGGGGCTGGTTTTTTCGATAGCCTTACCCCCCTTCGGAATGGGCCTGGCCCCAAGAAACCATCCGCGGAGAGCTCACGCCCCACCAGCCCTCCGGCACTCGACAGAAGCCTCTGACAATACCAATTCCGAAATGCCCCAAACTTCGAAAATCCGTTTCCAAACAACGAGCCGAAACCGCTCAGACAAAATGCCTTTCGGGTTTCAAAAGCTGTTAGGATTACCCAAGGCCTAATGCAGACAAAGCCAGCCTATTTCTTTCACCTTGCACAGCCCTGAAGTAAGAATGGCCCCGGGGTAATCGTGGGCAGGCATCAATTTTCCTCAAACGCGGACAACAACGGAAGGGGATAGGAAGGGCACGCACCGAGTGAATTTTCCGCCGGATCTTTTCTTGACCGGCTGTCAAGGTCCGCGGTGGGGACCCATTTAAGGAGGATCTGTTTGAAATCCTTTTTGGAGAAACCCCCAGCTGGGTTTAATGCTCAAGCTAAGGCTACTTCTGGCATTTTTAGAACGAAGTCTGCTCCAAAGGCTGTGGCAGGAGTATGGAACCCTGGCGGTGGGGGGCTCGTCAACACCGCCTGTACTGCTGCGAGGGCCGTCTCCACCGTCAGACGGTACCCTCCCGGCGTTTTCAGTGCCAGACCTCCCAAGAATCGTCCTGCAGCGGAGACTTCGCCGTAGAACTCGGCCCGGGCTTGGGCAATTTCCGCCGCCGCGGGTTCCCGGAAAACTCGATCAATGATTGCCCACCCGAGGTTCCGGAAAAACCGTTGGGTAAAAGTTAGTCTGGGAATCTCGGGTGGGACGTCTTCCAGGGCTACCCCGGGCTCCAGCCCGGTCGTAAGATCCCTTGCCGGTGACTTCCTTCCACGTTCCGCGGGGTTTTGTGGATGATGATTGGCCGGATTTGATCGCGGGGGTGGAAATCCCCGGGGACTATCCCCCCTCGCCATTCGAGCCGGTGGAGGCAACCTAGCGGATCCGAAAGGCCGGCTCAAACGGCACCAAAGGCGAAGCAACCTGACCAATTTCTGAGGAAAAGCTACAAAAGTCATGATATTAGGAATCTTGGTCGAGTGGTAGGCGGTTTCGACGTCTGCCCAGGGAACACAAATGGCCAGTTTGGGCCCGGAAGGGAACGGCACATTCCAAATGAGTCCCCCTAGGGGAATCCTGACTAACTCTCCGTTGGATCGCACAAATCCTCCCCGTAACGCTCCCTCCCACATGCTTTTGGCCGTGCCCCTGCTGATAGCACGCTCTCCGGAGAAAGCGAGGCGAAGGGAATCAGCCTCGGGATGACGGCTAGCCAACTTGGCTGCCAAACAATCGCTCGGGACGACCCCGAACCCCACTGCCGGCAGGATGATGAGTCCCACCTCTTTTGCTTTGGCGTCTAACCGGTTGAGCTGGCGGATCACAACATGTTCACCAGTGATGTCCAGATAGTGAATTTTCCGCACTAAACACGCTGTGACCATCGCCAGAGCAGTCTGAGAGAAGGGACCCGCACAGTTCAGCAGAACATGAATTCCCTCCAGGTGGGGGATGATCTTTTCGGGTTGATCTGCCGGGAATATCCGCGACTGGCAACCTAGTTTCTCGGCGAGTGGAGCCACTGTGACTGTCCGCCGACCAGCTAAGACGGGTCGGTAGCCACGTCGCACTGCCTCCTCGGCGATCAGTCGACCGCTAAATCCGCCGGCTCCGTAGATCATCCACGAGTTGACGAGGTTCGATTGCTCCATTTTACGGCCGCCATTAACACGGACCTTTGAAGCAGAATCTTTTTGGGAATCGGTCTCGACCGCACGGAATTCAATTTAACTTCGGTTATCCAACCAATTGACGCTCCGTTGGCCGAACAATGATATCCCCGGAACCCACCCGCTTTCCAAAACCCCAGTTCCTTTTTGCTGCCGCACATCCTGTTCGTTTTTACTCCCAAGCTTCCTGATTTCCAGAATGAGCTTTTGCCGGGGCTTGAGCGTTTGCTGTGGCCCTTGTTTGCCTCTCGCGGCCATCCTGGAAGGGGCTTGTTAAAGGAAAGTGTAAGCAGTTCAACCAACCAAAGCCATGCCTCCAAACTGTCGGGTCTTTGCTGTGTGTTTGGCCGCACTTTGTGGTTGTTGGGTAACCGGTTAACCGCTCGGAAGGGATACTCAGCACAAGTTCCCAAGGTTTGGTGTTGGTTGAAAACTCGCCCGTGGTGCCCCGGTTTCCTGCGGGAAGAGGGACCATTTCGGGCGGACTCCCTAGGGAAAGAGGCTGCTCGTTCAAAGGGTCCTAAGAAAACTCCCACGCAGTCTCTTGAGGGCAGTGAATCCGCCCGGACTACACCCCTGGGGAGAACCGCCGCGACAAGACCTGGAGCGGGGCCAGTGGGTTCGGCCTTTCGATCTTGCCTGGGCCGAGCCCGAAACCCTTTTTAGGCGGACCGGCAAGATCAAGCCGTCTCGGTTGTTCCACCTTCAAGGGGGACCGAGGAAGGGCGGCGGAAATGAGATTCCACAGGGCTTTCTTCGACCCACCAGAGGTTCCCCTGCCGATGGACTGGTCGGTAGAGAGCATCCCGTTCCACAGGTTCCTGACCTAGCTCGCGAATCAATCGGTGTAATTTCTCCACACTGAGAATTTGTGGAGTTGTTGCCCCAGCCTGGTGAAAAATCTTTTCTTGATGGACCGTCCCGTCGATATCGTCGGCTCCGTACTGGAGGGCAATTTGGGCGATCGGAATACCAAGCGAGACCCAGTAGGCCTTGATATGTGGAAAATTGTCCAGTATAAGTCGGCTGGCGGCAATCATTCGCAAATCCTCGAGCACGGATACTCGCTTTAAATGGGAGAATTTCGTCCCGGCAGGGTGGAAGGGCAAAGGCACAAAGGCTTGAAAGCCTCCGGTTTCATCTTGCAACTGTCGTAGCCGAAGGAGATGTTCCACCCGGTGCCAAGGCTCTTCGATGTGTCCGTAAAGAATGGTGGCATTCGAGGGGATTCCGAGCCGATGGGCTGCCCGGTGGACTTCCAGCCAGGTTTCGGCGTCGGCTTTTGTGGGGGCAATTTGGCGGCGAATGTCCGTGTGGAAAATTTCCGCCCCACCGCCCGGGAGGCATTTTAAGCCGACGGCTTGGAGATCCTCCAAGATGGCTGCCACCGTCCGACCGGAGATTTTCGCAAAATGGGCGATCTCTACCGCACTCCAGGCCTTGATCGCCATTCGGGGGAAGGCCTCGTGAATTTTGCGAATGATTTCCCGATACCACTGGTACGGCTTTTCAGGATGCAACCCCCCGACAATATGAATCTCTGTACATCCCGATTGGCTTGCTTCCGCTGCTAAGGCCAAAATCTCCTCGAAGCCAAGGGTGAAAGCCTGGGGGTCTTTCGGAGAACGGTGGTAGGCACAGATTGAGCACCGATAGAGACATACATTCGTAGGGTTGATGTGGGCATTAACCGCGTAGAAGGTTACTTTGCCCCACCGTTTTAACCTTTGCTGAAAGGCCCAAAAGCCAAGGCGGTGAATCCCAAACCTCCGATCAAAAAGAGCGAGAGCTTCCTCTTGATTAAGGCGATCCCCTTTGGCAATTTTATCTTCGATTCTCTTAAGCTCTGGCGGCAAATCTCGCCAGGACAGATCGCGAGATTTCTCAAGAGCGGTTGAATCCAAGCCGAACTCCTCTCGTTCTTCGCGGTGCATTATTCAAGCAGCGGATTTTTTCCAACTTGAGGGCTAACCCTTCGCCGTGCGGCTAACAGCGGTCGTACTGACATCCGGATGGCCAAGTCTTCTCCACGCGACACCTTTTTCTTCCCGCGGGCCGAGGGAGATGTTTAAGAGGTGGTTTTTGGATCAATTTTAGCCACTCCCAAGTGGCACTTCTCCGAAACTCCTGGCTTTCCTGGGAGAATCTCCGACACAAGGGATCGCCCTGAGCAGAGAATGGTTGCTCAAGTCCTGGTACTGCGGTCCTGCCTCGGGAAAAGTTTTACGGCCTGGACCGGGGCTCTACGGAAATGGTTTCTTTCGGGGGCTCTACTAGAGAAATGGTTTCTTTCGGTTTCTGAGGGCAGGATCCTTTCACCCTCTTCTGTGCAGACTGACAAGACACATTGGGCTGAGGCCATTTCGGGACGGCGGAATTTCCGGCGACAAGTCCAGCGGAATTACCTGGGCAAATCCAGAATAGCCACCATATTTTTGTCAGCTAATTCTCGTGGCAGCTCAATAGCTGCATCGGCAACAGATCGAATTCCTAGCGAGAATTCACCTAAATGAACTTCCCCTGGACCGGGTTAGCAGGACCGCCATAGGCAGTTCTCTGTGTGATTTAAAGGCTTAAGCCTCGCTAGGAAATCTTAGTGGCTTGCTAATGTTTGGCTCTCGCTGAGGTCTTCCTTCGGAAAGCCTAGCGAAGGCTAAGGATCTATGGACCGAAACCCCCATAGTGTTACCACCTCAAAGAGTTGTGAGGGCAAAGTTTCGGGGTTCGTGAATCCCGAGGACTCAGCGGCGGGGTATTGGATTAGGTCCCCAGCCCCCTCAAATGGATGTGACAGGTGTGCTGGAGCGGGGAGGTGGACCGCTCAGATGCTGCCGGCTAGGGCTTCCTCTAACCCCCACACGGTCCCGAGAACGGCCAACTCGTGAGCATGTTGGCCCGCGGAATGTAGCCAACTACGGGAAGCGAGCCCCCCATTTGGACAAGGAATCCAAGGGGCTGGAAACTAGCTTATATTCCCCTCCCTCGTCCGTTTCACTGGCCTTCCAGGGAGTTAAAGTTTTCAGGAATTCAACGGCCGTTTGGGAATCGGCGGACATCCTGAACAGTTCCAAACAGATATGGAAGACCATGGCCCTATGTTTTGGATGTCCTCCCCTCTAAGTGGGCCACAAATTGTGGTTCATGGAAGCTTTTCACCTTGCCGGGGGAATTATTCAGAGCCTCCAGGTATGTATCCCTCGCCACGAAACTTTAGGTACCCGTTGGTTACCGAGCGGCTGCCTTCGGCTGGGTAATTTCGAAAAGGAATAGATCCCTCTCTTGAACTTCCCGGCCAAACCAGTTACTATAAGACACGAAAAGCAAAACTTAACTTGGACCGGCGCAAATTTGCTGTTATTTATGCCGGCAGCGAGGTGCGGCAGGGTGAGGTCTTTCGCGTTTGCTCACCGCCAGAGTTCGTGCGGGATGGTTATGGGTATTGGTTTGTGGACAGGTTTGGGGAATTGAGAAGAAGGAGGGAATTCCGAAGATGGCTTTAGCCGCTCAAACCGAACGGCGGGTTAACGAGTTCATGAACTATGTCATCAGCCGCAATCCCAACGAGCCCGAGTTTCATCAGGCGGTTCGGGAGGTTGCGGAGAGCGTTTTTCCTTTCCTCGAAGCAAATCCCATTTATCTAAAGGAGAAGATCCTAGAGCGGATTTGCGAGCCCGAACGAGTGATTATCTTCCGGGTAGCCTGGGTGGATGATCGCGGAGAAATCCAGGTGAACCGGGGCTATCGCGTCCAGATGAATAGCGCGCTTGGCCCTTATAAAGGCGGATTGCGGTTTCATCCTACGGTGAACCTTAGCATTTTGAAGTTTTTGGCTTTCGAGCAGGTTTTCAAGAACAGCCTGACCACGTTGCCGTTAGGAGCGGGCAAAGGAGGTTCCGACTTCGACCCCAAGGGAAAAAGCGAGCGAGAGGTGATGGTCTTTTGTCAGAGTTTCATGAACGAGCTGTATCGCCATGTGGGGCCGATGACGGATGTGCCCGCTGGCGACATCGGGGTCGGCACCCGTGAGATCGGCTATATGTTTGGCCAATATAAGCGGCTTCGGGCTGAATTTAGCGGAGTCCTGACGGGAAAGGGCTATGGTTGGGGTGGCTCGCTCATTCGTCCCGAGGCCACAGGATATGGGAACGTTTATTTTGTGGAACAGATGCTCCTTCGCCGCGGGGAAGGGCTCACCGGAAAAGTCGCTGTTGTTTCCGGTTCGGGAAATGTGGCCCAGTACACCGTGGAAAAGTTGATCGAGCGAGGGGCTAAGTGTGTTACCCTCTCCGATTCCAATGGGTTTATTTATGACCGCGATGGAATTGATCAAGAAAAGTTGGAATTTGTGAAGTGGTTGAAGAATGAAAAACGGGGCAGGATTCGGGAGTATGCCGAGAAGTATGGGTGCGAGTATTACGAGGGCAAACGTCCATGGGGTGTTCCCTGCGATATTGCCCTCCCGAGTGCCACCCAAAACGAGCTGGACGGCGATGATGCTCGTGAATTGGTGAAAAACGGTTGCATCTGTGTGTCCGAAGGGGCCAACATGCCGTGTACTCCCGAGGCCATCGAGGTATTCCGGGAGGCCCGAATCCTCTTTGGTCCAGGCAAAGCCGCTAACGCAGGGGGTGTGGCTGTTTCCGGATTAGAGATGAGTCAAAACGCCACCCACACTACTTGGACTCGTGAGGAGGTAGACCGCAGGCTCCAAGGAATCATGAAGTCCATCCACGACACCTGCTGCCGGTATGGACAGAAGGAGGATGGCTGGGTGGATTATGTTGATGGGGCCAACATCGGCGGTTTTGTCCGTGTGGCGGACGGAATGTTGGCTCAGGGGGTAGTCTAACGCGGCTTGGGAGAGCACTCCGCCCCAGGGAAAGATTCAGCTCAGCAAAGAGGCGGCACCTACGGGTTTTTCACCAGCAACCACTCGGTGAGGCTAGATGCCTCCTAAATCGGCCGGCT
>Ga0272449_1002026_pt1 | contig 19475 bp, 23 predicted proteins | sample YNPCB0241_FD_198679 | JGI IMG/M metagenome (GOLD analysis project Ga0272449, IMG submission 198679) | Hot spring sediment microbial communities from Yellowstone National Park, WY, United States - YNP-CB-024-1 | ecosystem: Environmental > Aquatic > Thermal springs > Hot (42-90C) > Sediment... | reverse complement strand
CGTAATCAAATCCACAGACCCTAAGATTAGTTATGAACCAGTAGCGCTCAAGCTTCTTTCCGAAGACACCCCGCTCAACACTATGCCACCATAACACTTCCTCCCCACCATACAGCTACTCAGAAGCAAAATCGACTACTGCACTTTCGCCGCTCTTAGAGATAAATTCGTACAGCAGCTTGGGCCTATCCTTTATTACACGCCTCCAACGCCCAAACTCATCACACACAAGATCCTCGGGCAACCCAGAAGAACTAAGGTTGAGGGCTTAAATCAACTTTTCTCCATCTAGCGGCGATAAATTAATCTACCACCACACAGCAAGCATAAGTCAGCCGGCCATAGCACACGGGCTCGACCTGGTCTCATTCCGAACCCAGAAGTCAAACCGTGTGCCGCCGCCGTGTTAGTGAAGTCCGGGAGGCTTCGCGAAGCGGCGGTGCCGGCGCCTTTACATCTCTTAAGGGAAAAGGCTTAAAGAGTGGCGTGTTCACATCTAAAACAACGGGTAGTTGGGTTGATTCCTCTACAAGTAGGGCCGGGGCAGTTCGGCGATAACACCCTTTACCTTATACTGTTCTATCTACCTTTCTTGCTCTTTCTCTTCTACGGTCAGAGGATTCAAGCCTATATGATACTTGGCGAAGTTTCAAGGGCGTTGGGTAAGCTGAAGGTTATGCGTGAGAAGTCAAGGAAAGAGGTTATAGATTATCTTGTTAACCACCTTAAACCAAAGTCTGATCCTCAGGAGCAGGTGGATCAGCTGCTTGAATACTTCACCATTATGCCAGTGGACTTAGATCCTGCGGGTATAGTGAGGAAGATAGAGCATGTGGTTACGATTAGAAACGACAGAATACGCTCGGAGATAAGAAGGCTAGCCTCTGAAAGCGATTCGACCAAGGTTAGTACTGCTGAGAACATTCTGGAGGCGGCTTCATCCATCAACTACATCTACAAACTTGTTAGACACTTCTACCTCTTGGGTAAGAAGACTTCAAACATCTACATTCTTGTGCAGCTCCAGATGATTATGCCGATGGTACTTCAGGAAGCAGATGCGTTAGTTAACGCATTGGATGCATTCAAACAATCTCAACCTATCGGTGACGGCATCGGACCTATGGTTGTGGGTAGAATGATGCTCAACCTTGAGAAGACTGAGATTTCAAGAGACACCTTGCTGGCGAAGACCGAATACAAAGGTAGGACACTCTATTTGATCAAAGCGACTGGTCCTGGGGGTAATGTAGGTGAGCCGGGCACGGCTGTCGAGAAGTTGATAAACGAGATGGGTGTGAAGATAAATGCTGTGATTATGATAGACGCTGCTTTGAAGCTTGAAGGCGAGAAGACGGGGGAGATAGCTGAAGGTGTGGGAGCTGCTATTGGTGGCATAGGGGTTGATCGGTTTAAGATCGAGGAGGTTGCTACGAAGCATAATATCCCTCTCTACGCGGTGGTTATCAAGCAGTCCCTTATTGATGCAATATCTGTTATGAGGAAGGAAGTTGCTGAGGCTGCTGAGAAGGTGATCAAGATCGTCTACAGGCTCATAGAGGAGAAGACCCAGCCTTCTGATAGCGTTCTTATAGTAGGCGTAGGAAACACCCTTGGGGTGGCTCAGTAGAGAATGGCTACTATGATACCTTCCATAGGTGAAAAGAGGGGTAAGCAGATCGTCTACACAATAGAGGAGTGCTTAAGCTGCGGCGAGAAGAACAAACGCTCCTTCACGGTAGGCGACTACGTGTATAAAGGGAATGGGCAGTGTAAGAAGTGCGGCGGCAACCTGTACATAACGATGATCTACGCTGAGCCGCTGAAACCTACTGAGTAAGAACAATCACACCGTTTTCAACAGGCGTGATGGTGTGCTCAGCTTGCGCGACAAACTCGTTATGAGCCTCTACCAACATAGGGTAGCCTCTTAACACACGCTTCTGAATCAAAGCCTTCAGAGCGCGCTCCAACCAACCAGCTTCGCCCAGATCTCTTATCTGCCTATAGGTGAACGGCAGAGTTCTAAACCTAGACCAGAGTTCATCGACAAACCTGTTTAATGCTGGCTCGCCAACTGGTTTTCTAGCTACTATGCTGAAGATGTTAGTTACAGGCCCATTAACTACTATACCAGCACCTTTTTGCGTCGTCGCAAAGGGCTCTATAGCGTAGATCTGGCCAGCTTTAAGCTGAGGCGTGCCAGCGGTGTAGGTATTAGGTATGGAAAGCCCGGCGTGCACAAGGTATGGCGCGATCGCGTGGCCAGAGAGGTTCAGAATAGGTTTAAAGCCTAGACGCTGCGCAGCCGCGTGTATAACCCTACCGACCTCACCAGCCCTAACACCAGCTTTAATTACGTTTAGTGCTTCTTGGAGCATAGTTTCCGCAGCTCTAACCAGTGCATCATACTTTGCGTCAAACGATAGCGTGAACGCTGTGTCGACTATGTAGCCATCTATCTGCACCCCGAAATCGACTTTAACGACATCACCCTCCTTCACTCTTAAATCGTCTTGGGGGAGTGGGGTGTAGTGTGCTGCAACGCTGTTTATGCAAATGTTACAAGGGAAAGCTGGTTGTGCGCCTCTACCGATTATGTTTTGCTCCACCATTTCAGCTACATCAAGAAGCCGTGAGCCTATGCTGATGCTGCTTTTGATTTTCTCTCTGACCTCTGCCGCTATCTTACCAGCCTTAAAGTATTCTTCCGCAATAGACAAGCCTATAGGAGCTGGTTCTAGAGGATGATATTAACTCTTTTTAGGCGGGATGACGATAAGCGCCACGCATCCAGCCCTCTTAACTATAGCGTATTCGTCTTTAGTGAGCACAGGCCCGAGTCTAGCGGGTTTACCACTACCCATGATGATTAATTCGACACCCTCATCTGATGCAAAGCTGGCTACATCACGCCCTACATCCCTAACTGGTAGGATGCGCGGTGTAAAGAGGCGCCCAAGAGAGGCTATTGCCGAAGCTACCTTATAAGCAAACTCTCTTTCAATCTCTCTAAACACCTTAGACCGCTCTACGGCGTCTATCGGTGTTGCCTCAGGGATCTTGAGCACATTCACAGCAATCAATTCACAGCTGGGCGCTGAGAGCGAGCTCGTGAAGATAGCGGCGAGTATCAAAGCGTCTCTGTAAAACTTGTTCTCTATTACTGTGACCATTATCTTCCTAGGCTGTCTTGTGATGCGTGCACCCTTGAACGCGCTCTCAACCAATATCACTTTGGTATCAGCCTTTCTGGCCACTCGATCTGAAATACGCCCCAAGAGCTCACGAAGAAAAGTCTCTCTGTGTGCTGACATGACTATCGCTTGACAACCAGTCTCTTCTGCTTCTTCTACGATGCTCTTAGAGATATATGCTACATTATCGGCATCGACCACTTTACCGCTCTCTTTCACCTCAAAGTTAACTTTGAACGCCTTGGCGTGTTCATCCAGCAGCTTAAGCGCCTTATCTCTTGCCGCTTCTGTGTCTGCATCACTTTTAACGTGGTACACAAGCACCTTTGAACCGCAGTACTCAGCGATAGTAAACGCAGCAACGATAGCGTTCTCCTCTCTTGGCTCATAGGCTAGAGGTAGTAGGATAGGGGAACTATCCCAACTCCACTCCACAGTCTCTTTTCTCCTAGGTTTTTCCACTTCACCAACCTTATGCTCAAACACACTTAATTGCTTTACCGTTAATGATAAGTACCCACCTTTAGCCAACGACCATTAAACTTGAGCACCAGACTGCAACGGAATCTAACTCTCTTCGAAGCGATTATGATAGGGCTCGGCCCAACCATAGGACCTACCATCTTCGTTGTGCCACGCCTAGCTGTTGAGATGGCTGGACCGGCAGCTATCCTTACATTCATCTTAGCTGGGATACTCTCACTCTTCATAGCATTAAACTACGCGGCTATGAGTTCAAGAGTTACAAAGGCTGGCGGGGGCTACTCTTTCGTCAGCTACGCTTTTGGTGGCGTGCCAGCCTTCCTATCTGGTTGGTTTATGTATATAGGGAACGTTGCATATGCTGCTTTAAGCGCATACACCGCAGCCATCTCTCTCTCGCATATAGTACCTATACCGGACGTTGAAGTTGCCGCACTGGTTTTGGTGCTGTTTACGCTACTTAACGTCGTAGGTGTTAGAAAGGCAAGCGGTGCTCAAGTCGCATTAATGAGCTTCGTGGTTTTTGTTCTACTTCTTTTCATATTGTTTGGCGTGTTTAAGGTAGATATTACCCGATTCGAACCTTTTGCCCTCTTCGGCTATCACCCAGTCTTTCTATCGCTTGGCTACGTCTTCTCAATCTACATAGGCTTCGAATTGATCGCCAACGTTTCTGAAGAGGTTAAGAGAGCGCACAGAATTGTGCCAAAAGCGATAATAGCCACCATAGTGATAGCTCTTGTACTCTTCCCAACGATAATCGCCGTTATGGTTGGCATTCTCGATTACGCAAGTATAGTTTCATCAGAGGCGCCCCTCGTTTCAGCAGCGTTTAACCTATCTCCGCTTTTTGGCTTATTAATGGTCTTCTCCTCACTAGTAGCGTCGCTCGGATCTCTTAATGCATCGGTCATAGCGTCTTCGAGGACACTTTATTCTCTGAGTAGAGACGAGCACATCCCAAGGGTCTTCGAAAGCATCCACTCATCTTTTAGGACACCATACTTTGCGCTTCTTTTCACATTCATTCTAACTCTACTCCTCATATTCATGTTCCGTATAGAGTTGCTCGTCTACATCTCAGACCTAGGCTATCTCTTAGGTCTAACGATAATAAACCCCGCAGGAATCTTCATAAAGAAGAGAGGCAGGCATTCTACGCTCAGCACACTTATCCCCATCATCGCCCTAGTCTCCACAGTGGTGATACTACCAACCATAAGCAGAACCGCTATGATCGTCGGTCTGATTCTCACAGCCATCGGATGCGCCCTCGCCCTAGTTGAAAAGATGCTTAAGGCTAAGAGGCGTATAGAAGGCGTAAAAAGATAGAAAAGGAGCTGGAGGCAAAAATGTGAAGATGAAGTTTAAGACTGTGGCTGTAGGAGGCACATTCGACTACCTGCATAAAGGACACAGAGCGCTCCTAGAGAAGGCTTTCGAATGCGGGGAGAAGGTGATCATCGGTGTAACTACAGACGATTTTCTATCGAAGCTGGGTAAGCACGTACATAATTGTTATGAAGAGAGGGTTAAGAGGCTCCGAGAGTATCTCTTAACCAAGTATCCTGCTGAAAGATTTGAAATCCAGCCACTAGATGATTACTTCGGACCCGGGATATATCAAGAGGATGTTGAAGCGCTTGTAGCGAGCACCGAAACCGCCGGTAGGGTTGAGATAGCTAACAGAAGGAGGGTGGAGTTGGGGTTAAAGCCTCTTGAAGTCATTATAGTTGATATGGTGTTGGCTGAGGACGGGAAGCCTATTTCATCGTCACGTATAAGAATGGGTGTGATAGATGCAGAGGGGCGTGTGAAGCGGGTTGAGTGAAGAGGGCTTCATCGTAACACCCTGGGAGGTAAAGGGTGAAGTAGACTACGATAAGCTCATCAGAGACTTCGGCACACAACCCATCGACGAAGAACTGTTAAAAAGAGTGGAGAAGCACACAGGAACACTCCATCTACTATTTAGGAGAAAGGTCTTCTTCAGCCACAGAGACTTCGACTGGATACTCGATAAATATGAGAACGGTGAGAAATTCGCATTATATACAGGCAGAGGACCCTCGGGGCATACACACATAGGGCACCTCGTGCCTTGGATTCTTACCCAGCATCTACAAGAGAAGTTCGACGCGGAGCTATACTTCCAGATGACAGATGATGAAAAGTATCTTCACGACCCCTCCCTCTCCCTCAAAACCAGCATACACTTCACCTACGAGAATGCGCTCGATGTTATTGCGTGCGGCTTCGAAAAAGGGAAGACCTTCATATTCTCCGATGTACACTACGCTAAGACGCTTTATGGTATAGCGGTTCAAGTTGCGAAGCACGTAACCACCTCAACCATAAAGGCGGTCTTCGGCTTCACCGACAGCACCAACATCGGCATGATCTTCTTCCCGGCTATCCAAGCCGCCCCCTGCTTCCTACCCTCCGTCCTAAAGGGGAGAAACGTCCCTGTACTAATACCCGCAGCCATAGATCAAGACAACTACTGGAGAGGTGTAGCACGTGAAGTAGCGCCTAAACTCGGCTTCTACAAACCTGCGCAGCTACACTCCAAGTTTCTACCCGGCCTTGGGAAAGGGGGGAAGATGAGCGCAAGCGAACCTGAAACAGCGATATATACGGTAGATCCACCAGAAGTTGTAACGAAGAAGGTTATGAACGCCTACACAGGAGGTAGAGCTACGGTTGAGGAGCAGCGCAAGCTAGGTGGTCAACCAGAAATCTGCCCAGTCTACCACTACTACCATATGCTCTTTGAGCCGGATGACAAAGCGCTCTACGAAATCTATTCATCCTGCAGATCAGGCAACCTACTCTGCGGCGAATGTAAGAGTAGGTTGGCTGGGAAAGTCAGAACGTTCTTGGCTGAGCATCAAAGGAGGCGTGAGAAGGCGAAAGATCATCTTCAAGAATACTTTTTAAAAGATTGACCAACACACTTATCTACTAAAATAAGTTGGCTAAAGGATAGGTGGTGGCTAAAGATTGCACGGGAGAAACTACAGAATTCCAAGCGGGATGCCTACTGTGAGGAAGGAGTATCTCCCAGGAGCGCCCAACCCCAAGGTTGCGAAGTTCTCCTTGGGGAATGCGAAGGGTGACTACGACTATAAGCTTCAGCTGATCGCTAAAGCGAGATGCCAGATTAGACACAACGCGCTGGAAGCTGCTAGAGTCGCCGCTAACAAGAAGCTCGCAAAGATAGGTGAAGACAGATACTTTCTCCAAGTAAAGGTGTATCCTCATGTGATATTAAGAGAGAATAAGATGATAGCGACAGCGGGGGCTGACAGGCTCCAGGAAGGCATGAGAAAAGCTTATGGTAAACCTGTGGGGTTAGCAGCTCGAGTAGATGACGGCACGGTGCTTCTTGAAGTGAGCGTATATGCTAACGACGTCGAGGCCGCGAAAGAGGCTCTAAAAGGCGCAGCGAGCAAGCTACCAGTTAAGACATCTATAGAGGTTCTTCCTCTTAAGGAGGCCGAGCAGCAAGCAAAGACCTAAGTACATCGCACCACATGAAAAATATGTGGTGTTGATTAGATTAGATACAGCCAAAGTCTTTGAGGAAGTAGAGCGGCTGAAACCCGAAACGGTTCTCATAGTCGCACCAGACGGTTTGCTGAAAGAAGCTCAGACTCTAGCATCTACACTTGAGGCTAGAGGTGTGGAAGCCGTGGTATCTGGTGAACCGTGTTATGGCGCGTGTGACTTAAAAGAAGATGTTGCTGAAGCGATCAAGGCTGATCTGATACTACACATAGGGCATACGCTTCGCATAAACAGAGCGGGCAAAAGAACCATCTTCATAGCTGCAGAAGACGATATCGGGTTCAATAAGGTAATAGAGAAGGCTGCTCAGAGCCTAAAGCGTTTCAAGAAGATAGGGCTCTATACGATAAGCCAGTATCTACATAGACTATCAGAGGCTAAGAAGCTCTTCGAGGACCACGGGTTTGAGGTGAAGATTAGTCAAGGTGGGAAGCTCTCTTATGGGCAGATAATCGGTTGCGAGTTTCAACCAGCCTATTTAATAAAAGATGAGGTCGATGCCTTTATCTTTCTCGGGCAGAGTAGATTCCACGCAGCTGCGCTAGCGTTATCGACATGTAAGCCAACCTATATGCTTGACCCGTATCTAGAGGAGGTTATCGACGTCACCCCCTTGGCTGAGGATCTTTGGAAGAAGAGTTTGCTCGCGGTCTACAAGGCTCGAGAGGCTGAGAAGTTCGGCATCATAATAGGGTTGAGGGAGGGGCAGATGAAGATTGGGCAAGCGAAGCATATAAGAGAAGAGCTCGCTAAGCACGGCAAGGAAAGCACACTAATAGCGATGCGTGAAATATCGGCTGAGCGGATAAATACCTTCACTTGGTTTGACGCGTTCATACAGACCGCTTGCCCCAGAATATCAGTAGACGGCTCCGGCTTCAACAGGCCCGTACTCTCAATACCTCAAGCCTACGCCCTACTGAACCTACTCAAAGGGAAAGATGTTGGCGACTTTCTAAGCATACCTACCTGGGTTTAGAGGAACTGTGTACGTTTATAAGGGCGATTAAAGCAAGAATAATTTGAGAATTCGGTTGGCTGATATCAAAAATAAAAAGGAGCTTTCAGTGAGAGGTGTTTGATACGGCTAAAGACCCTGTTTGTGGTATGTTTGTTGAAGAGAGCCCTGAGGCTCTCAAGGCTGAGGTCAGAGGAACAGTATACTACTTCTGCAGCGAGGGATGCTTAAGAACCTTCCTTAGACCAGAAATCGAGCACAGAAACATCTTGCTTACGACAATCTTCAGCTTCGCACTAGGCGTACCTATATTCATTTTAGGTATGAGCGACGTAGTGGGGTTGGCGGCTCTAAACAAAGGGAATCTTAACCTACTCCTCTTCGCATTAGCCACACCCGTCCAATTCATAGCAGGGAGAAGGTTTTACGCTGGCCTCTTACACGCCTTGAGGGCTAAAGCAGCCAACATGGATACACTTATTGCAATAGGTACAACAGCGGCGTGGGGATACAGCACCATCGTAACATTCCTACCCCAGGTGGTGCCTGCAGAAGCCAGAGTCGTCTACTTTGAAACCTCGGCTCTGATAATCGGGTTTATTCTGCTCGGTAGGCTTCTTGAGAGTAAGATGAGGAGGAGGGCTTCAGATGCTATCCGCAAACTGATGGATCTGCAGCCTAAGGTGGCGACCGTAATTAGGGGTGGATCTTTGATTGAGGTTCCTGTTGAAGAGGTTAAGGTGGGCGATCTTCTACTTGTGAAGCCTGGTGAAAGGATACCAGTAGATGGCGTAGTTGAGGAAGGCTACTCCAGCGTCGATGAAAAGATGGTGACAGGAGAGAGCATACCTGTGGAGAAGGAAGTGGGTGATGAAGTCATAGGCTCAACGATCAACAAAAGCGGCGTGCTGAAGATCAGAGCTACTCGAGTAGGCGCGGACACAACCCTCTCGCAGATAATAAGGTTAGTTGAGGAAGCAGCTGCTGCGAAAGCACCTATAGAGCGTTTAGCAGATCGAGTTGCAAGCTACTTTGTACCCGCTGTGATCTCAATCTCCATTCTTTCATTTGCTGCTTGGCTGATTCTCGCATCCAACTTCATAAAAGCATTCACATCGCTTGTTGCCGTCTTGATCATAGCTTGCCCATGCGCACTCGGATTAGCAACGCCAGCAGCCATCGTAGTCGGGACTGGAAAGGGCGCTGAAAAGGGTATACTGATAAAGGGGGGAGAGCATCTTGAGAAGGCAGGAAGAGTGGACACAATAGTCTTCGACAAAACCGGAACGCTGACCAAAGGCGTACCAGCGGTCACAGATATAGTAGCAGAAGATGATCCAAGAGAGGTTCTACGCTTAGCAGCTGTTGCTGAGAAGAACTCAGAACACCCGATAGCAGAGGCGGTAGTAAAGAAGGCAGAAGAGTTAGGCTTGAAGGCAGTTGAGCCGAGTAGTTTTGAAGCGTTACCAGGCTTGGGTGTAAAAGCCCGTCTTGACGGCACTGAAATTCTTGTAGGTAACCGTAGGCTCTTAGCTGAGCGAGGGGTCTCTGTTGAAAGATTTAGAGAAGCTGCTGAGCAGCTATCTTACGAAGGAAAGACCGTGATCCACGTAGCTGCTTCAGGTAAGCTGATCGGCTTGATAGCAGTTGCAGACACTTTAAAGGAGGGTGCCAAGGATGCAGTAAATGGGTTGAAGGCTCTTGGCTTGAAGGTGCTTATGCTCACAGGAGACCATAGAACGACAGCTGAGGCAGTGGCTAGAGAGCTAGGTGTGGATGAGGTTCTGGCTGAGGTCTTACCAGCCGATAAAGCTTCTGTCATCAAGAACCTTCAGCAAGAAGGTAGGGTCGTAGCCATGGTAGGCGATGGTGTAAACGATGCGCCAGCCTTGGCTCAATCAGATTTGGGTATAGCGATAGGGAGCGGCACAGATGTTGCGGTGGAGGCAGCTGGCATAGTGCTGATCAAAGACGATCCAAGAGATGTCGCTGAGGCGATAAAACTGAGCAGAAGAACCCTTAGGAAGATTAGACAGAACCTGTTCTGGGCCTTCGCATACAACACAGCCTTCATACCAGTAGCCGCAGTAGGGCTGCTAAGCCCCATCTTCGCTGCGATAGCGATGAGCCTGAGCTCCGTTAGCGTAGTCGCAAACTCTTTAACCTTAAAAAGAGGTTAGCTGATGGGATGTATGAGCGGTAGTTGGCTAAAGACCCGGTATGCGGGATGAATGTTGACGAGAAGAAGGCTAAGTTTAAATCAGAGTATAGAGGTGTAACATACTACTTCTGCTGCATAGCGTGTAAAGACGCTTTCGACAAAAACCCACAGAAATATGTTAAGTAGAGGTCAAATCTTCCTTTATATTCCTTAAGCGCGACTTTAATCCATTAAGTTCATTCTGTATCGTTCTAAGCTCATCGAGTAAAGGTGTGAAGATCTTTATGGTTTCTCCACTCGCACCTTCTTTATCTCCGCTAAGTGGTTGAGGTGGTTCGAGGTTAGAGGGTGTTTCCGATTTTGTCTTAATTATAGTTGCTACTTTAAGGATCTCTTGCTTAGCTTTTTCCTCATTTAAGCTAATTTTTGTCTCATTTGTCGCCTTTGCCTTTGGCTGCTCTCTATCTTTTTCCACATTCCTCGGCTCCTCGACTTTAACTTCTTGCTTTGATTCCATCGATTCTAATGTTTGCTGCTCTGCTTGCTTAGCCTCGGCTTCTTTTACTCGCTGCTCTGTCTGCTCAAGCTTCTTTACCTTAGACTCGCTTTCATTTTTTGTTTGAGTTACGGTCTGCGTTTTCAGGATTTCAAGCAGCGTCTTCATGATAAAGTAGGAGGGTGAGGCTGCTATGAGATAGACGAGTAAGGTGTAGAGGTTTAGGGTTGGATTAACGACACCAAGTGTTGTCAACGTGAGTAGTAGGGCTGAGCCTAGCGATAGGATAGTGCTTAGGGTTAGTACTGCTGCTGTCAATAGTGTTTTCAAGGTATCACCGCCCCTACCTTAGATTCAAAACCAGCAAACAAGCTGAGCACGTTGACGGCGAACGTCTGGCAGATTGCCACACCCAACCCTGAGACGAGCAGAAATAGACCCAAGTTATAATATAGGTTGAAAAGAGTGCTACCGTCTGTAAAGTAGATGGCTGCTGAGCTTATCACCGCTAAAGCGAAGAGCAGTGTGAAGTTGAAGAAGACGAGTAGATGCAGGTCCACAGGACTAACAAAGCGGATCGGTGCTGCAGATGGTATGGAGGCGAATCGGTTAAGAATCTCTATGAGAACAGTGGTCATAGTTAGGATGGCTACGAGGGTGCCTTGGATTGGGAAGACTAGACCTTTTAGATAATTCGCCGCTTGCTCACGTCTAGCTCTTCTGACGAGCTCTTCATTGACCCAATCGGCTATTGTTAAACACACCTCATTCATCTTCCCACCTATCTTCGTTGAGGCTAGAAGTATCTGTGTAAAGTCTGATATGAGTCTGCTACCTGTTTCAGCAGCGAAGTTTAGCCAGCAGACGTTGCTATCAAACCCCAGAGTTAGTCTTGAGAGAAGTTTCTTTATGTGATTAGTCATTTTGCCGAATTCACTTTGTGCTATCAACCTAATCCCCTGGGTTAGTGTACCTGCGGCTGCCACCGCTTCACCCAAAACTTTTATGAAGAGCATAAATTGGCTCTCGAAGTTCCTTATCTGCTTAACTTCCCTTAGACCAAATTTGCCTAACGTGAATAAAGCTGCACCGCTTAAAGCCATTAAAGACCACCCATAGAAACTTAGACCCAGCTGATGCAGAATGTAGAAGCAGATAGGTGTCAGAACCAGTAGAGTTACGTAAAGAATCTTGCCAAGTTTTAGGAGATAGGTTAATCTAGGCGGTCTGCATTCTAGATCAGTCACCACCTCATATCTTGGGCTGACTTTAGCTATAAGAAATGTAAGAGCAGCGGCTGCGGCTGGGACTCCTATTAATGTTAGCTGGAGGCTCTGGGTAGCGGAAGCCGTACCTAGTAGTGTGGAGACTGAGATCATAGAAACTGAGATAACCGTGCCCGCTGTAATAAGTGCAGAATATGCTTCACCCATCCACCTCAATCTATCTATCAGATTCAGATGCTCTCTTTGGCTTGTAATGATGAACTTGGTGTGCTCTATCTTCATAAAATCTTTGAAGTACGTGCCGACACTAAGAGCTTGAGAGAGCCTAAGTAAAAAGGCGCTGACTTTGCGATCCTTGAATAGTTTTGCAGCCACGCTCAAGGCGTATTCCTGCTTATAATTCCATTTATCGATCATCAAATCGAGTTTTTTGAAGAGGTTTTGGAACCCAGCTAAAGGTGTTATGGGCGAACTTCTGATGATACCCAGTATGTAGTGTAGTGGTTGATTGGAGGAGGCTGCTAGGTAAAGGAGCAAAATTAATAGGGGAAACTCCGCTCTTCCCCTCTGCTTACCTTCGATGCTTGATCTAACTCGTATGACCTTACTTACTGCCTCAATTTTCATCGAGCCTTCACCACTTCGAGGAGCTTTCCCTTACGCATCAACTCAAGCGCTCTTTCGATTCCAAGCGCCTTTATCGTCTTCAAGGTGAACCATAAGTCAAAGTAGTCTGTAACACCAGCCTCAGCAAGTAGCCTAAGCAGCTCAGCCCTCATTCGAAGGTGGTTGTAAATTTCCCTCACCTCACGCTTCGAGTAACCGTAGAAGACCGCCAGCTTATTTTCGAGTAGGTAGCTTGTACCCTCGCCTCTGAACAGAAACGCATCTGTTAGCGGGTCCCAAGTGAAGATCTCGATGTAATTAAATCGGTCTTCTACGGAATCATAGCCAAGTATCTCGTTTATACTTAATACTCTACGCTCGATCTTCCCCGTCTTCGGAACCTTTACAGCGCTTTGTATAACGACCGCGCCTATATTGTCTATGTAGGTCTTAGGCACTTCTATCGGCGAGCCCGTAAGCCTCTGTATGAGCTTCTGCACAGTAGCTGCGTGGAAAGTGGCTATAACTGGGTGGCCTGTCTGCATAGCTTGGAAAGCTACATTACCCTCACGCCCACGAATCTCCCCAACTATAATGTAGTTTGGTCTCTGTCTCAACGCAGCTTTAAGAAGGGTGAAAAGGTCGATCTTACCTTCATCCCCTTCGCCCTCCTTGGTCACCTCTCTTATCCAGTTTTCGTGAGGCACAGTAACCTCAGGAGTATCCTCAACACTAACGATCTTAGCCGTAGGGTTTATGAAAGCACAGAGTGCATTCAAAGTCGTTGTTTTTCCAGAGGCGGTTTCACCACAAACCCACACACTTATACCAAACTCTAACAGCATCCAAAGGTAGGCTGCTGGGAGATAACTTATCGTATTCCATAGGCAGAGTTGGGTTATGCTTATCGGTATCTTAGAGAATTTTCTAATGGTGAAATTCGTACCATGTCTGCTGATCTCGCTCCCGTAGACTATGTTTATCCTTGAACCATCTGGAAGCGTGCCATCCACTATTGGGTTCCTATAGCTTATAGGTCGCCCTATACGCTCGGCCAACCTCTTAACATATTCATCAAGCTGTTCTTGGTCATCGAAACGTAGGCTGCTTACACAGCTACCAAAAACCTTATGCTCAACAAAGACTGGCCCGAGGCCATTAAAGGAGATATCCTCAATATATGGATCTTTTATCATAGGTTCAAGGGGACCTACACCTATCTTGTCCCTTACTAGCAGATACTCAAGCAGCTCTTTAGTCTTCTCATTCACTAAGAATGTCGGGTTCTTCCCCTTAGTGATGCGGTAAGTAAGATCCTTTAAGGAGTTGTCTACTTTCAGGGTGCTGTCGATAAGCTTACTTAATGCCGCTTTCTTCTCCTCTATATTCCTGTAAATATGTTCTTCATCGAGTTTGTAAGCGAAGATGTTTTCTAGCGTATTCATAATTTGCGTTAAATCTTGACCACGGGTAGGCTCGATGATAATGTATCTAGCCCGCTCCATGCTTTTCTGCCTGAAGATATGTATGAACACCTCTTCAGAGACAGGGTAGATCAGATTAACTTCTTCTTTGTTTAGCCTCTTATCCAAAGTAAGAAACCAAGCCGGTGTGCTGATATTATCTTCCCCAAGCTTGCTCAGATACTGGTTTAAATACGGTCTCCTCGCTAAAACCTCTTGGAGATCGGTTGGAAACGTGTTTACGTGCTCACTTTTCTCTCCACCCATACCCTTACGCCCTCGTCTGCGAATACGGGATGACCTTTACCCCAAAAGCAGGGTCCACTTCAAACGCTACGACCACGGAACCCGCCCCACTAGTTACGCCTCTAAGCTTAGAGGCGAAGAGTATTCTAACGATTCTATCTCCCACAGTCTTAATTTCTAATGTAAGATGAGCGTCACATATAGATCTGACTCTAATCAAAAGGTCTTGAGGAAAAGCATAGGGGTGAACGGTCAAGACTACCGTTTTATGCTGTTTATCGCAAATATTGCGTAGACTTGAAAAGAATGTTAGAACACCTTCATCGTCTGCGTATGTTATCATATATGTTAAGGAATCAACTATAACAACATCAGCCAAACACCTCTCCGTCAGATACTTTATTATGATCTCTAAGAGGCGGTTCGCTCGCTCTCTCTGCCACTCGATATTTTCAACATGCAGGGTGTAAATCTTCAAATACTTTGTAAGGAAATAAGGTCTAACATCAAAAGATAGACTTAGCATCTGCGAAATAAGACTCTTAACAGTATTCTCAGTCGTCATATATGTGACCTTCAAGCCGCTACGTAACGCACCATATGTGAGCTGCTGAGCAAACACACTCTTCCCAGTATCATTTGCACCTTCGATCAACATCAAAGTAGGTACAGGAATATCGCCTAGCTTCTGCTGAAGCTCGTTATTATGCCAACTGATAATCTTGGGTTGAGGTAGGATAGTTTCCTTACTTAACCGCCATCACCCCACACGCACTTGTAGGCAGATCCAGTAGAATGTAGAAGTACCCCAAACCAACGTCTGGCTCAAAATAGGGTAAATCGTCTTGGGCGAATTCAACGATCAACGATAAGGTTTCTCCGCTGTTCCAAGCACCGCATTTCAAAGACATATCAAGGGGGTCTATGATGTCGTTGTAAACTGATGACACAAACCATCTTGTAGATTGGGGGTAATGTGAGTAGGGGATCCTCTTTACAGTAGGCGCGAGTGTATGGTTGTTCGATGTGCCGCGAACTATCTTCACATAAGCTATTATTAGGTTGCTGTGAAGGAGATCAGGCGCTCTAACCCCGCCAAGGGCCAGATAGGTGGCATTAAAAGAAACTTCTTCGATCAGAGTACCGTTATGCCGCTTCACTCTGAAGTCTGCTAGGCGAATCAGATTTGTCTCAACATAGGTGGTGTATGATATTTCGGAGAGTTCTAAACTGCGGCTTAATTTAAGATCGGCAGCATTTACAGAGAAAGATATGTAGTTAAACAGCAATAAGAAGAGGATGCCAAATAGCAGTAGCGAAGATAGGCTACCCAACACCCACCACCTTTGCGCCGCTAGGTGTTGCGAACAGCATAGCTGAAGAATGGTTGGCATCTAAAGTGCAAGTGGAAGGTAGTTTGGCAATAACAAGCATAGCCTCGCCGGGATCAAGGTGACCGCTTGATGTGGTTAGATTGAATGGGTTGATGCCTTCACCTAAGCTGTCTCCACTATATACGCCGCCAACATACCAGCAGCCTTCTGCTCTCTGTGTGTTATAGGGTAACCAGTAGGAGGAGTAGCTGCTTGCTTTTAGATCATAAAAGGCTACGATTACATCGCATTGAGTGAAGGTGTTGACTGGGAGCGGTATTAGACCAGTATTTTTGATGCGTGCTGTAATTGTTTGTGGACTCTTTTCAACGATCAAGAGAGTATATGCTTCTTTTACCTTCCTCTCCTCCATAGTAATACGTTGAATGACATCTTCAGCTTCGGTTGCGTAGTTAACATAGTTCCCCTCCAAGATTATTATGTTGACCCATAGCAAGAGGAGCGAAGTTAAGGCGATCGCGGCGAGAACCGCGAACCCAGACACATAACCCGCCTCCTAAATTGTGAAGGTGTACTCGCTGTATACGCCGTTGTAGGTGACGTATCTAACATAGTAGTCTCCTGCAGATAGTGTTGAATTGCTGTTCACCGTTACTTCTATGGTCTCAGAGGGGTCCCAAACGCCATCACCGTCTCTATCATTCACTAAACCATAGACCCAAGTCGGTGGGGTTGAGTCGTAAGGGATTCTTTCGAAGAGACCGCGTGGTCCGAAGAATAAGTCGGCTTTATTTCCTATAAGGGTTGGGTGGATAGGTTCGACACCTATGTTTTTGATCCAAAGTTTGACCGCTGTGTCGTTGTATTGGGCGGCGAAGACTATATCTACACGTGTGCCAAGTTTTATCTTGAGATCTGCTGTTTTCTCTCTTTCGATGTCAACAACTCGTTGTAGGCTGCCGAATATCGAGGCTGAGAAGATGGATACCGCTATGACGACAGCGATTGTTATGTAAACTTCAGATACCACAGTGCTTGAAGCCAAATCTGCTGATCACCTGCTGGTTACCTAACGTTGCCAGATTTTCGAAGCCTATTCAGCAGAATCAAGAGAAGAGGTAATACTGGGTCATTAGGTTGGTTGGAGAGTTTGTAGAGGATGTAGAGTGTAAGGAGATGCTCCTCTAACCCGACGCCATCTAAAGCCCCCTTCCTGTTAATTGTAAGCTTATCCACGGCCTCCTCAATAGTTTTGGCGAGCTCTCTGCTTATCCAGCCATCTTTAACATATTCAGCAAGAACCCTCATCAACTCCTCTCTATCGAAGACTTCAAGCAGCAGGTTTGAAACTACAAGTATGTTAAACTGATGCTGCCACTCCTCTGCATTAATCCTAAAGCCGTCGCTGCCATCAAAGTTTTTGTTAGTGCCTTTCTTTGCAGCAGCGCTTCCTAGCTCTCGATCTTCGCTGCCATCTCTGTTAGCAGCTTCTTTAACCGCTTCTTCTACCGCTTTGTTAGCGCTTCCCTCTTCTTTTTTGTCGTCCTTTGGGTTTATTGCTTCGATCATTTTTGATATGTAGTTGAAGGGGTTTTCAAGTTCTGCTATTGTGCTTCTTAGATCTGTTAGGGTTGTGTAGAGAGGCTCCCGTATCTCTTGTATCTCTTTTTCAATAGCCTTTACTTTCTTTTCTAACTCAGATATCTCACTGCTGCTCAAAGTAGAGGCTCACACCCGCTTTCGCTTCTCTTTTCTACAAGCTTGCTTAGTAGTGTAGTAACCTCAGCTCTAGCCACATTCAACCCAAGTGAGGCTAAGCCCAGTACATCCGAATCTGGGAGGATTAAGCAGAGATACGTGGTTGGGGTGCTTAAGACCCGCCCAACAGCTATGCCAGCTTGCTGAGTAGCGATAAGAACATAGTCTAAACACCCTACACCGTTACTCTCAAATAAGCTATCTACTGATATTATCAGCTGGGTGACTTTAGATAGGAGGGGTGCATTAGAGCGATGACCGATTCCGAAGAGTAACCCTTTTTTATCATAAAGGGCGCAAGCGTTAGCGCCTAACTCAGTTTTAAGTGTGTTGAGGATGCTTCTAAGTCCGTCTACAAGAGCCTGATGCTTCAAACTTTCTCCACCTCTTTAATCTTGAATTCGCACACGCTGCTTCCTTTAGTCACGCAGCGGCTCTCTTCGACTTCAACTTCAAACCCTTTAACGTGCTTCAAATACCTCTGGAATACTCCGCGAACGAGATAGCAGCCTATGGAGCCGCCTTCAGCTAGCGGCAGAGGTTTTGTGGAGATGGCGAGGCTGCTTATGCATACGCTATCTTCTATTTTGACTCTACCAAGATTGTTTTCGGCGAAGAAATCTACTATAGCCTCTTTTAGTTCCAAAAGGTCACTATTGTGTTTTTCGAGCAGATTATCTACTAATCTTGCGCCTAGATGGTAAAAGAGGACAGCTGCACCAATAGGTCCTAGTAGGTTTGGTAAGATGGTTTGTAGTGTGTCGACTAGGTTGCTGCTCGAATCGGTATCTTTCTCTCTTATGGCGTAGAGTGGTTGGGGGTCTTCTCCTACAACTGCCACTAACCCAAGCATACCTACCCCGCCTTTATTATGGAAGTCGCATCTATATAAGTTTTAAATCCGACATAAAACTTATCTATATGCTACACGGATATTCTACCGACCGATATGACGCGGGAGAAGAATAAACTAAGTTGGCGCACCCAGCGAAGAGGGCTCACAGGGCTAGAGACAGCGATAATCCTAATAGCATTCGTCATCGTCGCCTCAGCCTTCGCCTTCACCGTGCTGAACATAGGCTTCCAGTCTACACAAAAGAGCCAAGAAGTCATCGCAGCAGGCATCGAGGAAGCGTCATCAGTTATGGAGATAGACGGCGCAGTAATAGCAAAAAGTGACGGAACTACGTTACATAATGTGAGCTTCGTCATAAAGCTCTCAGCCGGGAAATCTCCAGTTGACCTTAGCCAAGATAAGCTCGTAATAACCTGGACCAGCAAAAACAAGCACGAAGACAACATCTACGATGGTACAAAAGCAAGCGTACAGGCTATATTTGCAGATGATACCGACATGTATCTCAGATATGGTGACAAATACAAGGTCTTTATAGATGTACAGCAGATAGGCGACGATCTCGGAGCAAACGACGAATTCAAGATTGAGCTGAAGCCTCCTAAAGGTGCGGTGCTCACCTTAGCCAGAAGACTGCCTCCTGCCTTGGATCCGGTGATGTTCCTAGGGTGAAGGGGTGCCCTTAAGAGGAGGAGGAAGGTTGGAGTGGGTTGACGTGCTGGCTCAAGCGGCTTCGGCCATCCTAGCCTTACTCCTCCTCACATCCTTTTTCTTTTTAGGTAGGCTTTTTAAGGGCTCTGCTTTTAGCCGTGGGTTGAGCTTCTTCTTTGTTGGTGCCCTCTTACTTTTGATTCGTCCGAGCGTCTTGATTCTGCTAAGCTTCTTTGATGCTGTTTGGCTCTTTGGTTGGTTGGATGTAGCTACCACTGCTGTTTTCGCCGCTGGGCTTCTGTTAATCAAGAGTCCTCTTGAGCGTCTTGTGGGGAGGGCGTTGGATCAGAGTGTTATCCGTCAACTTAATTTAGAGGAAGATTCTTCTATGTGATGATGGTGGGTCTGAACCACTTCATCTTGGTGGTGAAGGATCATAGGTGCGGCGATGCTGTGGTTGATGCTTTCAC
>Ga0272449_1002022_pt1 | contig 19508 bp, 24 predicted proteins | sample YNPCB0241_FD_198679 | JGI IMG/M metagenome (GOLD analysis project Ga0272449, IMG submission 198679) | Hot spring sediment microbial communities from Yellowstone National Park, WY, United States - YNP-CB-024-1 | ecosystem: Environmental > Aquatic > Thermal springs > Hot (42-90C) > Sediment... | reverse complement strand
AGATTAAAGGAAAAGAAAAATAGTAAAATAATAGTAGAGGAGTTAGAAGTTTATGCATAGATTTCAGGGACATTTTTTTGATCTAACGAATCTTACTTCAGGGACATCAAATTTTGATCTAACACCGAATTTACTAAAAAATTATGTATAATATTTTTGTTATCTGATTTTGAATTTGATTTTGAATTTTAAAACTTAAAACAAAAGAGGTACGTTATGTTAACAAAAAATGACAAGCAGAAAATAATAGAAAAGTTCGGTAAAAACCCATCTGACAGCGGATCGCCAAAGGTTCAGATAGCGCTGTTAACAGAAAGGATAAAGTATCTAACAGAGCATCTTGCGAAAAATCCAAAGGACTTTTCAACAAGAAGGACTCTCTCAATACTTGTATCAAGGAGAAAATCACTCCTTTCATACTTTAAAAGGAAAAATAAAGAAGAGTATCTGAAACTTATAGAACAACTTCAAATAAAAGACAAAGAATAAAAGGATTATGGAGAGTGAAATTACAAGAATTGAAGGCAAAATTGGAAGAGATATAGTTTCTTTTGAGTCAGGTCTGGTGGCAAAACAGGCAAATGGAGCAGTAATTATCAAACTTGGTGATAATATGGTTTTAAGCACCGCAGTTGCAGCAAAAAAACCAAGAGCCGAACCACCTGAGTTCGTCCCATTGACTGTTGAGTATAAAGAAAGGACATATGCTGCTGGAAAAATACCTGGTGGATTTTTTAAAAGAGAAGGGAAACCAAGAGAAAAAGAGATACTTGCAGCAAGATTAACCGATAGAGCAATAAGACCGCTTTTCCCAGATTATTACAACACAGAAACGCAGGTTGTCTCAATGGTTCTTTCAAGCGATGGAGAGATAGACCCTGATGTTCTTTCTATAAACTCTGCCTCACTTGCTTTGATGATTTCAGATATTCCATTTAATGGACCTGTTGGAGCGGTAAGAATTGCAAAGATAAATGGAAAATATGTTATAAATCCGACATTTGATGAAAGGAAAAATGCTGAACTTGAACTTGTTGTTGCAGGAACAGTAGATAATATACTAATGGTTGAGGGAGGTGGAAATCAGGCACCATACACTGAACTTCTCCAAGCAATGAAACATGCACAAACCGAGATAAAGAAACTATGCAACATCCAGAAGGAGTTTGCATCAAAAATAAGCAAACCAAAGTTTGAGATTGCAATCCCAGCAGTAAGAGAAGAAATAAAAAATGAAGTAAAAAACATAGAAAGCGATATAAGAATTTTTCTTGAGAGTTATCCGACAAAAAAGCAGATAAATGAAAAACTATCAAATCTAAAGGAAGAATTGATAAATAAATTCAAAGAGCAGTTTAAAGATGATACCACCATAGAATATCAGGTAAAGACACTTATAGATGATATAGTATACAGAATATCAAGGGATATAGTCCTTACAAGAAAGATAAGAATAGATGGAAGAAAATTTGACGAAATAAGAAAAATATTTATAAAGGTGGGGTATCTTCCAAGAGCACATGGTTCTGCACTTTTCACAAGAGGTGAGACACAGACAATTGCAACAACAACACTTGGGACAAAAGAGGACCAGCAGATACTTGATGAACTTGAAGGGAAAACCTTAGACAGATTTATGCTTCATTATAATTTTCCAGGATTTTCAACAGGTGAGGTAAAGCCAGACAAAGGTCCGTCAAGAAGGGAAATAGGACATGGAAACCTTGCAAAAAGAGCATTACTTCCTTTAATACCATCTGAAGATGAGTTTCCATACACAATAAGGGTTGTTTCGGATATTCTTGAATCAAACGGTTCTTCATCTATGGCAACGGTATGTGGTGGCTCACTTTCACTTTTTGATGCAGGCGTTCCAATGAAAGCGGCATGTGCTGGAATTGCAATGGGTTTGATAACTGATAATGATAGATATGCAATACTTTCTGATATTGCAGGACTTGAAGACCATTTTGGTGATATGGATTTCAAACTTGCAGGGACAAGAAAAGGAATAAACGCATTTCAGATGGATGTTAAACTTCAAAGCGGAATTCCAATAGAAATACTTAAAGAGGCGATAGAACAGGCTGTTAGAGGTATAAACTACATACTTGATATTATGGATAGAGAAATCTCAAAACCGAGAGAGAAAATCTCTGATTATGCTCCAAGAATTCTAAAACTTCCTGTCTCAAAGGATAAGATTGGTCTAATAATTGGAACTGGAGGAAAGACGATAAAAAATATAATAGAGCAGTCCGGGGTAACAATTGATATAAATGATACTGATGGCTATATGTTTATATCCGGTCCAAATCAACAATCAATAGATACTGCAAAAAAGATGATAGATGAGATAACCCTTGATGTGGAACTTGGAAAAGTATACAAAGGAAAGGTTGTGGATATAAGAGAGTTTGGAGCAATGGTTGAGATACTTCCAGGGAAAATAGGTCTTCTTCATATATCCGAGATAGATAACAGGAGAATAAGAAAAGTTGAGGATGTTCTTAAAATTGGAGATATAGTTGAGGTTAAAGTAATAGAAATAGATGAACTTGGAAGACCAAGATTATCAAGGAAGGCACTCCTCTAAGATAAGGAGGTATAAATGCTAATAAAAAAGAAAAAAAATGGAAACGATTATCTTGATGAGATTAAAAAAGCATATGATTTTATGGTTCAGAATAATCTTGATATGATTGAGTATTCAGATGATGATGGACGGTATGTAAAACTTGTAAGAAAAACAGCCAAGGCAGAAAATATCCAGATACTTCCCATAGCACAAGGACAAGGGTTGTCGCAACCAATACCTCAAAATACAAAAACAACAACACAGACACAAGAAATACAGGGATTAACCATAAATGCTCCTATGTCTGGAATTTTTTACAGAGCATCTTCCCCATCAAGCCCGCCTTATGTGAGAGAGGGTGATGTTGTTGAACCAAACACTGTAATATGCCTTATAGAAGCAATGAAGGTATTTAATGAAATAAAGGCGGAGTATAAATTCAAGGTTTTAAAATGCATAGCGGAAAATGGAAAGTTTGTAAATGAGGGTGACCCATTATTTCTAATTGAAAAACTATGAACGATGCAATAAACCAATCAGTAATAGATAACGCCAGAAAAATTGTTGAACTTCTAAAAGAAAACAATAACAGGATGAGTTCCTGGGATATAAAACTTAAATTAGGGTACTCAAACTCGATGCTTTATATGGCTATAGGATATCTTGTCTCAAATAATAAAATTAATGTTTATTCCAAGGATTTGATATATATAATTGAACTTATTAATCCTTAAATGTATCGCACACACACAACCGCAGGTAATAAAAAAAATAAAATATCATACATTGTGATTACAAGTATTTCAATTGCTTTTTCTCTGTGGCTTTTCTGGATAATAATAAACCCTTCGCAAAAAGGAACTATAGGAAACTTCGTTTTTGAAAATCTATTCAGTTTTATGGGATATTCGATATATCTTTTCCCATTTCTGTTCTTCTATGGGATTTTAAGGTTGCTCATAAAATCTACAAAGGCACCTAAAGGTATAATTACAATGCTCTTAGGAATATCATTAATTTTATTTTTCACCTCTGTTTTGATTGAAAATTTCTCCTATTATCTCAATATAAAAAGTGGGTGGATAGGATATGCATTGGATACTCTGATGGTTAAACTCTTTGGGAAAATCGGGAGTATTTTCTTCTCGTTAGCATTTATTGTAATAGGGCTAAATATAGTATTTGATATAAAATGGTCAAAAATTTTTGAGGGTATAAAAAAAATTCTTAAAAAAGATTATGAGGAATGGCAGAAAGCAAAGGCAGAATTAAAAATAAAGTTTAACACACTGAGAGAAAAAGAAAGAAACGGAGAAAAAATTATAGCAGCAAAACCAATAGCATCCACCACAAAACTTGAGGAAAACAAAATCCAGGTTCCAACAAACCTTGAGAAAGAAAAACAAAAAATCAACCAACCAATTTCAAAAATAAATGAAAAAGAAACAAAAGATATTCACCAAAAAATACAAAACAAAAAAGAGCGACCAAAAAATTTCCTTGATTTTAAAAATTTCAAGTTTCCTGATATTGAACTTCTAAATAAAAACAAAGAGTCATATATGCCAAACAGTTATGAAATCGAGGAAGCAAAGATAAAACTTGAAGAGACACTTAAAAATTTTCAAATTGATGCCTATATATCCGGCATATATCCTGGACCTGTGATTACAAGATATGAGGTTACACCATCACCGGGTGTAAAGATCAGTTCAATAGTTTCACTTTCAAATGATATTGCCCTTGCATTGAAATCAATAGGTTCGATAAGAGCAATAGCACCAATACCTGGAAAATCTGCTATCGGCTTTGAGATACCAAATGCAAGAAGAAGCATCGTGAATTTAAGAGAGGTAATAGAAAGTTCCCAATTCAATGCAAATAGAAAAACATTAACATTTGCACTTGGAAAACACACCGATGGAAGTATAGCAATAGCAGATTTAGAGGAAATGCCACATCTTCTGGTTGCAGGAGCAACAGGAAGTGGTAAAAGTGTTTTCCTTCACTCTTTAATAATTTCAATAATCTATAGAAATACTCCAGATGAGGTCAAGTTTTTGCTAATAGATCCGAAAAGATTGGAACTTACATCATATGATGGTATTCCATATCTATATGATCCGAGGGTAAGACCACAGGATGTAAAGGTGATTACGGATGCAAAGGAAGCGGCAAAATCTCTTGTTGCTCTTACAAAGGTCATGGAAAAAAGATATAAAAAATTTGAGAGTGTTAAAGCAAAAAACATTCAATCATACAATAAATGGGCATTAGCAAATGGCGAGAGACAGGAGTTTTATATAGTAGTCGTGATAGATGAACTTGCCGATTTAATCCTTCAGGCAAAAAACATGGTTGAGGAGGCAATCCAGAGATTGACACAAATGGCAAGAGCTGTAGGAATACATGTTGTTGTTGCAACGCAGAGACCTTCGGTAGATGTTATAACGGGAGTTATTAAAGCAAATCTACCAGCAAGAATTGCCCTTCAGGTAAGTTCAAAGGTTGATTCAAGGGTCATAATAGATATACCAGGTGCTGAAACACTTATAGGAAAGGGTGATATGCTTTATCTTGGTCCAAATACAAGTAAGCCGGAAAGGATACAGGGATGCTATGTAAGTGAAGAGGAAATAGAAAGGATTGTCTCTCATCTAAAAACTCAAGGTTTACCAAATTATGAGGTCCTTGAGGATGAAGAAGAAATGAGGCCTGAAGGAAAAGGTGCTTCAAGTGAGGAACTTTTGCAAGCGCTTAGATTAATTATGGAGAGGAAAAGGGTTTCACAGGACCTATTAAAAGCACATTTTGGTTCCTCAGCAAGGGCTACAAATCTGTTAAGTTTACTTGAGGTTAAAGGATTTATATACAAACCTGAGGGTACTAACAGATGGCAGATATATTTTGATAAAATAGAAGAGTATCTAAAAAATATCGAAAAAAAATAAAGGAGGTGTTTATGAAAACCTTAATTCTGATACTTTCATTCTTTACTACTACAAACATCACCTGCGGCCAAACTATTAAGGGGAGTGAAATAAAAAATGATACCTACACATATACCAGTATAAATCCATATTTGAAACTTAAAGAACTTGATGCGAGTTTAAAAACACTTAAAGCAACATTTAAACAGGAGATATACTTTAAGGTTGCTGATATAGAGCAGAATATCGAAGGTGAGATACTTTTTATAAAGCCGGAAAAACTTAAACTGATACATAAAAGACCCTATAATCAGATAATAATAATAGATTCCAAAAAAAATATTGAGATAATAAAACCCAAAGACAAACAGATTATTAGAACTTCCTGGGAAAAATGGAAGAACAATCTTGAACCAAGACTTAAAGGTCTTTTTGATTTTGGAAATTACTCATCCCTTGAAAATGATTCAAATATAACATCAAAAGAAGAGAAAGATGGATATATTATAGAGATAAATTCGAAAAAATCAGATTACAAACTAATACTCAAACTCAACAAGGATTTCTTTCCAGTTGAGAGTATACTTGATCTAAAGGATACTATTGTAAAAACCATAATAAATGAATTTGAAAAAAACATTGAAATAGATCCAAAGGAATTTGAATTTAAAAATAATGACTATGAACTAATAGAATTATGACCCTTGCAAATAAGATAACACTTACAAGAACACTCTTTGGAATAATACTCTTCTTTTTGATAAAACATGACAATCTCACACTCCTAATAATTGCGTTTGTGGTTCTTGTAATATCAACAATCTCTGATTATATAGATGGAAAAATTGCAAGGAAAACCAATACAACAACAAAATTTGGAGCAATAGTTGATCCTTTTGCAGATAAGATAATAGTTTTCTCCTGTTATCTTTCTTTCCTGGATATAAAGGAATTGAACATACCTGTATTTCCAATTTTTCTCATAATAATAAGGGAACTCTCTGTAGCATCTCTTAGGGTTTTAACTGCACTTGAAAACTATGTCCTTGGGGCAGAGCCATCGGGAAAGTTAAAAACGTTTCTTCAATTCATATCAATATATCTGATAATGATATATTTAATATTAAAAAACCTGAGTTCAAAAAAACCTGAAATTGCGGGTTTTATTTTAAACTTTTCATCGCTTCCCTCAACACTGATTATAATCACATCCATAGTAACCATTATAAGTGGAATAATTTATATAGTAAATCACTACAGTATGATATCAAAGCAATGGGGAAAAAATTAATAAATCTTATAGCAACTGGATTTTATATTAGTTATATTCCTAATTTTTTTTTCAAAAAAAAGGGAAAGTTTAGAGGGTGCGGTTTTTTTGGAACAGTTCTCGCATTTATATTTTGGTGGGTTGTTCCACAAAAACTTTTAGATTTTTTGATATTCTCTTTTATCTTTGTTTTATTTTCAATAATCATTGCAAATTTTTCATTTAAAGATGATGCTGAAAAAGATAATCCACTTATAGTAATAGATGAGATTGCTGGTTATTTTTTTTCATTTATATTTGTAGAAAAAAACCTAAAAAACGCAACTCTTCTTTTTATATTTTTTAGAATATTTGATACCTTAAAACCATTTCCCATAAAAAAACTTGAAAATATAAGACATAGAGGAACTTCCATAGTAATAGATGACCTTGTAGCAGGGCTATATGCCTCAACTGTTGTTTTTTTTATACAAAAATATATCTTTTAGTTTTCTTTATAAAATAAATCTGATGCTTAACATACATAAAAAATATGATAAAATGTAATTTGTTGAATTTTCTCTGAAGTTGTCGATATGTTGAGGACTAAAGATAACTAAAGGGAAACAAAAAATATGATAAAAAAAACTTCTGTTTCTCAATATAAGATAGAAAAAGAAGTAAACCTTTGCAAACATATGTTTTATCTAGGAGATGTATCTGAATGTTTAAAAAAAATTGAACCTAACACAATAGATTTAGTTTTTACTTCTCCGCCGTATAATGTAGGAATAAATTATGAAAGACATCATGATAAAATGTCTTATCAGGAATATTTAGAATGGTTGACAGCAGTAATAGAAGAATTATATAGTAAAACAAAAGATGATGGTAGATTTGCTATAAATATTCCTTCCATAACTGCTGATAATGAATATAAACCGCTTTTTATGGATGTATATAATATTGCTCAAAAAATAGGTTTTAAAATAAGAAATGATATTTTATGGTTTAAACATCAAGTAAGTAAACGAACTGCGTGGGGAAGTTTTCAATCGCCATCAGATCCTTATGTTGTCCAACCCTATGAGTTTATTTTAGTATTTAACAAAAAATATAAAAAACATAAAGGGAATAAGGAAAATATTGATATAACCCGAGATGAATTTATTAAATTTTCTCTAGGTTTTTGGGATATAAAACCAGAAACTAGAAAAGAGATATTAAATGCTTGCCCTGCTCCTTTTCCCGAACTCCTTGTTTACCGAATATTAAAATTTTATACTTATAAAAATGATCTTATATTAGATCCTTTTGGTGGTAGCGGAACCACAAGTTATGTAGCGGCAATTTTAGGAAGAAGGAGTATATATATTGACAATTCACAAAAATCATTTAACTTTGCTGTAAAAAGGGTAAGTAAAGTGTTGAAAGAAAATTTTGAAATAGATGAAGTAATAAAAAATTATCAAATGTATGAAAAAGAGGAATTTGATAATCAACCAACACTTTTTGAAAAAGGAAATGGATGAAATAATAAATAAATTAAAAAAGCTTGAGAAAAAACATACTATAGAGTATATAGGAAATAATCTTAATGAATTTTTAGAAACAGAAGAGATTGATAAAATACTTAAGAAATATGTTAAAAAAGGGGAATCAAGAAAAATAAGGGCTTCTTTAGATAAATTGAGGGGAGACTTATTTGAGGAAATTACTAAATTTCTTATTAACGAACATTTTAAAGAAGATAAAAGTTATAATCATATAAAAGCTGAATACCTAAACGACCTTCCCTCCCATATAAGAAACCTTGTGGAAAAAATACGACTCCACAGAGAAAGAGTAGTCCCTACAAAAACACCTGATATAGATTTAATTGTATATAGTGAGAAATACAATGATAGAATTATAATATTATCAATAAAAGGAACAGCAAGAGAGAGAATAGGACAATTTTTAAGCAATATTTTTATATTTGATAAAAAGGCAATTAGAGCAAAATATGGAAACGAATTATATTTTTTTGATAAAGATTTACCTAAATATAAAATGATTTTTATATGTTTTGAAATGGCAAAGCAAAAAGATTTTTCTTTTAAAACCGAAAGGGAATTAGAAAAAAGAATCAAATCTTCTGTAAAACAGATAGAGGTATTTCTTATAGATGATGACCAAAATGTGGGTTATGGATTATTTGTAATGAATAATTTACCCAAACTTCAAAAAGTAGGTAATTTTTCTGAACTTATTGCTAGACTTAAAAAATTTTTTCCATAATAAAAGTATAACAACGAGGAAATTGACAAAAAGAAAAATTTTATTATCCAGAACTTATGCCGCTGAAAAAGATATACTCTATAAATGAGTAAAATCTTCTTATATCCCCTTTTTTTTCAAAGGGAGATTTGAAAGATTAAGAGTGAAAGGTTAGAAGTTATTTTTTTAGTTTTGGATAGAATGAGTATCTAAAATTAAATATACCCAGATATTCGTATCCACCATCGTATTTAAGATATGATATCTGGAAATTGAGTTTCAAAAAATTTCCTAACTGAAGGTTTATCAATTTTGGGCTTAATGTGGAACCTTGAGGAAGTATTATCTCAAAACCCACAGGTGTCTTCTCATTAAAAACATAAACAACACCTGCAAAAAGTGTTGAGTTAGAAATGTATGGTTTTGAAATCCCTTTAGTAAGTTTTATTGCTGTATCGGAAAGAAACTCTGATGTCTGATATATAAATTTTGAAAAATCACCATCCGAGTAACCAGCATTTATAAAAAGGTTTGTAGTTAGATGTTTTGAAAGAACTATATAAAGTGTTGAGTATGTATCTGAGTTTTTTACCTTTATAGTGGTTTGAGGTTGATTTAATGATGGCTGAGGTGAATCCCTAAAAACAAACATTCCTTTATACCCGCTTGAAACCGCCGGAAAATTTTTTGTTTCCCTCTGGATGAGAAGTTTTCCATCCATCTCAAAAAACCATATCCCTATCCTGTCAAGATAGTTCTTCTTATCAACAGTCCAATCAAAACTGTTTTTACCATAGAGTCTTCCTATATAATATGCAGCATTAAAATCAAGCGATGGTCCTAATTCATTTATTCCATTCGACCTATATGCGGTAGGGGTTAAAACGATACCACTTATACTTATTTTTTTAGGTTTAAGTTCCCATTGCAAGGTATCTTTATTGGATAAACTTGAGTTGTTTTGTGAAATATTATCACTCGCATTTAGATTTAAAGTTGCAAATAGAATAATCAAAACAATTTTTTTCATAATATCATTATACAATATTTATAAATCTTTGACCTTATAAATCCATAATTTATCACCCACATCATTCATAATTCATCATCCAAAATCAAACATTTCTCACATCTTACTTTTTCACCCCTCACTTTTTAACCTTTCACCTGCTTACTTACTTTTCTCGCAAACCTAAAGGTTTGCCCTACAATTCATAATCCAAAATCCAAAATTCATAATTCAACATATCTAACGCCTCTTACTTCTCACTTCTTACTTTTTCACTTCCAACCTCTTTTTGCTTATATCCGTTGGGATTTTGGAAGAGAGAGTTTTATAAAATAAAAGGTCATTTTGAAGTGGTTTTTTGACTTCTGAAAGATATTTTTTAAACTCAATAAACGCAGAAATATAATCACCCATCAGATAGAAAAGTTCTGCTCTTTCTTTTATATAGAAAGAATCCTTATTAATAGAATGCAGTTTTGTTAAAAGAAATAAGGCGTTGTTGTAGTAATTAATTCTTTTATAACAGGTATATAAGCGGTAAAGTATCTCGGGATTGTCTGGATATTTTTTGTTAAGATCGTAAAGTATTTTAATCGCATCTCTATATTTTTTCATTCCAGTAAGCGAATCGGAGATATATAAAAGAATATTCTCATCCCTTTCAATTTCATATGCGATTTTAAAATTCTCATAACTTTTTTCAAAATCACCAGTATTGAAATATCCTTTTGCAAGAATAAAATATCCTTCATAATCTGTGGGGTCAAGTTCAATAGATTTTCTGGAAAACGATTTTTGACAATCATAGTTCTTTCTTTTTTCACATATAACAGCTTTTAGATTGTAAGAGGAGGTTAGTGGAAAACCAAGTTCTATTGATTTATCAAGATACTTTTCAGATAAATCATACTCACCTTTTAAAAAAAGAACTTCTGCTTTTTTATAATAAAGAAATCCATTATCACTGTGGTCTTTAAGTTTAATATCAATATACTTTAAAGCATCATCATATTTCCCAAGTTCAATCAATTCAAATATATACTTATATGAAACATCTGAAATGGAAAATTTCCAGACATAATAGAAAAAAACAAAAATAAGAAAAACAGAGAATATAGTTAAAAAAAATCTCTTCACAGAACTAAATTATACAAAAAATCAGTATTTTTTGATATTATATTATTATGAGCAAGTATGTGATAGGTTTTGTAACTACCGATACAAAAAAACTTGCAATAAGGATTGCATCCAGAATTGTTCAAGAAAAACTTGCTGCATGTGTGAATATAATTGATGGTATCAGATCTATATACAGATGGAAAGGAAAGATTGAAAAAACAAAAGAATCCCTTCTTATAATAAAGACCAGAAAAAATCTAACTAAGGATCTAATGGTGCTTATAAAAAAACTTCATACATATACAACACCAGAAATAATATTTTTTGAAATAGATGATGGGGAAAAGAATTATCTAAACTGGATTAGAGACAATACACTTCTTACAAGTGGGATAACAAACAATAGGAGAGAAGAGGAAAAATGAAAACCTTTTTCCATATAATTGTAGTAGTTGTATGTGGAACTCTTCTTGGAACTGCGATAACAAAAATGGGAAGTATATGGTTTTCTCAGGGTGGAAGTTTCAACTCCATAATATCAACCGCAATAAATACGGGACTAAGTCCGACAACAGTGGACTTAGGTGTAGTTCAGTTCACACTTGGACTTGTCTTTAAGTTTAACATAGCAACCCTTATCGGGATATTTGTGTCGGCATTTGCATACAAACATCTGGTCAAATGAGATTTATCCTTGCATCGGGTTCGCCAAGAAGAATAGAAATACTCAAAAAGTATGGTTATAATTTCGAAACAATTAAAGCGGAAGTAGATGAAACCACCCATTACCGAAGACCACATCTAATGGTGATGGATATCGCTTTTAAAAAAGCATTTCCAGTATCTCAGAAAAATCCTTCTGCACTTGTTCTTGCCGCAGACACAATGGTTTACTGCGATGGTAGAATAATAGGAAAACCGAAAAATGTAGATGAGGCAAAAAAAATGCTTAGGTTGGAGTCCGGAAAATGGCAGAGTGTATATACAGGAATATGCCTTTTATGTATTAATAAAAAAATCAAAATAATAGATTATGAAAAATCAAGATGCTATATGAGAAACTTGAGTGAAAAAGAAATAGATGAGATAGCACACAAACATCTTGATAAAGCAGGAGGATGGGGGGTACAGGATAAAAATGATATTTTGATTACAAAGATAATTGGAAGTTATTATAATGTGGTTGGACTTCCAATAGAAAAATTAAATAAAATATTAGAAAGATTACTATGAAGAATTTTAAAAGAAATATACCTTTGATTTTAACTCTCATCTTAGGATGCACTACATTACCAAAAAACTTATCGGATGAGGATATATATGACCAACTTGAGTTTATTAAAAAAACAGATGACAAAAATTTAACTTCATACCTTGTAAAAAGTGGATATAGTATTACCTATAATCCCGATAAGACACAAAACTGCATAAAAGTAGAACCCCAGAATAAAACTGTTTTAATTCCATTATCATATAATTCAAACATTTTAAAAGAAGCTGAGATTGTAAAGGCAATGTATATTGTGATGCTTTTTTATAGATTTGAATTAAAAAAACTACTGTATGAGGTTGAACAACTTGCAACATATAAGGAAATCGAATATATTCTTTCCAATTTCCAGTTAGATGAGATAGAAAAAGACACTTTTCTTAAAAAAAATATGATGGGAAAAATATGTATGTATATTTTAAGTGATGAAACCCTGGATAAAAAAATTAAAGAGGAAACTGAAAGGAAAGATAGATTATGTAGATATCCGCTTGATACACTTAAAGAAAGAGAAGAATATTACAACAACCTCCAAAAAGCACTCAACGATATAAACGGAGATGCTTATTTTAATCTTATAGAGGAGGATCTAAAAAGAAGGGTAAGGAATGGTGAACTAACAGAAAAGGAAGCACAAAAAATATACTATCAGTTAATATCCCTGCCAGCACAAGAACTATACAGAAACCAGAGGATTGATATAAACGAAAATATAAGGAGTATTAAAAGATTCAAAAATTTCTATTTAAAAGAAATTAAAAAATTGAAAAACCAAAGAGGAAAATTTGAAATTCTTATTAGCACCTTTTCAGAATGCTTAAAAAATAAAAATGATAATCAGGAGTAGTTTTATATCCAAAAACAAAATTTATAGAATATAAAATATGAAATACTCAGTTAAGAAAATATTTGAGATATCCTACGCACATAGATTATTAAACTACAAAGGTAAGTGTGAAAATCTTCATGGTCATAATGCAAAGATAGAAGTGGTACTTAAAACTAACAAACTCAATTCAGAAGATATGGTTATGGATTTTGTAGAATTGAAAGAAAGGGTGAAGAATTGGCTTGATGAAAATTTAGACCACAGGGTGATACTTTCTAAAAAAGATCCCCTTGTTAAGGTTTTAGAAAAACATAATCAGAAGGTGTTTAAAACATCAGGAAATCCAACAGCCGAAACACTTGCATCGATAATTAGAAAAGAACTTAAAAAACTCAAAATAAATGCCAAAACAGTTATCTTTTGGGAAACAGAAACATCAATGGCTCAGAATAAGGAGTAGTTCTATGAAAGAATACGATATAATAGTGATTGGAAGTGGACCTGCAGGGCTTACAGCTGCAATTTATGCACAAAGAGGAGGGATGAAAACCCTTGTAATAGGAGGTTTGCCCCTTGGTGGACAGATTATAGAGACAAATGAGGTAGAGAATTTCCCTGGATTTGAACAACCTATAAGCGGATTTGAACTTATGACAAGAATGATAAATCAGGCAAAAAGGTTTGGGGCAGAAATTATAAATGAGTATGCCACAGAAGTTGAATTAAATAAATACCCATTTGAGATAAAAACTGCATATAACCTATACACTGCAAAATCGCTGATAGTTGCAACAGGTGCAAGTGCAAAGTGGCTTGGAATTGATGGGGAAGAAAGGTTTAAAGGGAAAGGGGTAAGTTCGTGTGCAACCTGTGATGCTTTTTTCTATAAAGGCAAAACAGTAGCAGTGATAGGCGGAGGCGATACTGCAGCAAGTGATGCTCTTTTTTTGACAAAATTTGCACAAAAAGTTTGCCTGATACATAGAAGAGATAAACTTAGAGCAGCATATATACTTTCTGAAAAACTTAAAAGCAATCCAAAGATTGAAATAATATATGACCATATACCGGTGGAAATAATTGGAGACACAAAACTGAATGCTATAATCATAAAAAATGTAAAAACCGAGGAAACGAAAAAACTTGATGTAGATGGTGTTTTTGTGGCAATAGGGCATACTCCAAACTCAAAAATACTTGCTGGCAAGGTTAAAATAGATGAGAACGGATATATTGTGGTTAATTCAAACTATGAAACATCTGTTAAAGGGGTTTTTGCCTGTGGAGACGTGGTTGATCCGCTTTATAAACAGGCGATAATAGCATCAGGAAGTGGCGCAATTGCCGCATTAAATGCAATAAAGTTTATTGAATCTAAATAAGAAATTTTTATAGAATATAAATTTAGAGTTCACTCAAATCTTATTACTTACTTCTCACTTACCTCTTACTTTTTTACTTCTCACTTTTTGGTGCCCCCATAGCTTAATGGATAAAGCAACTGCCTTCTAAGCAGTTGATCCAGGTTCGATTCCTGGTGGGGGTAGTTTTTTTAAAAATGATGGATTTTGGATTTTGAATTATAGATGAAAATGATAAAGGTTTATGGAAAAATTGCAATTATTCTAATCTTGATAAACTTTATTTCCTGCAAAAAGGATCTACTCAGACAAGCAGATAAATTATATGAGGAAAAAAGATTATTTGAGGCACTTAAGTATTATGAAAAATTTTGCGAAATATACAAAAAAACACCCCAGAGAGAATATGCACTTTATAGAATAGGTCTTATACTGGCAGAGATTGGGGAGTGCAAAAAATCATCTAAAACCTTTGAAGACCTCATAAAAAACTTTCCATTATCACATTATAGAAAAGAGGCAGAGTTTAGAATGATAAGATGCCCCAATTACTTTTATTCCTCTTACAAAAAACTCTATTATGGTGATTCACAAAGTTATGGGAAAAATGCAAGAGAGGAAATAATATATACACATAAAAATTTTAAAAAAATTGGATTTATATCAAGGATATACTCCGGGCATAAACTTCTTGCTAAAAACAATGGAGAGATAATATTTAATAATACTGATGTAATTGAAAAAATAAATGGTAGGAAAAAACTGATATTTACTTATACCCCCTATTCAAATAATGAAAAAAATAATATAAAATTTAAAATGGAAGATGTAAAAGAACTGGAGGTTAAGGCAGGAAAGTTTTATAACTGCATAAAAGTTATAACAAATGAAGGAGAGATAAAAATAGCAAATTATTACGCACCTGAAACAGGAAGAATTTTAACATCAGCAATATCTCAAGGAACTGAAAAAAGAATAATGGAGTTGATAAAATATGAATAGCCAAAACAACACATTTAATGAAATGAGCCTTTTTTCCTATAATCCAAACAATGAGGAATATTCAGTAGATAAAAAAAATAAATTTTATTTTTCATACTCAAAATTTTCTCTATATAGAGAATGTCCACTTAGATACAAATTCAGATACATTGATGTAATCCCTGAAAAACCCAAACCGTATTTAGTGTTTGGAAGGATACTACATGAAATACTTGCTCATTTTTTCTCCCGCGTTCCACCACCACCTCTTTCAGAACTTATAGAAATGTTTGAGGAAAAATGGGATAGTATAACGATAGAAGAAAAAGGATACTTAAAACCAGAATATGACAGAATGGATTTAAATAAGGGCATTAGAATAATAAACAATTTCTATCAGAGACATAAAGACAACGACAAACTTCCAGTTAAAAATGAATATCAAACATTTGTGGATGTAAGTGGTATTGTTGCAAATATAATAGTAGATAGGATAGATTATCTCGGTGATGGAAAAATAGATATAGTAGATTACAAAACAGGAAGCGATAAATCAAGAACATCAGATCAACTTTATTTCTACCAAAAGATCTGTGAAATGGACACAAAACTTGTTGAACTGATAAATAAAAAATATAGGGAAAATCTGAAGAAAATAGAAGTTCATTCAATGAAATACTACTACATAGAAACACTTAAAGAACAGAATTTTATAAGGGCAGATGAAAATGTAATAGAAAAATTTTGGTCAGAGGTTTTATCAACGGTTCGTAATATTGAGGATAAAAAATTTGATCCGGCACCTGGAAAGAATTGTGAGTGGTGTGATTATAAAGGTATCTGCCCCGTCTTTAACGGGGAAAAAGAGAAAAGAAATTCTAAACTGATAGATGAATATATATCTATCTCAAACAAAATCTTTGACCTTGAGATTAGAAAAAAAGAGATTGAGAAAGAAATAATAGAAACAATCCCCGAGAAAATTACATACGATACCAGAACAATTAAGAAAGTTAAAACATATGAATTTGTAGATAGGGACGAGATAATAAAACTCATAAAGGAATATGGATTTTATGAAAAAATACTAAAACCTACACAAAACTCAATAGTGGAACTGATAGAGAGTGATGAAACACCCAAAGAACTCAAAGAAAAACTTCTCAAAAATGTAAAGACCACTTATAAAATAGTAATGGAATAAATAGGACCTTTTTCCTAAAAATGACTAAACCATAAAGACCTTGATATTATCTTAAAGAAACCCTATAATATTTATAGGAGGGCACATGAAAGGATTTAAAAAATTTATATCGCTAATTCTTATAGTAACTCTTAGTATTTTAAACATAAATATTTCCTTTGCCAACACAGCATTTGAACAAGCGCAGGAATCAACAAAAAATGCTCCAAAGGTTTTTGATGGAAAGGCAACACTTGGTGGTTTAAAAGCTGATATAACTCAAAAAAGTACGTCAAATCCAAGCCAGATAAAACAGGAACCACCTCAGGAGGAAAAACCATCCTTTTTAACCAAAGTTGGATGGGATATTCAAAATAACAAGGAATCATATATCACCCTTGCTCTTGCATCAGGATTTTTAGGATTTCTGCTTGGCGGACCAATAGGAGCAATTATAGGAATTGGGGCGATGTTTGCATTTACAATATCGCAAAGAGCTTGGTATATCGATGCTTACGCTACGCCACCAGGAAAGTAATTATTCAGATTCTGAAAAATTTAAAACTGTATAGGTGTATATCTCAGTATCTGAATCGTTTAGATGTTTATATCCAATTCCCGATTTTTCATCAAAAAGAGATCTAAGAAAATCTTCTTTCTTTTTAAAATGTTCCCAGACCTGGGGAAGATATGTTCCACTTCTAAATCCTCTTTTAACATAGACACCATCAATCTTTTCTCTTATCTCTGAGATATTTTTTATTCTTCTTAAAGGCGAGAGTATTGATATCTCTATCTTTATTTTTTTAAGTTCATCCAAAGAAACTTCATCAAATCTTGGGTCATCAAATGCAGCTTTAACAGAATACTCACAGACAGCATCCCCAAGAAGCATATGTGGTAAAAGACTTCCTATACACCCTCTTAAATCACCATCTTTGGTAAGGGTTACAAAAACAGCAAAAGGAAGATTAAATTTAGGATTTTTTAAAATATTCTCTTTAAAAACCTTTTTCTCTTTGATATAACTTTCAATACTTTTTCTTGCCATAATGAGAAGTTCCTTTTTTTCTTCCTGGATAAGTTCTATTATAAAATCCTTTTTTATTTCCTTTCTGGCAAAAAATCCACCAAGATACCCGACAACACTTTCTTTGTCTGCAATCATACCGGAGTTTGTATACTTGGCAACTTCAAATGAATTGTATCCCATTTCTAAGGCAAGGAAAAGACCAAGTGTCATCGGTGAAAAACCACAAGCAACTGTATCAAGATAATTCGAGTACTTTTGAGAAAGGAGTTCTTTTGTAAGATAGAAGTAATCAACATCTCCATTTCTTATAGCAATATCATAAGCAAAGGCAATAGCATTATCGCTTGCATATGCAACATCGTAGGGGGGATAGTGGGAAAGGTCTGATGAGATAATAAAAACAATATTCTTTTTCAAAGATAGCTCCTTAAGAAAAATGGCTGTTTTTTTGAGAATCTCTTTGTTCTCACCATTCACTACTAAAGGAACTATTTTAAAATCCTTTTTCAAGTATTTAAGAAACGGAAGTATTACATCAACTGAGTGTTCATGGATAAATGCAGAAGGATTGTTTTTAAAAACATCTTTTTTAAGAAGAAAATCAATAAGTTCATCATCGGTCTCTATTCTACCATAGACACCTTCAAAAACGGCATTTTTTACAACCGATGGCTTTTCAGACTCAACAGTATGTGCTGTTGCAATTATTACGGCAGTTTCAAAATTCCTCTCAAGATAAGAGATTGCCATCGCCGCTGTCTTTCCACTATAAACATATCCCGCATGAGGGGAGAGGACAATCTTTGAGGTCCTAACAACATTTTCCAACATATTTTTTTTGATGAAAGAAAAAACCTCTTCTTCATCCGAAGGGAAAAATCTCCCACCACCTGGAGATTTTATAACCATAACTTCCTCCATTAAATTCCTTTATTTTTATTCTACCAAATTTTTGTTAAAATATAATAAAGATGGTGGTTGTAGCTCAATTGGTTAGAGCATCCGGTTGTGGCCCGGAAGGTTGCGGGTTCAAGTCCCGTCAACCACCCATCTTTTGAAATACATCTAGATTATGAAATTGCTTTTTCTAATAATCCAAATCCTTATCTGCGAGGAAATATCAACGGATCCTTTTAAATCCATAATTGATTCAATAAATGATAAACTTGTAATTATATCAAGCAATTCAATAAAAATTCAAAAAGCAAATGAAATACTTGAGGAATGCAGATTTAAAATTGAAACCCTTTTAACTGAAAACTGCAACGATTATGAAGAGGACGGCGAGAAAGCAATTTTGAAATTAAGAAAAGCACTCATAGATTATTATTTTAAATTTAACTTATATCCGCTTTACCTTGATGAACTTGTGCCAAGATTTATCTCATGCATTCCAGAAATAAACATACACGGTGAGAAATCAAAAAGAGTAAAATATATATCCAATCTTTCATATGATAAAAACTATAATGCGGCAATAGATGAGACAACCGAATACATATACTTTTCAAACCCACGATCAAAATACTGGGGACTTTTAATATTAAATAGGAGGGAAGATGAATATAAAAAGAACAATAAATGAACTGATAAAAAAATATCCATCTGAAAAAGAAAGAATTATTACTGGAGTAAATCAGGTGTATAAACTATGGAGAAAAGATGATGGGAACTATGATGATTTTCACAACTTCTGCATAAAAAACT
>Ga0272449_1002018_pt1 | contig 19540 bp, 13 predicted proteins | sample YNPCB0241_FD_198679 | JGI IMG/M metagenome (GOLD analysis project Ga0272449, IMG submission 198679) | Hot spring sediment microbial communities from Yellowstone National Park, WY, United States - YNP-CB-024-1 | ecosystem: Environmental > Aquatic > Thermal springs > Hot (42-90C) > Sediment... | reverse complement strand
AACAAGTCCATATGGTTTTTAACATATAAAAAGAATAAATTGTTTCTAATTCCATCCAACGAAAAAGACAAAGAAATGATGTTCTATACACCCAATGTCTAAAAAGTTTCAACTTCCTTTTTATTTTCCGTCTTAGATCTTTAATTGTTGGTGGAATCATAGGGTTAATTTACATTAATTTAAATTTCATTAGGTAAAAATTGATGATAAAAAATATATACCCCAGGTCCAGTGTTGTTAATTTGTCTCAATTGTTCTTTCAGCTCGTCATATTTATAAAGAGGCGAATTAAGAAGATCTTTAAATAACTTTTCATACCTTTCAGCAAAGTTTTTATTCCACGGCTTTCTGTTCTTATTCAATGGAGGGTCGAGTTTTTCTATTACAAACCATTGGAAATCATGTGCTTCATTATAAGATGAACAAATAATATATCTCCACTTGCCTGAATGAATGTAATCACTTATTTGTTTTTCTTCTTCTGAAGACACTCGTTTCCTTATACTACCTGATTGTCGTTTTTCCTGTACAATTTTAAATCCTTTTAATTCAGCTATAGTTTTACGAAACGCAGATGCTTCTACATTACCATTACAATGGTTATAAATTATACGATTTATTACATTACTTGAATCACCAACATAAATTATTTTATCCATAGTTTTTAGCCTCCAAAAAATATAAAATTTATCTTGATGGCTTATATTACTTCATAGCATTTCTGATTATCTCTCCTAAGCTTCTAAGTTCTTTTTCTTTTTCAGATTTAAAATTTTTTTCTACTTTTAGTTTTAGTACTTTTTTCCAACTGCCATTACCATTATTACTCGGATGTAGCATAAACAACACTGGTATTTTAATTAGTCCCCCTTCACAATAAAATGTATATTCTTTTAATTTACCATGAAGAGAGGAAATACTGTCATTCAGTTTTTCTATTACAATTTTTTTTAAAGCTTTTAATGCTTTTCTCCCCATTGCCACAATTATCCGTGGTCTAACAATACATAATTCTTCTTTTAAATATTTAATACAATTAATTGGTTCCCCTCTATAACACTTTGAGATATCAGTAATATATAAATCTTCAATATCGAGTCCTAATCCTCGTTCTTTGCTGCATAAATACTTGTACCAAATATATTCTTCATTTCTATCCATTAAAAACAAATCAGCAGCGAATGGTGTAGCTAATCCATTTTTAATTCCTTGTTCCTTATGTTCTTCGTAAGCATATTCGCCAGGATCTTGTGCGATAATCATTATTTTATTATCCAGATTATTTATCCAAAACGGAACATCTTTTCTAGATGTCTTACATCCATTTTCACATATGAAACAACCTTTATATTTATCTTTGTCATCTTCATTCTGGCTGTTTATAACTTTATTTACTTCATCATATAATCCCCTTCTGAGTCCATCTTTAAACATATCACATTGCAAGTAATCTAAAATACTCTGGTTGTTGTAAACTCTCTGTGCTCCAAAAATTTTGGCAATAAGTTTTGCGTATTCATTTAGTTTATTTTTCATTTCTTTTTTTACCCCCATTGTAGTTAGATTTCAACAACTTTTTTCAATGATACCGACGAATGTCTAAAGACATCGCTACCTCATTTCCATCCGAAGATTCCGGTATCATTTTTGCTAATTTGAACTACAATCAAGTTTTAATTTTAAATACAAACTCAATTGTGCCAAGTTTTATTTTATCGTTATCGTCAAGTATTGTTGGAGATAAAACTCTTTTGTTGTTAACAAAAGTACCGTTTGTAGATTTAAGATCTTCAATATACCAACTACCAGAATTTTGGTCATAATATATCCTACAATGTTTTCTTGAAACAAACTCTGAATTAGGAAATGTTGACATGTTTATCTCACAATCTTTACTTCTCCCAACAACAGCTGATGTTCCATAAAACACAACTGATTTATGTGAGTTAATCTCTTCTAACACAAACCCAGTTTGCAATGTTGTGACAGCAGGTATAATGTTAACCCCTTTTTGAGTTGACACAGCTGCTTGTGGTGTAACAAGAGAACTTTGTATTAAACTTTGGTATTCGTTAAACGAAAGTGATTTATATGGAACAAGAGTATCAAAAACAAAATTTAAAATTTTTAAAATAAACACAAAGAAATAGTAGAATATAAAATACACATACAACAACATAAAAACATCGCCTAAAAATTTTCTCACACGTTCGTTCAACAACAGATTTATCCCTGCAGAAATAAGTAAAGAGTTAATAATTTGTTTTGAAAAAACCGAGTTTATTTGGTCATAACTTAATTTTATTGCTCCAGTATAATCTGTGTTAAACCAGTTGTTTAAAAAATCTTGATAAGTATACCTGTTCATTTTATTTAAACTCCTTGAAAATAGGATTACCTATTATTGATTCAAACTGTTTTGGGTTTTCAATCAAAACTTTTGAAACAATATTGTAAAACCTTGCATTAGGCGGAAAATTGTAACAAAAACCTTTAATAAACAAGTCAAACGGGTAACCAATAAGTGTTTCATCAGGATAAGTAATCCCACCACATATCAATCCGTATACATACGCTTCTATACAACCATGGAGAATAAAATATACATATTCATACCCTTCTTTCAGTTTTTGCCAACTGAATAACAACGAACCAGATAACAACTCACCAAGTTCTGTATCTTTTGTATTTTCTTTATCAGCTATGATTATTGGTATACCAAAACCAGATTTGTCTTTAGTGAAAATAACAGACGGGTGACCATTTTGTTTTTGAAAGAATTTGAAAGCATGTTTTTCAAATTTTAATACATCTCTTATAAGTATTCCTTTTTTATCACGGATAAGTTTTTTAAATTCAATCCCTAACTTCCCCATATTTTTCCTCCATAGATTTGTTAGTTAAACTTATTTCTATCCATTCCTGCCATTATTTCCCAACTAATATATCTTCAGAAATCTGGTGATGTTGAAATAATAAAATATCAAATAAAATAATATAGATATCAAAAGTCCTATTAAAAGTTTAACAACAAAAGATCTTGTTTTATAAACAATTAGTTTCCCGAAAATTATTGCTGTTAACAAAGATGCAATAATTGTCAAAAAAATTGTTGTAACCACAAATTCTTTAACAAAAAATATATATACACCTACACCAATTGCTAGACCTATAAATAATGGAAGCGCAAGTTTGTTAAACATTTGTTTTTTAAGGGATATCAAATCTGTAGACAACTTTTTTATTTTTAATTGTTTTCTAAGAATTTTAGCAAAATCTGCAAGCAACCTATATGCTTCGTAAAACTTTTTTTGTTTACAAAGTTGTTCCAAAGATGTGTAATAAGATGAGAACAACTTTTCTTTATCAAAAACTGGCGATTTAAGAATCTTTTGTGTGTTTTCTAAAACTTTTTTAACATCAATTTGTTTTATATTTTCTTCTATTTCGTTAAGAGTAAAATAAAAATCAATTGTGTATGATAAATGTTTCAACTCTTCAACCTTTTTTGGGAACAACGATTCTGTAATACTATACACTTCATTAGCTTTTTGAAAATCTCTTTTTTCTGCTTGTTTTTTTACTTCTTCTGAAAACAGTTTATAAAACTCGTCTTCATAAGGTTTAAACAAAACAACAAATTGTTGTGTGATCTGTTGTGCTTCTTTGTATTCTTTTGAAATAATTTTTGTTTTAAGAAGTTCTGTGAACAACTCACAAATTTCTTTATGTTTTGGTTTAAAATCAGCAATAGATTTTTCTAACAAAAAATACAATTCTTGATATTCTTTCTTTTCAAACAATTCTATGATTTTATTTTTATATAATTCATACAAATCACTAATTGGGTTGTGTTCTACAGGTTGCACATTGTGTTGTTTACCATAAACCCAAAATTGATAATCTTTATTATCAAACTTAACATTTGCTAAATATATATCTGACCTATAAATATCTAACTTCTGTCTTATTACTTGGCATGAACGAGTTTGAGATTTCACAATTTTATTTTGTTCTTGAGTAACTAAATTTTTTATTGAGTTTTTTATAAAATCTGGCAATGTGTTTAAGATAGTATCATCAATCAATTTAGATGTATCCCGTTGGACAACAAGTTTATAATAATTTTCTTCCAATATACTTTCAACATAAGATTTGTTAAATTTAGTAGTAAAAATTGTGTTTTTAAGTTCGTTTACTTTGTGTGTATCTGTGTATTCAACATATTTGAGTAATTCTCTTCTGCCTTTGCATCTATAACATATAACATGACCAGAACCATCACAAGTTCTACATACAACTTTTCCACTGCCACCACATTTTCTACATATTACATATCCCGAACCATCACATTTGTTACAAGGCACCTTCCCACTACCACGACATTTAGCACATACTCGTGTAATTTTCCCTCTACCACCACAAGTAGGACAAGGGAATTCTATTTTACCAGAACCTCTACAACTGCTACAAGTAGTATAATTTGATGACGAATATGAGGAATATGATGATTGTGAATAAGATTGTACTCTCCCACTACCATTACACACAGGACATTGTTGTGATATTTTTCCCCAGCCATTACATACTCTACATCTTTCTTCTATCTCTCCATTTCCATAACAATCCGGACATCTAACGAATCCTTCCTGACAATCCCGACATTTTATTTTACCATCTCCACCACATTCAATACATTCTACTTTACCATCACCATCACATTCTCTACATCTCAAAATACCACTACCATCACAAGTATAACATATTTCTTTTTCCATTGAATCTATTAACCATTCAGAATCTACATCGTTTTTAAAATCGTCGTTTAACAAACAATCAAGTGAAGACACATCTACATCAAATATAGTTATTCTTTGTGTATATGGCAAAAATTCTCCTTCGTATGGTTTTTCTTTTGATTCACATTTTTTTTCTTCGAAAAGTGTTGTAAGAACAATATAATATATAGGATAGTTAAACATTTTGTTAAAAACTAATCTTTGTGGCAAGTTTACTATACTTTGGCCAGGATAATTTGTGAACCATTTTGTTATGGTATTTTTTACCATATTTATTGTTTCAGAAACATTTACTTCTTTTTGGTCAAAAATTTCTTGTAATTCTTGGGTAGTTATAGGAAGTAACGGTTTTGTTCTTTTAGATACATCTTTTAACGCGGTTATTAACAACGACACATTTGTGTACCTGTTAGATACTTGCCTACTCATACAGGTTCTTATTATATTTTTAATTTTCGGATTTTGTATTTTATCTAACCCGTCAGAAGTTTCTACTGTTTCACAAGTAGGAGGATCTTCTGCTGTAAGTAAGAAATAAAACAATGCTCCTAAACTGTATATATCATACCGTTGGTCAAACTGTCCTTTTGAAAGCATTGCTTCAGGCGGTGCGTATAACGGTGTTGCAATAGGTGTCATTGATTTTGATATACCACTGATGAACGTTCTTGCAGTACCAAAATCTATAAGTACATACCGATTATCTTTTGTTTTTATAACATTTGATGGTTTTATATCTCTATGGATTATCTTTTGTTTGTGGACAACTTCTACTGCTTCACATATTTTTATCATAATATCAATTGCAGTTTTTTCATCAAGTTTACCATTTTTGTACACATATTCAGCTAAGTTTTCACCATCTAAGTATTCCATTATAAGATAAGCAGTATTGTTTTCTCTAAATACATCTAATACTTTGACAATATGTGGATCATTAAACTTCATTAAAAGCAAACCTTCTTGTTCAAACTTTTTTATTGTTTCTTCATAATCAGTTTTTGAACATTTATGATACGGCGGGATTACAGTACAATCTTTTCTTGAAGAACCTTCAAGGAAGAGTTCTTTAATAGCAACAACTCTTTTTGCAGATACATCAGAACCTTTATATGTTATACCAAAACCACCAGAACCAAGAAATTTTCCTACACGATACTTCCCACTTTTAAGTTGTGTCCCAACAGGTAACGCAAACGGATGAGAACCTTTTGTAACTAAAGGAGAACCACAGTATTGACAAATTGTTGCATTGTCTTGATTTTCTTTGTTACAAACAATACAAATTTTTGTCATAGTAATATACCTGTACAAACTTTTGTTTTACAATTATTTTTCTGTTTCGATCTTAAACACAAACAAAGCGTTACCAAGTGCTACTTCGTCACCATCGTTAAGTTGTGTTTCATCAGATATTTTTTTTCTGTTAACAAAAACACCGTTTGTTGAACCTAAATCTTTTATATACCACACACCATTTTTTTCATAAATTCTACAATGTTTACGGGAAACATAGTTTGCTTCAGGTATGTTTGAAAGGTCTATATCAACAGGACCTGTCTCAGAAGAGAACCTGCCAATTACAACATCTGTCCCATAAATTACAAACTCTTCGGTTGTAAGCCCACCAGCTGATTTTTTTATAAGTTTTGCTTTAGGTTTTGGTGTAGTAGCTGATGTAGATGAAGAAATAATCTCTGCCTGCGGATGTATTTCTTGGCCAGGTTGTTGTGTTTCTTCAGGTTTTTGTACTACAGTGGCTTGTGTTTGTTGAACAGTGGTCAAGTCCATACCACATTCTGAACACACAGTTGCATCATCAGGATTTGTTGCACCACAAGTATTACATATTTTAGGCATAGTCGTTACCTCCTTTTGGTGGAAAATTTTTTGTTTTAAAATCCAAAACCCGTCAATCTTATCCTCAATTTTTTTAAATCCAAATTTTTCTTTTAATTCATTTATTATAGAAATTGTGTTTGAATAATATGGAGTTCCTTGACCTTGTGGGTGGGGTAAACATATAATATTCTTTTCATTTATGTTTATTTCTTTTATTATTCTTTCATAATTATTTTTTGCAACATCGCCAAAAAGTAGTATTTTTTCTACACCACTAAACTTTTTTATTATTTCTTTAATTTCTTTGCTAAGAACCTTATCCCAACAATTTTTAATAATTCGCTGCCCAAGTTTTTTTTCATAGAAACACTTCACAGCATCAGTAAAATATAAATTATATTTAGGCCACAAACCAAGCATAATAAGAAATCCAAGTACTTCTGGTATTTTTCTTTCTTCTGAATTCTTCAAGTCATAAATTAAATGTCCTAAACCAAATACAGAACCAATCTGAAATTTATCATTATACTCAAATGAATCATATTTATATTTTTCTTTATCTTTTATAGGATTCGGATTTTGTGAAATAACAATTACCCATTTTGAATTATATATATTGTTACTCCTCAGTAAACTCCTTATTTTTTGCATTACTTTTCTCATTTTTTGTATTTCCTGCTTTTTCTTTTGTTCTAATTCATTTAAAAAATCTTCAAAACCCTTCAAAAATTCTTCTATTTTTTCAATTAAATTTTGATCATTTGACTTAATCACAACCGGTAAATCTATCTTTCTAACAATTTTTTCTCTGTTGTGTCCTTCCATGTTGAGGTTTTCATTTTCTTTATTTTTACAAGCATCGCACACATATACTTCTGTCATTAAACTTATAATTTCGTAGTAATTTTTATCTTTTAAGAAATCTAATAAAAGTTTATTTTTATCTTTAAACTCCTTAAAATCATCGGCTTTGTTACCAAATTCTGCTGACTTATCTTCATCACTTACTAAGCAGTTTATAAATTTTTCTACTAAATTTTCTTCGTTCATAATTGTTTCTCCTATATATAATTTATATCAACCTCTTTTTACCACCTTTACTACAACCACAGTAGAATTATCTTCTCCGCCATAATTGTTTGCTTTTTCAACCAAAGCATATGCAGGATCTTCTATTTCTTTTGACAAAACTGTATTTAAAATTTCTTCATCTTCAATTTTGCCCCACACACCATCTGTGCATAATATGATTATATCACCATCTGTTAATTCTAACACAGGTTCGTTTAAAACTTTTTCTAGCCCGTCCACGACAAGATTTGTTGTTGCACCAATACTACGCAAAATTTTGTTTCTGTCAGGATGTGTCCTAATTTCTTCTTTTTTAATCTGTCCTGATTTGTAAAGATACATCACTAACGAATGGTCTTCAGTAAGCAGTTTTATAGTGTTATCTCTTACAAGATATGCACGACAATCTCCTGCATAACCTAATGTTAAATACTTGTTTGTTCTTACTGCTACTAACAAAGTTGTACCCATAGTTTTTAATTGTGGATTCTTTTTTATTATATCATAAATTGTTTGGTTTACTGATAAAACAATTTCTTTTGTAATAACACTTTGTTTTTCAGGAGTTGAAGTTAAAATTTCATAAACTTTTTTTAAAAAATTTTCTATTGTAAATTTTACAGCTAACTTACTTGCAACTTCGCCTGCTTCTGCTCCACCTATACCATCTGCTACACAATAAATACTTACTTCGTTTGAACCAAAATGTAATGATAAATACCCATAAGAATCTTCGTTTATAGTCCGTTTCTCATTTAACCCAATTGAAGAATAAGAATATACTATTGTAGTAATTTTATCTATCTCTTGTTTAAAAACATTAAGTTGTTGAACAAACTCTTCTATTGATTGAAACCTGTATTCTTTTGGCACAAGTGTTCTAAACAAAATCTGTGGAATACCAGCAAGAATTTTTTCTTGAGGTAAAGATAACAAATACTCACCTTCAAATGGTTTTTTGAAAATACAATAATAAAACAAACTTCCAAGAAGATAAATATCAGATGTTGCATCTATCTTTTGATTTTGTAAAACTTCAGGCGGAGTAAAAGACGGGATATAAAAATTTTCTGCTAAAGTATCAAATTTGCAAACATAATCAAAAAAAGTTATTTTTACCTGACCATCTTTGATATAAATCTTGTCTGGTGTTAAAGAAACAACTGACCAACCATTTTTGTGAATAATATCTATTCCTTCTGCTAATTTCAAAAAAATATTAACTATATCATTTTCAGTTAGTTTATTTTCTTCAACCAACTTGTCAAGTTGTTCTCCCACAACATTTTCTTCTACAATATAAATTTTGGTCTCTTTTTTCTCAAAAGCATATACTTCTGGCAGTATCGGCGACTTTATTGTAGTTAAAAACTCATATTCTTTACTTGCAAAACTTTCATATTTTTGTTCTACCTCTTTTATTACAACATCTTGCTCAGTACAAGCCGCAAGATATAAATTACATCCAGATGATGAAGAAATAACTGATTTTATGATATATTCTTTCTGCAAGATAACAATTTTTTCTTCAGGATTAAGTGTTTCTATTTTTTCTTCTATTGGTATAAAATTTTTTTCGTTAAGTTCTTCTTCCATTTTTTATACTCCTGTGATTTTTCGTATATCTTCTTCAGAAAGTAAACTTCCTTCTTTTTGTCTTAAAGTTTTTGTTTTTGATTCTGTCTTTAAATGTTTTGTTAACTCAGGGCTGATCTTACCTAATAGTTGTAATTCTTTCTCAGCATCAGTTATAGCTTTTGTGACACTACTTGCACCAAGATGTTGGGTTAACTGTTTTGCCAATGTAAGTTTTTCTAAAGCTATAGTTTTATCTTTTGCTTGTGTAGCTTCATAGATAAGTTTTGTAACATTACTTGCTTGTACATATTTCATCACTTCAGGGTCTATCCTTTGGTAAAGTTTTGCATCTGTTGTAGATTCTACCCATACTTCATACGATTGTGTGTTGTTAAACATCTCCATTGATGGAACATCATAGGTAAGTTTAATAGTACAAACTTTAATTTTTGCAGGCGGGTATTTTCTTAACCCAAATTTTAATATAACAGATACACCTGAAGTAGAAATGTTGCCTAAAAAGAAACCATTATCTTTTTTCTCAACTAAAGAATAAGATGGAGTCACTTTAGATACTTCTTCAACAGAGATTAACTTCGGTACTTCTAACTCCATACGAACATTAGTAACAAGTTCTGTAAGCATAAAATTAAGTTCTTCATAAAGTTTTGATAAAAACTCGCCTATGTTTCTTAAATGATACGGTATACCACAAGTTTTGTCTGCTATATAATGTAACAAATCTTCATTATATTCTTCACCAACACCTATTGGTGATATTACGATATTCTCATCTTTACATCTCGCAGCAATTGAACGACATTTGTCTTCATCACCTTCAACTGTAGAGATACCATCAGTAAAAAGTAGGATTCTTTTAACACTTTTTTTAGATGATTGTTTAAGTTGTTCAACAGCTAAATCTAACCCTGAAGCAATAGCTGTCATCCCACCACCAATGCTCAGAAGTTCTCTAACTGAAGACGAAGTTTGTTCTGCTGAAGTAAACTGTGTCAATGGAAGGACAACTTTTGAGTTGGTATCAAACGCTATTATTGAAAAATAATCTTCATTAGAAAAATTACTTCTTTTAAAAAAATCTGATAACGCATCAACAACATATTCTTTCTTTGTCTTACCTTGATAACTTTCATTCATAGAACCGCTTACATCTACTACAATTGCTAAACTTAACAAACTTCTTTTTGTAGGGAATTTTTCTACTAAAGGCGTAAGTTTTAACAAAGTAAAAAGTATCTGTTGTGTATCAACATTTGCCTGGATATAATCTCTTGAATTTTTAATTTCTATGTTTATCATAACTAACTTATCCCCCTTTGATGAAAAAATTGTTTTAAGTTTTTGTATACAAACTTTGGTATCAAAAATATTATTATAGTTAATACTTATAAGTCATAATTTTTCCCAATAAATTATACCCACTCAATTTTGTTTTCATCAAAACCAATTATTCTAATTTTGCCTCTGAGTTCTTGAGGTATTTTTATCTCTTGAATGTTACACTCTCTTAAATCTAATTCTTGTAACTCTTGAAGTCCAGATAAATCTACTTGAGTTAAGTTTTCGTTCCTACTAAGGTCTAATTTAGTAAGTTTTGGTGGTAGTTTTGATAAACTTAAATTACTTATATTACAATGAATCAAATATAGCTCTTGTAGTTCTTGAAAATATGATAAATCTATATGTTGTATATTTTTGTTCATTATACGCAATGCTGTAATTTTTCTATCTTGAACTAAATACCAAACGGTTTGTATACATTTGAAATTCATCAATAGAAATTTTACGCTCTTTTAAAATTTCTTTTAAAACCTCAACATCATTTTTTATCATAATAACACACCCCCTTTTTATTTAGTTTAAACTCCTAACTTTTTTATAAACAAAATTAAAATATATGTTCAAAGATAAATAAAGGAATTTGAAATAGAGGTTGATTTTTTTATGTTGTTCGTTTTGTAGGAGCCAGAAATCGTATTCTTCAACAAAATTTTGTTGGTTGCCATTTTTAATTTCTTCGTTCATCCAGCTGATTATTTTTTCTGATACTGCTAGTAGGTTATCAAAATCTTTCTCAGAGAGTAACTCCTCTTTTAGTTCAAAACTGACATTAAAAAAATCTGTTGATTGTATATCATACCCTTGAATAGATTTCAAAATTTTTTCAACCGAACCTTTATCTGGTTTTTTAAGAAATATCAAAAAATTATCTTTAATTTTCTCTTTTTCTGAATTATATTTTTGTTTAAGCTCTTCATGTAAAGAGGTTGGGAAATTTTTCAGTATCACATCGTTAAAAATTTCTTTTGAATCGTTATCATCTAAAAAAGGTAAACATTCTAAAATAGAATATGCAAACCTTTTTTGTTCTTCAGCGTTGAGCAGAGTTAGAAAATTATTGTGTATAGATTTAAAAAAATCTTTGAGTTCTTTTGTATTATTAGGATTATAAAACAACAAAAATCCTTTTTCATTGATCCAGGTTATTAAACTTTCTCTTGTTTGTTTAACCAAAGGTGCAAGAAATGTTTGAGTAATTTGTCTATATTTTTCTACAAAATCATTAAAACTTTTAATAAAACTATCAAGATTTTTTTCTTTCAACCTTTGTTCAACTTTTTCTTTTTCTTTAAAGATAGAGTAGTAAATAATATCGTCAACTTTTATGTTAACATTTTCTTTTGTTAAAAAGTTTTTTATAGGAAGTAAGTTTTCAATCATAGATATTATTTTGTTGCTTATATTATCATCTTCGCATATTGTTAAGTCATCTTTGCTATAATTGGAAAGTTTTAATGTAAAAAGGTTTTCAATAGAAGTTGGCTGTTCTGCAGATTCAAAGACAAAGTATAACAAAAATTTTAAACCAAACAAAATCCATAAAAAATTTAATTCTTGTTCATCAGACAAATTATAATGTCTTTTTATTATTTCAAAAACATTTATTTTGTTTACTCTATAATAAAAGTTTAGTGTGTTGATAAATTCAAAAAATCTTTTAAGTTCAATTCCATTTATTTTATATTTCATAATTTTATTGTTTTTTAATATATTTGTAAAAGATTATTTCTGCTTCACATTCCCGATTTAAAAGATTCTCTAATGCTTCTTTGTAAATTTCGATTTGTCCTTTATATTGTGTCTTTATTTTTTCTAGTTTTTCGTCAAGATCTTCATTTTGGTCACAGAAAATAGTTTTGTATTCATATAGTTTTAATTTGTCATTATCTTCATAGAAATAGTCAACAATGCCTGAAATAATTTTTTCTTTTTCTTTTTCTTTTTCTTCTTCTATTATTACCCAGAAAGGAAATTCTGAATAACCTGATTCGTTTTCTAAAAGTTTTATTTCATTCTCACTGTTGTCTAATATGTTTTTTATAATTTCATTATTTTTTGCAAGATTATCAGTGATAGTTTTTATATCTTTGCCAGTTTGGACATAATTTCTTAGTATCTCATGTAAAAGTTTGCCAACAGCAATATGTTGATAATTTTCCCATGCGTTTATAGTTTGTTTTGTTTTTTCTGTAATGAAAAACTTTTCGTTTTCTTTTCTAGCAGTAGATAAAACATAAATTGGTTTTATAGTTTCTTTTTCAAGCAAACTTAACACTTGTGGAGATAAGTTTGTATATTTAAATTCTGCTATATCTCTCTCTTCTTCTTTTCGTATTGTTACATCTTCTCTTTTTCCAAAGAGTTCCAAAGGACCACAAATATCAGGAGTAGTATTAATGAAAATTAAATCTTTTTTTGTCCTTGTAAGTGCAACATAAAGTAAGTTAAGTTTTTCATTATTTATTTTTTCGTTAACCTCTTTAAAGGTTTCAGTTAAAAATTCTGGGAAGTAATTTGTTAAATTTCCATTTATCATTAATCTTAATACTTTTTTTAATACCAAATAAGGGAAATAATTTATTTCTATTTTTGGATTTTCTTTTAATATATTAATAAACTTTACTGAGAACAAATAGTTATATCTTTCTTTCTCAAGAGTATAATTTGGTCTATCATCCCAAAAATCACTGTTAAAATTTGCAATGACTATTGCTCTGTCATAGGTAAGCCCTTTTGCAGAATGTATTGTTGTTACTTCTATAATTTTTTTATTTTGATCTTTTTGTTCATCTTCTAATTCAAACCATTCCACAGGTAGAAATGGACTAAAGAAATAAGTTTTTATTGATTCTTTTACAGACAATGTTTTTCTTGTTTTTTCTATTTGATAAATTAAACCAAGAAACGAGTTTATTTGTCTTATTATTTCATTATGTATGTTTTCATTATTATGTGCCATTACTTCCCATAGGTTTAACTCGTTTATAACATCGTATATTGCTGGAGTGATTTTTCTGTGTCTATACTCTTCGTTTTTATCTTTTGCATATTTCTCTAATTCAACAAATAAATTTTTAAGTTTTTCTAAAGATTCCGAACCTGAGAGATTAATTTTTTTGTTTTCAAGAATTTTATATAAAACTTTTTGTCCTGGTAAAGTGAAGAAAAGATAGAATGGAAAAAGGAATCTGTTTTCATCATCAAAAAGAATAAATAATGAGTTTAATAACATAAGTTCTGGGAAGAAATTGTCTTCAGTTTTAGCTAAATCTGAAAGTTCTTGTTCTTCTTGGATTCTATACCTTACATTTTCATTTTCTAAAATATCTTTAATATATCTTAGCTGACTTCTGCTTCTGACCAATATCCCAATTTTGCCAGATTCCAATTTGAGTATATCAGCTAATGGATGACTTTGTTGCTCGGTACAATTTTGTTCGTTATTAGAACTATTTTCTATTTCTCTCACAAAGAATGCTTTTATTATAGAATCCTTATTTTCGTTGTTTTCAGACCATTCCAATTTATCATCTTCTTCATTATATTTCCAATAATTTTTGCATTCTTTAACCCTATTAAAAAAACCGTTTATAAAATTCAGTGTATCCTTAGACACGATTCTTTGTGATGTCTTTAATGTTTCAACCCTATTTTTAACTTGTCTACATTCTTCAATAATTTTTTCAAACTCTTCAGGGTAAGCATCTCGCCATTGGTATATTGATTGTTTATAATCACCTACTATGGTAACTTTAATGTCTTCATTCTTATCACTATTTTCATTATTATCACTATTTTTATTCTCATTATTTCCAAACTCTCTGATAAAATGTATAATTAAATGATTTTGTAATATATCATTATCTTGTGCTTCATCTAAGTATATTTCTTTTATTTCCCAACCATTGTTTTTTAATGCTTCAAAAAATTCTTTTCTTTCATTTTTGAAAACTTCTTTTAACAACTTTGCTGCAAGAAATATAGCTGCATCATAGTCAAGAATACCTTCTTTATAAATCCTATCATTATAATCAGCATAAATTTCTTTTAATAAATTATTAATGATTTCTATCCCAGTAGTATTCAAATAGTTTAAAAAAGAAGGGATCTTAGGGACTATTTCATTATTTTCTCTTCTTCGAAAAACAGAAATATTATTGTTTTCTTCCGCTTCTTCAAGTAATTCTTTTATTTTAAAGAATTCTTCAAAGTTGATATTTTGGTTTTCTAAATTTCCTTGATATTGTTTAATCTCATAACCTAATTCATTAAGTGCAAAAAGTAGGAAGCCATATCTTTTTATAAAGTTTTTAAAGTTTTTAATATCAATCAATTGGAAAAATTCTTTATAATTTTCGTACTTTGTAAAGAGATTATGTGATAAAAAATAATTTTCTACACATGCACTCCATAATGTTGTTTCTTTTTTATATGTTTGTGTTAAAAATTCTATATCTACTGGTAAACCAAGATAATGACGAAGTAGTTTTATTACACGAAGACAAAAAGAATGTATTGTGTAAACATTCATATATAATAAATCACTTTCATTATAGAAAATTTCACCATTTTCTTTCTTTTCCCTTAGTTTTTTCCATAACCTTTGTTTTAATTCGTCAGCAGCTGCGTTAGAAAAAGAAATAAAAACAGTGGTTTTTAGTTTTTCTTTTATATTATCTTTATTTACCCCTTTTAAAAAATCGTTAACTATTTTTTCTGTTTTACCAGTTCCTGCAGATGCGTGGTATATTTTTTCTAACATAAAGGATTATACCTCCTTATAGATTTTTATATTTACGCAGGCTACTGCCTGAGACAGTCCGCCTTTGGCGGAAAGCCTGCGGCTACCATTATTATACGCAAGCTAAAGCTTGCGGCTACCTAATTTTCTTTTATTGTCAAAGATAGACAGATGTCTTTGTATATACAATATTTGCAATTATTTTCTTCTATAATAGTATCAATATCATAACTACGATTTACAATGCCGTTTTGGAATGAAATCGCAGCTGATAAATCTTTGGATAAAAATTCACAAAATTTATCCAAAGAGGTATCTATCAGCCCCCATACTATTTGTGATGCATCATTATTTTGGTATCTTAAATTTTTAATCTCTTCTTCACCAAGTATGTTTAAAATACCACATTTAATACTATTAATTGGTTGATTAGTAGATAAACTATATATATACGCATACAAACATAACTGAATTGTATCTTTTGAAGTCTTTAAATATCGCCAATTATATATAAAACCAACATCTGGTTTTCTCTCACTAATTTTATAATCAATGATTGCTCTTTGACCATCATTAGTTTTATCTATTCTATCAATTTTGCCTGTGAGTTTAAATTTATATTGTTTGTTTACTTCTACTGTTTTCTCAGATTCTACTTCAATTGTTTCATATCCTTTTTTTCTTCTTTTTGCTTCATTTTTAGCAAAAGTAGATAGCACAATCTTTTCTATTACTTCAGGATTGTTGCCATAAAAAGTTTCAAATTCGTCTAAGTTATATTCTTTAGTTTGTAATAAATCGTTAAAACTTTGTTTTAAACATTCAAAAATATCATTTTCCTTGTCTGAATTAAAACCTTCTTTTCTTGCGGCGTTTTCAAAAACTTTATGCCAAAACTCGCCTCGTAGTATCTCTTTAGTTTTTACTTCAACTTTTTTTACACCGGTTACCTCACCAATTATGTCAAAAAGAAATTTTCTTGGGCAATAAATGAATGTCCCTAACTCGTATTTTACATTTAGTTCAATAGTAGTGTTGTCAAAAGGTCTTTTTTTAATCTCAAGAAGATATTTTTTAAATAAATCTTCAACTTTTATTTTTTTTATTTCTTCTAACAACGATAAAATTTCTCTAAGTTCGTTATTCTTATTTTCTTTAGGTTTTATAGTTTCTGATTTAGTGTTATTACCAGAGGAACTTTCATATCCTTTTTTAAACTCGCCTAATTTTTGGTTTTCTTTTTTGTATAGATTGATAAAATTAGAAATACCTTTTTCTTTGTTTGTAAGGTCATAGTAGGAAAATGTTAGTAATACTTTTTTTGATTTACTGATTGCATTTTTAAGTTTATCATAGATTTTTTGTGTTTCTTCTTCTAACCCAGGGATTTTTTCATTAAACTTTTTCTTATTAGTTTTTTCATTAATTTCTCTTACTAAACTTTCAGGTATGTAAGAAAAAATTTGTTTATCAAAATTACCATCTAAACCACAAACAAAAAGGTATTCTCTTGCAGTGATATTATCAGCTTTTTCTGCTGTGACAATTGGTATGAAATGTTCATAATCTTCAGTTGTTTGTTTTCTGTCAATATATTGTTTTTTAGAAGCAATTGAAAGAACATCAAAACATACTTCATAAAAACTTTTGTCTTTAACAATATTTTTAAGTTCGTTTAACACTTTATTTGCTTCTTCCATAGCACTGAAAAACTGTGTTCTTAAACTTGTTCCATAAATTTTGTCATAATCAAGAACTTTGTTTACGACATTTAGTATAATATCGTCATTTGATTGGTCTAATGATTCACTTAAAACCTTACATGCTTTTAAAAAATTCTCTATTTTTTCAAGATTGTCATTGTTTATATTTTGTTCTTTCTTTAATTTTTCTTTAACTTCAGATATTACATTTTTTGGATTATTATAAAACCTTGGTCCTTTGATAAGTAACTCGCTATAAAACTTGGTATAAAAATTAGTGTCTTCTATAAAAAACTTTGAACATTCATGGTTGAATATATTTTCTATATCTTCTTCTGAAATCCTTATATTTTGATATTTGTATTTAAACAAAATTTTTATGAAAGATAAAACTGTAAGATATGGTTCGCTTAAATACAATGGTGTGAGTTTGTCTAACAAAATACCGTATCTGTGGAATGTTAAAACTAAAAGGTCGTAAATTTCGTTAGTACATGCTACAATACCAAAATTTTCTGCTGCTTCCCAATTTTTTAACAACTTTTCTTTAATTTCATAAACTATTGCTTCAGCTTCGTCCAAAGTGTTGATGTATGCACAAATTGTATAATTGTTAGAATAATTAGTAGAATCAAACTTGTTTATTTTTTCAATTTTTTTAATTATGTTAAGTTCTTCAAGTTTTTTAGTAATTTTTTTGAACAATGGTTCCAAATCTTCGTAATCTTCTATAAACATAATTTCTGGAAGATTTTTAGTATTGATATTCTCACTTTTTCCATTTTCTATTTCTTCAAGTTTGTTATAAAGAGCTAAATATCCTTGTAAGGAATTGAGGAAAGTTTTAGTAGTATTATAATCGTGCTTGTCTATATCTTTCCTATATTGATTATAAACTCCTTTTAAGACACCTTCTACATTAGAAGTATCATCTTTTAAACCTTCTATATCACCTAAATAAAGAACAATGTTTCTTATTAAAAATCTCGCATCTTTACCTAATAGTGCAATAAGGTTTAATAGTTCTCTGGTTTTCTCATTTACTTCATTTTGTTTCTTCTTTATAAAATTGTGTACTACTTTGTAATTTAAGAGGTCAATCCATTCTTCTGAATACTCTGTTATTTTGTTTCTGTTATATATTCCTAAACAAATCTCTGCTGCAAGATATAAAAAAGCAAGGTCGTAAGTCATAACCTGTGGCGGACTTATAACTTTATAATTTTTAGATAACATCTCTCGTCTTATACTATCTAAAACCTGTTTTGCTCTTACTTGGTTGTTTACTACAATCCATATGTTATGGTAATCTTTGATTTTTATTTCATCGTTTCCCATTTCCTTAAGTTTCTCTTCGATAAGTTTCAAATATTCCATTATAGTGCTCCTCCAATTCTTGCAAAAAATTTTTTGTATTCTGTAAGCCCTAATCTATTTATAACAAAGTCAATAAAATCTTTATTAATAAATTCTGCTAAAGGTCGCATCGCTTCTACTGATATGTTTTCATTTCCTAAAAAATTGTTATACATTATCTTTAACAGCTCTGTAGTCAAGTTTAATAAGTCACTATTGTTTCTCATACTATCCATACTATAATTAACCAATCCAAAAATTTCCTTTGTCTTATTTATATAATAACCTATATTGCCTATTTCTTTCACATTAGGGTTTTGAAAAACTGATATTAGTTCGTTAAATGTTTTATACAGATCTTCAGTTTTGCTTTTAAAATTTTTATAATATTCCATAAATGCTTCCCCAGCTTTTTTCCCAACAGTACCTATAACTAATTTTTCTAAAAGTTCTTCTGGTGATACTGAGTAGTTTTGTTGCTGTATATATTTATCTAAACTCTTGATATAATTTGATACACGTTCCCAACCACGAGGTGTTGCAATTTGTTGTAAATTTTGTTTAAATCCTTCAATATCTATTAGATATTCTTGATTTTCATTTAAAAAGTTTATAACTATTTCTTCAATTTTGTTTTCTTCAGCCCAGGCTTTCCAATCATTAAAATTTGTCTCAAGATACACCTGGATAAGACGTGTCTTTACAGCTGAAGAAAATTCTTCAACCACAGTACCGTCAAGTTCTGGTCCTAAATTACCTGCTGCTACTATAATTGTTTCTTGAGGCAGTTGTGCTTTTTCACCATGTGTTTCAATATCCCCACGTTTTTCTAAAATCACATCTAATGCAGAATTTAAAACTTGTGGTAATGCTGTGTTAAGTTCGTCAAAAAATATAACAATTTTTTTATATCCTTCTTTCGGTGGTTTAAACAAAGCAAGTGGTTTAAATGAAGTATATTCGTCATTAGGGTTTTGGTTCGGGATACCACTCCAATCTGTTGGGTCCATTCTTGAGAGATGTTTTATTCTTAACTCATAATGTTTTCTGTTAGCGAAATCTCTTACTATTGTTGATTTTCCAATACC
>Ga0272449_1002017_pt1 | contig 19559 bp, 10 predicted proteins | sample YNPCB0241_FD_198679 | JGI IMG/M metagenome (GOLD analysis project Ga0272449, IMG submission 198679) | Hot spring sediment microbial communities from Yellowstone National Park, WY, United States - YNP-CB-024-1 | ecosystem: Environmental > Aquatic > Thermal springs > Hot (42-90C) > Sediment... | reverse complement strand
AAAAATTATATATAGAACTCTTCGGCACCAATCCAGACATCAATCCTGAGGACATAAAGGTGGAGATCCCTAAAAACTTTGAAAGGTTCTATGCCCTAAAGATACTTGATATGGCAATCGAGAAGGAACGAGAGGCATCGAATTTATACAGAAGACTTGCCGGCGAATCCGCAGATGAGAGCGCAAAAAGGCTATTTATAAGGTTTGCCGAGATGGAGGATGGACACTTTGAATCATTACAGGCGGAGAGGAATAGAATGGTCGACGAATATTACTGGTTTGGTCAAAATACAGACAGAAGCAGAGAAGATTGAATTTTGGTATTTGATTATTTGACAAATTTGCATCCCTTTGTTAAAAGAGTTTGGCTGGAACTTTTAAAGATATGACAGAATTTGAAAGGAATCTATTAAACAGGTTAATTCAGGACGGAGTTATCACAGAAGATATCGCCCTTGTAGCCGAACAGATGCAGATAGAAAAAGGTGGGAGGATCGATACCAATCTGCTCGATATAAGAGCTATTGATGAGGAGACTATAATAAAGTACCTCGAGCTTACCTCAAAGATGAAGGTGCCCCCTATAGAGAAGGTCGAAAACATAAGCAAGGATATCATCGCCCTTCTCCCCGCCAGACTTGTCATAAGATACAGACTCATCCCATTCTCAATCGACCACAATACCCTCTCCCTGATTATCAGTGACCCTACAGATATCTCCCTTCTGGAGGAGATATCATTCCTCCTCGGGCTGGATATAAAACCGTACATAGCCCCTGATCTATGGATTGAGCATCTGCTTTGCAAGCACTATAAGGTAGAACCAAATAAGAGATACGAAGAGCTCTTTGAGTGTATTAGAAATAAAAAGTTTGAGATAAGGAGTTCAGCGACGATAAAGGAAGAGGCAAGGCAGCATGCACCGACGCAGCTGCCGGCACAACCCCCCGCAAAGAAAGAGGTAGTTCAGACGGCAGGGGCTCAGAAACCATCTCCTGAGCAAAAAAGGGAGGTCAAAGAGATTGATATAGACATCATAAAGCCTTACACATATTCCCGGGAGGAGGCCCTTGAGGACATAAAGGGGATAAAGGACAGAGATGGCATAATGTTTTTTGCCCTCAAATACGCCTATCAGTATTTTGACTTCTGTGCCATCCTCATCTTTCAGAAAGATAAGATTAGGGGATTTAATTTCTTAGGTAAGGATAGGAGTATCGAAAAGGACTTCATGGCACTTGAATTGCCTGTGACAGATGAACTGGTATTCAAGATAGTGCGGGATACAGGGGCACACTTCCTCGGTACGATGCCTCTCTCCGGAAATAACGAGGTATTTATAAGGACCTTAAAAAGACCGTTCCCCCCGAATGTACTCGTTGTGCCCATCTCTATTGCTGGAAAGACGATTGGAGTTTTTTACGCCGACAATGGGGAGTCCTTAGTAAGAGGGGAGGATGTACCTCATATACTCACATTCTTCCATATAGTCTCCACACAATTACAGGAACTCATAAGATTTTTAAAATTCAACACACCCCCTTATGAAGTCAGGTTCGTCTCAAAGGCAGAGACACAGAAATTGGAGGAGGCAAAGCCTGTCAGAATCGAAGAGGTTGCCGGGAGCCGTCCGGATATGGCATCAAATCCTGTCGAGCCAGCAACCCAGGACATAAAGCCGGCAATTATGGATTCTAAGTTATCAGTAGAAGAAATGCCCTTATCAGGAACTGGGCCCTCTCCTGCCGGATCGACAGGTGGGACAGAAGATGTCCTCTCGGAGGATATGATAAAAGAATTGAGCCAGTATGTAGAGTTCTCTCATACAGAGACGAAAGATCAACTTGCAGAAGAGAGGAAGATAGAAGAGAGATCGCCCGTAGAGGTTGAAAAGGCGGGTGAGGATGTATTGAAGAAAGAAGAGGAGTACCGCATAAATCTTCTCCTCGATACCATTGAGCAGAGCCCAAATGCCATAAACTCCCCCGCATATGACGAGATTATGACGATAAAAGAGAAGGCCCTCCCATATATCGCAAAGAGATTCCCGGGCAAGTTAAAAATAGACACCTTAATGCAGTCGAGTTCTGACATCTCAGATGTGGAGGAGCATTCAAATCTCATTCAACTCATTGTGGGAATAGGGAAAGAGGCAATTCCGTATATAGCACCTCTCACCAAACACAGTAATCACACTATAAGATTCTATGCCGTATTTATTTTCTCCAAACTGAGATTTCAGGAGGCAATCCCGTATCTCCTTGATGCCATATTTGACACATCACCAAAGATATCCCTGGTTGCCATCGAGGTTTTGAATAGATATAGAGCCTTCCCCAAATTTTCCATAGTACTCAGTCGTCTACGCTCTGAGCTTAATTCCAGTGATGTGGAGAAGGTGAAGGTAGCAGCCCTTTCTCTTGGTCAGTTCAAGGATGCAGAGTCAATCCCGCAACTTATAAAACTCCTCTCCTCAAAATCGGATACAGTCAGAGAGGCCGCCCTGAATGCCCTGAGAGACATATGCAAGGAGGACTTTGGATACGATATCAAAGACTGGCAGAAATGGTGGCAGAGGCATCAGAAGCTCCCACGGGTTTTATGGATGATAGAGGGTCTCGGCCACAAGGATGAAAATATCCGCTACCTCTCAATAGAGGAATTAAAGGAACTGACAGGGGAGTTTTTTGGATATTTCTATGACGCACCCAAAAAGGATAGAGAGAGGTCTATAGAAAGGTGGAAGGAGTGGTGGAAGACAGAGGGTGAAAAGAGATTCAAGGAGACTCTCAAATGATACCATCCATCCTGATAGTTGATGACAGTGCAATGGTATCTTCTCTCTTGAAGGAGTATTTTGAGAAGATGGGGTATACGGTATTTACTGCCTCCAATGGAAAAGATGCCCTGGAGATAGCAAAGAGAGAAGTACCCGAACTCATAATAAGTGATATTAATATGCCAATTATGGATGGGTGGGGTCTTATTGCCTGTATCAAAGATATCCCTGGACTGAAGGAGATCCCATTTGTATTCCTCACAGTAGAAAATCAGGACCTGGATATAAAGATGGCAATGGATCTGGGAGCGGCGGGATATATTACAAAGCCCTTTTCATTTGACGAACTCCGTGCCACAGTGGAGACACTCCTTAAGAGAGAGAAACACGAGATACCTGCGGGGTTTAAGGAGCCTGCCTTCGTCGGTGACCTGAAACAGGTAAGCATCGATGACCTTATACATATATACATCGATAAGGATGGCAGGGGTACCCTCTTTATGTACACAGAGAAGGGAGACGGATATCTGGTGCTGGGAGGGAAGTCCCTTGCAGGGTGCAAATTTGATGTTAAATACAAAGAGGATGCCCTCATAGATATTCTTCTTATAAAAAATGCGAGATTCAAGTTCTCCCCCGAGATAGACCAGAGTGAATACCCCGCCTCCTCCCTCGCCATCAAACGGAGCGCCGAGGATGTAAAGTTTGAAAGGTATTATCTGAATCTGTTAGCCAGTCATTTCAATTTTGAGAAAAGGAGAATCTCCATCTCCCCTAAATTCAAAACATTTCCAGTCTCCTCCCTTCTGGATCTGGCCACCGGCGGGATACAGAGTTCAATAAAGATTGAGGAGAAGTATTTGCCTCCATCGGGAATGAGACTCGGCTCGATAGAAAAACTATTGAACCTTCTGAAGAAGAAGGACTGTTCGATGAGTGATTGCATAATTGAAATAGGTCAAACACCCTATTATACCCTATTTGCTATAATAGAAGTGGCATCTCGAAAGATTATCAATATATCCTGATTCAGAACGCCTATAAACTGTATGTACCTGTTTTATATTCTATCCACTATAGTATTCCTGCTCTGGATCATAAGTTTCATAAAAGGAATAAGAGAGGTCAACAAAGAGACACATATAAAGGCGGTCTCAAATACCCAGTACAACCCTAAGATAAGTATCATCATACCCGCCAGAGATGAAGAGAAGAGACTCCCCAACCTTTTGAATTCAATTGCAAAGCAAAACTATCAGAATTATGAGGTGGTGGTAGTAGACGACAACTCCTCAGATAATACAGGTCAGGTTGCATCATCTTTCAAAGAGAGGATATCCAATCTCAGGGTAATAAGGCCTGAGATCAGGACGGGGTGGTGCGGAAAAAACCTTGCTCTGGTTGAGGGATTCAATAAGGCATCCCCTGACTCAGAGTGGCTCCTCTTCATTGACGCCGATTGTGAATTAAAAGATGGGGCACTGTCAACCATTGTAGAGACCGTAAGGTCAAAAGACATTGACTGCCTCTCCCTCTTCCCTGAGGTGAAGAGTGAACACTTCTTCGAGAGGTTGCTTTTACCATCTGTTGGGGCTATGGTGACCCTGTTTAACTCCCCTGAAAAGGTGAATGATCCAGACTCTGATATATCCTTTTTGAACGGCCAGTTTATCTTCATCAAGAGAGATGTCTATAAATCGATAGGTACTCATGAGGTTGTAAAGGATGCCATTCTGGAAGACGCCGCTCTGGCTTACGAGATAAAGAGAAGAGGTTTTAAGATATTCTTAGGTTTCGGGAGAGAGATATTCTCAATCAGGATGTATGAAACCTTCTCAGATTTTATTAATGGCTGGACCAAGAATCTCTTTTTGATACTAAAAAGAAGGGTCACAAATCTCGTAAATATGATATTCATTACTATCCTCTTATCATACCTGCCGATTATATGGCTCATCTACGGGCTTATTAAGTTCCCTCAAACAGAATCCTGTGTATTCATAGGGGGGTACTTTTTTGTCCTTTCCTTACAGATGTATATAAGGTACATAAGTAAGACTTATCCTCTATATGCTATTCTTGCCCCTCTCTCATCTACCATAGTTTCGTTTATTGCCATCAGGTCTGCCATAAGGCATATCACAAACAGGGGGGTGGACTGGAAGGGGAGGAGGTATTTTTCAAAACGTTAGTGTCAAAAATTTGCAATAATCGCCAATCAATGATATTAATATATGAGGTATAGGAGGAATAAATGAAACACTACTTACTCATTATATCATTTTTAATCCTTTGTACACCTCTCTATGCACAGGAGCCCGTCAATACCTTGAACAGGGTAAATATATCTTCCGATGCATACGGGATTGATATCAATTTTGACTTCAACGGGCCTGTGAGCTTCACCAGTATGAAACTCCCTAACCCCCCCAGAATTGTGCTGGACTTCACTGACTGCAAAAAAGGAGGCTCTGTAAAAAATTCGATCAAGGTCGAGTCAGATGGGATAAAAGAGGTATCCTTCACACAGATGGGCTCCAGTGACGCCCCGATACTGAGGGCAACTATTGTAACTGCAACTGAGCTCGACTTCAATATAGAGCCAACAGATAACGGCATTTCTGTCAAGATTGCGGGTGTAAAGCTTGCATCTACGGCTGAGCCTCAAGATATGACAGAAGTAAAACCTCAAAATCAGGAAGTGGCAAAACCCGAAGCAAAACCCGAGCCTCAACCTTCCCCTGTTGTAGCTGAGGTGAAGCCCGAGGCAAAACCCGAGCCTCAACCTTCCCCCGTTGTAGCTGAGGTGAAGCCCGAGGTAAAACCCGAGCCTCAACCTTCCCCTGTTGTAGCTGAGGTGAAGCCCGAGGCAAAACCCGAGCCTCAACCTTCCCCCGTTGTATCTGAGGCGAAGCCCGAGGCAAAACCCGAGCCTCAACCTTCCCCTGTTGTATCTGAGGCGAAGCCCGAGGCAAAACCCGAGCCTCAACCTTCCCCTGTTGTATCTGAGGTGAAGCCCGAGGCAAAGCCAAAACCAGCAAAGGAAGAGAAGAAACCAAAGTTCAAACCCGCCCCTGCCAGAATCGCTAGCAGCGAGGATATTCGTAAAGAAAAAGAGGAGGCCCAGCACATAGAAACACCAAGGAAGAAGTCCTCGTCCGGGAGGAACGCCCTGACCTGGATAGGCTTCCAGATGAGCGCAAACGGTTCAAGGATATTCGTAAAGACACGGGAAGAGGCTGAATACACTATCAAGGAGAAGGATGATAAGACCCTTGTCCTCGAGATCTACAACACAGACATCCCCAAGAAGAACAACAGAAGGCCCCTTGACACCTCCTACTTTAACTCCCCTGTAGCATACATATCCCCTCAACTGGAGAATGGCCCGATGAAGGTAGTAAAGATAGAGATCAAGTTGAAGCAGAGGGTACCATTTATTACAAAGCAGGAGGCAAATGCCCTCTATGTGGATTTCGAAGGGGCGAGATAGTCTATCTCTTTAATTCCTCCAGCCTTTTATCCTCTTCTATCGCCTTCAATCTCTCCTCGATGCGCCTAATTTTATTGTAAATATCCGGGAAATTGGGGTTTATGATTGCAATCCCTGTATACTCTGAGAGGGCACACTGCAAATTGCCATTTTGCTCACAGATAGAGGCAATTTCGTTTTTAATCCACACATCATTCTGCCTCATACTCAGAGCGATTCTAAGATACTTGAGAGCCTCATAGGTATTCTTCTGAAGTAGATAGGTGTTAGCAATACTGCGATATATCTGCACCTTCAGATCTGTATTTATGTTATCACAGAGGAACAATTTGATGTAATATGACCTTGCCTCTTCAAGATGATTCATCCTGACGCTCAGGTTTGCCAGCCTCATAAGTATATCAGAATTCAGCGGACTAATATCATCCGCAATTTTATACTCCCCGAGTGCCTCTTCAAATCTCCCCTCGGCCTCGTACAGAATGCCTTTTAAGAGGTGAAGGGAATAATCATTTTTGACCCTCTCATACTTACTTACTATCTTTTCTGCATCAGGGATACTCTTAAGAGCGATATAAATCAAGAACGCACTCTTGAGGACTTCAGGATCATTCGGGGACATATAGAGGGCATCTTCAATAAACTCTTTTGCGAGTTCCTGTTCATTCAAACTCAGCAGATAGTTTGAAAAGGAGGTAAATATCTCAGGGGTATAAGGGATATATTTGTACAACTCCCTCTTATCAACTGAGTTGATTAACTCAGAAAATATCAGCCTTGCCTTGTTCTCTCTTGAATTTCTGATGGCAAGCCTGCACTGAGACTGGGCATTGGCGTAGTCTTTGAGTTTGAAGAAATACCTGTAGAGCATATAGTGTGGCTCAAAGGCGATGGGATTTATGAGGGAGGAGTGTAATAAATAGGATTTTATGATTGGTTCACCTGTATTCAGATAGTACCTTGCGGCGATTGATGCGGGGATGAAATAGTTGAACGGATATTTTCTGACCTGCTCTTTGAAGTACCCATCATCAGGCCTCATACCCGATATCAGCATCAGTTCTATCTCCGCCTCCTTCCTCTCCCTCAGATTCTCATATGTCAGATAAAACCCCCCAGCAAATATCACTGTCAGAAGGACCATCGTCATATAAAACATCTTCTTATTCAGATTGACTGAATATACCTCAAAGACTGGCTCTCCCGAGGCATCCTCAACAAAACAGTATCGGGCTATTACAGAGGCAAGGACTACAAGAGTGGTCACCTGTATGGAGAATATCTCGAGATTGAAGTCCACAAGATTTTGCAGGAGTATATAAAATAGAGTTGTAACCAGAAGGGCTGTTCGGGTTGAGAGGGGATACTTGAAGAAGAGATAAGCAAAATAGAGGAGCACCACCAGCATAACGATGAAGTATATCACCCCATAGTCAGCGAGTTGCTGGAATATCTGATTCTCCATCTGGGAGAAGCTTACAAATGTGTTATCCTCACGATAGATATTGAAGATAGTCTCAAAACCACCCTTCCCAACACCCAGAAACAAAAAATCCTTAAACAACCCCAGAGAGTTGAGAACAAGTCTGTACTTTTCATTCTGCATCCTCTCTGCATCTGTGAGGGTTGAGAGCTCTGAGATGATCTCTTGATATGCCAGATAGAATGCCGCACTAATAGCAATTACTATCCCCGCATAAAGAAGTGATGACCGCCTGATATTCAACCTGTCTCTGATAAGTAATGTGAAGAGAAAGATAAGGGAGGCAACAAAAGCCACCATCCCCCCTCTTGATAGGGTAATAAATACACCCATTGCAGAGATGATGGAGCAGAAAAGGTAGAATAATCTCTCATAGCGCCCACGAATACTGTAATATAGAGACATTGAGGAAAAGGCAGCGATACCTAAAAAACCCGCCTGATGATTCGTATTTCTGAAAACAGATGGGAGTATCCCTTCATTTGTGAGGTGAATATTGTAAGAGAAGAAGGTCTTGAAGTTTAGCAATCCCTCTATAAATCCGTACAGAACAATGATAGCACCGGCGAGGGCAATTGCCTTGAGTAGAATCATAGATTCGGTAAATTCCCTCTGAGAGGCTATGATAAAGAAGAAAAAGAGGATTATGATTCGCAATAGATATTCAAGATTGATATATGGCTCAATTGCGAGGGTATAAAAATTAATGGGTGAGATAAGATTGCTGTATATGTCGTTTATCGAGGATAGGAGTTCGTACTCCTTGAATGAGACAAATTTTATAATTACAAGAGGGAGTGGTATAAGTTGTATTATCGTAACAATAGCAGTAACGAGTATGAATGAGGCGAAGACCATCGATGGTCTTATCAATTCTATGGACTGCCTGTAATAGAGATAGAGGGCTATTAATATCAGACCAGCGATATATTCTGTAAAAAGGACGGGATAGTGAACTGAGCCAAAGAGTAGGGGAAGGAATAGAATATAGAGAGCAAAAAGACTCCTCAATAAATCAATCTTCTGAAATTTGATCTCATTTTCGGGGGGTATCAAAAGAAACTCTCCGGTACAAAGATTATATCACCAGGCTTCAAAAAGAAGTTCTTCTCCTTCCCTTTACCTATATCCTCGACAGGTAGGTATATCCTCTTCTCCTCATTATTCTCGATACGGGTTACGCTCACCTTGTTCTTATCAGCGAGTTTGGTAAATCCACCTGCCAGTGTTATCGCCTGTATTACAGTCATATTGTCCTCATAGGTAAATGTACCAGGTTTCTGAACCTCTCCGAACACAAATATCTTCTTGCTATTATATTCCTTGACGAAGACTGAGACCTGAGGGTCCTTCAGATATCCATCCTTGAGACGGGAAATGATTATCTCCTCTACCTTTATAGCAGGAAGGCCATCTACCTTTACCTTACCAATCAATGGGAAATTCACATACCCATCTGATGAGACCCTGAATATACCGGAGAGGTCGGGCTCTCCATACACCTTTACCTCAAATATATCCCCTGGACCGAGTGTGGAACTCCCCCCGATAGTCGAAAGGTCTATAAATTGGGGGGGATTTGGAGGCGGCTCATTCTTACCGAAGAGAAAACAACCACCTGATAACACTGTCATTATAGATATGACCAAAAAGACCATCGCTCCTCTTCTCATAAACAGAATCTCCAGCACAGATGAAAGATTACAAAGAAACCTGATATAACTTAAATCAAAAATATAAGGTTTGCAATCAAATTTATCGGGGTTTGTAAATATCTCCATTTTTCACCGGAGTGAATAACAATTGAAATGACTGGCAGGAAAATAGAATTATTATGGAATTGGGGGCGAGTTAGTTTTCTTATTTTTTTACTTTACAACCAGGGCAATATCTGTTAAAAATTGCAAAATTGAGTATTGTTAAGGAGGAAGGAGATGAATAAGTCATTCTTTTATTTAAAAGAAATTGGCTATCTTTTCTCTGTCCTTACCATTATTGCATTCTGGGGTTGCGGAGGTGGAAGCTCAGCAGGCGGTAGTGAAGATGTTGCTGGAAAAGATATAATAATCAGGGATATTCTAATTCCAGCGGACTCTACTGTTCAGGATATTCAGAATGACATAGAATCTAAGGATGTCATAATAGATACAGGGGATACTTCAGAAGATATTGAAGCAGATTCAGAGGTTGGTTCTGATATAACAGATACATTCGAAGATGTATCTGATGCACAAGGTGATAATATAGAGGATATACTGACTGATATATCTGATGTTGTTGAAGATGTAGTCGTAGATGGTGGATGCAAGGATGAGTGCACGGTAAGTATCTGCAAGGACAATTATGTATTGAACTCCTGTGGGGATTGGGATAATGATGGGTGTAAGGAGTATAAAGAGGTGATGTGTGAGAAAGGTTGTGAAAATGGAGCCTGCAAGACCTGTATCCCAAATTGTGCCAATAAGGAGTGTGGGGATGATGGTTGTGGAGGGAGTTGTGGGAGTTGCGGGGATAATGCAGTCTGCAGGCTAAATGTTTGTGAATGTAAGTCAGGTTTTGGAAACTGTAATGATACCTGGGTTGATGGATGTGAGGTAAATTTTAGCACAGATCCACACCATTGTTCTGACTGCGCAACAGACTGTGGAGATAACTCTGTTTGTAATAATAAGGTATGTAGCTGTCAACCCGGATATGGGAACTGTGATGGATTGTGGAGTAACGGATGTGAGAAGAATTTGATTGATGATTTAAATAACTGCGGTAGTTGTGGAAATAGTTGTGGTGCAAATGGTATATGCGTAAACTCCAAATGCGAATGTATATCCCCATACTTGAATTGCAATGGATTGTTGTCAGATGGATGTGAAGTGAATACAAGTGAGGATGCTAACAATTGTGGAGGTTGTGGTAATAGGTGTGGACCAAATGCTGTGTGTAAAAATGGAGTTTGTGAGTGCATATTGGGATATGCTAATTGTGATAATGACTGGGACAATGGTTGTGAAGTGAATCTCAATTCGATAAATAGTTGTGGTACAAACTGTTCAAATAAGGTTGTATGCTCATCTACAAACGGGACTAATCCTGTATGTGATAATGGAGTATGCAGATTGACCTGTAATAGCGGATATGCGGATTGTAATTTTGGCACAGGTAGTTCTGATGGTTGTGAAGTGAATTTGAATAGCCAATTGACCTGTGGGACGAGTTGTGGGAATATAGTGAATTGTGGCGCAAATACGGTTTGTAATTCTGGAAGTTGTGGTTGCATATCCGGGTATTATAACTGCAATGGTAGTTTATCTGATGGTTGTGAGAAGCAGGGTGACCCAAAGCATATCTGGAGTAAGAGATTCGGGGGAATTATTGATGATATTAGTACTACCGTCTTTGTAGATAGCTCTAATAATGTATATATAATGGGATGGTTTAATAGTCCATCAATAGACTTTGGAGGCGGTGCACTTACAAATGTAAATACTGGTCGTGCTGACATCTTTCTCGCCAAGTTTGACAGCAATGGAAATCACATATGGAGTAAGAGATTTGGTGGGAATGGGGATGATAAAGGTTATTCTATCTATGTAGATAGGTCAGGAAATGTATATATAACAGGATCCTTTACTAGTCCTTCTATAGATTTTGGAGGCGGTGCACTTTCGAATGTATATGCTGGTCAGGATGACATCTTTCTTGCCAAGTTTGACAAAGATGGAAATCATCTGTGGAGTAAGAGTTTTGGGGGAGGTGCTTCAGATAGGGGTAATTCCATTTTCGTAGATAGTTCAGGTAATGTATATATAACAGGGTATTTTGCGAGTTATACTATAGACTTTGGAGGCGGTGCACTTACAAATGCAAATGCTGGTTATTCTGATATCTTTCTTGCCAAGTTTGACGGTAATGGAAGTCACATTTGGAGTAAGAGCTTTGGAGGAAATGAAAATGATCGGGGGAAATCTATGTATATAGATAGTTTAGATAACGTGTATATAACAGGGTCGTTTGGTAGTTCTACTATTCAATTTGGTGGGAATATACTTACTAATGTTGGATCAGATGACATCTTTCTTGCCAAGTTTGACGGTAATGGAATTCACAAATGGAGTAAGAGCTTTGGAGGGTCTAGCTATGATTATGTTAACTCTATTTCAGTCGATCTTTTTGGCATGGTATATATAACAGGAAATTTTGGTAGTTCAGTGATAGACTTTGGAGGTGGTGCACTTAGAAATAATGGTTATTCTGACATCTTTATTGCTCAGTTTGACACCACTGGACATCACTTATGGAGTAAAGGTTTTGGTGGGAATGGAGTAGATGTGGGTTATTCCGTCACCGTAGATAGTTCATCTAATGCATATATAACAGGGTGGTTTAGTAGCCCTGAGATAAACTTCGGTGGTAATGCCCTTATAAATAATGGTAAATATGATATCTTTCTTGCCAAATTTGATATCTATGGAAATCACTTATGGAGTAAGAATATCGGGGGTAGCGATGAAGATTGGGGCTATTCTGTTAGTGTAAATGGCTCATCTATTTTATATGGAACTGGACATTTCCAAAGGAGTAATATCGATTTTGGAGGATGTCCACTGTCGAGTGCAGGAGGTTATGATATTTACCTTATAAAATACGCACCGTAAAGAAGACAGACAGAATACAGACTGACAGAGGACAGACAATCAGAATACAGATTACAGACAACAGACAAACAGACAACAGACTTTAAGATTTCAGATTTATAATTGAAGTTCTTTTGATTTCAGGTTTTTGATAAGTCAGATTACAATTCTTGTTCTGGGGTATACAAGAAATTATTGAGTTTTGCCAATTATTTAAATTGCCTGATCTGTAAATATGGGGTATAGGTTTATCTATCCTTTTTTGAAAGGTGTTTTATGTATTCTGAGCTTATTGATACTTTTGAGAAATATTATGGAACAAAGGCAGAATATGTTGTTCTCTCTTCTGGTAGGGTAAATCTCATTGGAGAGCATATAGATTACCACAACGGGAATGTCCTGCCCTGTGCAATTGCCTTGAAGAATATTCTTGTGGGTTCAACCTCGCAGGATTACATAGTCAGATGCTATAGCGTCAAGGGCAATAATGAAATATCTGTAAATATACAGGAATCTGCGGTTTTTGAGAAGGGCTCTACGGCGGCTTATATCTATGGTGTGTGTCGCTCTATAATAGATGCAGGATATTTTATAAAGGGGTTTCGTTTTGTCATAGATGGAGATCTTCCAATTGGGGCTGGGTTATCGAGTTCCGCAAGTTTCTGTTGCGGGCTGATAGAGTTGATTTCAAATGTTTTTAGGTTGAATATCGATAAGAGAGATATTGCAAGAATTGCCCGGAGGGCAGAAAATGATTATGCAGGGGTTCCCTGCGGGATTATGGATCAGATGGCGATTGTATTTGGCAGACAGAATAGACTGGTAAAGATAGATTGCCGGGATCTGAGTGTCGATTATTGCCATATGCCAGACTCTATATCAATAGTTGTTGTGAATACACTCATTAAGAGGCAGCTTGCTAAGTCTGAGTATGCAAAGAGGCAGGCAGAGTGTACCCTGTTATTGGACGAGATAAAGAGGATTGATGGTTCTGTAACTTCACTGAGAGATATAGATTATGATTTATTGAGTGCAGTAAGAGACAGAGTGGATAAAAAGGTGTATATGCGAGGGAAGTATGTCCTCGATGAGATGAAGAGGGTTGAGAGGATGTTTGAGGCTATGAATAGCAACAGAATAAAGGATATAGGGGATATATTGCTTGAGGGGCACATCGGGCTGAGGGACGAATATGAGGTATCCTGCGAGGAGTTGAATACTATTGTAGATGAATCCTACAAGTTCGAACACATAATCGGTTCGAGAATGACAGGGGCGGGTTTTGGCGGTTGTGCAATAGCCCTTGTGGAGAAGGGTTTTGAGAATGATTATTCTAATTTTATCATAGAGAGGTATAAAGCCCGCCTCAATAAGGAGTGTGAGGTCTATATGGTCGGGCAGCCTTCTGATGGACTGACATCCTTCAAGCTATAATTATTTGAGGGCGAGTTTGATGAGAGAATCACATCTAATGGAGATTCTTAAACAGAAGTCCCTTATGGGGGTGGTAAACAAGTATGTAAATTTAAATGATGAACAGGAGTTCGAGCGTTTTATACAGGCTCTGTCCGGGGTAAATTTAGATAATGTAGTTTTGTTCAGGCATCTTCTGAATCAGGAGGAGAGGTCCATTGATGCGAGTCATATAAAACCATTCCCTTACAGGGATGCCGATTCTTATGAACTGGCGAGGGAATATTCCAGGCTCGGGCTGGATGCCTTAAAGATTGGAAGAGTTGCATTTCTTGTATTCAGTGGTGGTGCCGCAACCCGCCTGAAGGAGCAGTATCCCGAACTGAGAGAGATTTACAGAAAGCGATTTGATATCGATATCGGAGATGATTCAGATATACCCAAAGGGATGGTCCCCGTATCTCCAACGGGTTATTTTTCATTTCTACACCTCTTTGTGGAGCAGGTCTTGAAACTGCAATACGAATATGGAGCAATTGTTAATTTCATAGTTATGGTCAGCAGAGCCACTGAGGAGTATATCAGAAGGTATTTTGAGGAGAATGACTACTTCGGTTTGATGAGAAGGGCTGTCTTCTTTTTAAGGCAGAATGAGAACCCGAGACTCGATAGCGATGGGGATATTATATTCGATGGCGAGAAGATTATTACCACAGGGGATGGACACGGCGGGGTATATCGGGCACTTATAGAGAGTCATCTCGCCGATGAGTTGATTATCAGGGGTGTAGAGTCAATTGTGATGTTCAATGTGGACAATCCGCTTGCAAGATTCTTTGACCTTCCGAGGATAGGCTACCACTTTGCAAAGATGGGGGATTTTACCATATCTTCTGTGGAGAAGACCGATCCAGAGGAGAAGATAGGGGTTGTTGCGGAGGATATGGCACTAAAAAGGTACCGGGTAGTAGAGTACAATCTCCTGACGGATGGGATGAGGAAGATGAGAGACGAGAGTGGAGGGCTTATGTTCTCCTGTGGGCATATAAATGTAAACATAGTAAATCTCTCCATAATAGATAAGAGGTTTGCCCCGATAATATACAGGAATAAGAAGGTCAGGGTAAGAGACAGACAGATATTGACCTCCTCTCTTGAATGGCTCAATCAGGATATCGTGACTGTCCTTGAGAAGAGTCAGGTAAAAATTCTGGGATTGAAGAGGGAGGACTTCTTCCTTCCCACTAAAAATGTAAAAGGGGTAGATTCGATTGAGACCACCTTAGACGGCTTGAGTCAGTATTATAAGAGAATACTGGATAATAGTTGTAGATTCCATCGAAATTCTATACTGGATATATCTCCATCCTTCATTCTTGATGCAAATGAGAACCATAGATTGAGAAACCTGACTATGGATGAAAATAGTGTTCTATTTATAAGGGCAAACTTAGATATAGATGGTGACAGACTGATGTTGAACAGGGGGATTCACCTCGAAAAAGATGCGACACTTAAGATAATCTGCAGAAATCCATTTGGTAAGTTCGATTATGATTATGTCTCTAACACCGCAAGACTTGACAGAGTTAATGCCTCGAAGGTCAGCATACAGAATCCAATTGTTGTCAAAAGGGGTTCAAAGGTAATCCTTGAGATAGAAGAGGGTGGTAGATTGCTTATAAAATCATGCGTGTTGGGTGGTCAGGTACATCTTATAGTGAAGAGTGGTGAGTATAAGGAGCTCTGAGATCTCTGTCAAATATCTAACGAAATACTTATCTAAACTCAACAACCTGTTGGGTAAAAATTTGGGTTCAATCAAGCAACAGGATAGAGCACCACCCTGTGTCCTCTTTCTTCTCAATGGTCACAGTTTCTCCTGCATCAGGTCTATTGTCTGAGGGTGGGCAGTTTATCTGAATAGTACAATCATAAGCCGTTAATTTAGTCTTGTCCTCAAAATAGTCCTCTTCACTCATTCCATTTGCGTGGGCGACGGATGCCCAGCCGCTGCACTGGGTAGCATCGTCCCAGCCTTCACAGCCACTTATAACAGAGAGAGTAACCCCTTCGTCTCCACACTTACATCTGGATACATTAGAAGCAACTCCACCGTACAGCATTGAACTAAAAAGGATTATACAGGTTGCAAAGAAGAGTTTTTTCATAGATTTACCTCCTCTCAAAGTTCTTTAGCGAGCAAATGCTCGCTTTTTATATACAATTTTTCTGTCATTTTTGCAAGTCCGGATAGCTCTCTGACTGTAATCACTCAGTTTAAAAATTCAGTTATATGTGAAAGTTATAAAATTGTAGAGGCAGATAGTCTGCTATGAAAACAGGGTAAATTTACAAATAAAGGAGAATACACAGATTCGTCCTTACAGGATAAAGCATACCGTCTGTATTCGATAGCCATCCCTCTATGCAAGGGGAGTTAGTCCGTGTAGGTGATCGGTGGTAGGTAGTCATTTCTGCATACACCTCTACCAGAGGATGGTTTTCACTTCCACACTTTGGACTTGTTCAAATCATTGCAATCAGAGAAAATAACATCCTACCTCTAATGTATATCGAAGCTTTTACTGCGGTATCCTTTCAGTTTTATTAATAAGTGTGTTACCGTTGATACCACCGATGGCATATATAAACGGTGGAATCCTCACAATCGAGAAGTATCCCCTTGAATTATTGAGCTGTGCACCCGTATTCTCCTTCTTCCCCAGACTCCCGTCATTGGGATTTGCCGGGAATCTCTCCACAGTATTGGTCGAGACATAACTGCTACCGCTTTCAGATTGTACACCTCCAAATATAAAGAGGAAGCCGGCATAGAGTTGAGCCTCTACTCCCATTACTCCCTTTGTAATGGTTTCGGTAGCAATATTCCAGTTTACAAGATTTCCGTTCTCATCCACCTGCGAATATTCTATCGATTTTATTCCACTATTATTCCCCGCTGTGAAGGAGTCATCACCACCGACTATATATATAAAAATCGGCGTAGATGCGAGTCTCTGTTTTATTACAGTCAGTTTTGCCTGATTACTTACGATACCCCCCGCCTCCGCTGTAATGTAAGTCACTCCAAGACCGATACCTGTGGCTACATTCCCGTTCATTACTGCTATCGTCTCATCACTCGATTTGAAGACATAGTCGTTCCTCTCGACAATATTTCCACAACTGTCAAACCCCGTAACATAATAGGTCTGTTTCTCCATTATCTCTATCGTCGATTCCTCAGGACTTATTACAATCTTCGCAAATTTGCACTGCTGATTCGAGGAGACATTCAGAATCGCCTTATTGGAGAGGACACCACAGGCAGTTGCATATATCCCTGTAGTACCAACCGATTTTCCTGTCGCCAGTCCTGATGCATCTATTGTTGCTATATTCGGGTCAGTAGAGAAGAAGCCAAAATTGTTGTATGAAATCTGATTGTTATTTGCATCGTATGCCTTCACCTTATACTGCAAAGTCTGTCCAACCAGTATCCCGGCCAGCACTGGTTCGATCTCTATCCTCTTCACCTCACAACTCTCATCTCCCGCCACCTCGAGGAGAGCCACATTGCTGGTTATATTGTTATAGCTCGCAGTAATTCCGCTCTTGCCTCTATTGAGGGCTGTGGCAAGCCCTGTGGAATTTATTGTGGCAACCGATGGGTTATCCGAATTCCAGACAAAGTTGCTGATATTCAACTTGTTTCCATTCCTGTCGAATGCCTCTGCCGTATACTGTTGTTGCTCTCCTATCTTCTTCAAGGCATACTCGGGCTTTACGACTATTGAAAAGACATCCTCGATGTTCCCTTCCTGTACTATGAGTGTGGCTCTATTACTTGTTATGGATTTGTAGGTGGCAGTAATGTATGTAGTACCCGTTTTCAATGCAGTGGCGAGTCCATTCCCATCGATAGTTGCGATCGAGGTATCACTCGAGTTCCAGCTGACCGAGAGATTTCTGATTATACAACCTGTGATATCTCTTGCAATCGCTTCGTACTGGACCCGGTCGTTTGGATTGACAACCTTGAATACCGGAGCGATCTCGATAAATGCAGCCTCTGTATTTACATCCTCACAATACGGTGTAATCGGAGGTTCGTCGTCTTCGTTTGAGGGGAAGTCATTCTCGTCAGACACAAAGTTGCTGGCTATTCCAAAATAAGCCCTGTTGATATTCGTGGATTTGTCGAAAGTAAATGGCATAAAGTCGTTTATATCGGATTTGAATACACCTTTTTCGACTGAGTTTAAATAATTATCCGCATTCCTCCTTCCTCCGATTACATATACGATATCATCACCCTTTATGCTCTTGATATAGATTGCACGGAGTCCCTCTCTCGGGATATTGAGCTTTGCGCTCACAGGCTTGAAGTACCTGATAGAGCCTCTCTCCAGTGGCTTTACAATCTCTGGAGGTGAGATATTCTTATCAAGGGAATCGGCGCCAGTATCGAGGTACTCATTCTGTTTTATATCCCCTTTCAACAGATAAAAGCTGTCTTTCCCGCTCTCAGTCCTATATAGATTATAGGAGACAGCCCCTTTGATCTTGTCCCATGTTATACGCACTGAATTCTGATCCGATTTCACCTCTACTACTGCCTCATAAGACTGTGTAGTCTCGAAACTTGCTGTCTTTGCCGTTACAACATACTTATAAATTCCCACTCCAAGGGTTGCGCCGGAGGTATTCTTTGGATATGCATTTACCCTCGATGGGGCGGGTGTGAGTGAGCCCTCCCCGTCGTCGTTGAATACAACACCCTTTACATCTGTTGCGATGAGTCTCTCAGAACCACTTATACCATCAGATGAGGGGCTGCGGTAGATGTTGTAATAGAGGGCACCCGCAACAGGCATCCATTTGATAGTTACCGTACCGGAGGTGTTAGGAAGGATTATCTCCCTCGAGGGCAGCGATTCTCCGTCCTCAAATACAGCAGAAATCTTATAGTACCAGGAGCCGTACGGGAGTGAACCGGTGATGGAAGTGAAGGATGGCCTGAGTGCCTTTGGGGCATCCAGACGGGAGTTTACCTTTGCTACCTCAATAGTATCGAGTGAACTATTTCCATCCGAGCCACCTATTGCAATTATCCTGTCCCTTATCCTCACAAGTCCAAAGTCCTGTCGCTTTGTATTCAGGCGTACAAAATCCCTTTTCATTGTTACAGGATTGAATTGAACTGCCTTCTTGAACTCCCCCAGTTCTCCACTGAAAAGTACTGGTGCTATCTCTACTGAATCAAGGGTGTCTATCAGATTATTCCCGCCCGCCACGAGTATATAAGGATTCTTGTACTGGTCTCTGAAGAATACGGATGAATGCCTGAATCTCCCTTCTATGAGTTTTGCAGAGATCTCTGACCATTGGGTAAGTTTCCCCTCTGCGCTCGACATAATCTGAATGGCATAGAATATATCATACTGGCTGTCTGGGTTTATGACCTTGATTGGGTAATATCCAAGTCCGAGTTGATTCGGGGAGATTACTGCATCAATCTGGGTTGATGATATGTTTTTTACTGCAAGTTCTATATCTGTATTACCCGAGACTGCATAGACCTTTGCCCCATCTGCAAAGTTTTCTCCGATTATAATAAATGGGTCCGCTCCGGTATTCGCTGGCATCCTGTATGGATTTACAGAGGTTATGAGTGGTGAAGGGGTGGAGGTAACCGTAAATTTATCATAGAATCCGCTCTGCTTGTCCGGATTGATTACCTCAACTGTATATTCT